>Ga0075012_10007022_pt1 | contig 10130 bp, 9 predicted proteins | sample All_14_2_FD_71474 | JGI IMG/M metagenome (GOLD analysis project Ga0075012, IMG submission 71474) | Freshwater microbial communities in response to fracking from Pennsylvania, USA - Allegheny Zone_MetaG_DW_15 | ecosystem: Environmental > Aquatic > Deep subsurface > Groundwater > Drilled... | reverse complement strand
CCGTGTCAGCAAACCCACCGACACCAAATCCGACAACCGGCGGTCAGAAACCGGCTTCACCCAACCAGAACGAGGCATACCCCAAAACTACCGCACGAACCCTTAACTGAACGGTATTGGCACTAGCCCTGGTCAACTACGGCGTGGACGAGACCACCAACCCGCGCCTGCGCAAGCCGCGTCGTCGTGTCTCTCCCACCGCCCCGACACCGATCGCCGGCGTCGACGTCGACATCGACGCCGCGAATACGAAGGAGGATGCTCGATGAGCGCCCCGCTGCTGGAGATCGAGGACCTCTCCGTCGAATACGTCACTGATGCCCGCACGGTGCGCGCGGTGGACCGTGTCAGCTTCTCCGTGGGCGAGGGAGAGGTGTTCGGGCTTGCCGGCGAGTCCGGCTGCGGCAAGTCGACTATCGCCAACGCGATACTCCGGCTGCTGCGCGACCCCGCGGTCATCGCGGGCGGATCGATCCGCTTCCGCGACACCGACGTGCTATCCCTGAACGCCGACCAGCTACGCGCGTTCCGCTGGCGTCAGGTCGCGATGGTGTTCCAGAGCGCGATGAACTCGCTGAACCCGGTTATGACGATCGGCGACCAGATCGCTGACATCTACACGACGCACGATAACGTTTCGAAGAAGGATGCGTTGCGCCGCGCGGCCGACCTGCTCGATCTCGTCGGCATCCCGCACGATCGCCTGCGCTCCTACCCGCACCAGCTATCCGGCGGCATGCGGCAGCGCGTGGTCATCGCCATGGCGACCGCGTTGCGCCCACCGCTGCTGATCATGGACGAGCCTACGACCGCGCTCGATGTTGTCGTGCAGCAGGAGATCATGGCGCAGATCAAGGATCTGCAGCGTGAGCTCGGCTTCGCGATCCTGTTCATCACGCACGATATGTCCCTCATGGTCGAACTCAGCGACCGCATGGCGGTGATGTACGCGGGCCGCTTCGTCGAGACGGCTTCAGCGCTGACCATCTTCGAGCAGCCACGCCATCCGTACACCAGCGCCCTTATGAACGCCTTTCCACCCATGAGCGGTCCGCGCACCAGGCTGAGGGGCCTCGGCGAGGGTATCCGCTTCCACGACATCCCCGACCTCGTTTCCGTTGGTCAGGGGCATTGGGTGGCGCCGACTCCCGGTGAAGCCTCGATGCCGGAGGTAATCCGATGAGCACTCAGACCCCTGTCCTGTCCGTCCGCGGCCTGGAGAAGACCTTCGCGGTCGGCGGGATGTTCTCCCGCGGACGGGTGCGCGCCCTGGGTGGCGTGGACCTCGACATCGCGCCGGGCGAGATCGTCGCGCTGGTCGGTGAGTCTGGCAGCGGCAAGTCGACCCTGGCGCGGTGCCTCGCAAGGTTGGAGCAGCCCTCCGGTGGCACCTTCCTGTTCGAGGGGAAGGACATCCTGAAGACGGAGCCTCGGCGCGCGAGCCGGGCCTACCGATCCGCTGTTCAGATGATCTTTCAGGACCCGTTCGGTTCGTTGAACCCCGTGCACCGGGTCGGCCATTTCTTGGAGCGGCCACTGCAGCTGCATGACGCGGTGTCTGGCAGAGGCGAGCTGGAGCGAGCGAAGCGCCGGCTGATGGAGAAAGTCGATCTGCCCGCCGAGCTGCTCGGTCGGTACCCGCATGAGCTGTCCGGTGGCCAGCGGCAGCGCATCGCGATCGCTCGCGCCCTGGCGGTGAACCCCCGCCTGATCCTCGCCGACGAACCGACCTCGATGCTTGACGTGTCGGTGCGTATCGGCGTGCTCAACCTCATGCGATCGCTGTGCGAACAGCAGGGCATCTCCATGCTTTACATCACGCACGACCTCGCGTCGGCTCGATACCTCGCTGACCGCATCGTCGTCATGTTCGCCGGTGAGTTCGTCGAGGGTGGCGAGGCGATGGCGCTGCTGGCCGACCCGCAGCACCCCTACACTCGGCTGCTGATCTCCGCCGTCCCCGACCCGCGCCGGCGAGGGGGTTTCGATCCTGTCGAGCGCGCGCGTCTGCGGCATGAGGTCCTGCACCCCACGTCCTGCCCCTTCCAGGGACGTTCCGACACCAGGTGTTCCGCCGACGAGCCTGTCTTCCACAGGGTGAGCGACGCCCCGGAGCACTGGGTGCGCTGCGGACTGTATGCGCCGCCGTCGGATGCGCCCGGCACAGCACTGGAACTCCCCAACACATCCGAAGAGAGCCCCGCCGCATGACCGCGACCACCGCCTCCGCAACCACCCTCGTGTCCGCCGACCTCATCGCTCGCGCGGTCACAGACCCGCACCGCCCCGCCTACCACTTCACGGCGCCAGCGGGCTGGCTCAACGATCCCAACGGCCTCACGCAGCGTGACGGGGAATATCACCTCTTCTACCAGTTCAACCCGGACGCACCCGTACACAACCGGATCCAGTGGGGACATGCCGTCAGCACCGATCTCGTACACTGGCGCGACCTGCCCATCGCCCTGACCCCGAGCGAAGGCCCCGACATCGACGGTTGCTGGTCCGGCGTTCTCGTGTACGACGGCGAGACTCCCACGATCGTCTACTCCGGCAGGCACGGCGACCGCGAACTGCCGTGCGTAGCGACCGGCACCCCCGACCTCGTCGAATGGACGAAGGACGCCGGCAATCCCGTCATCACGGCCCCGCCGGCGGGTCTTGAGGTCACCGCGTTCCGCGACCACTGCGTCTGGCGCGAGGGCGAAAAGTGGCGCCAGCTGATCGGATCCGGCATCCGCGGACAGGGCGGGACGGCATTCCTCTACGAATCTGACGATTTGCGCACCTGGGGCTATCTTGGCCCTCTTCTCGTCGGCGACGCCACTTTCACCGACCGCGCCGCCCCGGACTGGACCGGCACCATGTGGGAGTGCGTCGACCTGTTCCGCCTCGGCGACGAAGACGCCTCACACCACGACATCCTCGTCTTCTCCGCCTGGAACGAAGGCGTCACCCACCACCCGCTGTACTGGAGCGGCCGCTACGAGGGAGACCGATTCGCCCCGGCAGCGCTGCACCGCCTCGACCTCGGCGGACGCTACTTCTACGCCCCGCAGTCCATGCGCGACGAATCAGGACGCCGACTGATGTTCGGCTGGCTGCAAGAAGGGCGACCCGACGAAGCGGCCATCGCGGCAGGCTGGTCAGGCGTCATGTCCCTACCGCGCGTGGTGACGGCCGCGCCCGACGGATCTCTACATCAGCGCCCGGCGCCCGAGATCGAAGCCCTGCGCGAGGAGCTGCTGACGTCACGGACGATAGTGCTCGGCGCCGTACCGACCGACGTCGCCCACGGCGACCAGGTGGATCTGGAGCTGCACCTGGCGATCCCCCTCGACGGGGCAGTCACGATCCTCGTTCGGGCAACGGATGATGACGCCGAGCGCACGGTTCTGCGGCTGGAACGCAACGGTGATCGCGGCACACTCAGCCTCGACCGCACTCGCGCGAGCTTGAACCCTCACGTTGACGCGACCTCGCGCATCGGAGAGGTGCCCATCGACGCCGACGGCGTCGTCGACATGCGGATCCTCATCGACCACTCCGCCCTCGAAGTCTTCGCCGGCGGCGTACCCCTCAGCGCGCGGGTGTACCCGACCCGGCGCGATGCCCTCGGTATCCGTCTGTCTGGTGAGGACGTGCGTGCCGAAGTCCGAGCGTGGGCGATGGGCGCGGTCGCGGGGAAATGCGGCGTCGACCGATGACCCCGTCGATCGCGCCCAGCATGCGGCCGGAATACCACTTCAGCGTGCCCGATAACTGGAAGAACGACCCGCAGCGGCCCATCTACCTCGACGGCGAATACCACTATTACTACCTGTACAACGCTGATTACCTCACCGGTGGCATCGGCACCTCCTGGCGTCACGCGACGACTCGCGATCACGTGAGCTTCGTCGATCACGGCGTCGCCATCGAGAAGTTCACCAACACCAACGGTGACTGCTGGTCGGGATCCCTCGTCGTCGACGTTGAGAACACGGCCGGGTTCGGGCCGGGAGCTGTCATAGCGCTGGTCACCCAGGCGCGAGTCAACCAGGAGCCGGAAGGCGGTCAAGCTCAGTTCCTCTGGTACTCCACCGACGGCGGACGGTCATTCCGCCCCGGCGGAACGGACCCGGTCCTAGACGATCCGACCAGAAAGGACTTCCGCGATCCGAAACTGACCTGGGACGGCGCCCGCGGGCAGTGGTTCATGGCCCTCGCTGAAGGCCAAAGCCTCGGATTCTATACATCGCCGGATCTCTCCCGGTGGAGCAGAGTTGGAGGATTCGCGCGAGACGACCTCGGGCTGCTCGAATGCCCTGACATCTTCGAGATGACCGCTGACGACGGATCGTCCCATTGGATTCTCGGAGTCAGCGCCAATGCGAAACACCGAGGCCTTCCCGCCACCTACGCCTACTGGACAGGCTCATTCGATGGCAGCGCCTTCGTCCCCGACACGCACGAGCCGCGGTGGCTGGACTGGGGCTTCGACTTCTACGGCGCCGTCACCTATCCCCATCACGAGCCCTCGGGAGTGGAGGATCCGACGCTTCGCCACGTGATCGGATGGGCCAACTTCTGGGACTATCCGCACAACACCCCCACAACCACGTCTGACGGGTATAACGGAGACGACATGATCGTGCGCGACCTGAGGCTAGTTCGCGACAACGACGGTTTCGTCCTCGCCTCCGAGCCAACAGCCGCTCTGACCGACTATGCCAAGCGGACGCACCACCTGGGTGATCTCACAGTCGATGGCCACCTCGACCTCGATATCCACGCGCGCGCATACGACCTGAGCTGCGAGATCGATTGGCACGAGGAGGCGAGACTCGTCGGGGACATCGGGTTCGAAGTGTGCCGGGCCAGCGAAGGCTCCCGATTCATCACCGCAGGAGTGGACCTGTCGAGTCAGCACGCGTACCTCGATCGCACGTCGACAGTCAACCCGACGCGCGGCCGGACGACAGCGCCAGTCGACGCGGGGGTGGGCCCTGTATCGATCCGTCTCTTGGTGGATCGGACGAGCGTGGAAATGTTCGTGGGGCACGGTCGCACCGTTCAGTCCCATCGGGTATTCCCGCTCGCAGGCGATGACGGCATCCGGCTATTCGCGCGCGATACGATTGCCGACTTCCGTGACGTGACGATCCGTGAAATCTCGGTGCCCGACGGGACGCCAGCGTGATCGCCGACGACGTCCTCGTCATCGGGGAGAGCCTCATCGACATCGTGACCGATAGTTCAGGGGCCACTGCTGAAGTGGTAGGCGGCTCACCCGCAAACGTCGCTCTCGGGCTCGCGCGCCAGGACATCCCGGTGCGCCTCCTCACCGCGCTGGGGCGAGATGCGCATGGAGAGCGAATCCGCACGCACTTAGCGGAGTCGGGCGTCGTCATCGACGACGCGTCCTGGTCCTTGACGACCACCTCGACGGCACGAGCACAGATTATGACCGACGGGTCCGCATCCTACTCTTTCGACATCAACTGGATTTTCCCAGCCCTGATCGCTCCCGCGACACCACGTCTGATTCACATCGGTTCGATCGGCGCATTCCTCGAACCTGGGTCGAGCGACCTGGAGAAATGGGTCAGGCTGAGCGCGCCCGGCACCCTCGTCACGTTCGACCCGAACATCCGTCCCGCGCTTCTCGATGACCACGCGCTGGCGGTGGCGCGGTTTGAGCGGCTCGCCGCGCTCGCACATGTCGTCAAGCTCAGCGACGAGGATGCGAAGTGGCTCTACCCCGCGATGCCTGCACCGCTCGTTGCGGAATCTGTTCTGAGGCTGGGTCCCCAGCTGGTCGCGCTCACCAAAGGAGGAGAGGGAGCGGCGCTGCATACGAGGGGCACGGCCATCGACGTGACGGCGCCGTTCGTGCCCGTGCGTGACACGGTGGGTGCCGGCGACAGCTTCATGGCCGCATTGATCCATGAGGTTCTCACGGTTCCAGGGCTGCTCGAAATGCCTACAGCGCTCGGCCTCCTGTCGGCTGGTACCTACTCGGCAACAGCAGCTGCACTCACCGTGCAGCGCACTGGGGCGGACCTGCCTACGGCCGCCGAAGTCTGTGCTGCCATGGCGTGAACTCACCCGACAAACATCGCTTGCTGTTCGTGTCGCCTCATGCCCCACCATTAGACCTTCTACCGCGCGGACCATCGAACTGCCAACGTGCCAGCGGCCGATCCGAACACCGAAAGCTGCCGAGCCCGATGCGCCCGCCCTCCCATTCCTACGAAACTCGCACGACCCAACGCCTCGCCCGCTGGCCCGAGACCAGATGACCAGTCATGTAGAGGTCGTGTCGCGTAGTGTCGCTACCACCTGGAGGGTCGCGCCGACGATCTGCCTCGCGGTGGCTTCTCCCTCGTCAGCGCTCCACGCGTTGTCGGAGACTACGAACGATAGTTCGGTGAGCATTCCGTAGAGGGCACTCGACACCATCGAGAGCTGGAGCTGAGTGGCAGACGGCAGAAGCGCACCGACAGTGGCACGCAGAAGACCGGCGAACGCCTTCTGATCGAGTTCGCGCCAGCGGTCATGACCTAGCACCCCCGGTGCCTGGCGGAGGACGATCTCGTTATATGCAGGCCGAGTGCATACCTGGAAGAAAGCCATGAGCCCCGCCGCGGCGCGATCTCGGGCACTGGTTCGCGAATCTACTCCCGCGCGAACTATGTCCCCGGCTTCGGCTTGCAGTGTCGAAACGCAGGCATCGAACAGAGCTCGTTTTCCACCGAAGTGGTGGTACAGCGCCCCGCGAGTTACGCCCGCCGCAGAAGCGAGTTGCTGCGTTCCGACGCGGTCGTACGCATGAGTCGTGAACAAAGTGATGGCTGTGGCTATCAGGTGCGCGCGTGTGTGCTGAGCCTGGAGTTCCCGGATGTTCCCCGTTGACCTGACCACGTCACTACCCTACGGTGTATTTCACATACAGATTGTATGCGAAGCGATTCGGAGCATGATGAGTTCGTACGACGTGGTCGTAATCGGCGCGGGAATGGCTGGTCTCGCGGTAGCCCGTCGGTTACGTGAAGTTGGATTGGACGTGCGAGTACTGGAGGCTCGCGATCGGGTAGGCGGTCGCGTCCTGAACGACCAGATTTTCACGGGCGAATCGATCGAGGTCGGCGGGCAATGGCTAGGGCCTACACAAGCGCGCGCGCTCTCACTCGCGGCCGAACTGGGCCTCACGCTTTACCCGACCTATGACGCAGGCACACGTATAGCGGAGTTCGGAGGCCGACGGTTGCTATACAAGGGGCGGGTGCCGCGCCTTAGCCCTTTGTCACTTATAGATATCGTGCGTGCCCAGCGACGCGTGGACAGTGTGGCGAAGCAGGTTTCCGTTGCCGGCCGGCCGTGGGCGCACCATGGTTCAGAGAGGCTGGATGCGATGACGTTCGCAACCTGGATTCAACGGAACGTGTCCACCCGTGAGGGACGAGACTTTCTCCGGCTGAGCACCCAAGCTGTGTTCTCGGCGGAACCGGAGGACATGTCCGCCCTGTGGGCCCTGTTCTATATCGGTGCGGCAGGGGGGCTAGCGGCACTGATTGACACAGAGGGCGGAGCCCAACAGGACCGCATCGTCGGCGGTAGCGGCCGGATGGCGGAGTGCCTCAAGGCGAAGCTCGGCGACGACATCCAGATGAACGCCCGCGTAGACCTGATTGAGTGGTCGGATACGTCCGCGCGGGCAGTTCTGGGAGACGGCTCCACCATAGATGGGCGCCGCATGGTCGTGACAGTCCCGCCTTTTGCGGTCAAGAGGCTGAGGTTTGATCCGGCGATACCTGGTGATCGTCACCAACTGTTCGAACGATTCGTGATGGGACGTGTCATCAAAGTGAACGTCGCGTACGACAGCCCGTTTTGGCGCTACGCCGGACACAGTGGACAGGTGACCAGCGCGTCTCGCGCATTCGGAGTCGTATTCGACAACACTCCTCACGATTCCGCATCCGGGGTGCTCGTCGGCTTCCTCGAAGGACGTCACGCGGACGAGGCGGCACGACTCGACCCTGCAGAGCGCAGACAATTGGTCCTGGATGACCTTGCCTCATACTTCGGTCCCGCTGCCTTGAGCCCACGCTCATATATAGAGAAGGATTGGGCGGCTGAGGAGTTTTCCGGCGGAGGGTACTCCGCCTACACCACTCCGGGGGCATTGTCCCGGTTCGGCCACTCCCTACGCGCGCCGATGGGAGCGGTGCACTGGGCGGGCACGGAAACAGCGACGATCTGGCCTGGCTACATCGAGGGCGCAATCGAATCGGGTGAACGCGCGGCCGCCGAAATTCTTGCTGACTCAGGGATGCACCGATGAGTTCTGACCACGGGGACGCGCCCTCGAGTGACGACTCGGTCAAGAGGACCGTCGCCATCATCCAGCAAGGTTTCGACTCCGGTGTGACGAGGCCTGTGCGCTGGCGACGCAGTCAACTCCGAGCGATGCGGCGTCTTCTCACCGAGCAGCGGGAGGCCCTTTGCGCGGCTCTCCATGCCGACCTGGGGAAGAGTGCTGGCGAGACATACATCAGCGAACTGGCCGTCGTGTCCGCGGAGGTGGAGAGGACTCTGCGTAATCTCTCGAGGTGGTTGCGTCCGCGGAGAGTATCCGTTCCCCTCTCCTTGCTGCCAGGCAGAGCGAGGACCATCCTCGAACCCCGGGGGATGGTGTTGATCATCGGCGCGTGGAACTATCCTCTCCAGTTGGTGCTGGTTCCGCTCGTCGGGGCGCTCGCTGCGGGGAATTCTGCCGTGGTGAAGCCCAGCGAACTCGCTCCGCGTACCAGCGAACTTCTGGCTCGATTGTTGCCGCAATACCTGGATACGCGGGCAGTTGCGGTGGTGGAAGGAGGTGTAGTCGAAACCACGTGCCTCCTCGGTGAGCGCTTCGATCACATCTTCTACACGGGCGGCGAGAGAGTCGGACGAATCGTGATGGAGGCGGCTTCGAGACACCTCACTCCGGTGACTCTCGAGCTCGGCGGCAAGTCTCCCGTGTTCGTGCACGATACCGCCGATCTCGAAGTGACGGCGCGACGCATTGTGTGGGCGAAGTTCCTCAACGCCGGGCAGACCTGCGTCGCCCCTGACTACATCCTGGCAACCTCAACAACAGCAGACTTGCTAGAACGTCTGCTCACCGAAGCAGTTCAGGACTTTTTCGGCAGCGACCCTGCCCAGTCGCCCGACTATAGTCGCATCGTCAACGAAGAGCAGCTTCGACGGCTTCGGCACCTTCTCGAGGGCCAACGTATTGTGACAGGCGGACAGTTCGACGCGACTCGCAGGTACTTCGCGCCAACGATCCTGGCCGACGTGGCCCCGAATGCCCCCATCATGCAGCAGGAGATATTCGGGCCGATTCTGCCCGTCCTTCGCGTTCACGATACGGACGAGGCGATTTCGTTCATCACAGGCAGGCCGAAGCCACTCGCGCTCTACGTCTTCAGCCGAGATCGGGAGGTGCGCGCGCGGTTCGAACAGAAGACCTCCTCCGGCGCCATCGGGCATAACATAGCTCTTGCGCACATTGCTGTTCCCGAGCTCCCGTTCGGCGGGGTCGGCGCCAGCGGCTTCGGCCAATACCATGGACGGGCGTCAATCGAGACGTTCAGTCACCGCAAGTCGGTGCTGTCCAGTCCATCGCGGCCAGATCTGCTCCGCTGGATATATCCGCCTTCCCCCCCACCCTCCACGCTCCGCCGTCGACTTGCCAATCGCATTGCTGGTGCACCCTCATCATCCACGCTGCTGAAGTCAGTCATTCGCAGAATGAGGTCTACCGTCTCCACCCACGACGCCGTGCCGCAGCATGTTGACACAATGGAGTCGACAAGCAACGCGCTATCCGAATATAGGCACGTTCGCTCGCCTGTGGCCGCGAATTCAGACGCCGAGCCGCGCATCGCTGACACGAACCGCCCTCGTGAGAGGTCGGAATGAGCACTCGCTATCATCGCGTCACGGCAGGGCGTAGCCACGACGACGCCACCTCTAATCCCAATACCGTTCAGTTAAGGGTTCGTGCGGTAGTTTTGGGGTATGCCTCGTTCTGGTTGGGTGAAGCCGGTTTCTGACCGCCGGTTGTCGGATTTGGTGTCGGTGGGTTTGCTGACACG
>Ga0075012_10007021_pt1 | contig 10130 bp, 8 predicted proteins | sample All_14_2_FD_71474 | JGI IMG/M metagenome (GOLD analysis project Ga0075012, IMG submission 71474) | Freshwater microbial communities in response to fracking from Pennsylvania, USA - Allegheny Zone_MetaG_DW_15 | ecosystem: Environmental > Aquatic > Deep subsurface > Groundwater > Drilled... | reverse complement strand
CGTCGAGCTCGACGACCGTGCCTTCGACCTTGATCTTCTCCACTGCGGGGCGCCTTTCCATCGGTGATGTGCCGCCTGCCAGCCTAGCGGCTCGGCCGGGTTGTCTCGATATCGAGATACATGGCGGAGGCCGCCGCCGGGGATTGCCCCCTCCCCGGTCGCCGCCCACCGTCTACCCTGGGTGGCATGGACGCGCTGAGACTCGAGGAACTGTCGGCCCGCACGATCGTCGCGGCGAACGGACTCACGCTCCGACCGGGGCAGGAGCAGTTCGTCACCCCGGTGTCGTACTCCGCGGCCGACGCCTACGTGAACCCCACGACCACCTGGGCCCGCGTGGTGCTCGACGGCGACGACGTCGTCGGCTTCATCCGCGGCAACTTCGATCCCGACAACCCGCGGCCGGAGTTCCGCAGCTGCATCTGGCGCATCAACGTGGATGCGACCGCGCAGGGCCGCGGCATCGGCAAGTTCGCCGTGCACGCCCTCGCCGACGAGGCGCGCCAGCGCGGCTTCGACACCGTCACCGTCATCTGGGAGACCGGCGAGGAGGGCCCCGGCGAGTTCTTCCGACGCATCGGCTTCGTCGAGATCGGTGAGACCGAGTACGGCGAGAAGATCGGCGCCCTGCACGTCTGACATGGCCATCGGTCTCGACTTCGGCGGCGCCGTGCTGCAGGTGGTCGACGGCATCCCGCCGGGGCTCGTCATGACCTACGGCGACGTGGCCGCCGAGCTCGGCTCGCGCGGGGCCCGCGCCGTCGGGCGGGTGATGGCGCTCGAGGGCTCGAGCGTGCCGTGGTGGCGCGTCGTGCGCGCCGACGGGCGCCCGCCCGCCGGGCATGAGGCCGAGGCGCTCGCGCACTACCGGGCGGAGGGCACGCCGCTGCTCGCACCCGGCACCGGCTCCCCCTCCGAGGCAGGCACCGACGCGCTCGCGTACCGCCTCGACCTGCGCGCGGCGCGCTGGCGACCGTCCTAGACCCCCGCCCGCGGCGGCGGTACTGTGCCGGGGTGCGGCGCGCGCCGCGCATCCCGACCACCGGAGGTTCTCGTGACCGACTCGCCCGCCCCGAAGCCCCGCGCCCGCAAGACCGCCGCGCCGACTGCCTCAGCGGCCGCCGCACCCGAGCCGGTCGCCGCCGCTGTGCCGGTCGCTGCTGCGCCGGCGAGCGCCGCCCCGCAGACCCTCGCGATCGATGTCAGCGCCGTGCCGGGCTTCTTTCGCGCCCTCATCGACTTCAAGTTCGTCACCTTCGTGACGCGGCGCATCGCGGGCTTCATCTACGCGATCCTCCTGGTGAGCATCGTGCTCGCCGGGCTGGTCGCCTTCTTCGGCATCGTCGTCACGGGCGTGGGCCAGATGCTCGGCGGCCAACCGGTCTCGGGTGTGCTGACCGTGCTCGGCGGCATCGTGCTCGCACCGATGGGCACGCTGGTCGCCGTCGTGCTGGCCCGCATGATCGTCGAGGTCAACGTGGCGCTCGTCGCGATCGCCGAGAACACCGCCGCGATGCGGAAGTAGCGCGCAGCGGTCAGAGAGCGGCGAGGAGCATCCCGCCGCCGGCGCCGACGATGACGACCACCCAGGCCGGAACGCGCACGACGATCAGCTGCACCGCGCAGAGGATGGCGAGGGCGACAGCGGGCACGTCGACTCCGGCCGTCGCGGTGAGCGCCGGATCGAGCAGCGCGCTCGACGCGACCGGGTCGATGAGCGCGGCCGCGAGCACCCCGACGACGGCCGCGTTGGCGCCGCGCACGAGCGCTCCCACCGCCGGGCGGCCCCGGAGCGCGCCCCAGAACGGCAGCACGCCGGCCATGAGCAGCAGGCCGGGCAGAAAGATCGCGACGAGCGCGATGCCGGCGAGCGCCAGGCCCTCGGCTCCGGGGGCGATCGCCGCGCCGAGGTAGGCCGCGAACGTGAACAACGGGCCCGGCACCGCCTGCGCGGCGCCGTAGCCGGCGATGAACTGCTCCGACGAGACGAGGCCCGGCTCGACGACGGCGGCATCGAGCAACGGCAGCACGACGTGACCGCCCCCGAAGACGAGGGCGCCGGCCCGCACGAAGCCGTCGGCGACGGCGAGTGCTGTGCTCGGCACGAGCGCCGCGACGAGCGGAAGGAGGACGAGCAGGGCCGCGACGACGGCCAGGCAGGCGGCACCCGCCCGGCGCGAGACCGGGTTGCGCGCCGCGGCGTGCTCGGACGCCTCGGCCTGCTCCCCTCCGGCCGCAGCGCCCGGCACCCCGCCCGCGCGGCACAGCAGCAGGCCGAGCCCGGCACCGGCCGCGATGGCGAGTAGCGTCGCCCACCCGGAGCCGACGAGCAGCACGAGGAGGCCGGCGCCGAGCGCGATGGCCGCCCGGCGCAGGTCGGGCGCGAGCGTGCGCGCCATCCCGATCACGGCGTGCAGCACGACGGCGACGGCGACGACCTTCAGCCCGCCGATGAGCCCGGCCGCGACGGGACCCTCCAGCTGCGGCGCCGCGAACGCGGCGAGCACGAGCAGCACCGCGCTCGGCAGGGTGAAGGCCGTGAAGGCGGCGAGGCCGCCGAGCAGCCCGGCCCGGTGCATCCCGAGGGCGAAGCCGACCTGGCTCGACGCGGGGCCGGGCAGGAACTGCGCGAGGGCGACGAGCTCGGCGTAGCCCTGGTCGGAGATCCAGCGCCGGCGGGTGACGAGCTCGTCGCGGAAGTAGCCGAGGTGCGCGACCGGGCCACCGAACGAGGTCAGTCCGAGGCGCGTGAACGCCCCGAGCACCTCGCGCGCCGAGCCCTCGTGCGGTTGATCGGTCACACGGCGAACCCTACCCAGCCGCGGTGAACGGCAGGGTCGGGTGGCGCTAGACCAGCGACTCGCGCCAGGCCGCGTGCAGCTGGGCGAACTTGCCCGTGCCCGCGATGAGCTCGGCCGGCGTGCCGTCCTCGATGATCCGGCCGTGCTCCATGACGAGCACCCGGTCGGCGATCGCCACCGTCGAGAGCCGGTGGGCGATGATCACCGCCGTGCGGTCGGCCAGCAGGGTCTGCAGGCCGCGCTGCACGAGCCGCTCGCTCGGGATGTCGAGCGAAGCGGTCGCCTCGTCGAGGATCAGCACAGTCGGGTCGGCGAGGAAGGCCCGCGCGAACGAGATCAGCTGCCGCTGCCCGGCCGAGACGCGGCCGCCGCGCTTGTTGACGTCGGTCTCGTAGCCCTGCGGCAGCGACACGATGAAGTCGTGCGCTCCGACGGCGCGCGCGGCGGCCTCGATCTGCTCGCGGCTCGCCTCGGGGTTGCCGAGCGCGATGTTGTCGGCGACGGTGCCCGAGAACAGGTACGCCTCCTGCGTGACCATGACGATCGCGCGCCGCAGATCCTTCGGGTGCATCTTGCGCAGGTCGACGCCGTCGAGCGTCACCGCCCCCTCGGTCGGGTCGTAGAACCGCGCGATGAGCTTCGCGAGCGTCGACTTGCCCGCGCCCGTCGTGCCGACGAGCGCGATCGTCTGGCCAGCCGGGATGCTCAGCTCGAGCTCGGGCAGCACCACCGTCTCGGGGTTGTACGCGAACCGCACGCGGTCGAAGCGCACCGCACCCTTCGCCTTCCACAGGTCGATGGGCGTCGTGGGGTCGGGCACGGAGGGTTTCTCCTCCAGCACGCCCGAGATCTTCTCGAGCGCCGCGGCGGCCGACTGGTACGAGTTGTAGAACATCGCCATCTCCTCCGCCGGGTCGAAGAACCGGCGGGTGTAGAGCACGACGGCGAGCAGCGTGCCGATGAGCAGCTCGCCCTCGACGACCCGGAAGGCGCCGACCACGAGCACCGCGGCCACGGTCACGTTGCCGATGAGCACGAGCCCCGGGTCGAAGATGCCGAACAGCTGGATGACGCGGGCGTTGGCGTGCCGGTAGTCCTCGACGTGCCCGGCGAACTGGGTCGCATTGCGGGGCTCCTTGCGGAACGCCTTCACCGCCCGGATGCCCGTCATGGTCTCGACGAAGTGCACGATGAGGCGGGCTGAGGCGACGCGCGTCTGCCGGAAGAGCTTCTGCGAGCGCACCTGGAACCAGCGCGTGAGCAGCAGCAGCGGCACGAGCGACGCGGCGAGCACGATGCCCGACGTGGGGTCGAGCAGCACGAGCGCCGCCGCGGTGAAGCCCATGTAGATGAGGCCCGACACCAGCTGGTTGAGGCCCGAGTCGAGCAGCTCGCGGATCGAGTCGAGGTCGCTCGTCTGGCGCGCGATGATGCGGCCCGAAGTGTACGACTCGTGGAACTCGAGCGACAGCCGCTGCGTGTGCAGGAAGACCCGCTTGCGCAGGTCGAGCAGGATCGCCTGGCTGAGGCGCGCGCTCATCACCTGGTACAGGGCGATGAGCGCCGCCCCGACGATGCCCGTGAACAGGTAGGCGGCCACGGTCAGCGAGACGGGCATCCAGTCGTTCGACTCGAGCAGAGCCGGCAGGCCCTGGTTGATGCCGAGCGCGATGAGCGCCGGGCCGGCGACCTGCAGCGCGATCGACACCACGATGACGACCATCGTCAGCGCGATGCGCGCTCGTACCGGCCGCACGAGCGAGCCGAGCAGCCGCAGCGAGCGGGCGCGGATCTGCCGCGACTCGGCGCGCGTGTAGGTGGAGCGCTCCTCGCCCTCCACACCGGTGACGCTCATCGGGCCACCTCCCCTCGTGGAATGTCGGTACTGGAGTCGATGACGCGCGACTCGCGGTCGATGGCATCGCGGCGCCGGCTCTCGCGCTCGGCCTGGCTGAGCTCGCGGTCGGCGCGCTCTGCCGCGGCGAGCTCCTCGTCCTCGAGCGACGAGATCACGTAGCGGTAGTGCTCGTTGCGCTTGAGCAGCTCGCTGTGCGTGCCGACGTCGGTGATGCGACCCTCCTGCAGCAGGGCGACCCGGTCGGCCATCTGCACGGTCGAGGGGCGGTGGGCCACGATGAGCCCGGTCGTCGTCGCGAGCACGCGGCGCAGCGCCGCCTCGACGAGAGCCTCGGTGTCGACGTCGAGCGCGCTGAGCGGGTCGTCGAGCACGAGCACGGCAGGGTTCGCGGCGACCGCGCGCGCGAGCGCGAGCCGCTGGCGCTGACCGCCCGAGAGGCTGAGCCCCTCCTCCCCCACGGTCGTGTCGACGCCATCGGGCAGGCCGTGCACGAAGTCGGCCTGGGCGATGTCGAGCGCCTCGGCGAGCACGCGCTCGGCCTCGGCCGCCGCCTCGGGCGACGAGTCCTCGGTCAGGTCGGGTCGGCCGAGCAGCACGTTGTCGCGCACGCTCGCCGAGAACAGCGTCGCGTCCTCGAACGCCATCGCGATGTGGCGCCGCAGCTCCTCGCGCGAGAGGTCGCGGATGTCGACGCCGTCGAGCAGCACTCGCCCCTCGGACACGTCGTACAGCCGGGTGGCGAGCGCCGTCATCGTCGTCTTGCCGCTGCCCGTGACACCGACGAGGGCCATGGTCTCGCCGGGTTCGAGCTCGAGGGTGACCCCGTTCAGGATTCCGGGCTGGTCGGCGGGAGCATCCTGGTACCGGAACACCACGTTCTCGAACGTGAGCCGACCGCTCGGCGCCGCGATGCTGACCGGCGTGTCGGGGTCGGTGATGGTGTTGACCTCGTCCATGACCTCGAAGAAGCGGTCGGTCGCGGCGCGGGTGTCGTAGGTCATCGCCAGCAGGAAGCCGATCGACTCGATCGGGAACCGCAGCACGGTCGCCGTGGCGAAGAACGCGAACAGCTCGCCGACGCTCAGCTCGCCGTTCGCCGCGAGGGCGACGCCGCCGAGCAGGCAGAGCGCGAACGCGACGTCGGGGATCAGGATGAGCCAGAACCAGATGCCAGCGATCGCCTTCGCCTTGTCGATCTCGGTGGCGCGCAGCAGCTCGGCCTGCTCGGCGAACTTCAGCAGCGAGTGCTTGCCGCGCCCGAAGGCCTTCAGCACGCGGATGCCATGCACGCTCTCCTCGACCGCCGTGGCGAGGTCGCCCTGCTGGTCCTGCGCGCGCCGGGCGATGACCGAGTACTTCTGCTCAAAGAGGTAGCCGTAGATCCACAGCGGCACGCTCATCGCGAAGAACAGCAGGCCGAGCCAGAGGCTCCAGCTGAACAGCACGACGAAGCCGATGACGATCGTGATGCCGTTGACGATCAGCAGCACGAAGCCGAACGACAGCCAGCGGCGGATCAGGTTCAGGTCGCTGACGGCGCGGCTGAGCAGCTGCCCCGACTGCCAGCGGTCGTGGAAGGCGACCGGGAGGTCCTGCAGCTGCGCGTACAGCCCGTTGCGCATGCGCGCCTCGATGTGCGTACCGGGCGTCAGCACGAAGAAGCGGCGCAGAGCGATGAAGACGGCCTCGAGGATGCCCAGCGCGAGCACCGCGATGGCGGCCGGCCAGATCTGGCTCGGGTCGCCGGTCGCGAGCGGCCCGTCGACGAGCCCCTGCAGCACGAGCGGGATCGCGAGCGCGATGACGCCAGCGAGCAGGGCCGCGACCATGCCGGCGTAGATCCACGGCATGGCCGGCTTCGCGTAGGGCAGGATGCGCGCCAGCGCTCGGGCCGTGCTCAGGCGCGGCGGCATCGGCGCGGGGGCCGCGGCGGGCGGGGGTGGAGCGGTCGTCGACATGGTGCGTCCTCGATGGGCCGCGCTCGCTCGTGGCGGGCGCGGTGCGGTAGTGGTGGCCGGAGTGCCGCGGCGCTGTACTGCGACACAGTGCTGCGGCGGAGTGGTGCGCGGCCTCCGGGGGTGCCCCGGGGCAGCCTTCCACCCTATGCCTCAGGTCATACCTATGGCGAACCGGGGCGGGATCGTGACGGTGCTGTTATCGCGCGAGCGCGCGCTATCGCACGAGCACGCTCAGGCACGTGACGCAGCCCTCGAGCTTCTCGAACTCGGAGATGTCGACCGTCACCACCCGGTAGCCGAGCGAGCGCACGAGCTCGGCCGAAGCGGGCGCCGAGGCCGCCATGAGCACGGCGTCGTCGCTCAGCACGACGACGTGGCCGCCCTCCACCTCGGGCATCGGCAGGAACGAGCGCCACATCGACGCGTCGTCGATCGTCGAGGGGTGGCCGATGACCGTGCCGTCGGGCAGCGCCGTGACCGCGCTCTTGAGGTGCAGCACCTTCGAGACGGGCACCGCGACGACCTCGCGCCCGAGGCGCCCGGCGATCGCGCGCAACTGGCGGATGCCCTCCGCGTTCGTGCGCCCGCCGCGTCCGACGTAGACGGTCGAGCCGATCTGCAGCACGTCGCCCCCGTCGAGCGTGCCGGGCTCGACGATGCGCTCGACGCGCAGGCCCAGGTCGCGGGCTGTCGGCTCGGCGTCGTCGATCTCGCGCGCCCGCGAGACGGCGCCCGGGCGGGTGACGATCGCGGTGCCGTCGATGATCACGAGGGTGTCTTCCACGAACACCGAGTCGGGCAGCTCCTCGGCCGGCGGCACCTCGGCGATGGCGAAGCCCTCCGCCCGCAGTGCGCCGACGTAGTCCTCCCATTGCCGCTCGGCCAGGTCGGGGTCGACCGGCACGCGCTCCTGGTGGGTGAGCTCGCCGTCGGCGAGGCGCGAGCTGGGCATCCGCACGATCGCGATGCGGCGGGATGCGGTGGCCGCGGCCTGGCGCGCGGCCCAGATGCGGCGGCCCACCAGCAGGGTCGCGAGCACGGCGACCACCTGGAACAGCAGGTTGAAGCCGAACACGCTCAGCCAGAGGTAGTCGATGAGCGCGCCGCTGATCGGGTTGCCGGCGGAGACGATGGCGAGCATCGCCCCGAGCCACGACGACACGAAGGCGGCGAGCAGGCCGACAGCGAGAGTGATCCAGCGGTTGTCGAGCACGCCCGCCGTGCCGACGATGGCGAGGAAGACGAACAGCAGCATCGACGAGAAGCCGAACACGCCGTTGACCTGCACGAGCACCTCGAGCGTGGCGCCGTTGATCGCCGAGAACAGCACGACGGTCACGAAGTGGGTGACGATCGCGACCGCGGCGGCGGCGAGAGCGGAGTCGAGCAGGCGGCGGCCGAACGGTTGCGTCATGCCCTCAACGCTAGTGGGGGTTGTCGATGCTGAGCTCTCCGATCCAGTCAGACAACCGCGCTCCGTCGGTGTCGCCCTCGAGGGCGGGATTCGCGAGAGCGTGGATGATGGCGCGCACCCGCCCATCCGTCATCGCGATGTCCTCGCGCACCTCGATGTCCTCTGCCCACTGAGCCAACTCCTCGATCGAGTGCGCGCCGCCCAACGCTCGCTCGAGCGTGGAGCGCAGCATCCGTGGCTCTAGCTCGACTGCGTCGTCCGAGTCCCAGGGGAACAGGTTTAGGGCAGCGAGGACGCGCTGCCGTTCCGACGACAGATCGAGCACGGCACGCACAAGATCGCGCCGTTCGGTCGGGAGCTCGGTCATGATCACAGCGTGGCACGGTTTACCGGCTCAGTGAGAGGCGTGCACAGATCACATCGATCGGTCGCGAATTGCACCTGCTGGACGGCACATCCGTCATTCGGGACCGATGGACGCCCACGACGCACGTGCAGACGCGCGCGCCGCGGGCCTCGCCCGGCGGCTAGTGGAAGAAGTGGCGCTCGCCCGTGAAGTACATCGTCACGCCGGCCGCCTGGGCCGCCGCGATGACCTCCTCGTCCCGCACCGAGCCGCCCGGCTGCACAACGGCGCTGACGCCCGCGTCGATCAGCACCTGCAGCCCGTCGGCGAAGGGGAAGAACGCGTCGGAGGCCGCGACCGACCCGCGCGCGCGGTCGCCGGCGCGCGACACCGCGAGGTGGCACGAGTCGACCCGGTTGACCTGCCCCATACCGACGCCGACGGATGCTCCGCCCAACGCCAGCAGAATGGCGTTGGACTTGACGGCGCGGCAGGCGCGCCAGGCGAACTCGAGATCCTCCAGCTGCGCGGCCGAGGCCGGCGAGCCGGAGACCAGCTGCCAGTCGCTCGCCGCCGCGAACTGCCGGTCGGCGGTCTGCCGCAGCCAGCCGCCACTCACCTGCCGCAGCTCGACGTCGGGCAGGGCGAACCCGGCCGGCAGCTGCAGCAGCCGGATGTTCTTCTTCTCGCGGAGCACCGCGAGGGCATCCTCATCGAAGCCGGGCGCCACGACGACCTCGGTGAAGATGGGCGCGATCGACTCGGCGGCCTCGCGGGTGATGACGCGGTTGGCGGCGATCACTCCCCCGAAGGCCGAGACGGGGTCGCACGCGTGGGCCGCGGCGTGAGCATCCGCGATCGACGAGCCGACCGCGATGCCGCACGGGTTCGCGTGCTTGATGATCGCCACGGCCGGGGCGTCGTGGTCGTAGGCGGCCCGCACGGCCGCGTCGGCGTCGACGTAGTTGTTGTACGACATCTCCTTGCCGTGCAGCTGGGTCGCCTGCGCGATGCCGTGGGCGCCGTCGGCCCGGTAGAGGGCGGCGTGCTGGTGGCTGTTCTCGCCGTAGCGCAGCACCTGCTGCAGGGTCGCGTGCACGTCGATGCTCGAGGGGCTGCCGTCGGCCGCCGGGTGCGACCCCCGCACCCCGAGGGTGTCGGCGAACCAGCCGGCGACGGCGGTGTCGTAGGCGGCGGTGTGCGCGAAGGCCTTCGCCGCGAAGCGCTGCCGCTGCAGCAGGGTCGTGCCGCCGAGCGTCAGCGCCTTGGTGACCATGACGTAGTCGGCGGGGTCGACGATGATCGCGACGTTCGCGTGGTTCTTCGCCGCGGCGCGCACCATCGCGGGGCCGCCGATGTCGATCTGCTCGACCACGGCGTCACCCTCGGCGCCCGAAGCCACGGTCTCGACGAAGGGGTACAGGTTGACGATGACGAGGTCGAACGGCGCGACGCCGAGGTCGGCGAGCTGCGCCTCGTGCGCCTCGAGCCGCAGGTCGGCGAGGATTCCGGCGTGCACCGAGGGGTGCAGCGTCTTCACGCGCCCGTCGAGCGTCTCGGCGAAGCCCGTCACCTGCGACACCTCGGTGACCGGGTGCCCGGCCGCCGCGATGGTCGCGGCCGTCGAGCCGGTCGACACCATCTCGACACCCGCCGCCGCAAGCTGCGCGGCCAGCTCGAGCAGTCCCGTCTTGTCGCTCACCGAGATGAGCGCGCGCCGCACCGGGATCGCGTCGCGGTGGCGGTACAGGGC
>Ga0075012_10007017_pt1 | contig 10135 bp, 9 predicted proteins | sample All_14_2_FD_71474 | JGI IMG/M metagenome (GOLD analysis project Ga0075012, IMG submission 71474) | Freshwater microbial communities in response to fracking from Pennsylvania, USA - Allegheny Zone_MetaG_DW_15 | ecosystem: Environmental > Aquatic > Deep subsurface > Groundwater > Drilled... | reverse complement strand
GCCTGCTGCGGCCCGATGGCCTGGCGCATGCGGTCGCCGGCCATTGTTCCGCCGAACCGGCCCACCGCCGCCTGCTGGACACCCTGGGCCTGCCGCCCCTGCTCGACCTCGGCATGCGCCTTGGCGAAGCCTCGGGCGCTGCGGTCGCCGCCGGCATCATCCGGGCCGCCGCCCGGGCCCATAATGAAATGGCGAGTTTCGCCGAAGCCGGGGTGGACGGTCAGGACGCCGGCTGAAGCGGTCAGACGTGCTGGCCGCCGTTGATGTGAAGCTCGGCGCCGGTCACATAGGACGATTGCTCGGTGCAGAGGAAATAGATCGCCTTGGCCACTTCCGCCGTGGTGCCGAGGCGGCGCAGGGGGATCTGGTCGATCAGTTTCTCGGTCCCGGGGGAGAGGATCGCGGTCTCGATCTCGCCGGGCGAAATGGCATTGACGCGCACGCCGAGGGGGCCGAAATCGGCGGCCATTTCGCGGGTCAGGGCGGCCAGCGCCGCCTTCGACGTCGCATAGGCGGAGCCGGCGAAGGGATGCACGCGGGAACCGGCGATGGAGGTCACATTGACGATGGAGCCCTGGGCCGCCTGCAATTCCTTCATCAGGCCGCGGGCGAGCAGCACGGGGGCGAAGAAATTCACCCGGAACACCCGGTCCCAGGTCTCATATTCGGTGGCAATGGTGCCGAGCCGGCTCCCCCCCGCCCCCTTGGGCGAGATGCCGGCGTTATTCACCAGGGCATCGAGCTTGCCATCGGTCAGGCGGCTGCGCATTTCGTCGAGCACGCGGGGCATGGCCTCGACATCGGCGAGATCGATCTGGACGTGATCCTCCGGCCCGGCAGCCCAGGGGCAATTCTCCGGGAAGGGATGGCGCGACAGGGTGATCACCCGCCAGCCGGCCGAGGAAAAGCGCTTCACGGTGGCATGGCCGATCCCCCGGCTGGCGCCGGTGAGGATCAGGGTGCGGCGGCGTTCGTTTTCGATCATGGCGCGACCCTAGCGGATTGGTGCCGCAATGGATAGGTGCTCAAGCGAGCGGTTCGACCGCGTGGCCCTCGTCATCCTCCACCCCGTCAGGGTCTTCGTGGATGATGATTTCGGCGCCGGGGAAGGCCTCGACCAGCTTCTGTTCGATGGCCTCGACAATGGCATGGGCCGCGCGCAGCGGCTGGTCGCCGTCGAGGACGACATGGAACTGGATGAAGGCGGCAAGGCCGGCGCGCCGGGTGCGCAGGTCATGCAGGGCCAGCACCCGGGGGTCGGCCTTCACGATCTCGATGATGCGCGCCCTGTCCTCGTCCGGCAACTCCCGGTCCATCAGCATGTCGAGGGCGCCCCGGGCAATGCCATAGGCACCATGCAGCAGGATACCGGCGATGATCAGGGCGATGATGCCATCGGCCAGGGTCAGGTCGAACTGCCAGGCCAGCACCAGGGCGAGGATGACCCCGGCATTGGAGAGAAGGTCCGACAGATAATGCAGCCGGTCGCCGGCAACCGCGATCGAGCCGGTCTTCACCAGTATCCGGTGCTGATAGGTGACAAGCACCAGGGTCAGGACGATGGACAGCACCATCACCGCGATGGCGATCAGGCCATTGTCGACCGGCCGCGGCGTCACGATCCGGTCGATCGCCTCGAACAGCAGGAAGACGCCGGAGCCGGTGACGATGGCGGCCTGCAACAGGCCGGCCAGGGCCTCGGCCTTGCCGTGGCCGAAACGGTGCTCGGCATCCGCCGGCTCCACCGACTGGCGCACCGCATACATGGTGACCAGCGAGGCGGCGCCATCGAGGGCGGAATCGACCAGGCTCGACATCATGGCCACCGAGCCGGACAGGATATAGGCGACGAGCTTCACCAGAACCAGCGTGACCGCCACCGAGACAGAGGCAATGGTCGCCCGCCGCATCAGGCGGGCGGCATCGGCCATGTCAAGCGCAGGCGGCGCGGCCAGGGCGTGGTCTGGGGTCATGAAACGCTTCCCGGTCAGGGGTAAAGACGATGGACCCGCCAGCCGCCAGACTCCGGGGTGAAAATCACCCGGTCGTGCAGGCGGAACGGACGGTCCTGCCAGAATTCTAGCCGGGCCGGCGCGATCCGGAAACCCGACCAATGCGGCGGACGGGGCACCGGTGCCCCTTCATAGCGGGCGGCGACCTCGGCGATCTCGGCCTCGAACACGGCGCGGGAGGCGAGCGGCCGGGATTGCGCGCTGGCCCAGGCGCCGATCTGGGAATCGCGCGGCCGCACGGCGAAATATTCATCCGCCTCGGCATCGCTGACGACCGAGACCGGGCCCTGGATACGGACCTGGCGGCGCAGGCTCTTCCAGTGGAAATCGAGGCCGGCCCGGGGATTGGCCAGCAGGGCGCGGCCCTTGTCGCTCTGAAGATTCGTATAGAAGACAAAGCCGCGCGGGTCGTAGTCCTTCATCAGGACGACGCGGACCGACGGCTGCCCATCCACATCGACGGTCGCCAGGGCCATGGCATTGGCGTCATTCGGCTCGGCCGCCTCGGCCTCGGCGAACCAGCGGGCAAAAAGGTCGAAGGGACCATTGGCGGCAAGCGTCGCATCGTCCAGCGAGGCCAGAAGATCGGTCATGGAAAGGGCACCTTTCGTCGGTACGAGACAACGGACCACAGGCCCCGTGCCAAGGCAAGCGGGCGAGGTCTGCGGCATTTCACCCCCCTTATACGCATCATGCTGTCATGCAGCGCTTGAGGGGCGATGCGAGACGTCTATAATCCGCGCGCTTTGCACGCCGCCTTGAGGGAGATCAGCCTATGACGCACGGCGCCGGCCTTATGGCTGGAAAACGCGGACTTATCATGGGGGTCGCCAACGACCGTTCGATCGCCTGGGGCATCGCCAAGGCGATTCACGCCCAGGGCGGCGAGATTGCCTTTACCTACCTCGGGGAGGCGCTGGAAAAGCGCGTGCGCCCGCTGGCCAAGGAACTGGGCACGCCGGACGAGCTGATTCTGCCCTGCGATGTCGCGGAAATGGAATCGATCGACGCGCTGTTCGACAAGATCAAAGAGGTCTGGGGCACGATCGATTTCGTCGTCCATGCCATCGCCTATTCGGACAAGGAAGAGCTGAAGGGCCGCTACGTCGATACGTCGCCGGAAAACTTCAACCAGAGCCTGTTCATCTCCTGCTTCTCCTTCACCGCCGTCGCCCGGCGGGCGGAAGCACTGATGCCGAATGGCGGTTCGCTCATCACCCTGTCCTATTACGGGGCGGAAAAGGTGATGCCGCATTATAATGTGATGGGTGTGGCCAAGGCCGCGCTCGAGGCTTCGGTGCGCTATCTCGCGGTCGACCTCGGCAAGGCGGGCATCCGCGTGAATGCCATTTCCGCCGGCCCGATCAAGACCCTGGCCGCTTCCGCCATCGGCGATTTCCGCATCATCCTGAAGTGGAACGAATATAACTCGCCGCTGAAGCGCAATGTCTCCATCGATGAAGTGGGCGGTGCCGGCCTCTACCTCGTGTCCGACCTCTCGCGCGGGGTGTCGGGCGAGATCCACCATGTCGATTCGGGCTATCACGTCGTCGGCATGAAGGCGGCGGATGCGCCGGATATTTCGGTCGTCTGATGTCCCACAACAGCTTCGGCCATCTGTTCCGCGTCACCACCTGGGGCGAAAGCCACGGGCCGGCGCTCGGCTGCGTGGTGGATGGCGTGCCGCCGCGCATTCCGCTGACCGAAGCGGATATCCAGGGCTTCCTCGACAAGCGGAAGCCCGGCCAGAATCGCTTCACCACCCAGCGGCGCGAGCCGGACGAGGTGAAAATCCTCTCCGGCACCTATGAGGGCCTGACCACCGGCACCCCGATCAGCCTGATGATCGAGAATACCGACCAGCGCTCGAAGGATTATGCGGAGATCGCCAAGACTTTCCGCCCCGGCCATGCGGATTTCACCTATCAGGTGAAATACGGCATCCGCGATCCGCGCGGCGGCGGCCGGTCCTCGGCCCGGGAAACCGCGGCGCGGGTGGCGGCCGGTGCAGTCGCCCGCAAGATTCTGGGCCCCGATGTCCAGATCCGGGGCGCGCTGATCCAGATCGGCGCCCGCACCATCGACCGGGAGCGCTGGGACTGGGCCCAGGTCGAGCAGAACCCCTTCTTCTGCCCCGATGCCGAGACCGCCGCCCTTTGGGAAGCGGATCTCGATGCGGTGCGGAAATCCGGCTCTTCCGTCGGGGCGGTGATCGAGATTGTCGCCTCCGGCGTGCCGGCGGGCCTCGGCGCGCCGCTCTATGGCAAGCTTGACGGCGATCTGGCCGCAGCCTTCATGTCGATCAATGCGGTGAAGGGGGTCGAGATCGGCGCCGGCTTTGCCGCAGCGGCGCTGCGGGGCGAGGAAAACGCCGATGAAATGCGCATGGAAAACGGCAAGGTCGCCTTCCGCTCCAACAAGGCGGGCGGCATCCTGGGCGGAATTTCCACCGGCCAGGATGTGGTCGCGCGCTTTGCCGTGAAGCCGACCTCGTCGATCCTGATCCCGCGCGACACGGTGACCGTCGATGGTCAGGACGCAGAGGTTCTGACCAAGGGCCGTCACGATCCCTGCGTCGGCATCCGTGCCGTGCCGGTGGGCGAGGCCATGATGGCCTGCGTGCTGGCCGACCACCTGCTGCGCCACCGCGCCCAGGTGGGCTGAGCGCAAAGCCCGTCGCGGCCTGCCCTGAAGTCCCGCTTCAGGGCACCACGCCCCAGAAGCGCAGCAGTTCCAGCGACGAACAGACCCCGACATCGCTGACCAATTGGGTCAGGCCCCGGGGGGCCACGCCGCAACCGGTCTTCGAATCGACCGGCACCGAATGGCCTATTCCAGTCAGGTCGACAAATTGCACCGTGGGCTGCCCCGCTGCATCACGCCAGGTCTGGCGGACGTAGGGGCCGATACGGTCAACCGCAGGCGCGGCACCGGCCAGCCCGGTCAGGCCCAGCCACTGATTGCGCACCCGGGGACCATTGGATGCCGCAACCATCGGATCATCCGTCCCCTGCCAGACCGACAGCCTGGGCCAGGGCCCGCGCCAATCCATTTCGTCGGTGATTCGGCGGGCCAGGCTGGCGGGATCGTCCGTCCCGATGCCGGCCATGGCGACCGGGGCAAAGAGCATGGCGCTGGTCTGGCCGACCGGCAGGCTGCCGAAGGTGCCGCCCGCCGCGATCAGGTCGGGATAGCTGGCCATCAGGATCAGAGCCATGCTGCCGCCCGCCGAATGGCCGGTGACAAAGACCCGCTTCGTGTCGAGCTGATAGGCGGCCAGCATGGCGACGATCATCGAATGGATCGAGACCGGCTCATCCCCCGCCGGACCCTGCTGCCAGGCATTGAACCACTGGAAACAGTAATTGGGATCGTTATAGGCGATCTGGCCGGGCATCAGCACGGCAAAGCCATAGGCATCGGCCAGCGCCAGCCAGCCGGTCTCCTGCGCATATTCCTCCGCGTTCTGGAAGCAATGATGCAGGGCGACGACGAGCGGCGCGCCCGGTTGGAGATTGGCCGGGACATAGGCCTTCATGGTCAGATTCGCCGGGTTCGGACCGAAGTCCTCGAACTCGGTCGATTTCACCACCCGCACCGGGGATTGCAGTGCACAACCCGCCACGACCAGGGCGACCAGAAACAGCAGCAGCAGACGGAAGGAAAAGGGGCGCATGATCTCGACAGGCCGGAATTCTTTCTTGCACTGCACCTTGGTTAGTTGCCGACAGCTTTGCAAGCCTGCCCCCCTCCCCTATAGTCCGCGCCAGCCGGTTGCCACCGGTTTGGATGGATTCGCCAAGAGACAAGCCCTCGATGCGCCTGCCCCAGGACATATTGCTGATCGCCGCCAGCCTGATCTTCCTGGCGTTCACCATCGGCTATCTCTTGCACTTCCGCCGGCCCGAAGGCACGCCCTGGCCCATGCGGGTGCTGGCCATCCTGTCGGGCGCGACCACCGCCGGGGTGATCAGCGAGATTACCGATACCCGGGCGACCTGGCCGAGCTTCATCGGCGCCCTGATCTTTTTCGGTCTTTCGGCGCTGACCTATGCCTGGGCCATCCTGACCACCCGGCGCCAGCGCCTGTCCCTGGCCTTTTCCAAGGATGCGCCTGAATTCCTGCTGGAAGACGGGCCTTATCGGCTGGTGCGCCACCCCTTTTATACCGCCTATCTGCTTTACTGGCTGGGTGGCGCCATCGCCGCGCGGGAACCCCTGTTGCTGCTGGCCCTGGCGGTCATGGCCGCCGGCTTTGCCTGGGCCGCGCTGCGCGAGGAAGGCAAATTCGCCGCCAGTTCCCTCGGCGGCGCCTATCGCGCCTATCAGGCCCGGACCGGCATGTTCATGCCCAGGCTGTTCAAGCGGGCCGGGCCGACCGACCGGGGCTGACGCGGGATGTCCCAACCGCCCGACGCGGTCCGCCGGCGCCGCGAGCTGGACCTGTTGCGTATCTTCGCCTGCTTTGTCCAGTTTCCCTTCCATACCGCCAAGGTCTTCGATTTCGACCCGGCCTATCACGTGAAGAATGCCGTTGCCTCCGGGGCGATGGATCTCTTCGCCGCCTTCGCCCATGTCTGGCGCATGCCGCTGTTCTTCTTCATCGCGGGCTTTGCGGCGGCGACCGCCCTGTCGTCGCGCCGGACCATGGCCTTCGTGCAGGACCGCTTCACCCGGCTGCTGCCGCCCCTGATGGTCGGTCTTCTGCTTTTCGCGCCGGCGATCAAATATCTGGAACGACTGGGCGGCATCGATCTCCGCCCCAGCGGCCTGCGCCCGGTCGAGGGGCCTTTCACCCTCGACTATCTCGACTTCTACGGCCGCTTCATGACCCGGCTGAACCAGTTCACCTGGTCGCACCTGTGGTTCCTGGTCTATCTGCTGCTGTTCACCCTGATCTTCACCTGGGCGATCCGGCGGATTGCGCTCGCCTATGACCGCTGGCCGGGTCATGGCGGCTGGCTGGTGCTGCCCGGGGTGGCGCTGGCGGCGGCCGAAATCCTGCTCCGCCCGCGTTTCGGCGATCTGCCCAATCTGTTCGGCGATTTCGCCAATCTGGCGGTCGAGACCCTGTTCTTCTTCATGGGGGCAATCGTCTCGCGTCAGCCCCGGATCGAGGCCCGGCTGACCGCCCGGCCCCTCCTGCTGCTGGCCCTCGGCCTCGGCAGTTTCGTCGTCTATTACCTGGGCGAGGCGGCCTATGGTCCCTGGGCCCTCGGGGCAAGGGGGATCGCAGCCTGGTGCCTGGTGATCGGGCTGCTCGGCCTCGGGCGGCGGATCATGCGCCGCGAGAGTGCTTTCGACCGTTATATGGGCGAGGCGACCCTGCCGCTCTATGTCCTGCACCACCTGCCGGTGGTGGCCCTGGCCTTTGCCGTGGTGCCGCTCGCCCTGCCGCTCTGGGTGAAGGCGGCGATCATCTGTTTCGGCTCCATCGCCGTCACCTTCGCCGCCTATCACCTGATCGTCCGGCCGTTCGGGCCGCTGCGCTTCCTCTTCGGCCTGAAGCCGCGCCGCCGTCAGGCCGCGCGGGAATAGGACGCGCCCGGCTCCAGGATATATTCCGCGGCCTTTTCCGCCGTCATGATGGTCGGGGCATTGGTATTGCCGCCGATCAGCGTCGGGTGGATCGAGGCATCGACCACGCGCAGGCCTTCGAGGCCATGGACCCGGCACTGGTCATCGACCACCGCCATATCGTCATGGCCCATCTTGCAGGTGCCGACCGGGTGATAGACCGTCTCGGCATAGCGGCGGACGTAATCCTCGATTTCCTTGTCAGTCCTGGCCGCTTCCCAGTGGAAATCGTGATTCTTCGCCCGCTTGTCGGCGAAGACCTGATCGAGGATGACATCGCGGGACAGTTTGAAGGCGCGGATCAGGCAATCGACATCCGCCTGTTCCGCCAGGTAATTGGGATCGATGGCCGGGGCCGCGAAAGGATCGGCGGATTTCACCCACAGCCGGCCGATGGACTGCGGCCGCAGCTGGCAGGCATGGGTCGAATAGCCATGGCCGAATTTGGTGGTCAGGCCGTGGTTCTCGAGGATCGCCGGGATGAAATGCATCTGCACGTCGGGGCGCGGATCATCCGGGTTGGTGCGGGCGAAACAGCCGGCCTCGGCCACATTGGTCGTATAGATGCCGCGCTTGTTGACCCAATAGTTCAGCAGGCCGAAGGCCCCGCGATAGGCCATGCGCCAGGAAAAGCCATAGGATTCGGCTGTGCGCGTGCGCTGCTGCAGGGTGATGTCCAGGTGGTCGCGCAGGTTCTTGCCGACCCCCGGCAATTCGTGGCGGACCGCGATGCCCGCCGCCTTCAGATCGGCCGGATCGCCGATGCCGGACAATTGCAGCACCTGGGGCGAATTGATCGCGCCGCCGCAGAGGATGACGCTTTCGGCCGCTTCCTCGGTCCGGACCTCGTTCTTCACCTTGAAGCGGACCCCGCGCGCCCGCTTGCCGTCCATCTCGATCCCCATGACATGGGCGCCGGTCAGGATGGTCAGATTGGGCCGCGCCTGGGCATCCCAGAGATAGGCGCGGGCGGCAGAGAAGCGCTGGCCTTCCTTCTGGGTCAATTGGTAATAGCCGACGCCTTCCTGCTCGGCGCCGTTGAAATCACCGGTTTCCTTCAGGCCCCAACGCTTGCCCGCCTCGATATAGAGGTCGCACAGCGGGTTGGGGTGGCGCGGATCGGTGACGTTCAGGGGGCCGTGGTTGCCGTGGAACTGGTCGGTGATCCGCTCGTTATGCTCCGACTTCCGGAAGTAGGGCAGGCAGCGGTCGTAGGACCAGTCTTCCAGCCCGAGCTCCGCCCAGTCGTTGTAATCGTCGCGATGGCCGCGGGTATAGATCATGGCATTGATCGAGGACGAACCGCCGAGCGTCTTGCCCCGGGGCCAGAACATCTCGCGCCCGGCCATATGTTTCTGCGCCACCGTGTAATAGCCCCAGTTCCGGGTCTTGGAGCGCATCAGGGCGACGACGCCGAAGGGCATCATCACCGACCAGTGGCGGTCGGTCGGGCCCGCTTCCAGCAGCAGCACCCTGGTATTCGGATTGGCCGACAGGCGGTTGGCCATCACACAGCCGGCCGAACCGGCGCCGATGATGATGTAGTCGTACATGGCTCTCCCCAGACCTCGTGTTTCCTGCCGGGGCGCCGGTCTATGCCGGCTGCCCGTGGTCAAGGCGGCGGGGCAGCCCTTGATCCCCGCCATCGCCTTAACCGACAAATTGTCAGTTCTGGGAAAATACTAGAACGGTGTTCATAGAAAAGCAAAAAAACATCCAGGGACGCGACGGCAGAAGGGGCCGGAAGGGATGCACCCCTTCCGGCCCCTGCCGAGAGGCCGCCCAGCCGGGGGGGCCTGCGGGCGACCCCTGGCTTATTCTGCCGGCTGGCGGGCCAGCACGGGTTGGAACTCGGCGTCGATCTCGCTGTCGAGTTCGGGCACCGGATGGCCATCGAGCGCCAGCGCCAGGCGATCACGATCCAGTTCCCCTTCCATGCGGGCGACCACGATGGCGGCAACCGCATTGCCGATGAAATTGGTCAGGGCGCGGCACTCGCTCATGAAGCGGTCGATGCCGAGGATCAGGGCCATGCCGGCGACCGGCACGCTGGGCACCACCGAAAGCGTCGCGGCGAGGGTGATGAAGCCGGAACCGGTAACGCCCGCAGCGCCCTTGGACGACAGCATGGCCACCAGCAGCAGCAGGATCTGGTCGCCCAGCGCCAGCGGCGTATCGGTCGCCTGGGCGATGAAGAGGGCGGCCATGGTCATATAGATATTGGTGCCGTCGAGGTTGAAGGAATAGCCCGTGGGCACCACCAGACCGACGACGGAGCGCGAGCAGCCGGCCCGTTCCAGCTTGTCCATCACCGCCGGCAGCGCCGATTCGGACGAGGAGGTGCCCAGCACCAGCAGCAACTCGCCCTTGATGTAGCGAAGCAGCTTCAGGATCGAGAAGCCATTGGCCCGGGCGACCAGGCCAAGCACACCGACGACGAAGAGGAAGGACGTGAAGTAGAAAGTGCCGACCAGCAGCGCCAGATTGGCAATGGAGCCGATACCATATTTGCCGATGGTGAAGGCCATGGCGCCGAAGGCACCGAC
>Ga0075012_10007016_pt1 | contig 10135 bp, 9 predicted proteins | sample All_14_2_FD_71474 | JGI IMG/M metagenome (GOLD analysis project Ga0075012, IMG submission 71474) | Freshwater microbial communities in response to fracking from Pennsylvania, USA - Allegheny Zone_MetaG_DW_15 | ecosystem: Environmental > Aquatic > Deep subsurface > Groundwater > Drilled... | reverse complement strand
CCGATGCAGTGTGCCCAGGTGCTCGACCTGTCGGGCCTGTCCGGCATCGTCGATTATGCGCCCGAGGAGCTGGTCGTCACCCTGCGCGCCGGCACGCCGATGCGCGAGGTCGAGGCGCTGCTGGCTCAGCGCAATCAGATGCTGGCCTTCGAGCCGCCCGACCTCGGCCCGCTGCTGGGGCGAGAGCCGGGGCAGGGCACCCTGGTCGGCGCGGTCATGGGCAATCTTGCCGGCTCGCGCCGCCTGTCGGCCGGTGCGGCGCGCGACCATCTGCTGGGCTTCAGCGGCGTCAACGGACGCGGCGAGGCCTTCAAATCCGGCGGACGCGTGATGAAGAACGTCACCGGCTACGACCTCTCCAAGGTGCTTGCGGGCTCCTGGGGCACGCTCGCCGTGCTGGACGAGGTGTCGGTCAAGGTGCTGCCGGCCCCGGACCAGACGGCGACGCTGATGCTGATGGGCCTCGACGATGCGGCGGCCGTGCGCGCGATGTGCGCGGCGATGGGCAGCCCGCATGAGGTCTCCGGTGCCGCGCACGTGCCCGGCAAGACGGCGCTGCGCCTCGAAGGCGTGGCGCCCTCGGTCGAGGCACGTCTCCTGGGCTTGCGCGAGCTGATGAAGGACATTGGCGCGCGGATGGAAGAACTCGGCACCCTGGAGAGCCGGACCTTCTGGCGCGAGGTCCGGGACGTGGCGCCCTTGAACGCGGCGCCCGACGCCGTGGTCTGGAAGATCTCCTGCCCGCCGACCGAGGGTCCGGCGATTCTCGCCCGCATCAAGGCGCAACGACCGGACGCGCAGGCCTTCTACGACTGGTCGGGCGGCCTGATCTGGCTGGCGCTGCCGCCCTCTGACGATGCCGATCACACGCTGGTCCGCGGCGCGCTGGGCACGACCGGCGGACATGCGACCCTGATCCGCGCGCCCGAAGCCGTGCGCGAGGCGGTGCCGGTCTTCCAGCCGCAATCGGCGCCGCTCGTGGCGCTGGCCGCGCGGGTAAAGGAAAGCTTCGACCCCAAGGGTCTCTTCAATCCAGGCCGGATGGGCTGACGTGCAAACCAACTTCACCCTGGCCCAGCTTGCCGATCCCGAGAACGCGCGCAGCGAGCATATCCTGCGCAAGTGCGTGCATTGCGGCTTCTGCACCGCCACCTGTCCGACCTTCGTGCTGCTGGGCGACGAGCGCGACAGTCCGCGCGGGCGCATCTATCTCATCAAGGCGATGCTGGAGGGCGACCGCGCGCCGACGATGCAGGAAGTCCGGCACGTCGATCGCTGTCTGTCATGCCTGTCCTGCATGACGACCTGCCCCTCGGGCGTGAATTACATGCACCTGGTCGATCACGGCCGGCATCGCATCGAGGAGACTTATACGCGGGCGCCGGCCGACCGCTTCATGCGCGGGCTGCTGGCTTGGCTGATGCCGCGGCCCACCGCGTTCCGCTGGGCCATGATGCTGGGACGTCTCGCCAAGCCTCTGGCACCGATGCTGCCGGCGACCAGCCCCGATCCGGGCGGCGCCACCTTCCTGCGCCGGCTGCGCGCCATGCTCGACGCCGTGCCGGCTCGCGTGCATGGGCCGTCGTCGGTCGACCGGCCGCAGACCTTCCCGGCCAAGGGACTTCGGCGCCGACGTGTGGCGCTGATGCCGGGCTGCGGCCAGCAGGTGCTGGCCCCGGAAGTGAACGAGGCGACGGTGCGATTGCTGACCCGCCACGACATCGAGGTCGTGAACGTCGCGGGCTCGGGCTGCTGCGGCTCCTCCGTGCTCCATGTCGGGCGCAACGAACAGGCGATCGCGCTGGCCAAGGCCAACATCACCGCCTGGCTGCGCGAGATCGATGGCGTGGGACTCGACGCCATCGTGATCAACGCCTCGGGCTGCGGCACGACGGTCAAGGACTACGGCAACATGCTGGCGCATGAGCCGGAATGGCAGGAGAAGGCGCTGCAGGTCGCGAGGCTTGCCAAGGATGTCAGCGAAGTCATGCTCGACATCGGCCTCGTGAACGTCGAGCCCAAGGGCCTCACCGTCGCTTATCATTCGGCCTGTTCCATGCAGCACGGCCAGAAGGTGATCGAACCGCCCAAGCGGCTGCTGCGCGATGCCGGCTTTGTGGTGAAGGACGTGCCCGAGGGCCATCTCTGCTGCGGCTGGGCCGGCACCTACCAGGTGTTGCAGCCGGACCTGTCGCGCCGTCTGCGCGACCGCAAGGTGGCCAACATCGAGAGCGTGAAGCCGGACGTGATCGCCGCCGGCAACTTCGGCTGCATCGGCAACATCGCCGCGGGCACGGGCATTCCCATCGCCCACACGGTCGAACTGCTCGACTGGGCCACCGGCGGTCCGAAGCCGGCGGCGCTCGACTGATCGCGAACGAGGGGAAGGCATGAACGCTCTTCGCGCTTGCCTTGCCGCCCTTCTCGGACTGATGCTGGGCGCCAACGCGATGGCGCAGGACGCCGGGAGTGGAGCCGTGCTCGATACCCTGTTCATCAAGCTGCGCGATGCTACCGATCCGTCGGCGATCCGGACCCTCGAAGCGGCGATCTGGGAACAATGGGTGATGGTTCCCGACATGAGCCAGCGTGGCCTGATGATGCAGGGCATCGCCGAGATGCAGCAGCAGCAGCTCAAGGCCTCGATCGACACCTTCACGCGGCTGATCGCCGTGGCGCCGGATCTGTCGGAGGCCTGGAACAAGCGCGCGACGGCGCACTGGCTGATGGGCAACTTTACGGCGTCGCTGGCCGACATCTGCGAGACGGTGAAGCGTGAGCCACGCCATTTCGGAGCCTATTCCGGTCTCGGCATGATCCGCGCGGAAATGGGCGAGAACGCACGCGCTATCGCGGCCTTCGAGCTGGCCCGCAAATGGAACCCGCACATTGCGGGAATCGACGGCGAGATCGCGCGCCTGAAGGCCTTGGGCGGGGATAACGGCGCCGATGCGGACCCGCTGGGTTGCGGCCGGCCCACGACGTAGGCAAAAGTCGCAGTCATTCGAGTTCAGGAGTCATTCATGGCCACGTTGTATGTCGGCGGTCGTCTCTTCGATGGCGAGAAGGTGCAGGACGGGCAGGCGGTGCTGGAAGAAGGCGGCCGCATCAAGCGCGTGGCGCCGGCCGGCGAGTTCAAGGGTTTTGCCGGCGAGACCGTCGACACGTCGGGAGCGACGCTGATCCCCGGGATGATCGACTGCCATGTCCATTCGCTGTCGGGTGCCGAAGGCAATCCCGGCGCGGTCCAGGATCGCTTGAGCGCGGCTCAGCTCACGGTGCGCGGTATGGAGTTCATGCGCCAGACGCTGGAAGGCGGCATCACCGCCGTGCGCGACTGCGGCGGCAAGGACTATATCGAGTTCGCGATCCGCGACGCCTACAATGCCGGGCGCTTCCTCGGACCGACCATGCGCTGCGCCGGCCGCATGATCTGCATGACCGGCGGCCACGGCAACAGGGTCGGTCGGGTTGCCGACGGCGTCGACGAGGTGATCAAGGCGGTGCGCGAGCAGGTGCATGCCGGCTCCGACCTGGTGAAGATCATGGCGACGGGCGGCGTGATGACGGCGGGCGTGAACCCCGAGGACGCCCACTACAGCGCCGAGGAGATGAAGGCCGGCATTTCGGAGGCCCATCGCTTCCACAAATGCTGCGCCAGCCATGCCCAGGGCGCACTTGGAATCCTCAATGCGGTGCGCGGCGGCATCGATTCGATCGAGCACGGCATCTTCATGGACGAGGAGTGCTGCCGCGAGATGAAAGAGCGCGGCGTCTGGCTGGTGCCGACGCTCGCCGCCGTGAAGAACATCCTGAAGGGCTATGACGAGGGCGACCGTTCGATCCCGGACTATGTGATCGAGAAGAGCCGCCGCGTGTTCGACCGCCATATCGCCGCGACCAAGATGTACTACGCGGCCGGTGGCCGGATCGCGATGGGGACCGATGCGGGCACGCCGCACAATCGCCATGGCGAGAACGCGCGAGAGCTCGAGTTCATGTGCGATATCGGCATTTCCACCCGCGATTCCCTGTTCTTCGCGACCGCGAGTGCGGCCGACCTGATGTGTCTGGCCGATCATGGCCGCATCCAGGAAGGCAACGTCGCCGACTTCGTGGTCTGCGACGGCGACGCGCTGGCCGACATCAAGCGCGCCGCACGCAAGGAGAACCACCGCTTGGTGGTCAAGCGCGGCATTGTCGCCCGAGACAACCGCGCTGCCTTCTCCCGCGAATCCGTCCGCGTCGCGGCGGAATAAAGAGCAGAGAAGGGCGATCCCGGAGCCTTCGTGGAAGAAATCTTCCTCATCCTGGTCGGGATCGCCTGGGCGCTCGGCACGCCGCTGATCGCCATCCTGGCGCTGGTCCGCACCTCGGGCCTGCGCGCGCAGAACGATCGGCTCGCGTCCGAAATGGCGGCGCTGCGGCGCCAGATCGCCGCCATTGGCGAACAGCCGCTTCCACCACCCGCCGAAGCGGCTCCGCTCGCGGTAACACCGGTCGAGACGGTCGTGCCGCCGCCACCGGCTCCGCCCTTTGTTCCGGAGCCCCAGGCCGAGCCCGAGGCGATCGTCATCGGTGCGGACCTGCCGGCATCCCCGCCGCCGTCCGCATTGCCTCCCGCACTCCCGACCGTCGAGCCGTTGAAGGGCGGATGGGAGCAGCGGCTGGGATCCCGCGCCTTCATCTGGGTCGGCGCGATCACCCTGGCCCTGGCGGCTGTCTTCCTCGTCCGGTACTCGATCGAGGAGGGGTACCTCTCGCCCGAAGTGAGGGTCATCCTCGCGGCCCTGTTTGGCTTCGCCTTGATTGCAGGTGCGGAGCGCATGCGGCCGCACGATGATCGCGTCTCGCAGGCGCTGGCCGCCGCCGGTGTGGCGGCCCTCTACGGCTCGCTTCTGTCGGCAGTGGCGCTCTACGACATGATCTCCCAGGTCGCCGCGGGCGGCGGGGCGGCGGCGCTGACGGCTTTCGCCATCACGCTCTCATTGCGCCATGGGGTGTTCGTTGCGGCTCTTGCCTTCGTCGGCGGTTTCCTGAGCCCGGCGATCATCGGCAGCGAGCAGCCCAATACGCCGGTCCTGCTCGGCTATCTGCTGGCGATCGCCGCCGGCACGCTCACGGTGATCCGGGTCCGCGGCTGGTGGATGCTCGGCTGGGGCGTCCTGGCCGGCTCCGCTCTGTGGACCTGCATCTGGATGCTGGCCGATCCCGACCAGCCCGAACTGCATTGGGTCGGAGCCTTCCTGGTGGCTCTTGCCGGGCTCTTCGTCTGGGCTGCCTGGCGACGCCTGCAGGAGAGCGAGAACCCGGCGAAGGACGTGCTGGCCCTCGTCTGGGCTTCGCTGGCCGTTACCGGCGGCCTTCTGGTGCTGGCGATCGCCCAGGACCATGGGGTGCAGACCGCCGGCTGGCTGGCCCTGGCCGTGCACGGCGTCGGCATCTTCGCCTTCTCGCGCGCGGCGCCGCGCTTCCAGTTCGCCGCCGGCCTTGCTCCGGCGCTGTCGCTGGCGGCGCTGGCCCTCTGGTGGTGGACCTCGAGGTGGATACCCGCCGAATTGAGCGATGGCCGGTTCGGCTGGCTCGTGACCGGGTTCGGCGTCCTGTACTCGGCGGCTTCATTCGCGCTCCTCTGGAACGCAGCTCGGCCGGGCTTCTGGGCCGCGCTGTCGGTGTCCGCCGCGCTCTCGCACTTCCTGCTCGCCTGGTACGTGCTGCGCGGCTCGCCAGGTGTTCCCTGGGGGCTCATCAGCGTCGGGCTTGCCGCGCCGTTTCTCGTCGGCGCCGAGCGACTGACGCGATGGCGCGGGACGATGCCAGGGGCCACCGAGGCGCTGGGCTTCCTGGCCGTGGGTGTGACCTTCTTCATCGGTGCCGCCATTCCGCTGGAGCTCAGCCGGGAATGGGTCACGGTGGCCTATGCGATCGAACTGGCGGCCGTCGCCGCGATTTCAGCACAGCTCGGACTGGTGGCCCTGCGGCGGCTCTGCTGGCCGCTGCTGGCGATCGTGGTCGTGCGCTTCGTCCTCAACCCCGAGATCCTCGAGTATCCGATCGGCCTCACGCCGGTCCTCAACTGGATGCTCTGGGGGTACGGCATCTCGATCGCGGCCCTTGTGGCGGCCTTGCGTTTCCTGCGCCCGACCGGCGACGTAAGGCTGGTCCGCGCGGTGGAAGCGTCGGCCGCCTTGCTCACCTTCGTCCTGCTGACCCTCGAGGTGCGCAGCCTCTTCCAGCCGACGTCGATGATGACGCCCGATGCCAGCTTCATGGAGCGGGCCACCTACGTCATGGTGTGGGGAGCCTTTGCCCTGGCGGCGCTGTGGAAGGCGCGGATCGACGGCGACTTGGTGGCCCTTTGGGCCTGGCGCCTGAGCGGCAGCGTGGCGGTCGCGGTGGTGCTGATCGTCCAAGTGCTGGTCGCCAATCCGGTGTTCGAGCCGGCTTATGTCGGCCGGTTGCCGATCCTCAACGGCCTTCTGCTGGCCTATGCGCTGCCGGCCGCGATGGCGGCCCTGGCGCGCCGCTGGGTCGATGTCGAGCCCGACCGTCGGGTCGATCTCCTGGTCGAGGCGGCTGCCTCGATCTTGGCGTTCGCCTATGTCTCGTTCGAAGTGCGCCACTTCTTCGATCCCGGCTTCGAGAGACGCGGCTTGGACGCCCACGGGCTGGAACTCTACGCCTACTCGATCGCCTGGCTGCTGTTCGGCGTCGCGCTGCTGGCGCTAGGCTTCCTGCGGCAGGCGGCGGCGCTGCGGCATGCCGGCATGGTGCTTGTCTGCATCGTCGTCGCCAAGGTCTTCCTGATCGACATGGCGGGGCTGCAGGGGTTGTTGCGGGTGTTCTCGTTCCTCGGCCTCGGGGCCGCCCTGATCGGTCTGGGCTACGCCTATCGGCGCTTCGGCTTCGACGGTAAGTGAGGCTGTACCGCCCCCGTACGGGCCAACGATCGGCCGGAAAGTGCGATGGCGCGGCCGATCGCGAGCGTCAGTCCGATCCAGCCGACGCGGACAAGGCCCAGTTGGTCGTCGGCGGGCACCTCGAGGATCAGAGCCCCGAGGCGAGGCGGATCCGGGCCTTGAGCAGTCCGGGATCGTCGGGAATCTGGCTGACTTCAGGCGTGATGAGACTGGCCTGCGATACAGGCGCCGCCGCCTTCGCCCGACCCACCGAGGCGTCGATGACGACGGCGAGCGTGATCAGGGCGGCCGCGATCACGAGCAGATCGATCAACGAGAAGCGCGACTTGCGAAGCTCATAGGGGACGGCGATCGCCCGCTTCTTCTTCTGGCCTTGGTTCATGCTGGCCTCTGGGGAAAATGTTATCGGCTGGGCTGGAAAGGTTGCTTATGATTCCGGTTTCCGTCCCCGGCGCGACGGGACTGGGGCGATATCAAGGATGATTGTGTCAACCGTGTCCGATGGTGGCGCTGGCGACCGCAGCAAACGTCAGGACCGATGCGGCGATGACCAGGAAGTCGACCCAGGTGAGCGAAAGGCGGCGGCGCTTCATGGACGGTCTCCGCTCTTGCCCGCGGCCGCCGGAGGCGCGGAAGGACCGGACGAGTGGCTCTGCGCGAGCACGCCACCTGCGAAGATGACGATGCAGATCACGACCAGCACGGCATCGACGGTGGCGAAATTGCGGCGTGACATGGAACTCCTCGTTGTGTTCGTACGAGAACACTACGGAGAGCCGGCGGCGATCATCCCTCGCTGAGAATCGTGCGCAAGCCCTGCGCCCGCGGCCAGTCAGACATAGGCGATGCGCAGGATGTTGGTGGCGCCGGGCGTGCCGAATGGGACGCCGGCCGTCACCACCAGCCGCTCGCCTTCCTTGGCGATCATCTCCTGCCGGGCCACCCGAACGGCGCGCTGCACCATGTCGCCGAAATTGTGCGCGTCTTCCGTTCGCACGGCATGCACGCCCCAGGTAAGGGTCATGCGCCGCGCGGTGTCTATGTTGGGCGTGAGGCAGAGGATGCGGACGTCGGGTCGTTCGCGCGCGGCGCGCAGGGTGGTCGAGCCCGTGTTGGTGTAGGTGACGATGGCGGCGGCCGACAGCGTGTGCGCGCACTGGCGCGCCGCGGCGCTGATCGCATCCGCTGTCGTCGCTTCCGGTTCGTGCCGGCTTGCATCCATCAGCCGGCGATAGAGCGGGTCCGTCTCGACGCTCTTCAGGATGCGATCCATCATGGTGACCGCTTCGACCGGGTAGTTGCCGGAAGCCGATTCGGCCGACAGCATGACGGCGTCGGTGCCGTCGTAAACCGCCGTGGCCACGTCGGATACCTCCGCCCGTGTGGGCGTCGGCGCCAGGATCATCGATTCCAGCATCTGCGTCGCCACGATGGTCGGGCGTCCGGCGGTGCGGGCGGCGGCAAGGATGCGCTTCTGCAGCGGCGGCACGGCTTCCGGCGGCATCTCCACGCCGAGGTCGCCTCGGGCCACCATGATGCCGTCGCTCTGCTCGATGATCTCGTCGAGATGCTCCAGTGCCTGCGGCTTCTCGAGCTTGGCCATGACGGCGGCGCGCCCGGCGACCAGCTTCTTGAGCTCGGCGATGTCATTGGCGTGCTGCACGAAGGACAGCGCGACCCAGTCGACGCCGATCGACAGGCCGAAGGCGAGGTCCTTGTGATCCTTCGGTGTCATGGGCGACATCGGCAGCACGAGGTTGGGCAGGTTGACACCCTTGCGATCGCTGAGAGTGCCCGCGACCTCGACCTCGGTGTCGATCGTCTCCTCGTCGTGCGCCACGATGCGCAGGCGTACCTTGCCGTCGTCGATCAACAGCAGCCCGCCGGGCTTCGCGGCCTTGAAGATCTCCGGATGCAGGAGCGGTACGCGCTCGGCCGTTCCGGGCTCGGCATTCATGTCGAAGCGCACCGTCTGGCCCTTCTTCACGACCATCGGCCCTTTGGCGAAGGTGCCCAGCCGCAGCTTGGGTCCCTGCAGATCCAGCAGGATCGCGATCGGGTGCTTGAACTCCTTCTCGAGCGCGCGCAGCTGCTCGATCCGCTGGCGATGGTCCTCGTGCTGGCCGTGGCTGAAGTTCAGCCGGAAGACGTCGGCCCCGGCTTCGAACAGGGTGCGAAGGCGCTCCGTGGTCGCGGAGGCAGGGCCGAGCGTGGCGACGATCTTGGTGAATCGATTGCGGCGCATGCGGTCAGTCTACTTCACCGGAGACGACACTTTGAAGTCGCCGGCGGCCTCGTAGACCTTGACGACGGCGGCGTCATCCAGCTTGCCCCAGCCTGCGCCGGCGGCCGCGATGAAGAGCTGATGCGCGGCAGCCGCGAGAGGCAGCGGCAGGCGCAGCTCATGGCCCGTATCCAGGACCAGGCCGAGATCCTTCACGAAGATCTCGACCGCCGACAGCGGCGTATAGTCGTCGTCGAGCATGTGCGGCACGCGATTGCCGAACATCCACGAATTGCCGGCACTGGCCGAAATCACCTCATAGACCGCGCGCGTATCGGCTCCGGCCTTGGCGGCGAGTGCCATCGCTTCCGCGGCCGTGGCGATGTGCACGCCGGCCAGCAACTGGTTCACCGTCTTCACCAGCGACCCGATGCCGGCCTTGTCGCCCAGTCGAAAGACCTTGGCGGACGTGCCGGACAGGATGGACTCCGCTGCGGCGAAGGCTCCCGCGTTGCCCGAGGCCATGAAAGTGAGTTCGCCCGACTCGGCGCGCGCTCGTCCGCCCGACATCGGCGCATCGAGCAGCTCGTGCCCGGTCATCGCGAGACGCTCGTCCAGCTTGCGGATGAAGGCCGCCGGGCAGGTGGCGCATTGCATCACGAGGCCGCCCTTGCGCAACGTGGCCACCGCGCCGCCTTCGCCATAGAGGACGGCTTCGACCTGCTGGGCGTTGACCACAGCCACGATCACGACGTCGGCCGTCGCCGCAGCGTCGGCGGGGCTTGCGGCCGTCGTGCCGCCCGCGGCCACGAAGGCCTCGCGCGCCGCGGCACTGGGATCGACGCCGATCACCCTGTGGCCGTGTTTCAGCAGGTTCTTCGCCATGCCGAGGCCCATCGAGCCCAGGCCGACGAAGGCGACGACGGGGGTGTTCTTGTCGGTCATGGATCAGGCCTTGATGCCGTATTTCGCCGCCCAGCCGAGGCCGGCG
>Ga0075012_10007014_pt1 | contig 10137 bp, 9 predicted proteins | sample All_14_2_FD_71474 | JGI IMG/M metagenome (GOLD analysis project Ga0075012, IMG submission 71474) | Freshwater microbial communities in response to fracking from Pennsylvania, USA - Allegheny Zone_MetaG_DW_15 | ecosystem: Environmental > Aquatic > Deep subsurface > Groundwater > Drilled... | reverse complement strand
CATATTTAAGCGCAGTTTATTCCTCCGCTTAAAATATGCCAGTGTTGTCCAAATCGATTTTGAAACATACCCAGGGAAAGCTAATGGGTGTAATAAGCCTTAGGGCTGATCGGCGAGAAGGTAAGTAGAGCAATGTTGACACCATCTGGGCGATAATGTACAATTATTTCGGAATTTTCGGATTTTTTGGTTCTGGAGTCAATTTTAGGACAACTGCCAGGATGAGAGGCCTGTACAATACGGCGAAGTAGCGGGATGGCTGGACGTTGGCCACGTCACCCCTCACCATTGTAAAGATTTCCCCGTAATCTACCAGAACCCTGCAACCGCTGAAAGATGTAGGTGTGATTGTGTTTATTCGTCGAGAATGCTTGCCAAGGGCAAATAAAAAGTTTTGAGAGTTTAGAAAATTGGTCATGTTTTCAAAATCACGTTCAGTGCGTCATTGGCAGCGTTACCGCGAAATTGCTAGAATTTTTTTGCGGCACGGTTTTGGTTTCGCCATTGACCAGTTGCAACCAGGCTGGTACCCCTTCCGTCGCATTCTAAGGATTCCAGAACAGGAGAAACTTCCAACATCTCCCAACGATCTGGCAATGCACTTCCGTTTGGCGTTGGAAGAATTAGGTCCAACGTTTATCAAATTTGGGCAGATACTCTCCACCCGCCCTGACCTACTTCCACCAGCCTACATTGCTGAATTAAGCAAACTGCAAGATACCGTACCCCCAACACCTTGGGACTTGATCCGGAAGGTGATGATCCAGGAACTTGGCCGTGAGCCTGAGCAGGTGTTTTTGACAATAGATCCTCAGCCGATGGCGGCAGCTTCACTGGCTCAGGTTCACGCTGCAACCCTGCCGGCTGGCCAGGAAGTGGTCGTCAAAGTTCAACGGCCTGGCATTCCTGCTGTAATCAACACAGATCTTGAAATCCTGTCTTCTCTGGCGGCACGTGCACAGACAACTCGTTGGGGAAAGATCTACGACTTTATCAGCATGGCAAATGACTTTGCCTTCACTTTGAAGAATGAATTGGATTATCGTCGTGAAGGACGTAATGCCGACCGTTTTCGAGATAATTTTGCCGGTGAGCCTCACTTATACATACCGCGTGTCTATTGGGAGTATAGCAGTCAACGTGTTTTAGTTCTGGAACGTATCCATGGCATAAAAATTGACGATCTCCATGCGTTAACCGAAGCAGGTTACGATCGCCACCGGATAGCGTTACATAGCGCGCGCGTCATTATTAAGGAAGTCCTGGAAGACGGCTTTTTCCATGCCGACCCCCATCCAGGGAATTATAATGTGCTGCCAGGTGAGGTGATCGGTGCGATGGATTTCGGAATGGTTGGTTACTTGAGAGATAGGGATCGCATCGATCTTATCCGACTCTATCTCGTTTCTGTGGCGCTAGATGCTGATGGCATCGTTGATCAACTGATCCGGATGGGTGCTGCAAGCGCAGACGTTGACCGAACCGGGTTGGCGCGTGACATTAGTCGCCTTCTCAATAAATATTATGCCCTTCCTCTCAAAGACATACGCGCTCGAGAAGTAGTTGAAGAGATTATGCCCCTTGCTTTTCATCATCACCTGCGCCTGCCGAGCGATCTGTGGCTTTTAGGGAAGACATTAGCCATGATGGAGGGGGTCGGCCTGCAATTAGATCCTGAATTCGATGTATTTGCAGTAGCCCAACCCTTCGTACAACGACTGATCTGGCATATGGTCATGCCAAATTCAACGTGGGGACGAACGCTCTTACTCGGTGGAGCCAACTGGGGCGAGTTATTCAACCGCTTACCTCGTGCTGGAAACCGAATAATGGATCGTATCGAGCGGAACGAGCCTTTTGAGATCCACATCGATGATACGGATCGAATTATGGATAAGTTAGACCAGCTCTTCACTCGTTTATCGTTAAGCCTTCTTGTTGGCGCTTTAATCATTGGTGTGGCATTCCTGGTCCCGAGTGTGTCCCAAAACAGTTTGGGGCAGTCGATGATCATCGGTGGGTTAATCACAATCACGATATTGTGCATTTCTTTACTTCGATCAAGAACCAGGTAGATCCGTTTAAATCTAAGCAATTCTCCGCCAGTAATCATAAACAAAGCACCAGGGATCATTCCCAATCCTAAACCGGGTTTGCGAACATCAGGTAGTCCCGAAAGAGTAGAGGTGCATGTGCTGATAAAAGCGCCCGCGCATTACCGACGAACTAGCAAGCATGCTGTCCTTCATCCATGGAGGTTAACACTACCTTTTACGTTCGGTTTCATTCTTGGTCAGAGGTATAAAAAACCAGACCTAACGTGCCAGGCCCTGCATGAACGCCAATTACCGGCCCCATATCTGAGGAAATCAGCTCGACACAATTGAATTGACTTTGAATGGATTGCTTCAGTTGACGAGCTTCCTCAGAGGCATTGCCGTGTAGAATCGCAACGTGCACCGGTTGTTTTCCAACACTTTGTTCCATTAATGCCAACAGCCGAGAAACCGAACGTTTGCGTGTGCGCTGTCTCTCTAAGGGTTCAATCCTTCCATTCTTGATATAGAGAATGGGCTTAATGTCTAATGCGGTTCCCAAAAACGCTGTAGCTCCACCGATCCGTCCACCTTTATATAGATACTCCAGGGTATTGACGGTAAAAATCACATTCATTTTTTGTTTGATGCTTTCCACAAGGTTTAGCACTGCTTGCGCGTCTTGCCCTTGTTCTGCAGCTCTGGCTGCGGCAATTGCCATCATTCCTAAACCAAGCGAGACTGTTTCAGAATCGACAATGTGCACGGGCACATTGTCGAATAGGTTCCTGGCCATTTCAGCGGATTGAATTGTTGCGCTCATGTGGTGAGAAATCACGATTGTAATGATTTCCTCAGCCTCCTCCGCCAGTTGATTGTAGATATTCACGAAATCAGGTGCAGTGGGTTGGGCTGTTGTGGGCAATTTCTTACTAGTGCTGAGAAAACGGTAAAATCCCTCGTTATCCAGGTCAATTCCAGCGCGATATGTTTTTTCTCCAAACGCGACATAGACTGGGACAACATGAATGCCAAATTGCTCGCCTTGGGCAGGAGTTAATGAACAAGCTCCATCCGTTACGATTGCTACTTTTCGCCTTTTCATCAATCAATCCTTTCATCCTTTGGGGGAATAGTTACCATGCATTTTCGTGCGCCAACTGACACCTCGCTCGGGGCTTACCTTCCGTCGCGCTATGTTCGATTGTCAGGCTAACACGAATATCTCTGTACATGGGATGCCATGATACGTAGTGGTAATTATCAACTTAGATTGATCTCCTTATTCTCGTTGAAATCGTGCCATCCCTCTCCTCTCAAAATAACCGAATGGATTCGATGCGTTATTTCGGTGGGATCCGCTTCCGTTCCAGAAAGGTCGTAATGGATTGGAAGAATATAAGGTGCTGCGACCTGTTTTGCCATATCAATTAACATCGATTTGTACTTTTCAGATCGAATTGGAGAAGTACGCCATGGAAGGCATAGAATCTCCGGCCGTAGCTCGATCGGGAATTGGTGGGCGTCGCCAACGTGCAACACATCGGCTTCATCCTGAATGTGAAATGAAAGCGGCGTGCCACCGGGGTCTGGCAGTCGTAAGCGGAAAAGCAGACTCACAGCAATGTACATGGGATCTTTCACAACACTAAAGCCGGGAAGGATTTTAATGTTTTCTACCTGTTCACCAGCCTTCACCGGCTTAAGTCGCGATGCGGGGATACCCATTTTTTGAGCTATTTCGCATACATCAGGCGCCGCCAGAACAACCCCGCTGGAAACAGATGCAATCTGACCAATGTGGTCCTTGTGAGCGTGGGATACGCATATGAACTCCACACCGGGCGACGGAGGACGAGTAAAATCTGGATCAATTAAGATATGGTGCTTTCCGAGAATTTCCACACATGAGTGGCCAAGATACCTGATTTTCATACAAATCCTTTATGGTCAACAACAACTGCAAATCAGACAACCTGGCGAAGTCTTGTGTCAGATAGCTTTCTGGGCCACAGAACCCACGGTAGTCTGCATAACGTGGTCTTCACCACTCACCTGGTCCACCGGCGCCACTACCCCATCCCCGTTGGTGAAGATGGGGTAGTGGTAACCTTGCCTCTAAGCTCGAAGGCGGCCTTGCCGATACGTCCGCTCCTCGCGTGGTTCCGTCGGCTTGAGGTTAATCCCCTCCAGGTACGGACGACCTTCAATATGCATAATCAGCGGTACGACTGTCTTGGCTAATTACAGACTACAGGGTTTTTATTTTGCAAACGTTACGTCCGCCGGCATACCCGGCTTAAGCTTCAAACCTGGGTTGGGCACAAGTAGCTTCACAGCATAAACCGTGGCGCGGCGGCCTTCGACCGTTTGCACGTTGCGCGGGGTGAATTCGGCCTGATCAGAAATGTGTGCGACAGTCCCATTGAACGTTTCCCCAGGGAATGAATCAACCCGAATTTCCACTTTTTCACCCAGGTTAATCGCACCATAGCGATCTTCTGGAACGTAAACCACCAACTCCACTTCATCCAGTTGGCCGATCGTCATGAGGGTACTACCTGGGGAGACTGTTTCGCCAACTTCGAGGTTGCGTGTCAACAAGATGCCATCGATGGGTGCCGTAACCGTCACTTTCTTTACCTGAATATCGATTGAATTCAACGCGGCTTGCGCCTGGGCCAGTCCAGCCTCCGCCTGAGAGACCGCGGCTTCTGCCTGTGACATTCCGGTTTGGGCGGCCTTCACCTGCAGCGAATTTTCCCCGGTTTGAAGTTCATTCATTCGGTCAATGGCCGCGTCAAAGCGCGCCCTGGTGACGGCCACACGGGCGCGAGCCTCCAGTACATCCTGGCTGGCGGCGCTGGTGAGCATGCGGTTATAGCTTTCCTGTGCCGCTCTCAGTTGCGCCTGGGCAGCATCGAGCTGTTTTTGAGCCTGTTCGCGCAATGTCTGGTTGTCTTGTGCCTGTTCAGCTCGATCCAGTACTTCACGAGCGACTCCAAACGCGGTTTGCGCTTCGGCGAGACGCTCTTCGGCCGCCACAAAGTTGGCGTTGCTGGCGCTGGCAAGCACGGCCTCCAGGTTCGCGAGTTCTGACTTGAGAGCTGCTTCAGCTTCCGTAACCTCCTTCTCAACGGCAGTGAGTTCTTCATCCGTTTCAAAGTACCAGACGGGCAGGTTAAACTCTTCCGGAACCTCTGACTGCCACGTGTTCACCCGGTTCTGCTGGTCTTGCTGGCGGGCAGCCTGCAGCACCAGGTTATATTGGGTTTGTGCGCTTTCCTGTTGGACACGGGCAGCGTTCAAGGCCGCTTCGGCCACCTGTACTGCCGCAGTTGCCTGTTCTCGCTGCGCCTGTACTAATTCGTCATCGAGGCGGAAGAGCCCGTCCCCGGTCTTTACCGGCTGCCCTTCTTCAACCAGGACTTCCACGACTTTTCCGCCGATCTCCGGGGCGATCGCCACCTGGCGAGCAGAAATAATGCCGGAAGCGGTTAAAGCGCCGTTCTCCCCCGCCCGGCTGGGGATCGAAGCGCAGGCGCTCAACAGAATCGCTGACAGACTAAGTAAAACCAGGATGCTCAAAAGACGCTTGTTCACAGAAGATCCTCCATACGAAAGGTAATGTTTTCTCGATGTGCTTCGACTATTCACAATGGCTCCAAAGTTAAACCAAAAGCCTCAACCGATCCGTTTCCGGAAAAGGAACACGGACAAGAAAAAGACCACCACGCTGAAAAGAGCCATCGGCCAGACCCACGGCCACAGGTAAAGGAACCCTATTCCTTTCAGCATGACGCCGCGCACGATCTCCAGAAAGTACGTTACTGGCAGGAGATAGCCGGCATAGTACGCCAGCCAGGGCATATTGTCGCGCGGAAAAAGCAGCCCAGAGAGAATGAACGAAGGCATCATAATAAAGGACGCAAGGTACATCGCCTGCATTTGTGTGCGCGAGACATTGGAAATCAGAATCCCCAGACCAAGCGAGCCAAGCAGGAAGATCAGGCTCAGGATAAACAAGAGCGTGATGCTGCCAGCCACATCCACGCCAAACCACAAGTAACCGACGCCTACGGTCATCGCAATGTTTAGTAGCGCAACGACGATATAAGGCAGGATCTTTCCCAGCATGAGTTCCCAGGACTTGATTGGTGTGACGATCAACTGCTCGAGCGTACCTTGCTCACGCTCACGCACGATGGCAAAGGCGGTCAGTAACAGGGTCTGCATCTGCAAAATGACCGCCACCAGACCCGGGATCATAAAATCCATCCGGCGCATATCTGGGTTATATAAAAACCGCAGTCTGGCATCAACAGGCAGCCTGATCCCATTGCCAAGCGGCGTGGCGGAGAGTCTCTGTACCAGGATTTCCTGTGATGCTGCCTGGCTGATGGTTTCCGCGGCTAACTGGGCGGTCTGTGCAACGCTAGGGTTTGAGCCATCGATGAAGACGACGAGCGAGCTTGAACCACCTGTAGTTACCTTCCGGCCAAAGTCCTCCGGGACCAGCAGCCCGCTGCGCACGATCCCCTCATCAATCAACTGGATCATCTGCCTTTCACTTTCTACCGAGTAGGTGATCTTGAAAAATCCGCTGGCCGTAAAACGTTCAACAAAGCGCCGGCTGGCATCAGTTTTCGATAGATCGGCCACTGCCATAGGAATATCTTCGACGTCCGCCGAAACAGCATAGCCCAATAGCACCAGCATCATGACTGGCAAGATGATCACCAACCCCAGTGTTCGAGGATCGCGCAGGATATGAATGATTTCCTTACGCACAATCGTCCATACACGACTCATTCTTCGCCTCCTTGTTTCAGCTCAGTTCGCAGCCTGGCCCGGTTCTCTGCATCCACCATGCCGACAAACACATCTTCGAGTGACGGCAGGACGCGCTCGATACGCTGAACCGTGATTGCATTCTCTTCCAGAACTTGCCGAAGCCTGCCCTGAAGAGTCTCATCCGATACGATTACGTGCAGCAGGATCCCATGAAAAGCCACGTCAACCACACCGGGGATGTTCTTAAGCAGGTCAATGGCCCGGCCTGGTTGGTCACTCTCGATTTCCAATAACGTTCCGGGCAGCTTTTCCTTTAAAGAATCCGGGTCATCTCTGAGAATCATGCGTGACTGATACATCAAACCAATCTCATTGCAGTATTCCGCCTCATCCATGTAATGGGTAGTGGCCAGCACGCTCACTCCACGTCCAGCAAGCTCGTAGATCAAATTCCAGAACTCGCGGCGCGAGACCGGGTCTACCCCGGCAGTCGGCTCGTCCAGGAACAGCATGGGAGGTTCGTGTACAATCGCGCAGGCCAGGGCCAGCCGCTGACGCCAGGCGCCGGAAAGATTGGCGGTCAGTTCGGTACGATGATCTTTCAAGCCGGCCATTTCGATCATCGCCTCGGTCCGTCTACTGCGGGTCTTACCCGAGAGGCGATAGATGCGAGCGTAAAAGTCCAGATTTTCAATGGCCGTTAGATCGTTGTAGAGTGAGAATTTCTGCGACATATAGCCCAGGTTAGATTTCACTTTTTCAGGCTGCTTTGCCACATCAAAGCCCATTACTCTCCCAACGCCCAACGTAGGCGCCAGTAACCCACACAACATACGGATGGTTGTGGTTTTCCCAGCGCCATTCGGACCCAGCAAGCCGAAGATCTCGCCTTTGGGGATTGTGAAACTGACCCCGTCCACCGCGGTGAAGTCCCCAAATTTTTTGGATAAATCGATGGCCTCGACAGCATTCTCTGCGCTCATGCCTGACCTCGCTGATCTTCCACCATATAGATGAAAACATCGTCCATCGTCGGCTTTGCTCGCCTGAGGATGCTGACCTCCGCTCCGGCGTTTTGCAGCGCGCTTGACAGGCAGGCTTCGAGCGAATCCAGTCCCTTTACGGAGAGACGCAGTCTGTCCCCGACCGGTCGCCAGCGAAGGATACCTTCCGTTGCCCCGATTACTTCTCGGATCACCCTGCGTGGACGGGCCTTCACTTCCAAAATTTCAAATGGCAATTTTTCCTCTAACTCTCTGGGCGCGCCAGTTGCCAGGACTTTCCCCTCATAGAGAATACTGACCTGGTTGCAGCGTTCCGCTTCATCCATATAGGGTGTGCTGACCAAGACCGTCACACCATTGAGAATAACCTCCGAAAGTATTTGCCAGAGCTCGCGCCGCGAAACCGGATCCACTCCTGTGGTAGGTTCATCGAGCAGAAGCACGCGAGGTTCATGAATGAGCGCGCAGGCGAGGGCCAGTTTCTTGCGCATCCCTCCCGAGAGGTGTTCGCTGCGCCGTTTGGTAAACTCTCCCAGGCGGGTAAAAGCCAACAATTCTTCGATCCGACTCTTGCGGCGAGTTTTCACAACGCCGTTGATATCCGCAAAAAAGTTCAGGTTTTCCATGACGGTCAAGTCAGGATAAAGGCTAAATGCCTGGGGCATATATCCGATCAACGGCCGGGCTTTCTCGGCCTGGCGCACGACGTCAAAACCTCCAACACGAGCCTCCCCCGAAGTCGGTTCCATCACAGTGGCCAGAATGCGGAGAGCGGTTGTCTTTCCTGCCCCATCCGGTCCCACCAAACCATAGAGCGTCCCCGAGGGGATCGACAGGTCGATCTTTTCGATCGCCGGATGGTTCTCCCGCTGGGAGGGGTAATGTTTGTTTAGCTGAGTTGCCTCAATGGCGTGATTCATTCGTGAAATATTTCCTCCACTTGTCATTGATTCAAAAGTTCCAAAAAGACCAAAAAACGAGGTAAATTTTTATTACGACCTGAGCAAGGGCATTAATGTCTCCTTCATCGATTCACCCAGGCGACGGCACGTGCGCGGCTCCATCTCCAGGATCAGGGTTTGGTATCGCTGGACGTGGGCCAGCAGCTCTTCGCTCCAATCGTGAACTCCACCACTCTCTTTTGCCAGCAACCCCAGGGCAAATCCACCCAACAGGAGCAGGCCGGCGCGCGTCACGGTTCCTTGACCTTCCAGAATTTGGGGTAGGTGCTCGGCCAACAGGCGCCGGCCGGAGCCGCGGCCCAATCGCAAGACGATGATGCTCATTACTTCGATGCAGTAACGCAGGATTACCGGCCCGCCGGGCGGCAGGCGAGCCAGCATTTCCTCCGCCAGCTCGCGCAATTCGCCGTCGCGGATCCTATCCAATGCCCGCTTTTTCACCGCTTCCCACTCTTCTGTCTCCGGATCGCCGGTTAACTCCAACCACAGGTTGTGGGCGCGCTCCGTAGGCCAGAAGAGTACCTCCGAGCGGCCGGGGATTGGCTTATCGTTCGATACGCGATACTCTGAAGCTGCCAGCCCCTTTTCTTCCAACAGGCGCAGCATATCGTAAGCGGTAAAAGGGCTGACGCCAACCCTTTCCGCCAGGGCAGTATAGTGGATGGGGCCATTCAATTCTCGATACAGATCGAGCAGATTGTAAATAAAAGTTTCCTGCCGGCGAGTGAGTTTCATGAATTAATTTCCAAAAAGACCAAAAAGTAACCGAATTTTAGAACGATACCTCACCCTTGTCAAGGATAACTCTTGCTTTCACGCATGTGGTTGGGGGTAATCGGGGCGTTCGTTCAGATTCAGCTACGAAGGCTGCTGCCACGAAGTTGATAAATCCAATCGACCTGAAGGATAGAACTTGACAGTATCAGCCCAAGGCACGAGCTGCTTCGAGTAATTCCCGGCTCTCTTGCAGCCAGGTCATCGGGTTCGTGGCACGCTTGATATAGCGGATCACACCGTGGCGATCCACCACCAGCGAAGCGGTGCGCTGGATGACGAGCAACGCCTTCTCCAATCCAAACCGTATGTAGACATCCCGCTCCGGGTCAGCCAGCACAGGGAAGGGGGTATGCAGGCTTTCAGCATAATGGTGGGCGCGGTCAGGCGTGTCCCCCAAAATTACAATCACATCCGCGCCAGCTGCTTGAAAATCCTTATACAGTCGCCCCAACTGGGCGACATGCGCGCGGCACTGCATTCAGTTATATTCGCGCACAAAGAACAGGACAACATGCGACTTACCCCTGTAATCCGACAACCTGATTTTCTGACCGGTATTCGCCA
>Ga0075012_10007012_pt1 | contig 10138 bp, 9 predicted proteins | sample All_14_2_FD_71474 | JGI IMG/M metagenome (GOLD analysis project Ga0075012, IMG submission 71474) | Freshwater microbial communities in response to fracking from Pennsylvania, USA - Allegheny Zone_MetaG_DW_15 | ecosystem: Environmental > Aquatic > Deep subsurface > Groundwater > Drilled... | reverse complement strand
TCAGCTCGATGAGCCAGATTGCGGGAACACGCGTGTTCACCTACCTCGAAGGAAAAGCCGCGGGCGTAAAGGCGGTTGAGATCAATGCCGGAGAAGGGCTGAATTTTACTGTGCTGCTGGATCGCGGCATGGACATCGGAGACGCTTACTATCGCGGAATCCCCATATCGTGGAAGAGCAAGGTGGGCGTGATTTCGCCGAACTTCTTTGAAAATCAGGGTCACCAATGGCTCAGGAACTTTTACGGCGGACTGCTCACAACCTGCGGACTCATTCAGGTCGGCGAGCCCTGCGACGATAACGGCGTGTTTCACGGGCTGCACGGAAGAATATCGAACACACCCGCGGAACGGTACTGGATTGACGAATACTGGGAAGACGACGACTATATCATCAAGGTGACCGGCAAAATGCGGGAAGCCATCATTTACAACGAAAACATCACATTGACCCGCGAAATCAAGTGCGTTTTAGGTGAAAAAAAGATACACATCAAGGATACCGTTGCAAACGAAAGCTATCAGGATTCCCCTTTCATGATCATGTATCATGTGAACGTTCCATTTCCAATTGTCGGCGAACATACGCGCTTTCTCACGTCTGCGGATTCAGTGGACGTTTTAAACACATGCAATCAGGAGGGCGCCGGAGACTATAGCAAGGCAACCAGACCGATTGCCGGGTACCGTTACGAAACGTTTGCGCACAATATGCCGATGGACAAAGGCCGGGCATACAATGCCGTCGTCAACGAAGAGCTGGGGTTGGGGGTATATCTCAAATATGATCCCCGCGTGCTGCCCATTGGAAACCAATGGAAAATGCTCGGCCAGCAGGATTATGTGATTGCGATGGAACCGGCCAATACCTACCCCGTAGGCATTGTTGAGGCGAGAGAAAAGGGATACCTTAAGATGCTCAAGCGGAATGAAAAGGCAGTCATCGACCTTGAAATCGGCGTATTGGATGGCACTCAGGAATTGGAAACGTTTCAAACGAATCAGTAAGAGTTGAGGAGTGAGAGCATGAAAGCGATAGTCATTCACGGGCCTTGTCATGCAACCTTTGAAGAAGTTCCGGTCAAAAAACCGGAATCGGGCGAGGTTGTCATAAAGATCAAAGCGGTTGGACTTTGCGGAACCGATTATGAACTCTACACAAACGAAATGGTCTACATCAAAGAAGGACTTTGCAAGCTGCCCATGATACCCGGCCACGAATGGTCCGGCGTCATCGTAGAACTGGGCGAAAACGTCGAAGGGTTCCAGATCGGAGACAAGGTCTCCGGTGAATGCACGGTGAGCTGCGGACACTGCTCCTTCTGCAAAAAAGGCCGCCCGAACATGTGCCTCAACCGCACCGAAACCGGCGTGATGAGCAGGGACGGCGGGTTTGCGGAGTATATCACTTTCCCGGTCACAGCACTGCATAAGTTTAACACCATCTCGTTTGAAGAGGCGGCGTTGATCGAGCCGACCGGCATCGCGCTGTACGCGGTGATGCGCTCGCACCTGACGCCGTTTGACAACGTGCTGATCATGGGCCCGGGACCGATTGGCTTGCAGGCGGCACAGATCGCAAAAAAGGTCTTCGGCGCAAAGCGCGTCATAATCTCCGGCACGCGCAAAGAGCGGCTGGATCGCGCCAGAGCATTTGACCTGGATGGATACATCAACGTCCGGGAAGAGAACCTGTACGAACGAGTGAAGGAACTCACCAATGGCGAAATGATCGATGCGGTCGTGGAGACTTCCGCAGGCATCGATGTGTTCGAGGATATCAAGAAAGTGATCAACCCCTGCGGAAAAGTCGGTATGGTCGGTTTCTTCGGCGATCGGAAGCCAAGCTGCGACTGGGACTCCTTTAGCACGCGGGATATCGAACTCTATGGCTCGCTCGGCAGCCCGAACATCTGGGACGACGTCATCTCCATGCTGGAATCGGGAAAGCTGGAAGTCAAGACCCTGATTTCGCATGAGGTCGATTTGAAATCCTACGATGATTTCAAGAATGCGCTGGATACGATGGTCGACCGGCGCGAGAATGTTTGCAAGATCATTCTCAAGCCTTGAGGGTGAGCAATATGAGCATCATTGATCTTTCGCATGACATTACGCATCAGATGAAGGTGTTTCCGGCCGATCCCGCGGTCGGCATACTGCGTCATCATTACTATCAAAACGGGTACTTCGTCAGTCAGGTGATATTTGGCACGCATACGGGTACGCATATCGACGTGCCGGTTCATAAAATCAAGGGCGGCAGAACGGTAGACGAAGAACCCATCGACAAGTTCTTGGGACGAGCATTCGTGCTGGATATCCCCGGCCTGCAACCGCTGGAGGAGATAACCCCCGCACACTTGGAGAAGTTCGCCGCCAAGCTCGAAGGGATTCGCGCCGTGATCCTCCGTACAAACTGGGGAAAGCATTTTGGAATGGATGACTTTTTCACATCCTTTCCGGGACTCAGCGAGGCGGCGGTCGACTGGCTGTTTGCCCATCAGATTCGTCTGATCGGCCTTGAAAGCCCTTCCGTGAACGCGTTGCGGCATCAGGAGATCCATACCCTCCTGCTGGAAAAGGAGATCTTGATTGTTGAGAGCCTTGCAAACGTCGACCAGATTCCGACGCAATACGTCCAATTCTTCGCTGTACCATTGAAGCTCAAGGGGTTGGATGGTTCACCGGTGCGCGCATTCGCCATAACGGAAGATTGAACAAACGGCGATGAAGTTTGCGCCGCCTCCCTTCTTAGACGGCGTGTGCGCACGGGCAGGATCGTTCGATCGGCGGGGAATGCATTCATACCTCCGTCAAAGAACGACCTGTTTCATTAGTCTCCCGCAAAAGGGCGGTAAATCGGAGTTATAGTACATCCTCCCGCATCAGAACAAGTGGTTTCTCTATCGTAGAAAGGAGTGCGGCGAACAACCGTGCTCCTTTCTATGTGCTGTTCGGGTCAAAGACGAATGCGAAAACTGGCACAGTGTAGCTACGGCTCTCGCCTAATACTCGGTGCTAAGCGCGGATGCAGGGATGTGAGGGTGAAGCAATTTCGTGCTATAATAAATCAGCAATTCACACCGCAACCGAACGAGACATCACATACTGGCAATCAAACCAAAGACTGAATTTCATAAGAACCTCACTGAGCGAAGAGGAGAGGGGGAAAGAACATGCCTGACGGTAAAAAGAGGCAGGCGATCAAGCGCATCACGCGCTATCAGATCATCGAAAACGTCATTCTGGCTGCCATCTTTTTTGCGGTCGCATATCTCTTATACGACTACATCTTTACCACATCGATCATCATCAGCATCCTCAAGGGGATCGCACTTTTGTCTGTTCTGGCGATTGCGGAATGCCTGATTCTTGCGTGCGGTGGGATCGACCTTTCCGTTGCGAACTTCAGCCTTCTTTCCTCGGCGATCATGTTCTATCTGATCGAAAAAAGCATCTTCAGCGCACCGTTTGCGATCATAACAGGCATACTCACAGCAGGTGGTCTGGGATTCGTCAACGGCCTGCTGGTTTCCAAGGTGAAGCTGCAGCCGTTGGTCGCCACCTTGGCAACCGGGCTGTTTGCCTATGGCGTCTCCGGTGCGATTACGAACAACATCGTTCTCTTTGATACCGCCAAGGGCATCGATTTCATGAAATCCGTCGTTCTGAGCGTCATCCCCGTTTCGTTTATCTTCGCTGTGATCATATTGGTTATCTGCGTCGTCTTGTTTCGGGTTACCGTCATCAGCAGGCAGGTGTTTGCGGTTGGCGGCAGCGAGCGCTCCGCAAAGCTCAGCGGCCTGAATACAGATCGCATCAAGTTGCTCACCTATACGGGCGCGGGCTTTCTTGCGGGCATCGGCGGGATCATGGTGCTGGCGGACAGCGCGCAGGCGGCGAGATTTTTCGGCGCAGGCGCTGAACTTGAGATCCTGTTTGCGGCAATTCTTGGCGGTGTTTCCCTGTACAGCGGGCCCAGAATATTCCTACGCGCATTTGCCGGTGCGGCAATCATCGCCATCATCAACAGGATCTTATACGGGCTTTTCGTGTTCAATTTTATGCGCGCGATCATCATGGGCGTGCTGGTCATTGGCGTTCTCGTGTTTCGAAAGAACATGTTTAAGAACCAGGCATTGAACTGAAACGATACTGAAAGCTTGCTTTCCTTTCGCCGGGAGAATTGTTTTGAGAACCTGAAATAAGTCCTCTAAATACGAAGCCAGCCTCATTGTGACAAAAAAGCGCAAAAACTACAATGGTAACAGATGGATGAATCGATCTGTCAGCATTGTAGTTTTTTTATTGTGGTTTACTTAATAGGTTTCACAGAGTGTTTACATACAAGGATAACAATTCAATTTTCAATAGCATCTGCAGGGCTCGATTTTGGAGGGCGATATGGTTACGACTGATCCTCCTGGGAAGAAGCAACGCTTTCGGGCGAAGCTCAGCGGTATATTCCCGTCGATCACCACGCCGTTCATACAAGGCGAAGTGCGTTTAGAGCATCTGGAAAGCAACATAAAAAAATACAACCAACTCCCCTTAGGCGGATACATGATCCTAGGCGGCAACGGCGAATATCTGGGTCTGACAGAAAAGGAAACGCTTCAAGTCGTTGAGACGATCATGGAGAGCGCGAAACCGGGGCGAACCATCGTCGCCGGCGCGGGCAGAGAATCTGCGGAAGCAACCATCTCCTTCATCAAAAGCTTGTCTGGCTGGAACATCGATATCGCCAGCATCATCACACCATTCTATTTTGCAAAGTCCATGAACGAAGCGAGCCTGACGGCATATTTTACGAAGATTGCGGATGAATCCCCGATTCCGATCTTGCTGTACAACTCTCCCGATTATGCAGCCGGGTTGGAGATTACGCCGCACATGATATCGGTGCTGAGCCGACACGAAAACATCGTCGGCATGAAGAACTCCTCGCAGCGGAACATCTCTGAGTTCATTGAAGCTCTCGACGACGGGGTGGATTTTTTGTTTCACACGGGCAAGGCGAAGTGGGCGTATCAGGATTTGTTGAGCGGCGCAATCGGCGCGACGTTATCCATGGCGATTTACTGGCCGGAAGGGTGTATAGAACTATTCGAACGGTTTCGGCAAGGCAGATTGGACGACGCGGCGAAAAGCGAACAGGCGATTCAGCGGATCAGTCACGCAGGGCTCTCGTCCTACGGCGTGCCGGGTGTGAAGTACCTGCTGGATTTGCGAGGTTACTATGGTGGGGACCCAAGGCTGCCGCTGCTGCCCTTGACCCAGGAACAGAAGACGAACATACAAAGCATTTATAAGACGGAGTTAATGAACAGCGATGAAGATAGCAATCGGATGTGACGAACTGGGAATGCAATATAAAACCCTGATCATGGACGTGTTTGGCAATAAAGGCCACACATTTGTCGATGTCGGCGTGTTTGCGGGCGAAACGGCGAATTATCCGGGCATCGCGGTGCAGGCGGTCAACCAGATGGTCAAAGGCGATTGCGAACGTTGCATCCTGATCTGCGGCACCGGAATTGGAATGGCGCTGACTGCCAATAAAATCGAAGGGGCATATGCCGCGGTCTGCCACGACGTCTACTCCACCGAGCGTTCGATTTTGAGCAACAACTGCAACACCCTCTGCATGGGCGCGCTGGTCATCGGCCCGAAAATCGTGGAAAAGCTCGTCGAACTGTGGCTCAGCCTCTCCTTTGATCCGCAGTCTCGTTCCAACGATAAGGTGCGGGAGATCTACGAGATCGAAGCGCGCAGCAACGGAGCATGCAAATGAAAGCGTTTGACAGGGATGCACTGGAGTGCACAGCGTTTCACATCAGACGGCATATCGTCAACACGATCGTCAACAACGGGGAAGGGCATGGCGGCGGCGCACTCTCCTGCGTAGACATACTCGCCGTTCTGTACTTCGCCGTCATGAATCAGGACGATACCGCATCCCCCAGCTTCGAAAACGATAAATTCATCCTCAGCGCCGGACATAAAAGTCTTGCGATCTATTCAACTCTCGTCGAAAAAGGGATTGTAGACGTTTCGGTGCTGGATACGTATAACAAGCTCGGTTCTCCAATGCCGGGACATCCGGACGCAACAAAGCTGCCGGGCATCGAGTTCAGCACAGGTTCCCTCGGCCACGGCCTGCCGCTGGGATGCGGCTATGCCACAGCGGCGAAGATGAAGCATGCACCTTATCGGACATTCGTGCTCATGGGAGACGGTGAACAGGGCGAAGGCTCCAACTGGGAAGCTGCCGCATTTGCCGCACAAAACTGTCTGGACAACCTGGTTGCCATCATCGATGAAAACGGGCTGCAAATCAACGGCACGACCTGCCAGATCTGCAAACCCACGCCCTTCGAGCCGCGATATGAAGCCTTTGGCTGGAGCGTGAAGACGGTGGACGGGCACGACGTGAAAGCACTGTACGACGCTCTGACCGCGGTGCCGTTTGAAGAGAGGAAACCTTTGCTAATCGTGGCGAAAACGAAAAAAGGTAAGGGCATTTCCTTCATGGAGGACAATGTTGACTATCATCATTGGCATCCGGGAGAAGAAGAGTCTAACCGGGCGCTCCTAGAAATGGAGCAGGCCGGGAAAAGGTGGACATAATGGGACAAGCAGATCCGCGAAAAGCATTCTCAAACGCGTTTCTCCAGCTGGGCAGGGAATATGAAAACCTGATCGGGATTTCGTGTGACTCCGCGTCCGGCGGCGGGATGAGCAGCTTTCAAAAAGAATATCCCGACCGGATGGTTGAAGCAGGTATCAGCGAACAGAATGCGGTTAGCATGAGCGCCGCCTTGGCAAAACAGGGGTTTATTCCGGTTATCGTCGCGATCACGCCGTTTCTGACCATGCGGGCATATGAGCAAATACGTGACGATATCGGATACATGAATTCAAACGTCAAAGTCGTGGGTTCCGGCGGAGGACTGGCATACTCGACGCTGGGTTCCACCCATCAGGCGATAGAGGATGTTGCGTTGATGCGAACCATCCCCAACATGACGATACTGACCCCGTGCGATGCCTATGACATTACGCAAGCGCTGCGCTTCGCGGTGGAGAACGAAGGGCCTTTCTACATTCGGATGCCAAGGCAGCCGAGGGAGATCATTTCGGACGAGCGGAAGGTTGTGTTGGGCAAGGCGGAGGTACTCAAGAAAGGCGACTCTCTTGCGATTTTTGCCGCGGGTCCAATGGTAGAAGAGGCGCAAATCGCTGCTGAGATACTCAAGAAAGACAATCTGGACGTCGCGGTGCTGGGGTTTTTGACGGTGCATCCGCTGGATCAGGGCGCAATCGACGCTTACGCACAAAAGGTTCGGGCGATCTTCACGGTGGAGGAGCATTCCATCGTCAACGGGTTCGGGTGCGCGGTGGCGCAGAGTCTGGCCGACCGAAAGAACAAACCGCCCGTCTATCTTCTGGGCATACCGGAGGGCGCGAAGAACACGGGACCATATAAGGAACTGCTCAACTATTACGGGCTCACCGGCGAAAAGATCGCGGAAACGATGAAAAAGACAATAGGGGAAGCGAAACTATGACAGTCAATTATGCAAAAGACGGCTATGGCAAAGCGGGGGTAAATTTCACCCTGCGTTCGTTGAACATTCCTTCCGTGCGGGGACAGGAGGCGCAGGTCAACCGGATACTCGACAAAATTATCAGCGCAAGCGAGTACGACATCCTCAAACAGGCTACAACTTACATCGCCGTCACCCCACGGTTTGAAGATATCATCCAGACTTTCTCCGTGGCAGAGGGTGAAACGCCCGCGGGATTTCGCGTGGAGTGCTACCTCGGCGACGAGGGCGTGCTCAAGGTCGACCTTGTGCGAGACATCAGCTTCGACAAGGACGGCATGAAGCGGGCAACCAAGACCATCTTCTCCGCGGACTCGGCGAACCCATATGAAGTAGCGCCCATCTCCGCGCTGCTGGGCAACTTAACGTGCAATCCGGGTATCGTGTACGACCTGTTTATTAACAACCCGAAGGCCAACATCGGAAACAAGTTTAAAACAATCGAAGAGGTCATGACCGAGATCGGCAATGTGCTTGGCGCCGGATGCGATATCAGCGTAGAACTCAACAATCCGTTTGAACAGGATTTTAATAAAATCCTCGACGAGTGCGAGAAATTCAAGGAGATCCTCTCGCCTTACCGCCTCGTGATCAAGGTTCCGCATATGGGGCCCGTGAACGGCGAAAACGTTTCGGAACTGCTCACGGGAGACAAGCGCTTCAGCGTGCGTTACGACGAAGCGCCGACAGAGGACGCTCTCCGGAGCCACAATCTGGCGCTGAAGCTGCGGGATCACGGCTATCGCATCAACTATACGCTGATGTTTGAGCCGTATCAAACGGCGCTGGCGATGCAGGCCAAGCCTGCCTTCATCAACACCTTTGTACGGCACCGGCTGATGCAGTCCGGGCAGATGAAGCAGCTGCTGGCGTTCTTTAACCTGACGCGGGATAAGAAGCATCTGGAAGACTTGCGCTCGTTCATGCTCAAGGTAGACCTGCTGAGCAAAAACGAGACGGAGAAGGATCTGCTCGCCGTCAAACACTTTGCCGAGGATCTGCTGGCGTATCGCAACTTTGACAACGAAGACGGGAGCGACGGTCTCGACATGGTGCGGCACAACCTGAGAATGCTCAAGCAGAACAATCTGCCGGACACCCGGCTGATCGTATGCAGTATGGAAGGCCCGTATAACTATCCGGACATCGACAAGCTGACGGTGGACCCCGAATTTGCAGACGTCATCGACCGGCTGGTGATCACCGCGGAGCCCGGATATCTGGCGCGGTTTACCTCCAGCAGTCAGGTCGTTTCCTATCAGAGAAGGTTCATGAACGCCGTTGCAGGCGTCAAATAAATCGGAGGAAGAAAAGAAGCGTATGAATGAGCGGTTAATGGGCGTATTTGCCCCGATTACGACACCGTTTACCGAAGACGGCGCGGTCGATTATGCCGGTTTGGAAAAGAACATGGCGTTTTACGCAAAATCGGGCATCAAGGGATATCTTGCGCTCGGCTCAAACGGTGAAAACAAAAACCTGACGAACGATGAAAAAGAAAAGGTGCTTAAAATCATCGTTCGCAACAAGGGGAAAGATCAGACGGTCATGGCGGGCTGCATCTTTGAGTCCACCTATGAGACGATTCTCTATGCCAAGAAGTTTGAGAAGATCGGCGCGGATTTCCTGACACTGCTGCCGCCGTCCTACTTTAAAAAGCAGATGACCGACCCCGTGTTGATCAAATACTTCAACGACGTGGCAAACGCGGTGGATACCCCGTGCCTGCTGTATAACGCGCCGCAGTTCTGCGCCGGAACGACGCTCTCAACCAGCCTGTTAAAAGAGTGCGCAAACAACAAAAACATTGTCGGCGTCAAGGATTCCTCGACCGGAAACATCGAAAACATCCTGTTTGCGGTGCGGGATAAGATCAGCGTGATGGCAGGTTCCGCGAACTTCTTTATGACGACGCTCATCATGGGCGGCACCGGCGGCGTGGTTTCGCTGGCGAATATCTTTCCCGGCATCGTCAACGAACTCTACCGCCTGACGATCGAAAAGAGATATGAAGAAGCCTTCGCGCTCAACGAAAAGGTGTTCAACCTCAATGGCGGTGTTTCCGGATTTGGCGGTGTTGCTGCGGTCAAATACGCAATGGATCTGGCCGGGTTGGCGGGCGGCAGCGCAAGATTGCCGCTGCTCCCGCTGACGGACGATAAAAAAGCGCAACTTAAGGCATTTTTAGAGTCAGAAAAAATGATTTAAATAGAATATTTAAAATTGAAATACAACGCAAGAATCACGAACCATATGCAATCGGAAAGCATGATTGAACCGGAAAGGAACCGGGAAATGAGAAAAGTAATCCTGACCAAGAAGCTGAATGCGGCTCAGGCAAGCCTCTTTGACGGGCTGAGCGATCTTGTCTTTGTGAACATCGCCGATCACGAACAGGCGGAGTTCGATCTGCATATCGCAGATGCTGAGGCGATTCTGTTGAGCACAGCCTTTCAGATGACGCGGCAGGTGATCGATTCAGCGAAGAATCTCAAGGTCATCAGCAGAACCGGCGTCGGCGTGGAC
>Ga0075012_10007008_pt1 | contig 10143 bp, 8 predicted proteins | sample All_14_2_FD_71474 | JGI IMG/M metagenome (GOLD analysis project Ga0075012, IMG submission 71474) | Freshwater microbial communities in response to fracking from Pennsylvania, USA - Allegheny Zone_MetaG_DW_15 | ecosystem: Environmental > Aquatic > Deep subsurface > Groundwater > Drilled... | reverse complement strand
GGCTGGTACGCAGGTCTCGGTGTGGTGCCACAGGACGTCTTCGTGATCAACGCGTCGCTCGCAGCCAACGTCGCGTTCGGCATCCCCGAAGGGGAAATCAATCGTGCCCGCGTGCAGGAGGTGCTCGCCATCGCGCGATTGGCGGGGATGGTCGACGCCCTGCCGGCAGGCGTGGACACTCTCCTGGGGGAACGGGGGACGCGTCTGTCGGGCGGGCAGCGTCAGCGACTCGGACTCGCTCGCGCGCTCTACCGGCGTCCGTCGGTCCTCGTTCTGGACGAAGCCACCTCGGCACTCGACAACGAGACAGAGCGAGAGATCACCGAAGCGCTCGCGGCGCTGGCGGGTGACCTGACGATCCTCATCGTGGCCCACCGCCTGTCCACCGTTCGCGACGCCGACAATCTCGTCCTCCTCAAAGACGGTCACCTCGAAGCGCAGGGGCGATTCGCCGACCTCCGTGAGGCGAGCCCGGACTTCGCACGCCTCGTGGCGCTGGGCGAGCTTCGCTGACCGGCGCATCGACCCCAGCCGGGCTAGGCTGACGCACCATCACCGACCATGACACGGAGTTGCGTATGCTGGACCCGACCTTCGCAGTGAGCGTCATCGTCGCGTCGAATCGCGGCGGACCGTTCCTCGAGGAAGCCGTCGCATCCGTCAGGGCCCAGACACTCCCCGTGCATGAGCTGATCCTCGTCGACGACGGATCACCGCCCCCCGGGCTGAAGTCCACGGCGGAGAATCTGGGAATCCGATATCTGCGGCAACCGGCCTCAGGTGTCTCCGCGGCAAGGAACGCGGGCGCCGAACTGGCGACCGGCACGTGGCTGGCGTTCCTCGACGATGACGACGTGTGGGACTCTCGGAAGATCGAAAGCCAGTGGAATGCGTTGCAGCGCAACCCCTCGGCGGTCGCCGTCTACACGGGTGGGTGGCACCTCGACTCGGACGGAAATGATCTGCGCGATCCCTGGCGAGCCCCTGCCGCTTCATCGCCGGACATGCTCGCCGGCCGCGTGGAGTTTCCGCGCATCGTCACGCTGCTGGTGGACAAGCGGTCATTCATGGATGTCGGCGAGTTCGATCCTCGCCTGCGGCAGGCAGAGGACAACGACCTTATCCTCAGACTGCTCCTCGTGGGGGAATTCGCCGCTGCGGACGAGCCCCTGGTGGGCTATCGACGTCACACGGACAATGTCACGAGACGCTCCGTGGTGGGCCGCGAGATCAGCCTCAGGATGCTTCGTGAGCATCGAAGGCGTGCACGACGTCAAGGCAACGTGGAGGCGGAGCGGCTCATCGGCCTCAACCTCGACAGGTTCCGCCGACGGGTTGCAGCGGACTGCGTCGGTGACGTGATCGGAGCACTTCGTGAGCGCGACATGGAGTACGGCCTACGGGTCGGCTGGTGGGCGGCGACGAGAGTGCCGGGCCCTACCCTGACCGCGATCTTCGGACGCGCGAACGCGCGACGCGCAGCGCGTCTCCCACCGTCGACCTGAACGTCGACCGCCGCGTGGTGAGCCATGCTGACCAATACGGTACTTGCCGGGTCACCAGTGGCCGTCGATGGCGATCCATCTCGGGTCGAGCTGGACGGCGCGCCCGTCATTGACCGTTCGGGCATGGAAGCTAGGCATGATGATCTGAGGCCGATCATGAACGGCTCCGGCCGTATAGGCCGCCCAGTAGGTGAAGGTGGAGTTGGTCCCGACGATGCGGGACGCCCCGGCCACGACGCGGAAGTTCGCCTGAGGATCAGTGGGCATGTACTCCACGATCGGGGCCGCGGCACGCGCGAGGACATCGACGTGCTCCCGGCACCATGCCGCATCGTCCGAGACGACGAGAATGCGTTCGGCCGGTCCCGCGCGCTCCAGCGCCTCTCGTAGATATCCGAGCTGATCGAACCCGAACATCTTTCGGAACAGGGCGCCCTCGTAGTAGTCGCCGCGACGCACGTTGATGACCAGGGTGCCCGAGGAGTCAGCCGGGATATGGGGTGCCAGGCATTCCGCGATGAAAGCCTCGAGCGTCTCGAGCGTGAAATCCTCACCGAATCTGTTCGGCTTCCGCGGGTCGCGATCCCGGCGATCCCGGAATCGCATCGCCGCCTTCGTGATCGTCAGCGATCGCAACGCCGGGAATTCTTCGAGCCATGGCTCCATGCCACCCTGTGCGAGGACCACCGTGGGCCGGCCCGCTGCCGTCCGCTGATGCGCGTCGAGCCAGAGGTAGAGCCAGTTTCCGAACCGCATGCCCGCGGGCGGTGTCAGGATGACAGTGCGCTCGCCCCGGCGGAGCCCGTCCACCACGTCCGTGACTGCACGCTCGCTCCGCCACCTGAGATGACGCGCGGCGCGAGCCGCGAGAGAGCCCCAGCCGCTGTGCCGAGGTCCTGACTCGTTCGCGCCAGTCATCACGGATCGGTCTGAGCGTACTGAGGAAGCAGCGACAGTCGATAGTGCGCGAAGCGATCGCTCGCCAGCGGCGAAAGCGCGGCGGTGCGCAGTGGATGTCGCGAGCGCCGCCGCCAGGCGCTGATCGTGTCGTTCCAGTCGGGGTCGCTCGCATGACCCGATACGAGCGCCTTCTCGGCCAACTGAGCTTCGGATCGCACCCAGCTCATGTGGACGATGGTCTCATCAGGGCCGACGACCGCATGAACAGGAGTACCTGCGGGATGCGCGGGGTCGGTATTCCACGGCGCGAGGTCGACACGGTGCACAGGTGCACCGGCGACCTGGCGCGCGAAGCTCAGCCGCGTTCCGGCAGCCACCGCGATCGGGCCGGGGTAGGACGCCTGCATCGTCCAGAAGCGGCCGCTCTGTTCGAGGAAAAGTCCACTGCGCGTTCTGGCGTAAAGGACCCGGAGAGGATACTCGAGCGCGCGAGCCGCCCTGGATTCCGCCGTGTGAAGTTCGGCAGCTAGGCGGCCGGCCGACAAGGCGATCTCGTCGGTGTCGATCTGAAGAACCCAATCAGCACCATCGGATGCCGCATCCAGTGCCGCCTGGCGCTGAACGGTCTCCAGCTCCATTCGCCGGCGGGCGGGATCTGCGAACTGCCCTGGCATCATCACCATCTTCTGCAGAGGATCGGCTCGCCTCAATCGCTCGAGCGATTCGTCGACCGCCATGGGCAGACCGGACCACGATCTTCCGTCGCTGTCGAACGCGACGATGATGCGGTCGACGAGGCGATAGTACGATGCGATGCTCTGCTCGACCCACGCGGGATCCCCGGCGAGTACGTACGCGTTGATGCGCATCACGCCACCCCGTTGTCGCCCTGGGCGATGCGCACGGTGGCCCGGGACGCGGCCCAGACGCCGGAAGCCGTTCCCACGAGATCGAGCGTGCCGCGGCGCACCCCGCCGGCGAGGCCCTTCAGTTTGGGCTTGACGCCTCGTCGGGACCTCAGCGCGCCGAGACCGCCTCGGAACTCGCGCACTGTGCCGACAATCGCAGTGCGTACATAGCGGCGCACATGCGGGTCACGCCAGCCGAGCGTGGTGGTCAGCAGGACGACGTGATTGCGCGCGCCGAAGTACCGGTAACGCGCGTCGAACCGCCGTCCTTTCGCGTAATCGCCGGCGACATGACGGACCACGGCGGCGGGCGCGAAGACGATCCGCATCCCGGCTCGCCGCATCCGCAACGCGATGTCTGTCTCTTCCCGCAGGCAGGTCCCCGGATAGAAGTCGCGGATTCCGCCCAGCGACCGCACAGCCGCCAGTCGCACCGACATGTTCGCACCGAGCATGTGGTCGACCTCCACGGCCCGGCCGGGATCGGCGGCGAACCAGCCGGTGAGCTGACCGTTCGGCAGCAGCAGTCCGATCTCTCCAAGTCCCTCGCCGGCTTCCTCGGGCTGGTCGTTGATCGCTCGGCCGCCGACGGCCATCACCCGGTCGTCGACGTAAGCCTCCATGAGCTCTTCGAGCCAGGTCGGCTCGGCGAACGCATCATCGTCGATGAACGCCACCACATCCTCGTCGAGCCCTTCAAGCCCGAGAGCGCGCGACGTTGCCGTTGCGCCCCGGCCCTTGTCGTTGCGGCGGTACTCCACGCCCTCGAACTGGCTCACGACGGTCCGGGTCCGGTCGTCCGCCGAGGCGTCCACGACGACCACCCGCTGCGCCGGCCGCGTCTGTCGATCGAGGTGCTCCAGGCAGGTGCGCACGAAACCGGCGCGATTGAAGGTCGCAATGACGACCGCGACACTCAGCGAAGCCGTCATGACACCGCTCCGCTCGAGCCGCGTGCCCTGATCCGGTATCGCCAGCGCCACGCCACCGGTTCGGGAACCAGCATCGCCAACCTGTCGCGCATGCGCGGAACCAGCGGCAACGCCTCGCGGTACACCCTCATGGTTTCGGCCATCCTGCCGCGGCGAGCAAGGGACCAGAGGATCGATCGGAACTCGCGTCGATACTCCAGACCATACGACGCCAGCGGACGTGTCGCCGACTCCCCGCAGATCTCCCAAGCCATGCGCCGTGTCCGCACGGCGCGGATCGCGCCGTCGGAGGCGTGAGCGCGGGTGTCCTGACCCGGGTGGATGCGGTAGAACAGCAGCGGCTCGTCGATGAGCCACCACTCCGCGCGCGTCGCGATGAGGCAGAACAGCAGATAGTCGTCGCCCGGCTGCGTGCCGTCGGGGACCGGCGGGATGGCGCGGAGGACCTCGAGTCGCACGCACGTCGAGCCGATCACGCCGGCGTTTCTGGTGAGCAGGCGATTGACGCTGTCGCCGTGGATGTCGAGATAGCTCATGTCGTTGCGGGGCGCTGAACCGACCGCCATCGACTCCAGTTCGGCGAGCTTCTCGGCCTTCAGATCGATGATCTGGCCGCCGAACTCTCGATCTTCCAAGGCAGGCGAGGAGAAGATCCGGTACGTGGAGCGAAGCGCCTGGCACTCAGGGTGCTCGCGCACAAACGCAGAGGTGACCTGCATCTTGTGTCGCGCCCAGAGGTCGTCGTCGTCGACGAATGCGACCCACTCGGAGGTCGCGGCGTCGATCCCCGCCTGTCGTGCGGCGGCGACACCACGACGAGGAGCGAGTTCGATCACCTCGACGTGCGGCCAGCGGAGCCGCGCGGCTGCTGCCTCATCCGAGTTCCCGTCGACCACGAGGATGATGCGTCGCGGAGGAAGCGTCTGCCCCTCGACGCTCGCGATCGTCTGATCCACGAGACCCGGCGGACGCCGGCGGGTGGGGATCACGACGTCGTATGTGAACGTCGACCCCTCGTCAGGCGCGGGCGGCACGTCGTCTCCTCAGCGATCGCCGTTTCTCTCGGTAGATGTCCTCATAGGCGTCGGCGACCCTGGTCAGCTCGAACGCGCGGGCACGTTCTCGACCTGCATCGGCCCAACGCCCGCGTTCCTCGGAGTCTTCCAAGAGCGACACAAGGTGTTCGCCGATCTGGTCGAGGCCGGCCAGGATCCCGAAGCGTCCCTCGTCGGTGACGAATCGCGCCCCTGCGTTCGGCGTGGCGATGACGGGCGTCCCCGCCGTCATCGCCTCCGCGTACGGAATGCCGAAACCCTCGTAGGCCGAGGGCAGGCAGAACACCCAGGCCCGCCTGTATTCGCGAGCAAGCTGGTCATCGGCCATGCGACCCAGGGCGACCACGCCGACAGGAAGAACCTTCGGGGCGTCTTGCGTCACCATGCGCAGTTGCACATCCGGCACGCGTGGCCGAACCTGGTCGACCACGATGCGCGCGAGGTCGGCACCTCTCTTGCGCCCATTCCACGTCCCGACGAAAAGGACCACGGGGTCCGTCGCGTTCGGCGTGCCATCTGGTCCGAACCGCGCGGCATCCACTCCGTTGGGTATCACGGTGCTCACCCACGGCGTCCACCTACGAGTCTGCGGCGAGATCAGCACCGTGCGGTCGGCGACGAGACTCGCGAGCACCTCGGTGAACCCGAGTGCGACCATTCGGATCTTCTCCTTGGCCCCGCGGATGTGCAGCGCCTCCTCGAAACAGGACCCGTGCAGAGTGCGCACATGCATCGGCACGCGACGGCGCCACATCCAGTAGTCCTCGCCGTGTGCGTGCAGGACATCGTACGAGGACAGTTCGCGCCGGCGCATCTCGAGCCCGAATTTGAAGGTGCGCAAGGAGCCGGTCAGCGGAACGAGGACATGCCCGTATATCGCTCCCTCGACGGGTGCGCATGGGCTGAAGACGTCGACGGTATGCCCGCGACGAACGAGCTCGGTCGCGAGCTCGTGCACCTGGTACCCCACGCCGATCTTGCTCTCGCTGGGGAGGTAGTAGGAGATCATCGCGATGCGGAGTGGTCCGCCCGCGCGCGGATCGGTCACCTCGAGATCCCCGCTCGCAGTGCTTGGAGCCATCCGTGTCCATCCCGGAGGTCGGGTTCGAGGTGGTTACCCTCCGCCCACTCGTTCCAGGACTTGATCCAGAGCAGTCTCTCCTCGCGCGGCCTGTCGAGGAGCTGCCCCACCGCCGTGCGAACGTTGCGTTCGAACTTCGCCGGATCCGCGCCGGTGACCGCTAGTCCGCGTCTTCCCGCGCGCGGAGTGTTGTCCCAGTTCGGGTACACGCAGGGCTGGATGCGCGGACCCCGCGGGTACGCCTCCACGATCCGGTCGGAGTACGGCCAGACTTCAGGGCCGCCTCGGAGCTTGCGCCGCGCGCGCATCCGCAGGGTCGTCCACCGATTGACTTCGACCGGAAGACGCATGTACACGCTCGCGTCGAACCCGTCGGCATCCCCGCTCGTGTAACGCAGCCCGCGGCCGAGGAGATCGCTCGCCTCGGCCACCAGGTAGAGGCCGTCGAGTCCCGCTTCCCGTGCCATCCTCTGCCATCGGTCGACGAAGGCTGCGGCATCCGGAAGCTCCTCCGGTCGGAACACGTAGAAGAGGGGCCTGCCGTTCACGCGGACGTAGCGACCGTCGCGGAAGGCGGGAAGAAGCGACTCGAAGTGCGCTCGATCGTCCTCGACCCCCGGATAGGTCTGGCGTTTGAGGACGCGATCGGGCGCGGCGTGCCAGGTGCCGGTCCACGATTGGTTCGCCCACGCGAGGGCGAAGCCGATCTCCGGCTCACCGCTGTTGAGCACTTCGCGGAAGGGCCGCTCGAGGATGCGGTCACCGCCGCCGAACCAGTAGTGCCAGTAGACGAATCCTTCGACACCGTATCGGCGAGCGAGTTCCCCCTGACTGTGTCTGGTCTCTGGCACCCGCAGATCGTAGAAGCCGAGGTCCGCCGGCAGCGTCGGCTGAACGTGCCCTCGAAAGAGGGGCCGCGCTCGGGCGGCATTTGTCCACTCGCTGAACCCCGGCCCCCACCACTCGTCGTTCTCGGGAATGAGGTGGAACTGGGGAAGGTAGAACGCCAGCGCGCGGACGGCGTAGGCATCCGCTGTCCGGAGGTCGCTCGCGACCGTCATGGAATCAGCCACGCTTGACGCGGGTGCCGGTCACCTTGTCGGGCGCCGCAACGGCTGGAGTCGTCTGCAGAAGCTCATCGGCGCCAGCCGTCTGCGTCGAGCCTCGGCGCGGGCCGCCCTCTCCGGTGGACGGGGTGTACTCGCGCCGATACTCGTACGAGTACGCCGACGCGTCGATCCCCTTCGTCGGCACCTTGTTGAGGACGACGCCGAGCGCTCGGCCGCCCGCCTTTCGGATCGTGTCCAGAGCCTTATCAAGCAGATCGTATGTCGTCTTTCCCATACTGACGACGAGCAGAGCGCCATCGGCCTGATGAGTCAGCACGGCACCATCCGTCACCGGAAGAAGGGGCGGGGCGTCGATGATGACCGTCGCGTGCTCGGCCAGGTCATGGATGAGGGTGCGCATCCGCTCCGACCCGAGAACCTCGCTGGGGTTCGGCGGTGTGCTGCCGGCGGCCAGCACAAAGAGGCTGTCCGAGCGCGTCGTCGACTGCAGAACGTCGGCGATCTCGGCTCGACCGGCCAGCACGTCGCTCAGGCCGACGCTGCCGGGCAGACCCATCGTCTTTGCGACGGTAGAACGGCGCAGATCGCCGTCGACGAGCACAACAGCCTTTCCGTTAGCGGCAAGAGTGATGGCCAGATTGCACGCGATCGTGGACTTGCCATCACTGGGCAGCGGGCTCGTGACGACGATGATGCGCGGTGGGTTGTCCACATCCATGAATTGCAGGTTCGTGCGAAGCGTGCGAAGCGCCTCGGTTACAGCGAAGCGCGTCTTGGAGTCCCGAAGAGAGCCGGCATCCAGCAGGCGACTGTCCGCAGGAACATCAGTCAGCGGGATCGTCCCCACGACCGGGAGACCCGTTCTCGCCTCGACATCGTCCGCCGCGCGGATTCGGCGATCCGATGCCGTGCGCATGAGGGCGAACCCGATCCCCGCACCCAGGCCGAGGACTCCACCGACGATGAGCGCGGTCTGCAGGTCGGGAAACACGGGGGTTCGCGGCAGGATAGCCGATCCGGTGACGAAGATGGACACCGGAGCAGAACCGGCTGCGCCGTCCCCCTCGACTTCATCGATCTGCACCGCCAGCGCTTCGAGCCAGGACTGCGCCAGAGCGGCGGCCGCTTCGGGAGACCCGGCGGATGCCGTCACGCGGATGATGTTGGTGTTCTCAGGGTTCTCCAAATCGATCCGCGTGATGACCTGATCGGGCGTCGTGGTGAGGGAGAGTGTTTCGATCACCCGGTCCGCGACCGGCTTCCACGTGGCCATGTCGAGATAGGTCGGCACTTTGCCGCGGGCCACCGTATCGTTGGCCGAGGCCATCAGGCTCTGGTTCGCTTCATCGGCGAGCGCGACTTCGCGGGTCTTAACCAGACCGACCGCGGTGGCCTCGTATACGGGAGTCTGCACCGCATACCATCCGTAGGAGACAGCAACACCGAGCAGCGTCATCAGCACGACGGCGATCCAGTGTCGGCGAAGTCCGCGAATGTAATCGCGCAGCTCCATGGCTCCTCCGAGCTCTCATTCCGGTCGCACGGCGACCGCCCCAGGCTCAATGGTAAGCCACGCGGTCCGAACCCCCACTTGCGTTGCTATCCACCGAGAGCGCCGCTGCGCCGGCGGTCGATTCCGCTGCCGTTATGCGCTTGGCATCCACCGACTGCGCTCCGAGACAGATGCCTGCGACCACGAAAGGGATCGACACCTGAGCGGCGACCCAGAACAAGTCGAATTGGCCCTGGACCAAGCGACTCAGCACGATCGCGAACGCGAGCGTGCCGAATTTGGGGTCCATGCGCCAGAGCACCACCAGGATGCCGATGCACATCACCACGAAGCCGGCCAATCCCATCAGCCCGCTCGACGCCGCGACTTCGAGCTCCGCCTGCGGAGGTTGGAAATTAGCCCACTCGTGCACGTACCAGTAGCGCAGCCCGTGCCCGAACACCGGCGAAAGCTTCCACAGGGCATACACCTCGCGCGTCCAGTCGACCCGGGTGAAGAAGGAGTTGAACTCATTCTGCGATTGGATCTGGTCGATGACCATGGTGACGATCAGCCAGGCACCGGGAATGACCGCCAGCAGAACCAGCGGAGAACGACGCCCGCCCCGTCGCACGCTGATGACCACAATCGCCACGATGAGGCCGATCAGCGCCTGCCGGGACTGGGTCATGGCCACAGCGGCCACGAACGCCCAGAACAGCAGCATCGCCCAGCGGGGCGACCATCGCATCCAATCGGGGCGAATGTAGACGATCAGCGCGGCGAACGCCAGCATGCACCCTGCGGCATTCTTCTGCAAAGGGAAGGGCCACGTCGGGTAGACGGCCGTGAAATCGCCCTGTGCGTACTGAAGGAGGGCCTGGATGTAGACGCCCACCGCCAGGACGCCTGCGGCCCCGATCACCAGCAGAAGCGCCGCCCGCCCCTGGCCCGCTCGACCGAGTGCCCAGCCGACGATCAGCGCACCCGACACGAGAAGCCAGGCGTGGAACCACTCGATGGTGTTCTGAGCGTAGGGATTGACGATTACGGTGAACAGGGTGGCGAACTGATAGATGAGGTTCAGCAGAAGAAGGCGGCGAAGCGGAGGGCTGTACGGACGCTCACCCAAGAGCACCGCTGCACCGAAAGCCGCCGCCAACGCGACATCCGACACCGAGAGACCGCTGCCTCCGAGCC
>Ga0075012_10007007_pt1 | contig 10144 bp, 10 predicted proteins | sample All_14_2_FD_71474 | JGI IMG/M metagenome (GOLD analysis project Ga0075012, IMG submission 71474) | Freshwater microbial communities in response to fracking from Pennsylvania, USA - Allegheny Zone_MetaG_DW_15 | ecosystem: Environmental > Aquatic > Deep subsurface > Groundwater > Drilled... | reverse complement strand
TTCATCGGCATCGGCTACGCCACCGAGAACGTGCCGCAACCGATCACGGCTGTGCCGGGTTACGTGTGGGACGCGACGCAGCGGATCGGCTACTCGATCCTCACCCTCCCGGCGCGCGTCGCCGATCTCGCCGGGTCGACCTTCGGCGGCACCGAGCGCGACCCCGAGGGCATCATCGGCGTCGTCGGCATCGGCCGGCTCGCGGGCGAGATCACGAGCCTCGACACCCTCCCTGTCGCCGACCGGGCGTCGAGCCTGCTGGGTCTGCTCGGCGGGCTCAACCTCGCGCTCTTCCTGTTCAACCTCGTGCCGCTCCTGCCGCTCGACGGCGGGCACGTCGCGGGCGCGATCTGGGAGGCGATCCGGCGCGGGTTCGCGCGACTGTTCCGCCGCCCCGACCCGGGCCCGGTCGACGTCGCGCGCCTCATCCCGCTCACGATGGCGGTGTCGGGGGTGCTCGCCGTGCTCACGGTGTTCGTGATCTTCTCCGACATCGTGAACCCGATCAGCCTGTTCTGACCGATCGCTCCGTGCCGGGCGCGGGCTCCCCGAGCAGGGCCGGCCGCACGAGTTCGAGTCGCTCGCGCAGCGCCTCGAGGTAGGCCGAGACGACGGGCAGCCGGTAGACCTCGAGGGGGGCGACGAGCCAGTACGGCAACCGCGGATTGACCGCGTCGTGCAGCACCCGCACGAGGTCGGGTTCGCGGTCGGCGAGGAAGGCGGGCAGCAGCCCGAAGCCGGCCCCGGCGCGCGTCGCCTCGACGTGCACGAAGACATTCGTGGAGGTCACCGCGTCGACCATCTCGGGGATGCGGTGGCGGGCCTCGTCGAGGGAGTCGACCTGGAGCATCGACTCGATGAAGTAGACGAGCGGCTTGCCGTCGAGATCGTCGAGGTGCGCCGGCTCGCCGTGTTCGGCGAGGTATTGCTTCGACGCGTAGACGCCGAGGGCGTAGTCGGCGAGCCGCACGGCGTGGGCACGGCGCACCTCGGGTCGCCCGACGACGACCTCGAGGTCGACGCCCGAGCGGTGCACGGACGCCTGCCGGGTCTGCGCGACGATCTGCAGCGAGACGCCGGGATGCCGCCGGCGCAGGTCGGCCATCGCCGGTGCGGCGACGTAGGCGCTGAACCCGTCGGTCGCCGAGAGCCGGATGATGCCCGAGAGGGCCCCGCTCCCGGCGTCGAGATCGGCGAGGGCCGCCTCGACGCCGTGCCCGGCTGCGGCCGCCCGCTCCCCGAGCGGAGTGAGGCGCCAGCCGTCCGACCCGCGCACGAGGACGCGGCCGCCGAGGGCGCCTTCGAGCGCCTCGATCCGGCGGGCGACGGTCGTGTGGGTGACCCCCAGCTGCCGCGCGGCGGTCGTGAACCGCCCGGAGCGCGTGACGGCGAGGAGCACGAGCAGGTCGTCGGCGGTGGGCGAGAACTGCGCAGCCATATGTGCAGAATTGCACACTCTGTGGGCTAGGAGCCAGCCGGATGCTGCATTAGCGTGCAGGAGTGCCGCTCGAACGGCGCCCACCACTCCTTCTACGGCAGCAGGAAAGGCAATCTCATGCGTCTGTCTCCCTTCGCACCGGCGCTGCTCGCGGCATCGGCTCTCGTGCTCGCGGGCTGCGCCCCGACCGCCCCCGGCGGTGACGCCGAGACCGGCGCCCCCGTTCCCGTCGCGATCATCACCTCCCAGACCGGTGCACTCGCCGCCTACGGCGAGGCGTACCTCAACGGCCTCGAAGCCGGCCTCGACTACGCGACCGACGGCACGGGCACCGTCGACGGCCGCGAGATCGAGATCACCTACCTCGACGACGCGGGCGACGCCGACAAGGCCGTGACCCTCGCCAAGGACGTCATCGGTCAGGGCACCCAGATCATCGCCGGAACGGCGTCGTCGGGTATCGCCCTCGCGCTCGCCGAGCAGGCCGCGCAGAACCAGATCCTCTACATCTCGGGTCCCGCCGCCGCCGACGCGATCACGGGCGTCAACGAGTACACCTTCCGCTCGGGTCGTCAGACCTACCAGGACGTCGCGACCGCGGGAACCTTCATCGGCGACCCCGACGGCAGTTCGGTCGTCGTGTTCGCGCAGGACACCGCGTTCGGGCAGGGCAACGTCGCGGGCGTGCAGGCGGTGCTCGGCGGGCAGGGCGCGACGGTGACGAGCGTGCTCGTTCCCGAGGACGCGACCGAGTTCACGCCCTTCGCGCAGCAAGTGCTCGGCAGCGGTGCCGACCTCGTGTTCGTCGCGTGGGCCGGGGCGACCTCGGGCGCGATGTGGCAAGCGCTCAGCCAGCAGGGCGTCTTCGACGCGATCCCCGTCGTCACCGGGCTCGGCGACATCGCGACCTACGGCGCCTACGGTGCGGCGAGCGAAGACATCTCGTTCCTGTCGCACTACTTCGGCGGAGCCGCGGGAACCGAGGCCGAGGACGCGATGATCGCGTTCCTCGAGGACGCCGGTCACGAGGCCGACCTGTTCTCGCCCGACGGCTTCACGGCGGCGCAGATGATCGTGCAGGCGATCCGCGGCGGCGACGACACCGTCGACGGCATGATCGCCGCGCTCGAGGGCTTCTCGTTCGACGGGGTCAAGGGCGGCTACACGATCCGCGCCGAGGACCACGCGCTCATCCAGCCCATGTTCCAGGCGCAGCTCGTCGCCGAGGGCTCCGGGTTCGCCCCGGAGCTCATCGACGTCGTCGACGCCGACATGGTCGCCCCGCCGGTCGCCGGCTGATCCGCCCGTCCCGTGCAGAGAGTCGTCTCGTGACCGTTCCGAGCGTGCTCGCCGTCGAGCACCTCTCCCTCCAGATCGGGGGCGCGCGCATCATCGATGACGTGTCGCTCCAGGTCCCCGAGGGCGAGATGCTCGGGGTCATCGGCCCCAACGGTGCCGGCAAGACGACGCTCTTCAACCTCGTCTCGGGGGTGATGCGGCCCACCGCGGGTCGCGTCACCCTCGACGGCGAGGATGTCACCACCCGGTCGGTCGATGCGCGGGCTCGCGCGGGGCTGGGTCGCAGTTTCCAGACCTCGAACCTCTTCGCCGGACTCTCGGCGCTCGAGAACGTGCGTCTCGCGGCGCAAGCCGCCCTCGGCGGGTCGCTCTCGCCGTTTCGAACGCCGCGCGTCGCAGATCGCGCCTCGACGAACGCCGCCGAGCGTCTGGACGACGTCGGGCTGGGTCATCTCGCCGCGACGGCCGCCGGAGGCCTCTCCCACGGCGACAAGCGGAAGCTGGAGATCGCGATGCTGCTCGCCGCCGACCCCCGGGTCATCCTCCTCGACGAGCCCATGGCGGGCGTCGGATCGGGCGACGTGCCGGGACTCGTCGAGCTCATCCGTCGCGTGCACCGTGAGCAGGGTCGCACCGTGCTCATGGTCGAGCACCACATGGAGGTCGTGCTCGGCCTCGTCGACCGGGTCGCGGTCATGCACCACGGCAGCCTGCTCGCGTGCGACACCCCCGAGGCCGTCATGGCCGACCCGGTCGTGCAGAGCGCCTACCTCGGGGAGCCCGTGTGAGCGCCCCCGTCCTGCGCGTCGCCGGCCTTGCCGGGTCGATCGGCCAGCAGCCCGTCATCGAGCACATCGACCTCGACGTCCCCGCCGGTCAGGTGACCGCGATCCTCGGCCGCAACGGGGCCGGCAAGACGAGCACGATCAAGGCGATCCTCGGCCTCATCGCGCGCACGGGCGTCGTCGAACTCGACGGCGAGCGTATCGACGGCCTGCCGACCCACCGCATCGTGCAGCGCGGCGTCGGCTACGTGCCCGAGGACCGCGAGGTGTTCGCGTCGCTCACGGTCGCCGAGAACCTCCGGCTCGCCGAGCGCGACGCCGTTCCCCGCCGCGAGCTCGTCGCGGAACTCTTCCCCGACATCGTCGCGCGTCAGGCGCAGCGCGCGGGAACCCTCTCGGGAGGGCAGCAGCAGATGGTCTCGCTCGCGCGCGCCCTGCTCAACGACAACCGCATCCTGCTCGTCGACGAACCGACGAAGGGACTGGCCCCCAAGCTCGTGACCGAGGTCGCCGCAGCGCTCGAGCGCGCGGCGCAGGTCGTTCCGATCCTGCTCGTCGAGCAGAACCTCCAGGTCGCCCGGCGCCTCGCCGCGCAGATCGTCGTCATCGAGAGCGGGCGCACGGTGCACGCCGGACCCGCGGACGAGTTCTTCGCCGACGAGACCCGCGTCGAACGGCTGCTCGGCGTGCACGGGGAGGTCGCCGGATGAGCACCGTCATCCTTCTGCTCATCACGGGCCTCGGCCTCGGGGCGCTCTACTTCCTCGTGGCGTCCGGCCTCTCGCTCATCTACGGGCTCATGGGCGTGCTCAACTTCGCGCACGGCAGCTTCCTCACCCTCGCGGCCTTCCTCGGCTGGGAGACGGCGCGCGCCCTCGGAGCCGACAGCTGGCTCTCGCTCGCCGCGGCACTCGGGGTCGGAGCGGTGACGGGTGCGGTCTTCGCGGCGGGAACCGAGTTCCTCCTCATCCGTCGGTTGTACGAGCGCCACATCGAGCAAGTGCTCGTGACCGTCGGTCTCGCGCTCGCGACCGTCGCCCTGTTCGAAGGCATCTGGGGCACCGACCCGCAGTTCATCCGCGGGCCGCTGTGGCTCGCCGAGACCACCGAGATCCTCGGGGCGCGCATCCCCAACAACCGCTTCCTGCTCATCGCCGTGGCCGTGCTCGTGCTCGTCGGCATCGTGCTCTTCCTGCGCTACACGCGCTTCGGCCTCGTCATCCGTGCGGGCGTCGAGAACCGCTCGATGGTCACGGCGCTCGGCATCGACGTGCGGCGCGCGTTCACGGTCGTCTTCGCGATCGGCGGCGCGGCGGCGGGGATCGGCGGTGTGCTCGCGTCGCACTACTTCGGCTACGTCTCGCCGCAACTGGGGGGATCGCTGCTCATCTTCGCGTTCATCGTCACCGTCATCGGCGGCCTCGGCTCGCTCCCGGGTGCGGCGCTCGCGTCGGTCGTCGTCGCGGTGCTGCAGCAGTTCGCCAACTTCTACCTCGCGGGCACGGGCGACCTCATGGTCGTGCTGCTGCTCGCCGTCGTGCTGCTGCTGCGGCCGCGCGGCCTGTTCGGGAGGCGCGCATGACCGCGATCCGCACGACTCTCAGCCGAGTCCTCGCCCGCCCGCTCGTGCGCTGGCTGCTCGGGGGCGCGCTCGTCGCCTTCGTCGCCGTGCTGCCGCTGCTCGACATCGTCGTGCCGGGAGTGCTGCCGGGGTCGACCTATACGCCCGGCACCCTCCAGGTGCTCGCGCTGAGCCTCATCTTCGCCGCGCTCGCCCTGAGCTACCACGTGCTGTTCGGGGTCACCGGGCTGCTCTCGTTCGGCCACGCGCTCTACTTCGCGATCGGCGCCTACGGTCTCGGGATCGTGCTCGAGCGCACCGGTCTCGATCTGCTGCCGGCGATCGGGGCGACGCTCGCCGGGGCTCTGCTCCTCGCGACCCTGCTCGGCGCCGTGAGCCTGCGGGTGAGCGGCATCTCGTTCGCGATGGTGACGCTCGCCTTCGCCCAGGCGGGGTCGGTGCTCATCCGCCGCAACCCGGCGGTCACGGGCGGTGAGGAGGGCCTCAGCCTGCCCACGGGCCACGTGCCCGACTTCTTCGTCGGCGTCGTCAACACGCGCAACCTGTTCTGGCTCGCGCTCGCGGTGCTCGTGATCGTGTTCCTCGTCGTGCGCTGGTTCGAGCGCTCCCGCGCCGGGCACGTCGCGGCGGCGGTGCGCGAGAACGAGTTGCGCGTGCGCGTGCTCGGCCTCCCGCCGTTCTCGGCGAAACTCGTCGCCTTCGTGATCGGATCCGTGCTCGCGGCGGTGACCGGGATGCTTTACCTGTTGCTGCAGAGCGGAGTCACGCCGCGCGCGGTGTCGGCCGACTTCACCCTCACGATCCTCGTGATCGTCGTGCTCGGGGGCGTCGGATCGCGCTGGGGAGCCGTCATCGGGGGAGTGGTCTACACGCTCCTCGACCAACGACTCACGGCGCTCGCCGGCTCGGACGCGATCGCGAGCCTGCCTCCCGTGCTGCGCGTGCCGCTCTCCGAGCCGCTCTTCCTGCTCGGCACCCTCTTCATCCTCGTCGTCCTGTTCCTGCCCGGCGGTCTCGTCGGGCTCGCCGGCCGCATCGGTCGGCGTGGATCGGCGACGCAGGCCCGTGAGCGACTCGAGGAGACGACGTGACCGCGAACGACACCGACCTCGCCGGCAAGCGCGCCGTCGTCACGGGAGCGGCGAGCGGCATCGGGGAGGCCGTCGCGACCGAACTCGCCCGCCGCGGGGCGCACGTCGTCGTCGCCGACCTCGACGCCGCCGGCGCGGCCCGGGTCGCCGACCGGGTCGGCGGGGAGCCCTGGACGGTCGACCTGTCCGACCTCGACGCACTCGCCCAGGCGCCGGTGACGGCCGACATCCTCGTCAACAACGCCGGCATCCAGACGGTGAGCCCGATCGAGGACTTCGATCCCGCGCGATTCCGGATGATGATCGACCTCATGGTGACCGCCCCGTTTCTGCTGACCCGGGCGGTGCTGCCCGGGATGTACGCGGCCGGGTGGGGACGCGTCGTCAACGTCTCGAGCGTGCACGGCTTGCGGGCGAGCCCGTTCAAGTCGGCCTACGTCACCGCGAAGCACGCCCTCGAGGGGCTCTCGAAGGTCACCGCGCTCGAGGGCGCACCGCACGGAGTCACGAGCAACTGCGTCAACCCCGGGTACGTGCGCACGCCGCTCGTCGAGAAGCAGATCGCCGACCAGGCGCGCGTGCACGGAATCCCCGAATCGGAGGTGATCGAGAAGGTCATGCTCACCGAGAACGCCATCAAGCGCTTGCTCGAGCCCGCCGAGGTCGCCGATCTCGTCGCCTGGTTGTGCGGCCCGACGGCGCGCATGGTCACGGGCACCTCCTACGTCATGGACGGCGGATGGACGGCGCGGTGACCTCCCTCGACGGCGTGCGGGAGCGTCGGGTCGCGGTGGACGACGGCGAGCTCGTCGTCGCCGAGTACGGTCCGCCGGAGGCGCCGCCGGTGCTCGCGATCCACGGCATCACGTCGAGCTCGCGGGCGTGGCTCGCCCTCGCCCGCCATCTTTCCGACGTGCGGATCGTCGCGCCCGACCTGCGCGGGCGCGGGCGCAGTCGCGAGCTCCCGGTCTCGACCGGGTTGCGCGACCATGCGACCGATCTCGCGCGCGTCGTCGACGACCTCGACCTCGGCCGGGTCCCCGTCTTCGGACACTCGATGGGCGCGTTCGTCGCCGTCGCCCTCGCGGCCGCCCGACCGGAGGCCGTGGCCTCCCTGCTGCTCGTCGACGGCGGGTATCCGCTCACGCGACCGGCGAGGGTCGCGGATGCCGACCTCGCGACGGCCGTGCTCGGTCCGATCGCGCAGCGCCTCGCGCGCGAGTTCCCGAGCCGCGACGCGTACCGGGAGTTCTGGCGCGCGCATCCCGCGTTCGCCGACGCGGACACGCTCGACATCGCGGCGTACGCCGACTACGACCTCGTCGGCACCGCGCCGCGGCTGCGCCCCGCGAGCACGCTCGAGGCGATCGCCGCCGACGCGCTCGACCTCTACGGCCCCGACTGGTACCTCGCCGCGCTCGCCGGTCTCGGCATCCCGGCCCCGATGCTGCGGGCGCCGCGCGGGCTGCTCGACGAGCCGGGCGGGCTCTATCCCGACCTGCCCGCGAACCCGGCGTTCGCGCCGACGATGCGGGTCACCGACGTCCCCGACGTCAACCACTACACGATCCTCATGACCGACCCGGGTGCCGGCCTCGTCGCCGACGCCCTCCGCCCCGCCCTCGCTCTCGACTGAAGGACCCCCCGCCATGACCGCTCAGCTCTTCGACGGCATCGTCGCCCACTCCGTCTCGACCCCGCGGCTCACCGCGAACGTGCTCGAACGCCCCGCCGCGGACCCGGCAGCGCCGACCTCCACGGTCGTCTTCGTGCACGGCAACGTCTCCTCGTCGCTGTTCTTCCAGCCGACGATGCTCGCCCTCCCCGCCGCCGTGCGCGCGCTCGCGATCGATCTGCGCGGCTTCGGTGAGAGCGAGACGCTTCCGGTCGACGCGACCCGGGGGCTGCGCGACTTCTCCGACGACGTGCGGAGCGTGCTCGACGCCCTCGGGCTCGAACGGGTGCACCTCGTCGGCTGGAGCATGGGCGGCGGCGTCGTGATGCAACTGCTGCTCGACGCGCCCGACCGGGTCGCGAGCGTCACCCTCGAGGCGCCCGTCTCGCCCTACGGTTTCGGCGGCACGCACGGCGCCGACGGCACGCGCAACGACGCCGACGGCGCGGGCACGGGGGGCGGGGGAGCGAACCCCGACTTCGTCGCGCGGCTCGAGGCGGGCGACACGAGCGCCGACGAGCAGACCTCGCCGCGCAGCGTCTTCCGCAGCGCCTACACCGCCAAGCCCGAAGCGCAGGCCGCGCACGAAGACCTCTGGGTCGCGTCGATGCTCACCACGAAGACCGGCATCGACAACTACCCGGGCGACTCGACGACGAGCGACAACTGGCCCGGGTTCGCCGCGGGTACGCGCGGGGTGCTCAACACCATGGCGCCCCAGTACTTCGACGTCTCCGGCATCGTCGACCTCGCCGTCAAGCCGCCGATCCTCTGGATCCACGGCGAGAAGGACGCCATCGTCTCCGACGGGTCGTTCTTCGACCTCAACATGCTGGGCAAGGTCGGGGTGATCCCCGGCTGGCCGGGCGACGAGGTCGCGCCGCCGCAGCCGATGAAGGGGCAGACGCGCGCCGTGCTCGACCGCTATCGCGCGAACGGCGGCGTCGTCCGCGAGGTGGCGCTGCCCGAGGCGGGTCACGCGCCGCACCTCGACGAGCCCGGCGTGTTCGACGCCGAGCTCGCGCAGCACATCGCGGGGTAGCCGCCTAAGCTCGGATCGTGCCCGCCGTCAACATCGGAATGCCCAAGCCGGCGCCCGAGACCCTCGCCCCACGCCGCAAGTCCCGCCAGATCAAGGTCGGCAAGGTGCTCGTCGGAGGCGACGCCCCCGTGAGCGTGCAGTCGATGACGACGACGCCGACGACGAACATCAACGCGACCCTGCAGCAGATCGCCGAGCTGACGGCGTCGGGGTGCGACATCGTGCGCGTCGCGGTCCCGTCGCAGGACGACGCCGACGTGCTGCACATCATCGCGAAGAAGTCCCAGATCCCGGTGATCGCCGACATCCACTTCCAGCCCAAGTACGTCTTCCAGGCGATCGACGCGGGCTGTGCGGCGGTCCGGGTCAACCCCGGCAACATCCGCAAGTTCGACGACCAGGTGGGCGCGATCGCGAAGGCCGCGAAGGATGCCGGGGTCTCGCTGCGCATTGGCGTCAACGCGGGCTCGCTCGACCCGCGACTGCTCGAGAAGTACGGCAAGGCCACGCCGGAGGCTCTCGCCGAGAGCGCCATCTGGGAGGCGAGCCTGTTCGAGGAGCACGACTTCCACGACTTCAAGATCTCGGTCAAGCACAACGACCCCGTCATCATGGTGAAGGCGTACCGGCTGCTCGCCGCGGCGGGGGACTGGCCGCTGCACCTCGGCGTGACCGAAGCCGGACCGGCCTTCCAGGGCACCATCAAGAGCGCGACGGCGTTCGGCATCCTGCTGTCGGAGGGGATCGGCGACACGATCCGCGTCTCGCTCTCCGCCCCGCCCGCCGAGGAGGTCAAGGTGGGGCTGCAGATCCTGCAGTCGCTCAACCTGCGCGAGCGCAAGCTCGAGATCGTCTCCTGCCCGTCGTGCGGACGGGCGCAGGTGGATGTCTACACCCTCGCCGACTCGGTCACGGAGGGACTGCAGGGCATGACGGTCCCGCTCCGTGTCGCCGTGATGGGCTGCGTCGTCAACGGTCCCGGCGAGGCGCGCGAAGCCGACCTCGGCGTCGCCTCGGGCAACGGCAAGGGCCAGATCTTCGTCAAGGGCGAGGTCATCAAGACCGTGCCCGAGTCCGAGATCGTCGCGACCCTCATCGAGGAGGCGCAGCGTCTCGCCGCCGACATGCCGCCGGGCGAGCTCGGCACCCCCGAAGTCGTCACGGTCTGACGCCCCCGCGTCACCCTCGCTCCGCACTCGCCTCGCCCTCGCCTCGACGTTCGCGAAGGCTCG
>Ga0075012_10007003_pt1 | contig 10150 bp, 10 predicted proteins | sample All_14_2_FD_71474 | JGI IMG/M metagenome (GOLD analysis project Ga0075012, IMG submission 71474) | Freshwater microbial communities in response to fracking from Pennsylvania, USA - Allegheny Zone_MetaG_DW_15 | ecosystem: Environmental > Aquatic > Deep subsurface > Groundwater > Drilled... | reverse complement strand
GGGTTGGAAACGGGGGTTCCTATCCTGTCCGTTTCGCTGACGCCCCAGGCGTTTCAGGAGACGGAGGCGCATATCGCCTTCTTCCAGCAGCATTTCGTGCAGAAAGGGCGTGAAGCCGCCCAGGCTGCGCTTGCGGTCGGCAAGGCGCGGGCGCGTCTGGCCGCCTGATACGAACGGGCTGAAGCATCGCGGCGGGGCCGGGTTCCTGCCGCGATGTTCCTTCGGGCGTGCCAAGAAAGCCGCCAGCATATGCCGGAGTAAGATTAGCATTTTCAAATTACCGCATATGCTATATTGCGATGCACAAGAAATGCTGCATGTGCGAAATAATCTGATCTGCACATGACTTCATGTTCCCCCGGATCAAACGTTGTTTACCTTCCAATCGGTTTGCGACGGCTGCCAGACTATTTTTGATCAGCTCGCTGTCTTTCCGCAGTGGGATCGATTTGGCAGTATCACGGCCTGTAAGAAGATGGAGGCGGACCAGCCCGAAGCCGTGTGGGGATCGCACGGCGGTGTTCGGGACAGGCTGCATCGGCCATCCGCTCCAGCAGGGTTTGGGAGGACCTATCAGATGACGTTGAAAAGCCTTTGCGCTTCGGCCGTTCTCGCCGTTTCGATGATCGCGGCGTCCGGCTCCGCCAATGCCGCCTTTCCTGAAAAAGACATCCAGTTCATCATTCCGTATGGCCCGGGCGGCGGGTTCGACCGTGCCGTGCGCGCCATCGCGCCGTTCCTGGAAAAGCACCTGCCCAACAAGGTGAACGTGCTGCCGGTCAACACGCCCGGTGCCGGCGGGCGCCGTGGTGCGGCCACCGTCTATCGCGCCGCGCCGGATGGGTACACGATCGGTATCTTCAATATGCCGGGCTTCCTGCTGCCCGCCATTCTGGGTGAAGAAACCGGTTACGACCTGCGCAAGGTCACCTGGCTCGGCCGTGTCGAAGCCAATGACTATGTGCTTCTGGTGAATTCGAAATCCGACATCAAGTCGCTGGACGATGTGAAGGCCGTGAAGAACGCCACCTTCCTGTCCACCGCCTGGGGCTCCACCGTTCTGGCCGCCTCGCAGATCGTCGCGGATGCGCTGGGCCTGAAGGATGCGACCTTCGTGACCGGCTATCCCAGCACCTCCGACTATCAGGTCGGTCTGGTGCGCGGTGACGGGCTGCTGGCCGTTGCCCCGATCGAAAGCGTGTATGAATTCATCGAATCCGGTGACCTGCGCCCGATCGCGTCCACCGGTAAGAATGAACTTCTGCCGAATGTTCCGGCCTTCTCGGAACTGAACTATCCGGCCCTGGACAGCCTGAACCTGGAACGCCTGGTTGGTGCTCCTCCCGCTCTGCCCGACGATGTCAAGGCGGTGTTGGAAGATGCCCTGGCAAAGACCCTGGCGGATCCGGAATTCCTGGCTGCCGCGCAGGAAGCCAAGATGGTTCTGCGGCCTCTGCCGGGCGTGGAAGCGGGCGCTCGCGTGACCGCCAGCATCGATGTCTACGATCACTACAAGCCGGTGCTGGGCAAGCCCGCCGAATAATTCCGGCCGGACGTTTATGCATCCTTGGCGGCGTCCTTTCTGGGCGCCGCAAATTGGAGGTTTCTGAGAAATGCTCGATTCCCTGCTCACAGCGATGGGCATCCTGTTCACGTTCAGCGGCGTGATCTATCTGATCCTCGGCGTGCTGATCGGCCTGGTTTTCGGTGCCATCCCCGGTCTGGGCGGCACCACCGCGATTGCCCTTCTGCTGCCGTTGACCTTCGGGCTGGAGCCGTGGGAAGCGATCACCATGATCGGCGGGGTTATGGGCGCGACGACCTTCGGCGGCTCGATCACGGCGATCCTGCTGAATACGCCGGGCGTGGCCCCGAACGCGGCGACCTGTTTCGACGGCTATCCGATGGCCCGCCAGGGCAAGGCCGGCATCGCCATTGGCGCGGCTGCCGCCGCTTCCACGCTGGGCGGCATCATCGGCGTGGTCGTTCTGGTCATCACGCTGCCGATCGCGCGCAATGTCGTGCTGATGTTCGGCCCGCCGGAATTCTTTCTGCTTGCGCTGCTCGGCCTGACGGCGATTGCCGCCTCGACCGGCGGCGACACGCTGGTGCGCGGCCTGATCACGGCCGGGTTCGGCCTGCTGATGTCCTTCGTCGGCTATGACGATGTCAGCGGCGGCACGCGCTTCACCATGGGGATCGATTATCTGTGGGACGGCGTCCAGCTTGTCCCCGCGCTGATCGGGCTGTTCGCCATTGCCGAGATGCTGAATCTGTCGGTCAAGGGCGGCAAGGTCGCGAATGTGGAAGCGCTGCCCATCAATGGCGTGGGCGAGGGTATCCTGTCCGTGCTGCGGAATTATCCGACCCTGCTGCGCGGTTCGGTGATCGGCACCATCGTGGGCGCCATTCCGGGTGTGGGCGGCACGGTTGCAGCCTTCCTGGCCTATTCGGTGGCCCGGCAGGTCAGCAAGGAACCGGAGAGCTTCGGCAAGGGCAATGTGATCGGCGTCATCGCGCCGGAATCGGCGAACAATGCCAAGGATGGCGGTTCGCTGATCCCGACCCTGGCCTTCGGCATTCCCGGAAGCGCTGAAATGGCGATTTTCCTGGGTGTCCTCGTCCTGCATGGGCTGACGCCCGGCCCGATGCTGCTGCTGCGCCATGAAGCGACCATTTTCAGCCTGATCCTGGCCCTGTTGGCATCCTGCATCGTGGCCTCGCTGATCGGCATCGCCATGACGCGGTTCCTGACGCGGATCACGCTGGTGAATGTCTACATTCTGGTGCCCGCGGTCATTTCCGTCGCGCTTGTCGGGGCCTATGCGCTGCATGCCTCGCTGGGCGATGTGGTGATGGCGGCGCTGTTCGGCGTGATCGGCTATTTCATGATCCGCTTCGGCTGGCCGCGTATTTCGCTGGTTATCGCCCTTGTTCTGGGCGGACTGGCGGAACGCAGCTATCACCAGGCCATGACCATCTCGAAAGGGGACCCGACGGTCTTCCTGTCGCGCACCGTTTCGGTGGTGCTGGTGATCCTGATCCTGGCGGCGCTGATTGCGCCCTATGCGAAAACCATCCTGTCCTGGACGCGCCGGGGGGCGACTGCACGATGAACCGCTTGATCTTGAACCGTCAGAGTGTTTCCTCGCTCGTCGTTCTGGCCGGCGTGGTGGTCATGCTGGCCTGGTCCTTCACCTATACCGGGCGTCAGGCGGCCTTTCCGCTGATCGTCTGCTGGCTGATGCTGGGGCTGGGCATCATCGATGTCATCCAGCATATGCTGGGTAAGGGCATCGAGGACGATACCGACGCGGCCAAGGCCATGCACACGCATGGGGAGGGCGCGGCACCCATCGTCAAGCAGGTCATGACGATCGTCTGGCTGGCCGGTTTCATCGGGCTGATCTATCTGGTCGGCTTCCTGGCCGCCATTCCGCTCTATGTCTTCGCCTTCATGATGCTTGCGGGCCGGATGGGCCTGATGCGGTCGGCCCTGACGGCCGTTTTCACCACTGCTTTCGTCTACCTGATGTTCATCCAATTGCTGGCATTGCGCCTTGATGGCGGATTGCTGTTCGGCTGAGGAGGAACCTGCCATAGCCAGATACCCGTCCGGTGGTGTTTCAACGCAATCGGCACGGCTCTGGCTCCAGGCGGGGTGATGCGGAGCGCATGATATGATACCCAACACAAATTCGAACGCGGAACGGCGTTCCATTCTTGCTGGAGGGTATTTGCATCATGACGAAGGCAACCGCGCAGGGACAGGGGAAGGCGGCGAAAGGCGAAGCCGTGCGCCTGTCATCGGTTACCAGCGCAATTCGCATATTGAAGGAATTCGGCGGACAGGAAGCCGAGATTGGAATCAGCGAATTGGCCAAGCGGCTGGGCGTGGCGAAAAGCACGACCTACCGGCTGGCGACGAGCCTGGTTGCGGAAGGCTTTCTGGAACAGAATCCGGAAAACGAGAAATACCGGCTGGGGATCGGGCTGTTCGCGCTGGGCGCGCAGGTTCGCCGCCGCATGGATGTGTCGACCGAGGCGAAGCCGCAGTTGATGGAGCTGCGCAGCTCCACCAACGAAACATCGCATCTGGCGATTCTGAACGGGCGGCTGATCGTTTACATCAACAGCCTGGAAAGTTTCCACGCCATCCGCATGCGGTCGGAAACGGGTGTATCGAAGCCCGCCTTCTGCAGCGCGGAAGGCCGTGCGATGCTGGCCTTCATGCCGTACGAGGCGGTGGAGATCGCCTTGTCGGGCGATCTGGCGCCGCGCACGACGCGCACCATCACGGATCGCTCGGCGATCATCAGCGCGATCGAGGAAGCCGCGCGCAGGGGCTATTCGATCGAGGACGAGGAAACCGAGATCGGCATGCTGTCCGTTGCCGCGCCCGTGCGCAGCGCGACGGGCGATGTGGTGGCATCCTTGGGCATTTCCGGTCCCAATCAACGTTTAACTCCAGAACTGGCGGAGACCTTGGCACCCCAGGTCATGCGCGCCGCGGACATGGTGTCCGCGCGCTTGGGCTATCACGCGGGGATGCTCAAATGGTCGAGCTGACATGATGTAAAGGGGGAGGGATGGCGAAGATCACCGTTACGGGAAGCGAGACCAGTTTTGACTGCGGCGATGACGATACGATCATGCGCGCCGCCTTGCGGGCCGGTCTCGGATTTCCCTATGAATGTAATGTGGGTTCCTGCGGTAATTGCCGTTTCGAGCTGCAGGAAGGCACCGTCCATCACCTCCGCGAGAATCCTCCGGGCTGGTCGGCCGAACGCGATGCCAAGCGCAATCGCTATCTGGGCTGTCAGGCGCGGCCCGAAGGCGATTGCCGCATCAAGGTTTCCTTCCGTCCGCAATATGAAAGCCTGCACCGCCCGGTGTCCCGCCCGGCGGAGCTGATCGGCGTTTCGGACATTACCCACGACATCCGCGAATTCCGGTTCCGCGTGGAGGAACCGGCCCCCTTCCTGCCCGGCCAATATGCGCTTCTGACGCTGGACGGGGTCGAAGGGGCGCGCGCCTATTCCATGTCCAACCTGCCCGGGCAGGGCGAATGGCATTTCCAGATCCGCCGCACGCCCGATGGCATCGCGACGGGCAAGCTGTTCGACGATATGCCGCTGCATTCCAAGGCGGTGATCGACGGCCCCTATGGCATGGCCTATCTGCGCGCCGACAGCCCGCGTGACATCCTGTGCCTGGCGGGCGGGTCCGGCCTGTCGCCCATGGTGTCGGTGACGCGTGGCGCAGCGGCCCTGCCGGATGCCGCAGGCCGCCAGATCCACTTCCTGTATGGCGGGCGCATGGTGCGTGACATCTGCGGTGAGGCCCTGCTGCGCGACCTGCCGGGCTTCGGGGAGCGGATTCACTACAAGGGCGCCATTTCCCAGACGGAAGGGGATGGCAGTGCGGGCTGGAACGGCCCGACCGGCTTTGTTCATGAACTGGCGGAGCGGGAGTTCGGCGACCGGCTGGCGGAGTTCGAGATTTACTTCGCCGGACCGCCTTTGATGGGCGCCGCGGTGCAGAAAATGCTGATGGATCATAAGGTCCCGCCGGGACAGATCCATTTTGACCAGTTCTATTGATCGTTTCCGAGGACCAAGATTATGGCAAAGATCAACCTGTCCTTCGGCTGCTGGAACTACGACCGCACGCGCGGCCTGATGGATGGTTCCGTGCAGTTGCAGGGTATCGAGCTTACATCGCTGAACATGCCGGTGGAGGAAACCTTCTTCCGCATGCTGCGGTTCCGCGAATTCGACGTGGCGGAAATGTCCATGTCCTCCTATGTCGTGTCGCTGTTCCGCGAGGACAGGCCCTTCGTCGCCATCCCGATCTTCCCGTCGCGGTTCTTCCGGCATTCGTGCATCTATCTGAACAGGGATGCGGGCATCGCCGAACCGAAAGATCTGGTGGGCAAGCGCATCGGCTGCCCGGAATATCAGATGACCGCGCCGGTTTGGATTCGCGGCATTCTGTCCGATCATTACGACGTGCCGGTCGACAGCGTGACCTATTATACCGGCGGCGAGGAAGAACCCGGCCGTCCGGAAAAGCTGAAGCTCGACCTGCCGGAGCGGATCAAGATCCAGCCCATCGGGCCGGAACAGACGCTGTCCGCCATGCTGCGTGACGGCGAAATCGACGCCCTGCACACTGCGCGCATGCCTTCCACCTACAATTACGGCGAAGGGCCGGTGACCCGCCTGTTCGAGAATTACATGGAGGTGGAGCGTTCCTATTTCCGCCAGACCGGTATTTTCCCGATCATGCACACGGTGGTCATGCGCCGTGAGGTCTATGAGAAGAACCGCTGGATCGCCCGGGAGCTCTATAAGGGGTTCGAGGAAGCGCAGCGCATGACCTATCGCGATCTGAAGGAAACCGCCGCGCTGAAATCCATGCTGCCCTGGCTGGGGGCCTATGTGGAAGACATCGTGCGAGAGATGGGCGAGAATTTCTGGCCCTATGGCTTCGATGCGAACCGCGAAACGCTGCGGACATTCCTGCGCTATTCCTATGAGCAGGGCCTGTCCAAGCGCCAGTTGGAACCGGAAGAGCTGTTCGCACCGGAAACGCTGGAATCCTTCAAAATCTGATGGAAGGGGGCAACGCCCGCCACGATGAGGGCAGCCTCCATGCCCCGGGGCGGGCATAGCACATCATGGATCTGAATCAGGCCCTGGGCGGGTATCTGGGGGAGGCGCTGGCCGCCTCCTCCGCCATTCTGTTTTCGCTGTCGAATGTCACGATCGCGCTTGGCACGCGCAAGACCCAGGGAAAGGGCGCCAACGGCGCCCTGCTTTCGGTCTTCATATCTGCGGGTCTTGCGGCCTGCATGTGGCCCTTCATCGGCCTGCCGCTGGACAGTTTCCCCGATGCGCCGGAACGCATGTCCGCCATGGGCTGGTTCATCGTCGCGGGTATCCTGGCCACTTTCCTGGGCCGTGACCTTCTGTACAAATCGATCCAGGGGCTGGGCGTGGTGCAGGCCGCGGCAGTCAAGCGCCTGAACCCGTTCTTTTCCACATTGCTGGCCCTTGTGGTGCTTGGCGAGGTGATATCGCCCAAGGCGGGCGGCGGCATTGCGCTGATCGCGCTGTCCTTCGGGCTGATCATCCGGGAATCGCTGATGCGGGCGAACCGCAATACCGGCCCGGTGGACAAGGATGGCCCGCGGCTGGTGGATTACCTGTTCGGCCCAGGCTCGGCGCTTGCCTATGCCTTCGCCTATATCGCCCGAAAATTCGGCCTGCTGCATGTCGCCGACCCTGTGCTGGGCACGCTGGTCGGCGCGGTGGCGGGCATCGCCTGCTATTACATCGCGGGCATTTTCTCGCGGCGCTACCGGTCTTCCGCGCTCGGCGTGTTCTCGACCGCCAATCGCTGGCAGGTGATGGCGGGCGTTTTCATGTCGCTGGGGCAGATGGCGCAGTTCGGTTCGCTGCAATTCGCCGAAGTATCGCGCGTCGTGATGATTACATCGTCGGAGATTTTCATCTCCATTTTCCTGTCGGTCTATGTCTTCCGGCTGGAAAAGACGCCAAGCACGACAACGTTTGTCGCCGCCATTGCCGCAATGTTCGGGGTGATGTTGATTGCGATCGGCTGACCCCGGCGGGTGTGCAGCGCCGGAATGGCCCGGCGGCGGGTTCCGCAATGAACCCGCCGCATCCGGGCGTAGCTTGGATTACAGGCTGATATAGACCTTCCCGTCCTGCACGACGGTCTTATAGGTCTTCAGCGGAATCAGGCAGGGCGGAGCCAATACTTCGCCCGTGCGAATGTCGAACGCGCCATCGTGGAAGTCACAGACGACCTTCACGCCTTCAATACAGCCCTCGGACAAAGATCCCGGGCCATGCGTGCAAGTATCATCGGTAACGTAAAATTCGCCTTCCAAGTTGAACACGGCAAGGATCAAATCGTCCTTTTCCACTTTAAGGGCGCCGCCTGCTTCCACTTCATCGGTGGAGCAGAGTTCAACCAGGACATCCGTGTCGGGCATCTAGCTTCTCCCTAAATTCATATTGACGTTCAGCGACCGCCAGTGGTAGCGTTTTCTTATACAGGAACAATGTTCCGTATAGAGGAACGAACCACTTTCTAATCCGGCAAGGGGCCCGCGTCAACCGATTTCGGCCTGCGCCATCATCCGTCTGGCAGACACGCCGGGCGGAGTTTGGTCGACCATAGGGAGGACACTTTCATGCTGACCAAAGACAAGAATGACATGCTGACCCTGACGTCCGCCGGGACGCCGATGGGTGAGATGTTCCGACGCTATTGGATTCCGGTACTGCTGGCGGAAGAGCTGCCAGAGCCGGATTGCCCACCCGTGCGTGTGAAGGTTCTGTCGGAACGGCTGATCGCCTTCCGCGATACCGAAAACCGCCTGGGCCTGATCGACGAGTTCTGCGCCCATCGCGGCGCGTCGCTGTGGTTCGGCCGGAACGAGGAATGCGGCCTGCGCTGCCCCTATCACGGCTGGAAGTTCGATTTCACCGGCCAGTGCGTGGAAGTCCCGTCCGAGCCGGAGGAAAGCGGCTTCGCCAAGAAGATCAAGCTGACCTCCTATCCGCTGATCGAAATGGGCGGCGTGCTGTGGACCTATATGGGCCCCGCGGATCAGCAGCCGCCGAAGCCCGCCTATGAATTCGCGGTGGTGCCCGATGCCAACCGTTTCGTGTCCAAGCGTCTGCAGGAATGCAACTGGCTGCAGGCCATGGAAGGCGGCATCGACAGCAGCCATGTGTCCTTCCTGCATCGCGGCAATCTGAATTCCGATCCGCTGTTCAAGGGCGCTGGCGGCAACAAGTACAATCTGAACGATGCCCGTCCGGTCTTCGAAGTCGTGGACCAGCCCGGCGGCTTGAGCATCGGCGCGCGCCGTCTGGCCGAGGATGACCAGTATTACTGGCGCATCACGCCGTGGGTCATGCCCTGCTTCACCATGGTGCCGCCGCGCGGCGACCATCCGATGCATGGCCATTTCTGGATTCCGATCGACGACGAAAGCTGCTGGGCGTGGAGCTATGACTTCCATCCCGTGCGTGCGCTGACGGAAGAAGAGCGGTCGAGCATGGAAGCAGGCATGGGCGTGCATGTGAAATACGTGCCCGGCACCTATCGCCCGCTGGCCAACAAGGACAACGACTATCTGATGGATCGCGATGCCCAGCGCCGCGGGGAAAACTACAGCGGTATCGAAGGCATCGGCATCCAGGATGCGTCCATCCAGGAAAGCATGGGGCCGATCGTCGACCGCAGTAAGGAGAACCTGGTGTCGACCGATAACGGCATCATCATGGCCCGTCACCGCCTGCTGAAGGCGGCCAAGGCCCTGGCCGATAAGGGCGTGATGCCGCCCGGCCGCGATCCGGAAGAGCAGGCCGTGCGTTCCGCGGCGATGCTGCTGCCGCGCGACCAGCACTTCAAGGAAGCCGCCAAGGAAGCGATGCGCGCGCGTCCTGGCGTTCCGCAGACGACCGTCTGATCCTATGCTGCCATGTTCCCGCCCGCGCCGTATGGCCGGGCGGGGACGGGCACGCAAAGACGGGGAGGTAGGTTATGCAGCAGAGTGAATGCGCCAGGGCCACTACGGCAGCGGAAAGCCGGTTCCGGCTGGAACGCCCGAATTCCCGGCGCCGCAGCATCCGCATCGTGGCCCTTGATCCGGCCAGCCAGGACATCGCCGACAATCTGGTGCTGGATCTGCCCAATGCGAAAATCGTGACCTTGCCGGAAGAGGCACGGGCGCTGATGGCCCGTCCCAAGGACGGCCTGAATGAAAAGGACGGCCGCCTGCTATTCGACGGGCTGTCGCCGGAAATCCGCAAGACGGTCGATGCGCTGACCGAGGCGGATATGGTGATCATGGTCGTGCGGTCGGGCGATGACGCACGCGCATCGGCCTTTATTGCAGAGGCCTGCTGGCCCCTGGGCATTGCCACGACGGGCCTTGTGCTGGCCCGCAATGGCGATACGGAAGAAGCGGCATCCAGCGATACGCTGCGCCAGCTTCGCCCGCATGCCTTCATCCTGACGGTCGCCGCCGATCTGGAATTCATCGAAGCCCTGATCCAGGCACTGGGCGGGCAAGGGGCTTGACGCCAGGGTACCCGGCCAGGGC
>Ga0075012_10007002_pt1 | contig 10150 bp, 9 predicted proteins | sample All_14_2_FD_71474 | JGI IMG/M metagenome (GOLD analysis project Ga0075012, IMG submission 71474) | Freshwater microbial communities in response to fracking from Pennsylvania, USA - Allegheny Zone_MetaG_DW_15 | ecosystem: Environmental > Aquatic > Deep subsurface > Groundwater > Drilled... | reverse complement strand
TCGAGCAAGGCGGAACTCGACTCCTGCCCGTACGTATCGGAGGAGGCCAGAGCGCAACTGGCCGAGGCCTCCGCGCCGCCGATTCGACCGGTGGTGATCGGAAAGGGTGTGCGTAAGGTTACGGTCGGCGGCGAGACGGTACTTTATCGTCACGAGAAGACCTTTTTCAATCCTACTTCATTCGCCGGCATACTGCCCTCGGACACCTCTGCCGCCGATGCCGAAGCCAAACTGAAGGTCTGGAACGCGATCCAGTATGAGCGCGTCGGCCTCAATCTGCGGCCGGAACTGGTCGCACTGAAGGATGTCAACGGCGACAAGGCCGCCTTCGCGGCTCTGGCCAAACAGGTTGCCGAGACCTCGGAATTCAACCTGGTGCTGATGACCGAGGATGCCGCGGTGATGGCTGCTGCGGTCGAGTCCTGCGGGTTCAAGCGGCCGCTGCTCTATGCCGCCACCGAGGCCAACGCCGATGCGATGGGCAAACTCGCCCTGGACAACGACCTGCCTCTGGCGGTCAAGGCCGGGTCGATTGACGGTGTTATCGCCCTCACCGACAAACTGACGGCGATGGGCCTGAAGGATCTGGTCATCGACAGCGGCGCGAGAGACCTGAAACCGGCCCTGGCCGATCTGGTCGCCATGCGACGCGCTGCCCTGAAGGAGGGCAACCGTTCGGTCGGATTCCCGACCATCGTTTTCCCCAGCGAGATGGCCTCGAACCTCGATATGGAAGGCCTTATCGCCGCCATGTTCGTTGCCAAATACGGCAGCATCGTCGTCCTGTCCGACCTGACGACCGAGGTGATGTTCCCGCTGCTCCTGGAGCGGCTCAATATCTTCACCGACCCGCAGCGTCCGATGACGGTTACCGAGGGCATCTTCGAAATCGGCAATCCGGATGAGAATTCGCCGGTGCTGGTGACGACGAATTTCGCCCTGACCTACTTCATCGTATCCGGCGAGATCGAGGCCAGCCGTGTTCCGGCATGGCTGCTGATCAAGGATTCGGAAGGACTGTCGGTGCTCACCGCCTGGGCCGCCGGTAAATTCGGTGGCGACGATGTCGGCGCCTTCGTCAAGAAAAGCGGTATCGCCGACAAGGTCAAGACCCGTGATATCATCATTCCCGGGTACGCGGCGGCCATTGCCGGAGATGTCGAGGAGGAACTGACCGGCTGGACCGTAACCGTCGGTCCGCGTGAGGCAGCCCATATCGCCGGGTTCCTCAAGGCCAGACAGTAGGTGGACAGGTCTGGTTCGATCGACTTTTTCTAGTGTTTTCAGAATAATACAGAGACCACTGGCAGTCAGCATTTCCGGTGGTCTCTGCAGTGTTTTGTGGCTCTCAAGAAACGATTTTTTTTATTCAATCCGGTAAAGGAGGAAGACTATGATCCTATTCGGCGAAAGCCTGAATGTAATCTCCAAGGTGATCGGCAAGGCGTATAAAGAACGCGATCCCAAGCCCATTCAGGCCGAAGCTCTCGAGCAGAAGGAGAAGGGGATGGACTACATCGACATCAATCTCGGACCGGCGAAAAAAGACGGTCATGAGTTGATGCCGTGGGTCTGCCAGGTGGTCCAGGAGGTGGTGCCGGAAATTCCGCTGCTCCTCGACACCTCCAATATCGCCGCGATCGAGGAAGGCCTGAAGGTCCTCAAGCCGGCCAGTAAACCGCACATCGTCAACTCGATCATGGCCCGTCCCGAGCGGTATACGGTCATGCTGCCGATGGCTGCCAAATATGGGGCCGATATCGTTGCCCTGATGTGGGGACCGGATGGTCTGCCGCGGGACGAGAACGAACGGGCCGCACTCTGCGTCGAACTGCTCTATGCCGCCAATGAGGCCGGCATCCCGAACGAGAAGATCTGGGTCGACGGCATCGTCACGCCGGTCAATATCCAGCAGGCCCAGAGTGTCAGCCTGCTCAACTTCCAGATGATGCTCGAGGACATCGCTCCCGGGGCCAAGAGCACCTGTGGTCTGTCGAACATCTCCAATGGTCCGCCGGTGCATCTGCGGCCGATCCTCAACACCACCTATATGGTCATGCTCGAGCGCTACGGCATGAAATCGGTCATTTCCGATCCGCTCGACACCAACCTGACCGCGGTGGCCAAGGGCCAGCGGCCGGATATCGTCGAAGTCGTCCACCAGGCGATGGACGGTGCCGCTCCTGACCCGAGCACGTTGCCGAAGGAACTCGGCGATTATGTCAAGACCGTCAAGGTCATCATGGGTGAAACCCTGTTCTCCGATTCGTATCTCGAAATCTGAGCGATTGGATTTCGATGCAGCACAATGAAAGCCCCATTGCTGTGCGAATGGGGCTTTCGTGCGTCAATCGGCCGAGACACCGAACTGTGCGGGCCAAGCTCTGGGAGGAACAATGAATATGGAAGACAAGGTGAAACGGGCGGATTGGATTTACGCCGTGGTCTGCGACCCGGGACCGGGCGAGCATTTCTTCGGCCTGCATGACAAGGAACGTAATGTGGATTTTATCCCGGCCTTCAAATCTCGAGAGGATGCGGCTGATTGCCTGCTGACCCTGCCCCGGGAAAGGGGCAGGAAATATGAAGTCCAGGCGGTACATGTCGAGGAATTGGCAGAAATTGCGGAAAAAAACGGATTCGTGGTGGCGATGGTCGACAAGGATGGTCATATTATCCCATGAAGTGCTGACTGCCCTGCACCACATATTGGTCCGCTTTACAGAATCAGGAGGAATTCCATCATGAGTTTGAAAATCGCTATCGGTGGCAAGGGCGGGGTCGGCAAGACTACCGTTACCGCCTTGATCGCCCGCTCGCTGGCCGCCGATACCCACAACACCGTCATCGCCATCGATGCCGATCCCGTTGCCAACCTCGCCGCCGGTCTCGGCATCCCCGAGGATCAGCCAATCCGTCCCATCTCCGAACTTTCCGATCTGATCGCCGAACGGACCGGGGCCAAGCCCGGGACGATGGGCGGCTTTTTCACCCTCAACCCGAAGGTCGACGATATCCCCGACCGGTTTTCGCTGGAGCGCGACGGGGTCAAGCTGCTGGTCATGGGCACGGTCCAGACCGGCGGCTCCGGCTGCATCTGTCCGGAGAGCACGATCCTCAAGGCGCTGATGACCCATCTGGTCCTCTATCGCGACGATATCGTCATCATGGATATGGAGGCCGGGATCGAACATCTCGGCCGGGCCACCTCCTCGTCCGTCGACGCCCTGGTCATCGTTGTCAATCCGGGGGCCAGGAGCCGGGCCGCCGCCGAGAAGATCCGCAAGCTCGGTCGCGATATCGGCATCCAGAAAATCATTGTCCTCGGCAACCGGGTCAGGGGGCCGGAAGATGAAGAACTCATCCGTCAGACGTTGCCGGGGTTCGAGATCCTCGGGTTTCTTCCCGAAGACCAGGAAATTGTCACGGCCGATCGGGAAGGACGGCGGCCGCACGATGACCTCAGCACCGCCCCGAGCGAACTCTCCACCATCGTCGACAGACTCCTCGCCTTGAAGAGATAAAGAGACGGGAGCTCACCTCCCGTCTTTGCGCACCTCGTATCACCGTTTTCTTCGATCATAACGCCGGTCACGGTATCCAGCCGACTGGACCGGCTGGCGCTGATTTTCTGTCACCGGCTTGACAATGCCACACCGTGGTGTATCATTACATTGGGAATTATTCTCAACGTTGCCGCCTATGGCTTGCACAAACAGCCTCTTGGCGGAATCGCGCCGTCGTGATGCACCCAATGCCAGGCGGGGAAGCCACACGTGTGTCTCAATTTCAAATCAGACCAGGAGAAGTGCTATGGCCAAATTACAGGAACTCATAAATGTATCCGATCTTACGACCTGCGAGGCGACAGCGCAGATGATCACCAAGGCCCGGAAAGATGGGGTGGAATTACTCTTCGACCGGGCCAGCAACATGAAGGCCTGTCCGATCGGTTCCGAGTCCGCCTGCTGCAAACACTGTTCCATGGGGCCCTGCCGGATGAACGTCAATTCCCCGTACGACCGGGTGGGGATATGCGGCGCCACCATCGACACCATCGTGGCCAGGAATTTCGGGAGGATGGTAGCGGCCGGCACCGCGGCCCACACCGATCACGGCATGGGCATGCTCGAGCTTTTTCGCGACGTCATCAACGGCAAGAACACCGATTTCAAGATCCAGGATCCGCTGAAACTGCTGGAGGTGGCCAAGGCGCTCGACATCGTCACCGAGGGGCGGGAATTGCAGGCTATCGCCCTCGATCTCTATGCCGAACTGGAGAAGACCTATACCCAGGTCGATGGCGAGATCCCGATGATGAAAAGGGTGCCGCCAAAGACCTTGGAGTTGTGGCGCAAGGAAGGGATCGTGCCGCGTGGGGCGATGCGGGAGATCATGGAGATGATGCACCGGACCGCGATCGGCGTCGACCAGGATTACGAAAACCTGACCAAACAGATTTCGCGGACGGCCCTGGCCGATGGTTGGGGTGGCTCGATGGTCTCGACCGACATCACCGATATCCTGTTCGGGACCCCGACCCCGGTCGAGGTCGAGGTCGGGATGGGCGTTCTCAAGGAGGACAAGGTCAATATCATCGTCCACGGCCACGAACCCATCCTCCTCGAGGCGATGATCATCTCCGCCGCCGATCCGAGTTTGAAAAAAATGGCGGAGGAAGCCGGGGCGAAAGGGATAAACCTGATCGGCATGTGCTGCTCCGGTCTCGATGCCCTCTCACGCCACGGTCTGCCCCATGCCGGCAACTTTTCCTCGACCGAGGCCGTCATGGTCACCGGGGCCGTCGATGCGATGTGCGTCGATGTCCAGTGCATCAAACAGGATATGAAACGGGTCGCCGACTGTTACGACACCCCGTTCATCACCACCAATTATCGGGCGAAGATCGAGGGAGCCCTGCATATCCAGCTCGACGAGCATGAACCGCTCAAATGCACGGAAGAGATCGTCATCAAGGCGATAACCCGGTTCAAGACCCGCAGCAAACCGATCCAGATCCCTCGAAAATCCGGACGCGGGGTGCACGGCTTCAGCTATGAGTATATCACCTATATGCTGGGCGGATCGTTTAGGGGCAGCTACAAACCGCTCAACGAAAATATTATCAACGGTCGGATCCGCGGGGTTGCCGGGGTGGTGGGCTGCACCAATCCCCGATCGAAACAGGATTTCTCCCATGTCGAACTGGTCAAGGAGCTGATCAGAAATGATGTCCTGGTCCTGCAGACCGGCTGCTCGCAGCTGGCCCTGGCCAAGGCCGGTCTTACCGGGCCGGGGGCTGCGGCGATGGCCGGGCCGGGTCTGGCCGAGGTCTGCGAAACGGTCGGCATGCCGCCGGTGCTGGGGCTTGGTTCCTGTGTCGACAACAGCCGGATCCTCATTGCCGCCTCGGAAATGGTACGGACCGGGGGGCTGGGCGAAACGATCGCCGATCTGCCGGCAGCCGGCTGCGCCCCGGAATGGATGAGTGAAAAGGCCATCGCCATCGGCCAGTATTTCGTGGCCTCGGGGGTGTACACCATATTCGGCCACACCTTCCCGATGACCGACGGCACCAAATTCGAGAAGCACCTGTTTGAGGAACTCGAGACCAAGGGCTTCGGCAAGTGGGGCTTCGCCGACGACCCGCTGGAGATGGCGCGGCTGATGATCGCTCACATCGACAAGAAACGGCAGGAGCTCGGGATCGACAAGGCGCGGGAACGGGTCCTGATGGATATGGCTGACCGGCGGGTCCTTGACGCCATGGCCTGATCGATCGGGTGGATTGAGGCTGTTCCGCGGCGCGCCGGGACGCACCCCCGCCCGGACGCCGGGGGACAGCCTTTCTTTATCCTGGATTTCTCGGTACGGCTGCAATACATTACAACCATGAAGATCTTTGACGGCAAGTACAGCTGGGACGGCAAAAAACATGACGACCATGATCCCATCGCCTGGTTTCCCGGGACCTATGATCTCAAGATCGTGGCCTTTCCCGATGGAGACCAGGGGCGGGTGCGCCATCTCAAACCTTTTCTCTGCGTCTATGCGCGGACGGGAGACGGGCTGTCGATTTCGGCCCACCCGGAAAAATTCGCCCGCGAGATCTGCCGCCGCTTTTCCCTCGATATCGAGAAGGTGATGTGGGTCGAGGACCTGCTTGAGGGACCGGACCGTTATGAACTCGTGATCTTCAAAAAGAGCGGCCACCTCGCCGACGCCTCTCTTTACCGCGTCGAAAAACGGCGTGCCACCTCCGGCGAGGTGCGGTTGATCGAGAAGGAACTGGCGGCCCTGGCGCGGTGGAAGGAACCGGCGGGGGTGAAACGGGATGAATGAGGTGAATGCGATGACCGAAGAACGGCGGAAGCTGAGGGAACGGCTCCAGGAACTCGAGGAACAGATCGCCGAAACCAAGCGTCGCCTCCCGGCCCATTCCGTCAAGCCGCCGGTGATGATGGATCTTTTAGCCCTCGAGGATGAACGCGATCTCGTGCTCGAGAGGATCGAACGGCTACGGGGAGCGTGAACATGCAACAGGCCCCCGTTTTTGAGGAAACCTACCAGCGCTATCTCGGCCGATTGCGGGCAATCGATATCTTCGCCCGGGCCGAGCTCCTCGGGATCGGCAGAGATGAGGGATTCCTGCGGATCCCGCTTTATGGCCGCGAATACCATGTCTCGTATGACGGCATAAGCGATCCGACCGGGGCTGAGGCCACGGCCGCGGTACGGGTAGTGCTGTGCCGGTACCTGCTGACCTGTCCCGACGAGCTGCCGCCGCTGTCCGAGCGGCTGGTGACCTACCGCGAGTTCAAGGATGCCGGTCCGCTGGTGTCCTATTTCACCACCAACACCAACAAGATCATCGAGACGACCTTTGCCGGCAGGATGCCCCTGCTGCTGCAACGGGCCGGATCGCTGGGCGGCGAGCGGCTCGTCTCGGACACCCATGACCTGTCGCTGCGATTCGTGGCGCTGCCGCGGATTCCGGTGCTGCTCAATTTCAACGACCGCGACGACCTCTTCGCCGCCTCCGCCTCCGTCCTCTACCGGGCCTCGGCCGAGGTGTTCCTCGACATGGAAAGCCTGGCCATCACCGGCACGCTGCTGGCGGGAAGACTGATCCGACCGTGATGCCCCGCACCACCCCCAGCTGATGCCATTGCCCGATTTTCGTTGCGGCGACCATGGTCCGCGAATATCATCATCCTGATCGTCGCGGCCACGGTTGCCGGGATGATCGGATAAGGCCATGCGCTCGTCGCAACGAGAAAAAACAGAAAGGAACGAAAATTCGGTGGCATCAGAGCGTGACACGAAGCGGCAGGCCGATGATAACTGAGGTCGAAAGGCGGATGAACGACAAACCGGTTGCAATGCCATGAACGGACTGACCGGAGACGGTTCTCGGCGGGTTCTCGTTGTTGACGATGAACCGGATATGCGGAGACTGCTGGCGAGACTGCTGGTCAAGAAAGGGGGATACGAGGTCCGTGAAGCCGACTCGGGCGGCGGCGGCCTGATCATCGTCAGGGAATGGCTGCCCGACGTGGTGCTCACCGATGTCAAGATGCCGGGGATGGATGGGGTGGAATTCTTTCGGCGTCTGAAGGAGGTCGATCCGACGATGAGCACCATCATCATGACCGGCTACGGCACGGTGGAGATGGCGGTGGAGGCGCTGAAGAAGGGGGCCTACGATTTTTTCCAGAAACCCTTCGACAATGACCAGATCCTGCATGCGGTGGCGAGGGCGATGGAGAGGACCTGGCTGCTGCGTGAAAACCGGCGGTTTCACGAACTCCAGGAACGCCCCGAACGAGGCGAGTTTTACGGGTTTATCGGCAATGCGCCGCGACTGCTGGAGGTCGAGGACCTGCTCCGACGTCTCGCCCCCAGCGACATGACGGTGCTGATCCGCGGTGAGTCGGGGACCGGCAAGGAGGTGGCGGCCAGGGCCCTGCATGCGATGTCGGGCCGAGCCGGGCGACGAATGGTGACGGTCAATTGCCCGGCCCTGCCGGAGCATATCCTCGAGAGCGAGCTGTTCGGCTACTGCAAGGGGGCCTTCACCGGCGCCGATCGCGACAAGGTCGGCCTGTTCGTCGAGGCCCACCGTTCGACCATCCTTCTCGACGAGATCGCCGACATCCCGGTATCGATCCAGACCAAGTTGCTGCGGGTCCTCCAGGAAAAGGAGGTCCAGCCCCTCGGCCAGACCAGAACCATCCCGGTGGACGTGCGGGTGGTGGCATCGACCAATCAGGACATCGAGGCCAAGATTGCCCGGGGGGAATTCCGCGAAGACCTGTTCTACCGCCTCAACGTGGTGACGGTGAGGATGCCGAGCCTTGAGGAGATCCGTTCCGACATCCCCCTGCTCATCCACCATTTTCTCAGAAAATACCGCAAGGAGTACGAGCGGCCGGAACTCGAGTTTTCCGAAGAGGCGATCCATCTGCTGCTGCGCCATCCCTGGCGGGGCAACGTCCGTGAACTCCAGAACACCATCAACCGGGCGGTGCTGCTCGGGTCCGGGCCGACGATCGACACAAAGGATCTGATGCTCGACGTTCAGGCCCAGTATGCGACCGATTCCCGCTCCGATCTGTGCTTCGATCAGGTGCAGCATCTCGACTATGCCGGCGCCAAAGAGGCGGTGCTGAAGGAATTCACCGCCAGCTACCTGCGGGCCGCCCTGGGCCGTACCAAGGGCAATATCTCCCTCGCCGCCAAAAATTGCGGCATGGAACGGCAGGCCCTGCAGCGCCTGCTGCGGCGCTACCAGATTGCGATCAGCGATTTTCGAGCATAACCTTTCCCGTCATCGCTGCCCACCCACCATCCCAGCGTTTTGCCCCGAAGAATTGCTGTCCGTTGCCGTTGGTGCAATAAAAATGTTGCACTGCTCCAATCCGGTTGCGGCGACCGGCAATCGGCAGCGGCGGTGACGCCTGCCTACCTGTTATAAATAACATATAAATATCAATATCTTATATTCATTTTGGATTTTTCTCATCCTCATCGTCTCTCTGGTATCGATTCTGCAATACAGGGGGAATGGAGCCCGGCTGAGCATGCCATTGCCCGGAGGAACCCGTCTGCCTTCCTCGGCCTGATCAGCCGTTCTCCATGACTTCCGCAGGCCGGTCCTGTTTCCCCCGACCTGCAACATGAATGTTGCACTTCACCACCGGACGAATGATACCAGCCTGTTTGCGCATACTCGCCCTGACGCCGCTTGTGACCGTCGTGCTGTTCTGTCAGGATGCCTGGGCCCTGCAGACCCATGGCGGCATGGAAGGCGTGGTCGTCCACCAGGCCGCCCATATCCAGTATCTCGGCGCCCTCGGTTATCTGCTGTGGGACATCCGCCGCAGCGGCTTTGCCGGGGTCGGCTGGCTCTATCTCCAGTGGTTCTGCCGGCTGATGATGATCTGGAACGGCGTCGCCTTCATCGGTCACTTCGCCCAGATGGGCCTGTCGGACACGGCAATATCCACCGACGACGGCTACCTCTCGGCCCTGCTGCTGCCGGAGACTTTCGGTCGGTGGGTCTACTATGTCACCGCCTTCGACCATCTGTTCATCACCCCGGCGCTCATCCTGCTCTTTCTCGCCATGCGCTCTCTGTACCGGGATGTTGCAGCCGAACAGGGGGAGGAGAAACGATGATCGCCACTGTCCCGCTGCTGCCTGCGATTCTCCTCGATATCATCGGTTCCGCCGCCAATATCGTTCTGGCCTTTTTGGCCTGGCGCTACGCCCTGTTGTTGTCCCGGCGGCAACCCGGCAACTTTGTCTGGGGCTATCTTTTCTATGTCACCTTCGCCATCGCCGCCTTCACCATTTCCCGGGCCGTCGGCCACCTGGTCAAGCAGTTCCTGCTGATCGCCGACCGGGCCGATATCTGGGCGGAGCTTTCGCCGTACTCCGGCGGCTTCAATACCCTGTTCATGATCTCGGTGGCGGCGGTGATGATCTTCTATCACAAAGGGGTCCAGGCCTACGAGGCCCTCGAACACGAGGCGGGCAAGCTGAAGAACGCCAACCGCGAACTCGCCGCCGCCGCCACCCAGCTGCGCGATCTCAACCAGACCCTGGAACAGAAGGTCGACGAGCGGACCGAGGAACTGTCGCAATC
>Ga0075012_10007001_pt1 | contig 10151 bp, 6 predicted proteins | sample All_14_2_FD_71474 | JGI IMG/M metagenome (GOLD analysis project Ga0075012, IMG submission 71474) | Freshwater microbial communities in response to fracking from Pennsylvania, USA - Allegheny Zone_MetaG_DW_15 | ecosystem: Environmental > Aquatic > Deep subsurface > Groundwater > Drilled... | reverse complement strand
GTCGTGGACGGCTTTGATCTATCCGCCTTCAACCGGTTCGCCTGCAGCGGGTTTACAAAGCCGCGGCACAGCGTCGACCTGCTGAGCGAAAGCCGCGCCCTGTTCGATTTCGACTTCCAGGCGGGTGTTTACCCTCCGGAGCGCGGCACGCTTCCGCTCATTTCATCGGGCGGGCGTGCGGACGGACTCGTGCAGTGGGTTCGCTTCCACCTTGGCGCGGACACTATCTACGAAACGCTGCAAGACACCTCGCATGCCTTCGGGCTGGAGTTTCACGCCATAGATCCCATCGAAACCACGAAAGGCCAGTCCGTGCTCGCCGGCGGGCGGCACGACGGGCGCAACACGTGGTTCTGGGTGGACAAGGCATAGGCCCCGGCATGGCGCGATCATGGCGCAGCCTTTCGTGGCGGGAGATTTTCCTGCTGATGGAATCGACGGCCCTCGTCGTCATCGCTGCGCCGGCGATCCGCATTCTGCCGTTCAGGTATGTCGGGCGCATCGCGTCGATCGGACTCTCCAAGCCTGTCAGCGATCCGGCCAGGCGAGATGAGACCATACGCAGGGTGCGCTGGGCGGTCGGAGCATCGGCCAAGCGCAGTCCGTTCCGGGCCATGTGCATCGAGCAGGGCCTAGTTGCGCAGTTCATGCTGCGCCGCCGCGGGATCGATTCAACGATGTATTATGGCGTTGCGCCGCCGACGCCGGAGAAGCCGATCTCGGCTCACGTCTGGGTCAAGTGCGGCGACGTCGATGTCGTCGGCGGAGATCAGGCACCGGCGTTTGCATTGCTCGCGACGTTTCCGCAGCAGGCGCCGTCTGCGTGACCGCTTTGCCCGCGCGCACCAGTGCGCTTTGGCGTGAATAGCGGCTGGTTCCGGGTGGTGTGCGAAAGCACTGCGGAGCAGACCGCGCTCGCGCAGAACGGCGCCGCGCTAAAGCCCTTGACCTTCCATCTGAAATCGCAAGTATAGACCTGTCTGGACAGGCTGGTGGGCGGATAGGCCAAGAGTGTTGGGCAACGGTGAATCTTGAACGCGCTTGTCAGGAGTGGCGCTGGCCACAACATCGCAGTGCCTGCGCCGGCCAACCTTCACAGCCACGCGTTTCAAAGAGCGATGGCCGGCTGGGGCGAGCGACGCACGCGTCCTGACGACGATTTCTGGTCCTGGCGCGAGACAATTTACCGGTTCCTGGACCGGCTGACGCCCGACGACCTCGAGGTCGTCGCCACCTTTCTCTATGTCGAGATGGTGGAGGCCGGATACCGCGCTGTCACCGAGTTTCACTATCTGCATCTGGATCCGGAGGGATGCCCCTACGCGGACCCGTCCGAAACAGCGATGGCCCATGTGCGGGCCGCAGAGAAGGTCGGTATCGACCTTACCCTGGCACCGGTGCTGTATACATATGGCGGGTTCGGGCGTCAGCGCCCCGATGACGGCCAGCGCCGCTTCATCCTGCAGACAGACTCGTATCTGCGCCTGCTTGAGAAGCTGAAAGCGGATGCGGACCGCATGGGCTTTCATGTCGCCGCATCACTCCACAGCTTGCGCGCAGTTTGTCCTGAGCAAGTTGCGGAGGTCGTCGCCGCCTCCGGAAACATGGCGATGCATATCCACGTCGCCGAGCAGGAAAAAGAAGTCTCGGCCTGTCTCGCGTGGAGTGGCCTGCGTCCCGTCGAGTGGCTGATGGAGCATGCCGGCCTCGATTCGAGGTGGCGGCTGGTACACGCCACGCACATGACGCCTGAGGAAGCAACGCGCGCGGCGGCGACTGGCGCCGCGGTCGTGCTTTGCCCCAGCACCGAGGCCAATCTCGGAGACGGATTCTTCCAGGCCGATGCATGGATGACGGGCGGCGGGCGATGGGGCATTGGAGGCGACAGCCATGTCTGCGTCGATCCACGCGAAGAGCTGCGTCTGTTCGAATATGGGCGGCGGCTTTCCACGTGCCGCCGAAGCCTGGCTGCGACCCCCGAAACGCCGTCACCGGGCGCGCGGTTATGGCGCGAAGCTGCTCGCCTCGAAGGGCACCTGGAAGCTTCCGGCGATTCGACCGGCTACCTGATCGTCGACGCCGGCCACCCGTCTCTTGCCGGAAAATCAGGCGACGATGTCATCGACGCGCTTATCTTCGCGCCTATGTCCCGGTCGCCGGTCCGGCAAACCTGGGTCGGCGGGCGCCAGCTTACGGAAGATGGCCGCCACCCCCTGCGCGGCGAGGCAGAGGCCGCCTACGTCGCGCTGCTCAAACGAATCTATGCATCGTGAGGATCCATGCTGAAGCCGGTTGATGGCGCGAACCATCATGCAGTACGCGCGCCGACAGGGCCTGAGCGCACAGCAAAAAGCTGGGCCACGGAGGGGGCTCTCCGAATGCTCATGAACAACCTCGACAGTGACGTCGCCGAGCGCCCCGAGGATCTCGTTGTTTATGGCGGGATCGGGAGAGCCGCGCGAAACTGGGCGGCATTCGACAGGATCGTCGCCGAGCTGCGCGCTCTTGAAGACGATCAAACGCTTCTCGTGCAGTCGGGCAAGCCTGTCGGCGTATTCCGCACGCATGCAGACGCCCCCCGGGTTCTCATCGCCAACTCAAATCTTGTGCCGCGCTGGGCGACTTGGGAGCACTTCGACGAGCTCGATCGCAAGGGGCTCATGATGTACGGCCAGATGACTGCCGGATCGTGGATCTATATCGGCACGCAGGGCATCGTTCAGGGAACGTATGAGACACTCGCCGAGGCAGGCCGTCAGCACTTTGGCGGCGATCTCTCAGGCCGCTGGCTTCTTACGGCCGGACTCGGTGGCATGGGGGGAGCCCAGCCACTGGCTGCGACGATGGCAGGTGCGTCGTGCCTGGCGATTGAGTGCCGCGCATCCAGAATCGAGAAGCGGCTGGAGACGCGCTACCTCGATGTGGCTGTCGAGAGCCTAGATGAGGCCCTGGCGCTGATCGAACGATCGACCACCGATCGCAAACCTGTCTCGGTGGGATTGCTGGGCAATGCTGCGGATATCCTGCCGGAGATGCTCCGGCGCGGCGTGTTGCCGGACATGCTCACCGACCAGACCAGCGCTCACGATATTCTCAATGGCTATCTGCCGTCGGGTTGGTCGGTGGAAGATTGGGATGCGAAGAAAGTGACCGGCCCTGACGCCGTGCGTGAAGCGGCAGGCCGCTCGATAGCGGCGCATGTCTCGGCGATGCTGGAGTTCCAGCGTCGCGGCGTCGTGACCTTCGACTACGGCAACAATATCCGCCAGGTCGCGCGCGAGAACGGCGTTGAGGATGCATTCGCGTTTCCCGGCTTCGTCCCGGCATATGTGCGCCCGCTCTTCTGCCGCGGCATCGGGCCTTTCCGATGGGCCGCGCTTTCCGGAAATCCCGAGGACATTCGCAAGACCGATCGCGCGATGAAGGAGCTCTTTCCAGAGAACAAGTCATTGCACCGCTGGCTTGACCTCGCGGGCGAGCGCATCGCCTTTCAAGGCTTGCCGGCGCGCATCTGCTGGATTGGTCTTGGCGATCGGCATCGCGCGGGGCTCATGTTCAACGAGATGGTCGCTTCGGGCGAGCTGGATGCGCCGATTGTGATCGGCCGCGATCACCTCGACAGCGGGTCAGTCGCCAGCCCCAATCGGGAAACGGAGTCGATGCTCGACGGATCGGACGCCGTGTCTGACTGGCCGTTGCTGAACGCCTTGCTCAATACGGCGTCCGGTGCGACCTGGGTTTCTCTGCATCACGGCGGCGGCGTCGGTATGGGCTACTCTCAGCATGCCGGAATGGTGATTGTCGCAGACGGCAGCTCGGATGCGGCGCGCCGTATCCAGCGCGTGCTGTGGAACGATCCGGCGAGCGGCGTCATGCGCCATGCCGATGCCGGATACGAGGACGCTGTGGCCTGCGCGACCGAGCACGGCCTCAATCTGCCTTCGATCGCACAGCCCGGCATCTAGGCCGGTCGCCTGTATTGTGTTGACATGTATAGACAAGTGGATTTGCATGTCCGGGATGGTGCGGCGCCGGCCCGGCTGCCGCCTGAAAATGCGGAGAGTCTGGTGATGCGCTCGAACCGGATGGCATGCGGCACAATTCCGCTTGCAGCGATCGCGCAGGATCTCGCGAGGGTCTCTATGCTGTCGGTGTCTCGACGAAGCCGAGGCTTCGCTATCACCAATCCCGGCAAATGGACGCAATGGATGCGCGTGAGGTCGACTATGGGTCCAATCGGTCGACCGTAATCTTCGAAGTGCGATGACGAATATCTGAAACCCCGAAAGGCAGGCGAGAATGAATATCTGGAAGCGTATCTGCATTGGCGCCACAGCGGCGTGTGTTGGCGCGTTCGCTGCGCAGGCTCATGAAATGTTCCTGCGTCCGACTGAGCACTTCGTTGCTCCCGATACTGAAACCACGATTGCTCTTTTCAACGGCACGTTTGCAGCCAGCGAGAATCCGATTGTGCGTGATCGCATGAATGATGTTTCGGTCGTCGCAAACGGCATCACGACGCATCCCGATGCATCGCTCTGGAAAGATGACGAGAAGACGTCCTACCTCACGATCAAGACAGGCGCGGCCGGCACCTATGCGATCGGCGTCTCGACCAAGGCCAAGATGATCGAGTTGTCGGCCGATGACTTCGAGGCCTATCTGCTCCACGACGGTATCGAGGACACCCTGAAGGCCCGCGTCGATGCGAACGTCCCGCGCGACCCTGTCAAGGAGCGCTATTCCAAGCATGTTCGTACCGTGCTCCAGGTCGGTGACACGCAGTCCGGAGATTTCGGCGCTGCGCTCGGATACCCGGTCGAAATCCTCCTGCAGCAGAACCCCTCGTCGCTGAAGCCTGGCGACACCTTGTCCTTCAAGGTTCTCTACAAGGGTGAGCCCCTTGCGAACCAGCTCGTCTATTCGAGCTATGAAGGCCATCACGGCCACGACGACAACGGCGGCCACACTCACGCGTTCAAGATGCGGACCGACGCGGAGGGTATGGCCAGCTTCACCGTCGACAAAGCGTCGAACTGGTACGTAACGCTCATCCATATGGAAAAGCTCGAGGGCGACGCGGAAGCCGACTACGAGTCGAACTGGGCAACCGTGACTTTCGCGGTTCGTTAGTTAGACCTTCCGCTCCGCTGATGCGTGGCCGGCGTGCGAACGCCGGCCATTTCCTTTGTGCAGGCCAGTTTCAGGCGAATGCCCACGCCCGATCGCGCAGCCGGTGAGGCCGCGAAAGACGGTTACGTTCGGCGAGCCTGACGTTCCCGGGAGACGTGCGCAAGATTTTTTTGCCGCAATGCACAACTGGTCTTGACATGTATATACAAGCAAGTGGACGCTCTCGACATCGAATTGTGATTGTCGGCGAGGGGGCCCCCAATGATGAACTTGTTGTCGGTACTGATGAATGCGACCGCCCTGACTGGCGCGACGATGTTTCTCGCGATGGCCCAGGCTCAGACCTCCGAGCCGGCGCCAGCAACGCAGGCCGCCGAGGAAGAGGTGGTGGTGACCGGCAGCCGCGTGCGTCGCGCGGACATTGAGGGAGTCGGGCCGGTTACGGTGATTACCGAAGCCGACATCAAGAATTCGGGTATCGTGAGCCTCGACACCTTGCTTCAGCGTCTGCCGGCCTCCGCAGGCGCAGCCGGTAGCCAGACCAGCGCCTACTGGACCTCGCGCGGCTGGGGCACGACGCAGGTGAACCTGCGCGGCCTGGGCATCAATCGCACGTTGACCCTGTTGAACGGTCGCCGGCTCGTAAACGGCGGCACTGGCGCCAACTCGGCGCCCGATCTCAACATGATTCCGACGTCAATCATTGGCCGTATCGAGGTGCTCAAGGACGGCGCCTCGGCTGCTTACGGCGCCGATGCCGTGGCGGGCGTTGTCAACCTGATCACGCGCACCGACCTTGAGGGCATCTCAAGCAGCGTCCGCTATGGCCTTACAGAAGAAGGCGATGGCGGCGACTGGGTGGCTGACGTGGCATACGGCCTCCAGACAGAAGGCGGTAGCGTCACCCTCGCGGCCAGCTATCAGAAGACCGATCCGATCAACATGGCCGATCGCGCCCCGTGCCCGCTTGCTGAAGTCGGCGGCACGCTCATCTGCCGGGGCGGCGGCTCGACCGCCGGCGGCCGCGCCACGGTGCCGGGTTATGGCCAGATCAACTTCACCGGTGGCGACTCTTACGAGCCTTACAACGCGCTGATCCATGGCTTCAACGGCAACCCGTTCATCAACGCGGTGAATCCGGTCGAGCGGTTCACGTTCGCCGCTTTCGCCGAGCAGGATATCGGCGGCGGCGTCGAGCTCTTCGGCGAGTTGTTGTTCACGCACCGCGATACCGAACAGCTCTCAACGCCGGGTACGCTTGCGGGCTTCGTCATTCCGGCGTCGAATCCGACAAACCCCTTCGGCGTGCAGTTCACGCTCACCCAGCGTCGCCTTGTGGAGGGTGGCGTACGCGTTGCGTCGCAGAGCACCGACACCTACCAGGCCGTTGTCGGCGCGCGCGGCGATCTGATCGGCGACTGGACCTGGGAGGCGGCGTTCAACTTTGGCCGCAACTCTGGCACCGACGGCTTCTCGAACATCGCCAACAAGGAGCGCGTCGCGAACACGCTCAACACATCAGTTTGCAGCTTCACGCCCGGCGCAGCGATCCCCTGCGCCGACTATCTCGGCCCGGGTGAAGTCAATGACGAGGTGCTCAAGTATATTCTCACGAACACGCTCGATACGGGCGGTAACGAGACCACGAACTTCACGTTCGACACCAACGGCAGCCTCTTTTCGCTTCCGGCGGGCGACGTTCAAGCCGCAGCCGGCTTCGCCTATCGAAAGGACAAGGGCTGGCGTTACCCCGACAATCTGATCGTGCTCGGCATCGCAAACTCCAACCAGCAGCAACCTATCGATGGCTCGATCGAGGCGGTGGAAGGCTATGCTGAAATCAGCGTGCCGGTACTCAAGGATCTGCCGCTCATCGAAATGCTCCGCATCGACGCAGCCGTACGCTACTCGGACTATGACCGCTTCGGCAGCGACACGAACTACAAGATCGCGGCAGACTGGGCGGTCGGCTGGGGCTTCCGCATCCGTTCGACGTATGGCACGGCATTCCGCGTCCCGAGCGTGGCGGAACTGTTCGGCGGCGTGACGCAGGGCCAGCTCACCACCACTGACCCCTGCAGCAACTACAGTGCAAGCTCGAACGCCGTTCTGGTCGCGAACTGCCAGGCCAGCGGCGTGCCCGCAGGATTCGTCCAGCCCAACAACTTCATTCTGACGACCACCGGCGGCAACGTAAACTTGACGCCGGAAGCGGCCGATACATTCACGCTGGGCCTCGTGTGGGATCCCGACTACGTCTCAGGCCTCACGCTCACCGTCGACTATTTCGACATCAAGATCGAAAACGCGATCCGTTCGATCTCCGGCTCGACCAAGCTTTCGGTCTGCTACAACTCGGTTGGCCTCAGTCATCCGTTCTGCTCGCCGTCGAACTTCACGCGCAACGCACTGACGGGCGAAATCAATTATCTCTCGTCGCAGCAGGTGAATGTCGGCTCTGAGACGATGAAGGGCGTCGATGTCGGGGCGCGCTACATGTTCGACATCGAGAACTACGCGATCACGATCGACGCCAACGTGACCTATCTCGACGAGTACGTCATCGTGCCCTATCCGGGTGCCGCGCCGATCGTTTATGACGGCTTCATTGGCGGCGGTAACGGCGGTTATCCCAAGTGGCGAGGCCTGACGAGCGTCAGCGTCGATTCCGGCGACTGGCAGGCGAGCTATTCGGTCCAGTGGATCGGTTCGGCGACAGACTTCAACGCCGCACCGACGGCGATCGGCTACCGCACGCCCAACGTGTTCTATCACAACGTGCAGTTCGCCTATCGCTTGACGGACAACGTCGCTCTCGCTGCGGGCATCGACAATCTCTTCGATGAAAGCGCGCCGTATTTGCCGTCGTACACCGACGGCAACACCGACACGATGGTTTACGATCTCGCGGGTCGCCGCGGCTATCTGCGCGTGTCGTACGGCTTCTGAGGAAAAGGGCAGGGGCCGGTTCGCCGGCCCCTAGTCCGGCGGATAGATGTAAGAGAATTCGAACCGCGACCCGGGGTGATAGAGCTGCGCAAACGAGACAACTTGTCCGGCGCTCCAGGTTCGCCGCGTCAGAAGCAGGCAGGGCTCGCCATCTTCCAGGTCGAGCAGTTCCTTCAGACGATCGTCGGCCGCAACGGCGCGGACCTTGTGCTCGAAGGCCTGAAGCGGCGCGACTCTCGTCAGGTACTGGTTCGGCGTTTGCTTCGTAAAGTCCTGATTGCCGTACTCGGGCACGGCACTCGCAAGGACCAGGCGATCTTCAAGCTGGATGGGGCGTCCGGCCTCGTTATGGACAATCACCGAATGGAATATCGGAGTGTCGATCGCAACGCCCAGCATGCTCGCGGCGCGCTTCTTGGCGCGCTCCTGGGCATTCCGGATGACCCGCGCCGTATGCGGATGTCCTCGGCCTCGAATTTCATCGGCGATGTTCCGGACCTGGACGAAATGTCCGATCGGCGCGACTTCGGCGACGAAGCTCCCGACACCGGCGACTCGGGTGATGACACCTTCGTCCTTCAGTTCCTTGAGCGCCCTGTTGACCGTCATGCGCGAGACGCCGAACTCCTCAACCAGCTCGTTCTCCGACGGCAGCTTGTCGTTCACTTTGTAGTCGCCGCGAGAGATCGCGCCGACGATGTGAGTCTTGATGGAGGCGTAGAGAGGCTCAGCGCTTATCGCCACGATTGGGATCCTGCCCTGGACTATTTCTGCGGTTCACCCGCTCCCTGTCTATACAAGAGCCCCGCTTTCGGAGCTAGTCAGAAGCTCCGCACTCTGTCGCTCGGTGAGGAAAATATGCTCGCCGGACTGGAGGCCTGAGATGGCTGCCGCGAAGCAGATCGATATTCGACCTGGCGCAGTATCCGCCAGCGAGTGGCGCGCCGTCTATTGCGGCGCAGTGCCGCATCTGGACTCCGCCGCGCGCAATACCGTGTCTGCTGCTGCGGCTTCAGTCGAACGAATCGTGCGTCGCGGCGAGCCGGTCTACGGTATTAATACCGGCTTTGGAAAACTCGCCTCCGTCCGCATCGGCGACCACGATCTCGCGCGCCTGCAGAGCAACATCGTTCTTAGCCACGCAGCGGGTGTCGGCGAAGACGTTCCGGTTCCCGTCACCCGTCTGATGATGGCTCTCAAGCTGGCGAGCCTCGGGCGCGGCGCTTCCGGCGTGGCCCTGCCGACCATCGATCTGCTCGAGGCGATGCTGGAGCGCGGCATAACGCCTGTCGTGCCGGCTCAGGGTTCTGTCGGCGCCTCGGGTGATCTTGCGCCGCTCGCGCACATGGCGGCCGCGATGATCGGGGTCGGCGAGGTGGTCACGAGCCGGGGGCGGATGCCGGCGGCTCAGGCGCTCAAGGATGCGGGGCTTGAACCGGCGCAATTGGGCCCCAAGGAGGGCCTCGCGCTGCTCAACGGAACGCAATTCTCCTGCGCCTACGCCTTGGCCGGCCTACTCGAAGCCGAGACGGTGTTTCGCTCGGCCCTCATCGCCGGCGCGCTGTCCACCGAGGCTGCCAAAGGCAGCGACGCGCCCTTCGACCCGCGTATCCACGCGCTGCGGGGCCACGCCGGCCAGATCGAATGCGGCGCCACGCTGCATAGTCTGATGCAGGGATCGGAGATCCGCGCCTCTCATCTCGTTGATGATCCGCGCGTCCAGGATCCATATTGCCTGCGCTGTCAGCCGCAGGTGATGGGCGCCGTGCTCGATCTGCTGCGACAGGCCGGCGCGACGCTGCTGACGGAGGCGAACGGCGTCAGCGACAACCCGTTGATTTTTCCCGAGACGGATGAGGCTTTGTCGGGTGGCAATTTCCACGCTGAGCCCGTCGCCTTCGCGGCCGACATGATCGCGATGGCGGTCTGCGAGATCGGCTCACTGAGCGAGCGCCGCATCGCGATGCTGGTTGACCCGGCGCTCTCGGGGCTTCCGGCTTTCCTGACCCCGAAGCCCGGCTTGAATTCCGGGTTCATGATCCCGCAGGTCACAGCGGCTGCCCTAGTCT
>Ga0075012_10007000_pt1 | contig 10152 bp, 7 predicted proteins | sample All_14_2_FD_71474 | JGI IMG/M metagenome (GOLD analysis project Ga0075012, IMG submission 71474) | Freshwater microbial communities in response to fracking from Pennsylvania, USA - Allegheny Zone_MetaG_DW_15 | ecosystem: Environmental > Aquatic > Deep subsurface > Groundwater > Drilled... | reverse complement strand
CTGACATATTTTTTGAGATAGATCAAACCTACAATAATTATAATTACGATGATAATAGCAATGGCGAAGAGAATAATATCTTGCAGATCCAGTTTAATCCAAGTTCCGGCATATTGGTTAATCATGGCGTCATTTACTTTTATCACCTGGCAAGTTTCATCTAGATACTGGGTCAGAAAAACCGCTCCGGTGGACGAACTGACATAATAAGAACGCAGTTGAAAAAGGCCCCGCTTGGTATGTCGATGGATGTTATCTAGACATACCTTGAGGAATGTTTGTCCGGGCTTAGGTGTATACATCAACCAATTGCATAATTTAGCATCCATACTAGGTAAACCCACATAAGGAACATTGGGTCCGGGCGTAACAATGTACCCATCTTCGACCCTATCCAGACGTCGCCACAAAGTCTGGATATTCTCTCCTCTCGGCTGAGTATCAATATCTAGATATAATCCACCGTGTACGTAGAGAATAACTAATCTACCCAGGTCAACTCGCTGAATGAAAAGTTTATAACCATCATAAATCGGGATTAGACTCGGAAAATGATTTTGAACTTCTTGTCGAATCATTTCTTGGTCCCATATCCTGACATTGGCGTACTGACGCCATAGAGCTAAATTATCTTTAAATCGTTGGGGGATTTTATCTACCCCCTGCATCCAGATCATATGGATCTGAGGTGGCATTTTATAAAATGCGAAAACTTTATTTAATTGTTTTTAAAATAATTCTATGAATCCCATCAATGCCTTTCTCTTTGTTCCGGCAACAGCGCCTGCCAGTTATCCGCGAAAGACCGGTGATGTGCCCAATTTTTATGTCACTTATGTGACAAGCCAAGAAAGCGGCTCGCGTTACCAGGAACCCCTGCCTCTCGCCTTCTTCTTCATCCCTCATCCATCCAATAGCAATGATTTACCAACCTACTTGGTCGCCCACGGCAACGGTGATATTTTAACCAACTTTTCACCCTATGCGCTCCAGAAAATGTCCATCGACTTGATGGGAAATGTCTGCATCTTTGACTATGACGGCTACGGTCTGACCGGACCACGTGAACCCATTCCCAATGATCCCTTCCCACATATTTCGCCCAGTGAGGAGAAGTGTCTTAATAACATGCGGATGATGTGGCAGATTCTAACCCGACCCAGCCTGGTGGATGTTGAGACAAATCAATATGGTTTTGGTATCAATCCCCAAGACATTATTTTGGTGGGTCATTCGATGGGTGGTGGAGTCGCCACCGCATTGGCTCATCTGTTGACAACTCAAAATATTCCGGTTATCAATTTCAAGGAGATTGGTCTCCGCGATCGTTTAGCAAAGGAGCTGCGAGGTCTTTTTCGCAATCCCATCATTCTGGATATGGTGGTGGATAGGCTGGGTGAGGGGGCCATATCAGAGGCTAAACTTCGAAATATCAGCCCTAACGATCTGATCGTACAAAGATTCGGACCGGTGGTAGGTGCAGCCATTAAAGAGATCTCAAGTCAATTAATCTATGATGCCGAGGCGGTCATTGCTGATCTTATACAGTCGGGAAATCCACCTTCCAAATTCGAAGAAGAACAACTGCGGTCGGTAGCCGAGCAGTATCTGGCCCGGCGTAAGAAGTATCAGCTGCCGCGGGGTTTGGTCTTGATCTCGACTTTTGAATCAGCGGTGAGTGTGGTAGCACCCCGAATCGGGGGAGTTTGGGGTGATAAATTTCTCAATTATAAAAAAGTGGGCGCTATTACCATGCCCACCCTGTTCATTCATGACCGTCGCGATGCTGTTATCGATTTTCAACAAAGTGTCAAACTTGATGCCAGGAGTGGTGGTGATCCTAAAGAATTGATATTATTTGGTGATCCTGGGGCTAACAAGAGCGGTTATTTTCATCAGATTTTGACCAGAGAACATGTCAGCAAAGCCATCTACGACTTTTTCGATTTAGCTGAACTTAAGCTTTTCATCGGCCGGAATATCCAAGAATCAATTGATCTGGATGCCGAATACCCTATTATTGTGGAGAGCTTCTTTTCGGCCGGATCCTCCCTGGCTCTCCTGACGGTGACAGTTACACCCCAGGAAAAGGTTAAACTGGCTATTTTTATCGCCAGATCCGGATCAGACTCTTATCGATTGGTCTTAGAAGCCATCCCATATTCATTATCTCAGGAGCTTCTTCGAGATAATACCGACTATTTGATCGGTATTATTCGAGGACAATCTATCAACCAGATACTGGCTCGATTCATCGGTTTCTACACTGCCGAAAATTATCTGGTTGGTGATAAACTATTTTTCGACGATCCCGACATGTTTAAACAACCCTATTTTATCTCTGATATAATTAAACAAAATCTCATTCCAAACCCATATCAGGGTGACCGAGCGGTGGACTTAGTGACATCGGAATTTCCTTATCAGGGATATTTAATAAATGGGAGGATTTTTACCGATGATACGGTTATATCCGATCCTATACCTGATCTGGGTGCCCAGCCGGGGCCTAGTGTACCTCGGCGCCACGCAGTGGCTTAGGTTCAGATCCGGCTTGGTGCTATAAAGTGTATTATGTCCGATTACATCTCCGATACTTTAGAATGATTTATCTGCGGTTCTAGCGCCCAGTATCTCACTTTGTTCCGCTTCTAAGATAATTTCGAAATTGAAACTATATACTCTATATTTTGGAGCCAAAATAAAATATATGTCCTCATCCTCCTTTTCTGCTCTTTCTCTGGTTCAAGCTGTCATTCAAGGCAATTGGGAAGTGATACAATCTTCCTTGGCCGAGGCATCCACCACCGATGTAATTCGAGCTGCCGTGTTGGCGGTCGGCACACCTCATATTCAGATCTGTCAACGTTTAATCAAACATATGTTGAAGCTGAACCTGCCTCTCCTTCCGGTCACCACTCGAGCCGCCGAGCTGGGAAAACACCATTTATTCGAATATATTTGTTCTAAGATTTCTCATTTGGAGGATCTGACCGAGCATCTGGGTATCACCATTGTTGATGCCGCCTGCGCCGGTCAAATCGACATGGTTTCAGCCATGTTAGAATGTCACACCTGGCCAACCGATTGCCTGGCTGAGGTGGCGGAAATCGTCTCGGGTCATTCCAATTATCGTGCTGGTGATATCCTAGAACGCCTAGTGGCTGGTGGTGTCGAAATAGATGGTTCTATCTTACATCGTATTATCAGCTGTAATAACCTGGTTCAATTCCTTAAGTATGTCGAACAAGTTGAAATCGACATCGAATTAGTGGAAGCCGCTATCAATACCCAGCGATCACAATTTGTCGATGTCAAGTGGTACGACTTTATGATGTTGGAGATACTTCTTGCCAAGTTACCTAATGCTAACACTTATAAGGAATATCTATTGGAATTCGTCGAGTCTGATCTCCCCATTCAGGAGTTTATTTCATCTAAAATTTAGTTTAGACAAATTTTTTAAGTACTTAAAAAATGTCGGCCATACCGGAAATTAATATAGCATTGTCTCAACATCTGAACAAAATCGCCAAAGAATACCGCGCTGTCGGTGACAATCCACATCGAATCAAAGCCTTTACCAAGGCCGCCCTCAATATCTCCCAGACACTTTCACCGGTCATCAGTGGTGCTTATGCTCGCGCCAATATCGAGGGTGTGGGTGAGAGTATCGAAAAAGTCATCGATGACTTTTTAGCCTCTGGATCATCACAGAGGTTAAAACAGATGCATGAAGATGATAAGGAAGACGAACTCAAAGTGTTGGAATTGTTTCAATCCTACTATGGCATCGGACCATCCACTGCTAAGAAATTCTATGATGAAGGTTATCGAACTATCCAGGATTTAATGGATCATGCTAACTTAAGTGAGGCACAGACCATCGGTATTATTTGGCACGATCATATCCAGCAACGCATACCTAGAGGAGAGATAGATCTGATCCGTGAGCGGATAGGATATCTGTTAGATCCTTACGGTATTAAATGGATAATAGCCGGCTCCTACAGACGTCAGGAACCCCTCTCCGGTGACGTCGACATCTTAGTGGAGGAACGGGAAGATCTCAACATGCAGGGGTTGGTTCTCTTACTAAGTTCTATTTTACCAGCTAAACTTGCATTGGGAGATACCAAATTTATGGGAATCGTCAGGCTGTCGAAAAATTACTACGGACATCGCATCGACATCCGGATGGTCTCAGCCCAAGCCTTCCCCTTTGCTTTGATGTATTTTACCGGCAGCCAACAATTCAATATTCTGATGCGGCAGCGAGCCCTTGATTTGGGTTATACTTTGAACGAATACGCATTGATAAGTAAAAGTACCAACGAGGAAGGTGAGGTTGAAGAAGTTCATTATATGGTCGATGACGAATCAGACATATTCGACCTATTGGGACTCCTCTACGTACCGCCACAGGAACGATTTAGAACGCTGAGGCATCTAGAAGTGATCGATCAGCTCTAAGTGCTATGCAGATCTGCATAGCGCTGGGGTGAGAGTGAGAAATAGGGGATGAGACCCCTTCTCACTCTCACCTCCCTTACAAAATACATTCCCGAGAGAGAAAATAATTTTTTGAAAAATGTATCCCCAGTTGATCAGCCTTCTGCGTCGTGGCCAGTTTGACCTAGTTTATCAGCTTATCACCGCTCCATCGGATGCAGCCAAAAACGGGCTGACCAAGGCGGATGGGATTTCTCTGATAGCCGTCATGGACTATATTAAAATTCCATCTACCTCATCTATCATGAGTAAGATCATGATCGAAGTAATTGATCGTCTTAATATCAATTCTGAGTATCCTAACATGATGGATGGTTGTGTAAATTGGACCGCGGATGCCAATGATAACGAAAAAATGCACTTTCTCCAGATCTTGAGCAGACATTACATCCGATTGGGTAGGTATGATGATTATCTTAGCCTGTGCTCCAAACATCCCAGGGTTGAAAATCTTGGTATCAAGATAGTTGCTTATGTCAAAGCCCAGACTCCCGATCTCGTGGCTGCCGCCCGCCTACTCTCGCTCCACATGTCGGATAATTTGTTGGCCGGTTTCATCACTGCCACTAGCCAGCGCCACCGCAAGACCATGGTCGAAGTTTTGGTTATGGCCTACAAGATCCGACCCGAATGCTCGGCTTTCGAAAAGGCTATCATCGATAACTCCAATTATCTAACAGATGTTAGAGTCCTCTTGGAGATGGATTTCTATTCCAAGAAAATCTATACTCATTACGGGCTGGAGGTTTGTAATCCGACCAATGCCCACGGCTATCCCAAGGAGCTGGTTGAGCGATATCTGCATCAGTGGCATCTCGACACTACCCTGACCCCAGAGGAGAAAACCATCCTGGAGGCCTGCCAGGCTATGTTCAGAGGTGGGGCCGAGGGTCGAGCTGTCATGGTCAAATTCATCGCCAGTGATACCTTTTCCCGGGTCTCGAGTTCAGATCGTTACCAGATCTACGGATATATGCATTCTGTGTTCAAAACCGAGGATCCCGATTTGGCCATGCCTTACCTGATCGCCTCGATGGCCGCCGCCAACAATAATCCAATTCTGGACCTTCTGGAGTACACCGCCTGTTCCGGAGCCCCTCCCAACACACCCAAGAGGGTAGCATTTTTATGTTACCTGCGTGAGTTCCTTCTCTCTATCGATGAGCACAGTCATGTCGATGATATGATCAGCGTCCTGTCTATCTGTTATGAGACGGGTGAACACGAGACGTCCGAGATCTTATATGGGAAGATCCAGGAGCTGATGCAACCACAATATCAGCGGCAACTGATCGAGGCTGTTCAACACTCCTCCAACCTGGTGGATATGGGCAGGTTAATTTTGCTTGTTTCCACCGCTATGGCCCAGCCGGGCGCTGACCTGATCTATCTGTCGGGAGTTCTGGGACAGACTAGTGACCGGATGCGCAAGAGAGCCACCCCAGATGATGGGCCACCGCCTTTATCCCCTTCCTCTTCCTCTTCCTCTTCCTCTTCCTCTTCCTCCTATTCACAGTTGCGAGTCTCCAAGAGGCAACGAACTCCGGTGCAGAATACTCAGAAGGTGCCCCATCCAGCAGAGACCAGGATCTTTCGATGTCAGAAGTGCAAACTGGATTTTGTAGGTCGAGCCAGATACGCCGGCCACTGTGGTAGCCAGTTGCATAAGAACAACCTCTAAACGTATAGAATATTTTTGTACAAAAATATTTATCCAAACAGCTTAGGTGCGGTTCCGGCCGGGCTAACCGGTCCGGATACTTTCCCGGCATCTGCACTTAGACTTGGCTATCAATTTATCGGCGATAATATTACCAATTAGGTAGGCTGGTGCCTGAGTGTTGCCAGCCGTATTAAGGGGTAAGATACCCACATCGGCCACATATAAGTTCTGAGTGCCAAAGACGCGACCACTAGAAGATACCACTCCTTCGGCGGCGGTATTAGCCATCCGAGTCATACCCACCCAATGATAAGCTTGGGAGAATCTGGTCAAAACGAAGGCTCGGACACCATCGGGTTCAGTGACCGGATCAGGGCCCTGAGGTAACAAACCCATTGCCTTCAAGATCTGATATTGAGTAGTGTAAAGGCTGATACCCGAGTCGATATCAGCCGGATCGCTAAAATAGCGGAAGTTGAAATCGGGGATACGATTGATGTCTCGATCGATGATTTTGATCCATCCTTGGCTCTTGGCATCCAAAATCAAACCCACTGCGGTGAAGGCCACCGGGGCCACTCCAACAGCGGTGGGACTAGCGATACCGATTAATTGATAACCTCGTTGGCCGGTAGCATCGGGCAATTGAGCGCCACCGGAATATAAACCCTCGGTGTCAAAACCCGGTGGTAAGGGGGTGAAAGGACTCAGACCATTGGGGTCCACCAAGCCAGTCAAGCTGAGAATAGGGTGATTGAGCATATGTTGACCTACATTAGGATTATCAACCAAGACTTCCAGACCCAAAGCCTTGAGGTGGACAGCGTCACCGATACCGAAATTCTGGAGATAAGCACATGATTGAAAACCGGTGCAGAGAATAACATATTTGCGAGCACAAAATGTTACCTTCTGACCATCCACCGAGGCGGTAACGCCGGTGGCTCGGGGCTTATCTTGGGTGTCAAAATGGACCTGTTGTAAGCGAGCCCTAACCACTAGCTGGAGCGAGCGGACCGTGTCAGTGGCCAGATAGACGTCGGGATTTTTGGGATCTTGAACTAGTCCAGATTTAAGATAGGCCGAGAAAGACTCGGCGCGCCGAGAATCAGGCGTTTGAGTCACTTGCCAATAGCGGTAGCTACCAAGAGATACGGTCGGATCGTTATAGTCGACATTGAGAGGGACCCCGGTAACCGATGAGGTGGCCTGGGTAAAAACCTCAGCCGCTTGTTGATTGACCACAACTTGTTTGACATCCAACGGACCCGAATAGCCATGAGCGGCTGGATTGTAGTCTGAGATACCATTAAACTTTTCGATACTCTTATAGACTCGAGCCACATTGCTGGCTGACCAGTCAGGATCACCCACCAATTCGGCTGTCTTGTTGAAATACTCGGCATCGCTCTCGACCCATTGCATGCCATTAGTGGAACTACCGCCACCGGGTGTTTCACTAGCCACCGCCGGCAAACGCCGATTGCTGGAAGCATCAGCCTCGCTAGGCAGAGCATGACCCAAGGGGTAGAAATAGCGATTAGTTCGGTCGGCGACCAAGATGCCACTTCGGGAGGGGATGGCGATGTCGGGATCATCGGTTTGATCATAACCAGCTTCCAGTAAAATTACAGAATAGGCTTGAGATAGTCGCTTAGCTAAAGCACAGCCAGCGGTGCCAGCACCGATAACTACAGCGTCCGCTACTAGCTTCATTTTAGAAGGGAGAATAATGTTCATTATTTTCTGCTTAGGTTCGGCCGGACCTGTGCTCTTCCAGCAGACCCCTGACTCGCTGGAGCTGATTTGGTGTACCCACCGATTTAGCCCAAGCTGTCCACTCCTTGATCGTCTCAGCAATCAACTGATTAGTCTCGGCGTCGAAAACTTGGGTGTTGTGATATTCAGTGACTGCCTTGTAAAACTTGATCAACTCAGGTAAATTATAGAAGGGATCATTGTTTTTCAGAGTCAATACCACCAACCGGGAAAAATTACCCAGATCCTCCTTCTGAATGTCCTGGGGTAATGTCTTGACTTTGTTAAGTAATTTGAAGGATAAGGAGACCAGGTTGCTGGCCGGGCCCAATACGATGGGTTTGAGTCCGGCAGGTGGAGCACCTTTCATGAAAGCAGCCAATTGGATATAATAATCGTGGCTAACCAGGGGCTTGATATCATTATCTAACCGATCCAATAACTCAACACCAATTTCGTCCACTTGATCATCAACCTCAGCTGCCAACTCCGGATCGGCATATTGGTCGATTTTGGAGGCCTCGACGGCTAATTCGTCATACAAAGCATAGACCTCCGGAACCAGATAGATGTCAGGGAAGGCTGGAGGAGACTTATAAGCTGGATAAGGCGCACCTTTGATGTAGAGAATCTTAGGAGCCGTCTCGGTTGCTTCGAAAACTCGTCTGAGATGGGTGATCTTACGCAAAATATCGTGTTCAGGTACGACATCCTCACCGTACCAACGGGCGATGGCACCCCGAATCAGATTTTTATCATGAAAAGGTAAATCGGGATTTTCATAGAAATGCTGGAGATCCGCCAACTTGAGATTACCTCCTGCAATACCATCTTTCAATAACTCTTCAATAACAAAGCGATTATAGGGAACGATAGAATCTTGAAAGGCTTTGACCCTAACATCGTAAGGAATCGGATGGGCTGGGTCGCGGAGCGATTCGCTCAAGGCTTTTAATGAATCAGCTGTGATTCTCTTGGAGATATCTTGAGCCGCTTTGAGGAAACGGTTAGCACCAGGGGCTGGAAGCCCGGGACTGACCGGGCGAGATGGACTGACCGGGCGAGATGGCACACCCGGAAGTTTGACGGGTTTGAGACCCTTTAAATATTCGACGTGAGCATAGGGCACGTCATCGGGAATATCTGCCATCTTCTGATTGAGATGTTTGGCCAGATCGGTTAAACGGGCGATTTCCCGATTCAGATTATTGATTCGGGTGGAATAGACTACCTTAATTTGCTTGACATCGACGGGTACATGATCGAGCATGGGTTGATTGGGGATATCATAGCCTTCTACAATCAGCGCCATCTTAGGAATATGGTCCACCGGTAATTCAGGGGTCTTACTTGCCGTGTTGACCAGAAGATCAGGAACAGGAATTCCTGTGCGCTCGAAGGCCAGGATTACGTCAGAAATGGTATCCTGACTATCAAATGGAAAGAAATATTCCCGATCGCCCAGAGCGGTCTTAAAATAGACATTGTAAGCATGGTGAGCAGCCATTTTACTTTATGGACATAAAATATAATAAATTCTAGATTTAGAGATTCAACCTACACGTCCTGGCTCAGCCTCAACGTGCTTGATAGTTTCATAAACTGGCCGGCTCTAACGGCCACATACGACTGTCGAGATAAAACGGTGTTAGAAAACTTGACCGAATGACCCACTCCAGCTTCGAAAAGCTGCGCCGTCATAACAGCAGGGCGAGTGTTATGATTTTCATCCACCAAACCGGCATTCCAGTTATTCACCGTATTTTGTTGGGCACTCTTGGCCGTATCATAGATGACTCGACCATCCGATTCAATGACGGTCAAGCGAGGGGAGTCTTGGCCCAGAGTTAAACCAAAGATCTTCAATAACAACTGTAAGAGGTTATCGTAGAAAATCTCCTGTTCCCGACTACCGATGGGAAGAGCAATGAGTTCTTGGATTTTGACCTCCAGGTCGTTGTAGAGGATACCGTTATATAGTTGCCTATATAACTTCTTCTGGATCGGATCCTTCCGCAAACACCTGGGCGGGGTCAGATTAAGGTAACCCTTACATTCGACATGATATCGATATGGTGCATCGCATTCAGGTTTAGGATGCTCCCCCTTGGCGTCGCAACCGGAGCTGCAATATTTTTCTTCTTCGGTGTCTGACATGCTTTCTTGAGATCAGAAATTTTATATCTTAAAATTTCGACTTGTCCGAATCTGGATATATC
>Ga0075012_10006993_pt1 | contig 10157 bp, 9 predicted proteins | sample All_14_2_FD_71474 | JGI IMG/M metagenome (GOLD analysis project Ga0075012, IMG submission 71474) | Freshwater microbial communities in response to fracking from Pennsylvania, USA - Allegheny Zone_MetaG_DW_15 | ecosystem: Environmental > Aquatic > Deep subsurface > Groundwater > Drilled... | reverse complement strand
GACCAAAGGTGTTATCCACACGGCCCAGGGTGGGAAATTCCTCAGAATAGAGATTCAGGTAAGTTTCTCCGGGAACGCGCTGGCCCAGCTCTTCTTTGAGTTGCATCGCCTGCTGGAGGCGGGGCTGCAAAAATTCAGGAAAGTCCGCATAGGCCTCTTGCCAACTTTCGGCCAGCCGCGGGGGTTTGCGCAAGGAAGCCCGCGACTGCAGCGGCGAGAGGCCGCTCTCAAAGGCAAATCGGTCGGGTAGCAGGTCAAAAAGGCTGTCCATCTTTTGAAAGGTTGTGGTCAAGTCGACGTCGCCAAAGGGAAGCAGGCGCTCCAGTAAGCGATTAAAGACCAGGTTGTCCACCAGCTGCACGTTCAGGGCGGGATGCAGGTCAAAGTAGGCTTTGCCGGCCCCGTGGAATGGGCAGGCCAGCAGCGCCAGCTTGTGGATGCGAGCGCCGTAGAGGAGGCCGGCCACGCGAGCCAGTTGGCCGCCCAAGGAATGGGCCACGAGGTCCACTGCGGGAAATCCGAGAGTTTCCAGAAATCCCGCCAGGCGCCGTCCACTCAAGTGCACCGACTCAGTCCAGCGATAGGGAAAAAGAAACAGGTCGTGGCCGGGACGATAGCCCAGTTCCTCCTCGAGGAATAAGAGCAGCGGCTCATACTGGCCGGGCAAAAAGCCCGCGGGAATCAAGCCGGGCTTCGTCACCTCGCTGACCGAGTGAAGACTCCAATCCCCATTGACCGGGTCGAAATGAAACGGCGGCCAGATCTGCTTGCCCCGATAGAGACGGTCGTGGTGGCGTTCCGCTTCCAGCAGGCCGTTGGCGGCAAAGCCACCGACCAGCACCAGCGGGCGCGCAGGTGGTTTGACCGGGACCAAGCGCTGCATGACCCCCTCCGGAGGGTCACTATCGGGCCACCGCCAGGGTTGGGCCAGGCGCACGGGGTCCTGTCGGCTCAACCCTGCACCCAACCCCTCGTAATCGGACGCCCGCACGCTTAACGGAGGGAGTGGCGGCGAAAGAAAACGCCTTTCACGGCCTGAACCAGAATCAAGGAAAGCAGGTTTCGACAAAGTGCGGACATGAAGCTTAGCCTACTCGATCCATCCGAAGGATGCCACTGTCGAGAGAAACTCCCCCTGCTCCGGCCAGGACTTCAGGTCGAGCAGCGGTTTCTGCCCGCTGCCTTGGCCCGGTAGAGAGCGGCATCCACGGCGGCATAGGAGACCTCCCAGGGCTGCTCGCTATCGTAACCGCCCAACCCGATGCTGATGGTGACAGAAATCTCCCGGCCGGCCGCCCTACAAGGGGTTTGCTCCACCTTACGACGTAGCCGCTCGCCCAATAGCAGTGCCTCTTCCGGCGTGGTTTCCGGCAGAATCGCCAGAAACTCCTCCCCGCCCCAGCGCCCCAGGATGTCGCTGGCCCGCAAGGCTTTCAGACAGGTCTGACCGACCTGTGCCAGAACCGAGTCGCCCACCTCGTGCCCCCACAGGTCGTTCACCTTCTTAAAGTGGTCTATGTCCGCCAGAAGGATACTCAGAGGCCTGTGGTAACGGCGGCTCCGCTCGCACTCGGCCAACAAGTGAGCGTCCAGACCTCGCCGGTTCAACAGCTCCGTCAAGCTGTCTGTGGTCGCCTGGCGTGCCAGGGCCAGTTCTAAATCGAATCCGCGCAGCGAGCGAATCTCGAATACTCGAGCCAGCAGGGCGCCACTGGCCAGACTCATAGAGAGAATGATCAGGTGACTGGCCAGCACCAACCAGTTGAGGCCACCTAGCATGGAAGCCCCGGCAACCGCGAACAGAACCGACACCAATTGAAAAGCATTGCGGCTTCGCACCAACAGGAAGCAATTCAGGGTGAGAAATACCGTAAGGCAGGGCAGCCCCAGAGTGAGACCCTGATGCAGGCGACTGAGTAAGGCAATCAGATAAACCGAATAAGCCAGGGAAATGGCTACCACACTGGCATCAAACCGTCCAGAATCCAGGCGACGGGGAAACTTCCAGGCCAGCACCAGCGTAAGCCCAAATCCCAGCAAGCGAAAGGGCACATTGGTCGGTCCGTGGATCGGATCGATCAAGTAGTCCCAGCCAGCGAAGGCCAGAGTGAGGAAGGCCGTCAGAGCGAGAAAGCGCCGCAACAGAGAAATCCGGGCATCGGCCAGTTGCTGATAGTAGTCCGGACTGGAGCTTATCGGTGTTGAGATGGACATACGCGGAAGTCAATGAAACCCTTCTCGACATTCACCGAGGCCAACTGGACGCGGAGACGTTGCCCGAGGCGCGCAGTTCCCAACAACTTGCCCTCGACCGGCATTTCCAAAAGGCGCACCCAACTTCCAAGCCGGCTCTGACCGGAAACCACCGCATCAAAGACCTCTCCTCGCCTGCGTTCCAGGAGCAAAGCGGCGGCCGACTTGTGGGATTGGCGCTCGGCCTTCTGAGCCTGCCCCTCTTGCTGGCTACAGTGACGTGCTAGCTGTTCCAATTCCGCCAGAGAATACGGGCAGGCCTTGCCGGCCAGAGCGGCTTTCAGCAAGCGCTGACTCAGGATGTCCGGATAACGGCGATTGGGTGCGGTGGAATGGCTGTACTCGCGCACCGCCAGGCCGAAATGGCCGACCAGTGGCTGGTCCGCTGCTTCCACCACATACTCGCCACGGCCCAAAAGCTTGAGCACATTCAGGGACAAGTCGGGAAAGTGCAGCGGGTCTCGCCGGCGCTGCTGATCCAAGAAGCTGGCAAGGGCTTGCGAATCAGGCTGCGCAGGTAATTGGTAGTCCTTTTCGGCGGCCAGTTGCACGATCTCTGGCCAATACTTGGGACGGCGCACAATCCTCTGCAAAGTCGGAAAGTCCAGCGAGCGGAGATAGCGCGAGGCACATCCATTGCTGGCAACCATCAAGTTCTCGATCAATTCGGTGGCCGGATTGCGCAACTGAGAAACCAATCCTACCAGCTGGTCGCCTTCCAAGCGAGCTCTGGCCTCCAAGGACTCCAGCTCCAGCGAACCATGCTCCCTGCGACTGGCTTTCAGCGCCTGAGCCACGCGATTTTGCAAGCGCAGACTGTCGACCACGGCAGGATGAAGGGAAAGTGCCTCAGGCATCGGTGCGCTCTCAGCCAACCAGGCCCCCACCGACTCATAATTCAACTTCACCCAATTCTTGACCAGCGCCCGGTAAAACCGAAACTCCAGCACTTCGCCCGTGTGACTGAGGAGCATCTCGTTGACTACGGCCATCCGGTCTTCTCCCTGGTTCAGGGAGGTCAGACCCTCGGACAGTCGCGGGTGGATCATGGGATAGGTCTTCTTGGCCGTGTAAATGGTGGTAGTGTTGCGTTGAGCCTGCCGGTCGATGGCACAAGCTTTGGGCACCAAGGCATCCACATCGGCGATGGCCACGTAGACCCGAGTCGAATTCTCATCCACCGGTAGGGCCAGGGTGATCTGGTCCAGGTCTTTGGAGCTGACCTCCTCCCCTTCTCCGTTGTCAATGGAACACCAGGGCAGTTGCCGCAAGTCGGGCGTGTCAGCCGGCACTTTGGGCGAGCGGGCTCGTTGGGCTTCCAGACTGGCCAGAGGAGAATAGGAGGGGTCAAGGCCCCGTTCCAACAAACTGACGTCCGCCAGTTGAATGAGATCGACTTCGTTCATAGTCTCACTCTAGCCGTGCCGCGCCCCCTGCGAACTGACCTGGATCATAAGCTGATCTAGATCATTTCAAAGCAACTGCTGAACCGCTACAATTGGGATAAGAATCCCGAAGGAGAAAACACGTGAACAAGCCCAATGCCATTGTGGTCGGCACCGACCTCACCCCGCAAACCTCGGAACTACTCCACGAGGCCGTGCGTCTGGCTCAGGCCTATGAGGGCCACGTCGTGCTGGTGCACGCCGTCGAACCAATCGAAGACCCTGACCGCGCGGACAGCGACACGGCCGCCTTTCATGATGAATTGATGCGCAAAGCCGAACTGTGGATGACGGAACAACGGGATAACTGGAGTGCCGAGGTGGATCTATGCACCTATGTCGAGCTCGGGTCTCGCGTCAAGGTGCTAATCGGCTCCGCAAAGGAACGACATGCGCGCATGCTGGTGCTGGGGAGCCCTTTTCGGGGTGACGGGCCCCCGGTGGGAATCGGACTTCAGGTGGTGGCGCAGAGTCCCTGTCCGGTGCTCATCGTCCCGGAGCCGATCCGGGCAGCCACCTGAGCCTCTAGCGAATCCCGATCTCGGCAAACTCCTCGAGCAAGGGCAGGTTGTCCACGGAGACCTGGCGGCGGATGAGTCGCACTGCACCCTGGCGGGCCAGTGCCTGGAGAGTGCGCGAAACCGATTCGGGGGAGGCTCCCACCAGCTGGCTCATTTCGGCGCGCGACAATTCCACCGCGTAACCGTTGCGTTGACGCAATTCCAGCAACAGCCGCGAAAGCCGAGCACGGGTGTCTAACTGCGAAAGGTTGAAAAGTTGGCTTTCGCAATGGCCGAGGTCCCGGGCCAAAAATTTGGCCAGATTCAAAGCCAAACTTGAGTCGAGTTGTAGGCAACGCCGAACCGTGGCAGCGTCCACAAAGCAAAGGCGACAGTCGCGGAGTGCGGTGGCCGTGGAGGTTAGCGGTTCTCCTGTCAGCAAGGAGCGGTGACCCACGACTTCCAGGCCATGAACCAGGCGGACGATCTGTATCTCACCATCCATGCTGGTGCGATAAAGCTTCAACAAGCCTGAGTAAGTGCAATACACCCCTTGACTGACCTCGCCCTCGCGAAAGAGGTCAGTTCCTTTCCGGATGACTCGTGTCTTTTTGGCGCCATTCCAGAGGGCGAGAACCTCATCGCCAACGCCGCTCAGCAGTATGTGACCTTTGTGGGCGCAGTCGCTACAGACGCAGTTGGCGCAGTCGGAAAGAGGAAAATTCATGGTGGCTACAGCCTAACCGACCAAGAAAGCGGCACTATGATCTGGATCATAGTGGGATTTAAAACCTCTCTGTTCCTGAGGAAGCGGGAGAACGCGCCTGCCAGCCTGGCGGGAATCCCATTTCCTGGGGCAGGTCCGGATGGCGAGTCAGGCTGTGGGTCAGGCGGCGCGTCCAGGAGTGACCGGGGGAGATGACATCCATCAAGTAATCAAGCATCACTATCGTATTGTAGATGCGACCCTGGCTGGAATGCTCCAGCGACTTCAGGCCGTCCGGGCCACCTTCGGGAAAAAGAAAACTCGACAGCGTTCGATTGAAAAGGCGCGAGTGGTGGGCGGACAGATTGCGCACTTCGGTGAGATGGTTCAAGAAGCTCAAAAAGCACTCGGCCGGCAACTGATACGACCAGCAAACCGCGTGCAAATCTCGCGGATCACGCAGGTTGGCCAACCAGTGCGCCAGTTGCCCTAAAGAGAGCATTTCGCTACAAATCCATATCGGCGGTGTTTGATTGCGCTCATAGCGGTCGCGAAAGCGGGCCACATACTCGTCTTCATTGCCCGCGTAAAAATGCAGCACGGTCTCAAACGAGCGTTGGTGGGCCCGCCGATCCTGGAAGAGTTCTGCGTCGGCCAGGCAGAGGGGCCCGTGACGCACCGCCATGTGGTTGGACCAACGACTGCGGATGGAAACCTCCAGACGCTCGATGGCATCCAGCATTAAGAGACGAAGCTTGCGATCGAAGGTATAGCGCCGCAACACCGACTCGAAAGTGGCCCCCTCACGAAAGCGCCCGTTGCTTCCAAGGAAACACTCCCAGTAAGGAAGCAGTCGGTGATAATTGATGTGCTCCAGGTGTCGCCTGGCCTTGTTCACGTCTCCCATTAAGAGGCCTCGGGAGCTGAGCGTCTCTACTTGCTGATGAGGAGTGAGTCCCTTCTCCCGAAAGGTTTCACGGTGGGAACGATGCTTCATGGGCGGAGGCTTCTGGTTGCCCTGGTTTGGCGCCTTCTAAGACAAATGGGTGGGACGAATCCTTGTGCCCGCGGGCCTCTGCGCAGTGATCTAAGTTCTGCGAACCTGATCTAGATCAGAGCGGCACCTTCTCTGCTGGGATTAACTAGCGAGAAAGCACTCATGAACAGGCAAGGTGAAACGATGGAACTTCCGGGAACAGATATAACCGCCGCCCGAAGCAAGGTTTATCCCAAACACGTCCACGGACGTTTTCGAAATCTAAGAAATTTCTTCAGCTTCGGCCTCCAGGCCCTGCTATTTCTGATCCCCTGGATCCAATGGAATGGGCGCCAGGCCGTGCTGGCTGATATCCCGGGACGAAAGCTCTTTCTCTTTGGATTGGTGCTGCATCCTCAGGATACTTACTTCTTGCACGTCATGCTGATCAGCGCCGCTCTACTGCTCTTCCTGGTGAGCGCTGTGATTGGCCGAACCTGGTGTGGCTACGCCTGTCCCCAAACCATCTTTACTCAATCGTTCATCATGGTGGAACGCTGGTTTGAAGGCGACCGGGCCGCCCGCCAACGCCTGGACAAAGGCCCCTGGAATACCCGCAAAATCGGGCTCAAGCTCGGGAAATGGGCGGCTTGGACCGCCATGGGAATGTGGCTGGGATTCACCTTCTCCGGCTACTACCTGCCCATCCGCCACACCCTGGCCCAACTTCTGGCCGGGGAAGTCAGCACCACCACCGCCTTCACGGTAGCCCTGCTCACGGCCATCTGTCTCTTTGACTTTGGTTACTTCCGCGAGCAATTCTGTTGCTACCTTTGTCCCTATGCGCGTTTCCAAGGGGCCATGCTGGACCAGGACAGCCTGATCGTGGGCTACGACGCCAAACGCGGCGAACCGCGCGGCAAAGTCAAAGACCCCCAGCGTGGGTCCTGCATCGACTGTTCGGCCTGCGTGCAGGCCTGCCCGACCGGCATCGACATCCGCAAGGGCCTGCAATTGGAATGCATCGCCTGTACCGCCTGTATCGACGCTTGCGACGAAATGATGGACAAAGTCAGTCAGCCGCGCGGGCTGGTGCGCTACACTTCTCTCAATGCACTGGAGGGTAAACCGCAACGGGTGGTGCGTCCGCGGCTGGTCGCTTATCTGATCCTCCTCAGCGCCCTGGGCAGCCTGCTGCTCTACCTGACCCTGCATCGCTCCCCGCTAGGAATTGACGCGGTGCGTGTGGTACAGCCGGGCGGACAACTGGCCCTGACCACTCCGGACGGGCGCATCACCAATGTCTTCAAGCTCAGTCTCATCAACCGGCGCGCGCAAAACGAGACCATCTGGGTCGACACCGAAGGGCTGGGTGAGGTCCAACTGGCCGGGCTGGAACAGCCGATTCAACTGGAACCCGGTGAGGTTCGCGAAAGCCAGGTACTGCTGGTCGCCTCCCAGGGCATGAGCCGCGGAGGACACCCTTTCCGCTTTCGCATCCACAACGGACAACAGCTCACCAACCTGGCATCCGCCAACTTCTTTGTTCCTTAGAGGACGAAATACGGTCCGCCAGCTGCGCAACTAACTACCAGGATGCCCAGATCATCCTGGTAGAACGCGGCCGGACGGAGGGTGACCCTGGTGGAACTGACTCCTCAACTGCTTTCGCCCATGGAGCATGAAATGACCCGGCCCCTCGAGGCTCACCTGGGCGACTCCCTGGCCCGCCTGGAGCCTGGTCTCAAGGTGACACTTGCCTCGGGCAAAAGCTGGCAAACCGACATGGTAATCTTAGGAGTTGGAGTGCGGCGCGTGAACGCCCGATGCAGACCAGCGACCTTCCCATTTACGCGGGTGGGCGATAGGATTGAAGTGACCGACTTCGTTACCGGAAGGCCCACCCAGATTCCGTTGGCCGGGCCGGCCAATCGCCAGGGCCGCCTGGAGGCCGACGCCACTGCCGGTCACACCGCAAGCTACCGCGGGACTCAGGGGACTTCGGTAGTCGGTGTCTTCGACTATCCGGAGGCGGCTTAACGCACGGCCCTCGTCCACTGGCAAGCTTTCAGCCCATTACCGAATAGGCTATGAGCACAGCGCTGGTGCCGCGTAGAAGCGAAGGACGCGGGAAACAATCCAGCGGGCGCTGGCCGGGTCGTGCATCCAGCCGCCCAACAGTCGGTCGTCCCCAACCACCTCGAAATCGCAGCCATAGTTGAGCGGTCGGGCCCAAATCTCGCGAATCTCCGAGAGATTCAGGCTCACCACCGAGAAGGGGATGCCCCACAAGCGCGTGCGGCGCACCGCTCGGCTGGGGGTAAATTCCAGTTCCTGCCGGACTCCGCCCCAGGCCAACGTGGCCACCGCCAAGAAGGCTCCGCACAACCAGAAAAAGCTATTGTTGCCCTCGCCGCTGACCTCCCAGGCACTGCGCTGAAAATTGGCCCCGCGCCATTCCGAATAAGTCTCCGGGAACTCCCCTGGGAAAAGGGGCGCATTGGCCAGCATCAAAATCACCATCGCCAACGCGAAAAAGAACGGCAGAACCTGAGGCCAAGGGTGTTTCCAGTGGAAATACAACCGCCCAGGACTTTCTTCCAATTCCACTCGACTGAACGGGGGTCGAGGGACTTCCGCGCCCAACAGGTGGGGATGGCAGCGTAGCCTTTCGGGCAGCGGCAGATCCAACTCCGCCGGAGGGATCACCACCGCTTCGTTTTCCAGCAGGCTTCCCCCAACGGCGCGCGCCAGGGTGACCGCCAGGTGGCGCATCTCCGCGCAATGGTCCAGGCTCCGGTGGAGCGGGTAGTGTGGCTTTCCACAGACCAGGTCGATCAGCCACCACTCGCCGTGTTGATCCTCGTAACTATGCAGAGCGATGTCAGCCGCTCCCTGCCAACGATAAACCTGAGGCACCAGCGCCAGACCATCGCGCACCGTCAACTTTCCCGGCTCAACCCAAAAGCGCTTGCGAGTGAAATTCCTTAAATACAGACCCGTGCCCATCAGGGCAGCCGGGAGCAATGTCCAGACCAACGAACGCGGCTGAGCAATCTCCAACTCGACCAGCAGGGCTGGCACGGGAACCAGCGCCATCATTGCCAGGAAGAGTAGAAAGAGTCCAAGGCTACGTTCGGATTCGCTGTGAATCCAGGCAGTGGGCTTTGACATAGACGGCTCCGAAATTGCGATTTTTGTTCCCTGCAGCCTAGCCTGCAGCGGCCGCGCCTGCTATGACCTGAATCATACTCGCCAAGGAACGGTGCCACCGTCGCATTGGATTATCCCGAATGATTTGGGGCAGCCTGGCCGAACGGTGACCTCGTCAGGCTCCCTGCGCGGTGATGATCGTGCAGGGACAGACTGCTTGCTCGTTACTTTGACCACCGGTTGGAAGGTTTGGGGCGTCCCGAGAATTTGCGGTTGTTGTCGGTGACGCGCGGTGGGCCCGGCAGGGCAGGGCGTTTTTGGGGTCAAAGTCCGCACCATGTTCTCCCTCACCACCCAGTACGCCATCCGAGCGGTGGTACTGCTCGCCTATGACACCGAGGGTGCAGCCGTCAGCAATGCGTATCTAGCCGAAAAGACCCAAATCCCGGCCGCTTATCTATCGAAGGTGCTGCAGGGATTGGTTCGAGGTCGAATCGTGGAGTCACGCAGGGGGGTCGGAGGCGGCTTCCGCTTGCTGCAATCTCCCGAGGGTATCACGCTGCTGGACGTGGTCAACGCCGTGGAGCCGATTCCTCGTATCAAGGGATGTCCGCTCAATTTGCAGTCCCATCAAACTCGCCTATGCTCAGTCCACGCGCGGCTCGATCGAGCCATGGCTCAGGTGGAGGAGGTGCTGGCCGGTGCGACCATCGCCGACCTTTTGCGCGAACCCGGACGTCCTCGTCCGTTGCTGGAAACCGTCGATTTCTTAGACCTCCCCCAGACCTAACTTGACAAACCCCCTGACCGAAAGCTATACCTAAGGCAATATTGGACAAGTTTATCCAATTTAACTTTGGGAGTATCCATGCTAAGCAATCATTCCAAGATCATCGTGAAATCCACCGCACCCATTCTGGAAAAGCACGGAGAGGCGCTGACCCGCCATTTCTACAAGCGCATGTTCGAGCACAATCCGGAGGTCGGACCGTTCTTCAATCCGGCCAACCAGGCGGCGGGAAAGCAGCAGCGCGCGCTGGCCGCGGCCATTGTCGCCTATGCCGCCAATATCGACAACCTGGGGGCTTTGGGGCAAGCGGTTGAACTGATCGCGCAAAAACACG
>Ga0075012_10006991_pt1 | contig 10157 bp, 9 predicted proteins | sample All_14_2_FD_71474 | JGI IMG/M metagenome (GOLD analysis project Ga0075012, IMG submission 71474) | Freshwater microbial communities in response to fracking from Pennsylvania, USA - Allegheny Zone_MetaG_DW_15 | ecosystem: Environmental > Aquatic > Deep subsurface > Groundwater > Drilled... | reverse complement strand
GTGCAAAGACAGGTTTACGGACCCCGCTGGGCAAGCTCGCCGCTTGACCGCCCCATCGCAGTTGTCGGATTCCACGAGATGACAGAAGGCAACCACCACGTGCACCTTGCTGCGTCGGGGCCTGATCGCTTTTTTGATCGGATTGCCACTCACGGCTCGCGGATTTGGAAAGCGACACGGAGGGCCGGTGATTTTCACGTGGATTCGATCAGGCGGATAGAAGGGTATTCCCGCTACATCACCAAGGCGGCTAGGAGCCCTCGATCGCTTGAACACGTGTTCATTTATCGGCGCGCCGATTGGTCAGATTTGTAGATGCTAATTTGCTTAGCGACACGACCGAAGACCTTCAGAGGGGCTATGCACCTGAAGCGAGGACGTGCAGCCTCCATAGCATGGAGAGCGTCGCCGGAGGTGTATCTCATTCGGATCGCGATGGTCATTACCACGTGGGTTTTCAGTGGAACTCGTCACTGGCATCCAAACGGAAACATCACATTTGAGACAGGATGCATGACAGATCCCCATCATTTATGAGCGCATTCAGGATCAGAGACTGCCAAGTGGAATTACGGGCGGAGCCCAAACTAGCGACCGCAGGAATTGATCAACTTTGGCTCTGCTTGGCAAAGAGGAGGCTGAGCGGGTCTTCCTGAAAACCAAGCGTCTTCCACGGCTCCAATGAGGCCCAGAAAATGTCGGCAAACTCAGCTCGCCGAAGAAATGCCGGATAGCCGACGCTGGCACCTTGAAAGCCCGGCATGGGAGACATTCCACGGACTTCTAGGGCCGTTTTAGGGGCTTAAACGACTTCAGAAGCCCCTAAAGCGCTTTTTCTGGCGCTCCCTATTTTGAAGTCGATGTTTGACGTCATGGCAATGGCTCCAGGGTAATTGTCTGGATCTGCACTGACAGACGGGATGTCCGCTTTGCGCCAAAGGTTGACGTTAGTCGTCGGATCCAGAAGCGGACACTCGCTTTGCCCAGATCCCCGGGCACGCACATCGGCTTCGTTCAAACGCGGTCCGAAAAACGATCATGCGCCTCGATCCGGCGGACCAGGAGGTCGATGTCGCGGCGGTAGATCTCCGCCTTGAGAAAGTGCAGTTCGGCCCCCTGCTGGCCGTCGAGGACGTCGATGTACCAGGCTCGCGGAAGTGGTCCAGGATCGCCGTTCCAACGGTAGCCGCGTGCCTTCAGGATATCCTTCAACTCGAAGGGCGAGTGCTCGGCCCAAATCCGCCATGTCGGAACGCGGGCGGCATCTAGAAGCCTGCTGAGGCCGGTGACGCGCGATCGCGGAAGAGGTGACGCCAACAGTTCCACGGTCGCCAGGCAGTCGTGCATCGCGCGATGTCGCTCGTAAAAGAACCCTGCGGCTTGAGCTAAGTAGGCGAGCTTCGCGCCCTCGAATCCCTCCGCGGCCCAATCGACCTGGCTGAGTGAGCAGGCCCAAGGTTTGGTCGAGAAGACAGGGGCAAAGCGCTCAAGGAAGCGGCGGTCGAACGCCGCGTTGTGAGCTATGATGAGCGAAGCTGGCGCGGCAAACCGCGCGACAGCGTCAAGGTCGACAACCTGACCCTCGACCATCGCATCCGTAATGCCGGTGATCGCGGTGATTTCCGGCGAGATTGGTTCGCTGGGCTGCCGCAGCGCCTGAAAGCTTTGGCCGACCATGAACACCGTGCCATCCAGGCCGTAGCTGAACGGCGTCATCGCCAACTCGATGATCTCGTGCCGCCGCGGATCAAGGCCGGTCGTCTCCACATCGACGACTAAGCCATAGCGCACCGCAACGCCCGGCGGCGGTATGGTGCCAAGGCGAGGCTTGAGCCGGCGAACGACGCGATAGTCGCCCGAGGCCTCCAGCGCGCCTGCCATGGCTTCGAGATGCTCAGCCGAATACGTCATCAGGGTCTTCGGCAGCTTCGTCTTCGACGGCGTCGATCTCGACCTCGTCCTCGTCCGCGACAGGGGGCGTCAGGCGGATATCCGCCGGGCGTCCCTCTTCATGGAACCACAGGTCGACAACCTTGGTGTCGTCGCTCTTCGGGCGCGGGTGGGCCTGACGTACTTTGAAGGTGGTCGGCAGGTTGACGGACGTTCCGAACACCAGGGCGTGCTGGCGCGGAAGGGACGGCAGCCGCTTCAGGACCGCCTCGGAGATGAACGGGGTCATCTGGCGAATCTGCGAGAGATCGTCCGGGTTTTGGATGCGATGAACAAGGAAGTTCGAACACTGGCTCAGCACAGTCTTCGACAACTCGCTCGGCCGCTGAGAGGCCAGCATGATGAAAAGGCCGTACTTGCGGCCCTCCTTGGCGATCCGCTCGAAGATTTTCGCGGCGTCGATCGAGAAGCGCGATGGCGTGGAGGCGACATACCGATGCGCTTCTTCAAGCAGCAGATGAATGGGAAACCGGTTGCGCGGGTCAGCCCGACGTAAGAGCCGGAATAGCATTCGCGCGATCACCGCGCTGACCAGCTCAACTACCTCATCCTCGACCGCGTTTAGATCGATGATGATGATTTGGTCCTGCTTATCGTACCGATCGCCCTTCGGCCTCAGGCCCACCAATCCCGCTAGGAAGGTCAACTCGTCCGGCGCCGCGCCAACGTCGGCACCCTCGTGTCGGAGAAAGCTGTATTCCACGCGTTCCTGCAGCGACTTCAAGCGAGTGACGAGCGATGAGCAGTAGTCGCGGATTTGCCGGTTGCCGTGGGCCTCCTCGTAGAGGATTGCGAAGTCAAGGCACTCGTGCAGTTCGTCGAACGAGAACGGTGTCCGGGTATAGGCTGGAAGGGGCACGTCTTCGCGGAGCTTCTTGCGCACCTCGGCGAGAAAGTTCGCCTGACCGTTTGGGACCGTAAAGTTACCATACTGAGTGTTGGGGCCAAACCGGTTCAGCAGCGCCATGTCGAGGCCAGCGGTCGGATATTTCTGCAGGAGCGAAACGACACGCTGAAATTTGGAGACAGGAGAGTCACCATCGGCACCTCTGAAGCACTCTACGATACAGGTCGCGACAAAGTGCTCCCGCAAGGCCAGCGCCTCCGCCGTCTTGGCATGGAATAGGCTCGTCAGGCCGAGCGCCGTCCTAAGGACTGGCAGTTGGGTCTTCTCGCTCGCCTGAAGAAGCAATTCCCATTCGGCCATCTCTAGGAACCAGTGCGGCATTCGAAAGCCGCCGGTGGCCGCGTCGAGCACGACGCGCTTCACGCCGATACCGCCGACCTTGGCCAAGGGCATCAGCGCTTCCTGGTACTCGCCGTTGACGTCAAAGATGATGAAGGTGGCGCCGCGCGCATGGTGCTCATCGGCCTTCTCGAACAACGACTGAAGGATTGCGGCGACCGTGCAGGACTTGCCGCTGCCCGTGTTACCCAGAACGGCGACATGGCCACCGAAGAAATCATCGAGACGGACCTTGACGTCGTAGTCTTCAAACACAACCGACCGCCCAATGGGCAATACCCGATAACGCGTCGCGCCGGCTGGCTTGCAGACGCCGCCATCCAGTCCCACCGACGCTTCGATCGTGCTCTCGGTCTCGAACACGCGGTCGAGCTCGGCATCCAACGCGTAAAGTGCGTCGGCATACAGGGACGGAAATACCGAAACCCCAAAGCGGAATGAGCCGCCGCGCATCGGCAACATGCCGACCGGCACCACGTCGAGATACTTGGACGACCCGGCGCGGTCGAAATCGCCGCGGTCCGACGGAGAACTCGCGTCGCGCTCTCGCAACCCGATGACTTCAACGACGACATATTCTGATTGCGCCGGGATCATCAGAAAGGAGCCGAGCCGGGCGACGTAGTGGACGCCATCGAAGCCCACGATGGTGAAGTTGTCCGTCCCCGCGTGCATCTCGACGACAAAGCGGTCGGCGGCGACGGAGACCACATTGCCGATCGCGCGCTTGCGGTCGTCGTGGCTCATTCCCCGTTGTCCTTCTGCGCCGGTGCCAGGTTGGAGAGCACCTTGCGCACGGCATCATCGATACGATCGCTCGGTCGCTGGGGAAGGAAGTGATCGACGATCGTGTCAAAGTAGTGCGCTTTGGTTCCCATCTCTCGGCCGTCCCCCCCGATAATCCAGACGCGCGGGTCACGAAGTGCCCGCAACTTGGCGATTTCACCCGGCATGTCGGGGTCGGCGAAAATGATCAGCCGGAAGGTTGGGATGGTCAGCGCTTGGTAGATGATGTTGTTGAGGTGCTCATCGCCAAAGGCATAACCCGCGGTGATCAGGACACTCTGTTCGCGCACCGTCCGCGACTGGAACTCGCGGAAGAGGTCGGCGTAGGGCGAGCCTAGCGACGAATTCTGCTTGGCGGGCGTCGGGTAGATCATCATCCGCTTGGCATCGACAGGCGGCCAGCTTTCCCGGATGGGGAAAAGCCCGTGGTCGTCCTCTGTCCAGGTGACTGACCCATGTAGTTTGCAGAGATAGACGAACGCATCGACCGCCGACCATTTGCGGCTGGCAACGTCGAGCTGCTCAGCGAGCGCGTAGCGGAAGCTCGCCGGATTGAATCGACGCTCGACCAGGCCGGTGAAGCCGTTGGCATAGGGAATGCCAAGGCGGTCCATGGCCATTTCATTGAAATGATCGTAGTTTGTGGTGAAGACCCAAGGGCGCGGAAGGGCGCGGTCGCGAAGCACGAGCTTCTTGTAGAACCGCTCGTAGAGATCCCGCACTGAGGTGTCGCCGTTCGCAAACGCACCGTTGGTCACCCGCGCCCACAAGAAGTCTTGGAGCTTGGTGATGACCCCATCGACCAGATCGCGCGACGGCCAGAGCGCGGCGTTGACGCTTTGCCGAAGCACGAAGCGCTGCGCGAAAAGAACCTCCATCAACCTTTCGAGGTTGCGGTTGTAGCCCTGCTCAAGATCAATCCCTAGGGCGTCGAGGTATTCGATCTGCGCCCTGGTTAGACGCCACGGCGCCGGGGTCGGCTCGGCCTCAGCATCGAGGGGATCGATCGGATCAACCTGGGGCCGCGGGCCAAGACCCTCCAAGTCATCCTCGTCCTCATCGAAGACATCATCATCGTCGTCTTCGCCAACTTCGGTCGCCTCAGCACTAGCGTTCGCCGCCTCCGCCGGCACGTCGGCGTAATACCCCGCGGCGCGCGCGCCCAAGGTCTCGCTGCAGAACTCCTTGGCAAGCGGCGCCATGGTGGAGATGCCGACCTCCGCGCCCCCCTTCATGAGCGATGAGCAGCCAGCGCCGAGCAGGAAGGCTACGTTCTTCGCATTCATTGCTTCCGAGATCGCCTGGCGCGCGGTCTCCGCCTTGCTCCAATCCAGTGCTTCGGGCTCTGCGGCACCGTTGCGCAAGAACATGAACGTCCGTCCGACCAACTCTTCGGCCATGCCACCTCCTGCGCCAGCGCTCTCGTGGCGCCAGACTAGTAGTTAAGCTAGTGCAACTTGGGCGTAGGGCGAGTGCAAATCTGCAGGGCGCGGCAACGATGATCGCCGCCACGCCGCGACGGATTGGGCCAAACTGGTGTTCGACTCTGCTAGGGAGTCAGATGCCCTGCCCTAATGCGGACTTTCCAAAGGTCCGCACGAGTCAGAAGCGGACTCCGCTCGTCCCCCTCTCAGTGCACTTTCCCTCATCTGCACCCAGCGTCGATCGGGCTCAGTGCACTTCTCTGTATGTGCACTGACGGTCGAACAGGTCCGCATCAGGGTTGGGTATTTGCCTACCTCCGGCATCGACCTCCCTTACATCCCTTTCTGGACAAAACGGGTTTCCGGAGCCGTGCAAACGACCGCTCCCCAACGACGTTCTGAAAGTCCGCTCTAAGCCGCTCAAACGCATCACAGCCGCAGGCCGAACCGTGTCCCGAGCCACCAGGGTCGGGTCAATGGCGACGGTCTATTGGCACTTCCCTTATATCTGGTCGGCAGGCGCGAGCGTCCCGTCCAAAACACCGTTTTGGCCTTCGGCTGTTCCGCCCTCCCTGTGCTAAGTCATCGATGGTCCTCCCCGGAACTCATCATGATCGTCTTACGCCTTGCCGCAGCCGTCGGACTGCTGGTGCTTGTCGCGCTGTTGCTCGACCCCACCAACAGCGCGGCGCAATCATTTGCGCTCAACGACAAGGTCGGTCACGTGATCGCCTTCGTGGCAATCAGTCTGTGCATTGCCATTCTACGTCCGCGCCAACCGCTTTGGGCGACGGCAGCCTTGGCTCTGTCGATCGGCGGGGCGACCGAGATCATTCAGTCGTTTATTGGCCGGTCCGGATCGACTCTGGATTTCGCGGCAGATGTTATGGGGGTCAGCCTGGCTCTGCTCGTGATCTCGGTGAAGCGGATTGCGTGGCGGGACCGCCCATAGCTGGCAGCAGGGGTGGATTGGGCATTGCCATGCCCCTCGCCGGATTACAGATTGCTACCCGTCAAGATTTTGGCGTCAGGAGACCGTCGGTGAGGTTCTTTCGGCAGATCCTCTGTAGGCACAACTTCGCCTGGAGCGAGCGTCGGCAGGAGGAAGTCTGTCGCCGGTGCGGCGTCTCCGACGGACTTTACGCGTTCAATCAGCGCCGGATGGTTGCGGTCGCCTTGGCCGGCATGTTGACGGCGGGTGTGTTTGGAATCGCCTTCGTCGGCTCTGGCCTGTTCATTCCCCAGATCGATCAGACGCTGCACTCGGTCGGTGTGAGGTAGTTAGAACGCCTTGGGATAGACGCGCACCTCTGCCCCTTGAGGCCGCCGTGACCAACGCCCGCTTCCCACCCTCTTGAGACCGTCCACTCTCGACCCATTGCGGACCCTAGGTGGGGCTGTCGATCACTTTGAGGACCCTGCCGAATCCCACCACTTTTGGGCCCTCCTGAATGGTCCACTCACTGCCAACATGGATTTCGGCGGCAAGGCGTGGCCATGCCTAGAAACAGATCGGCGTCTCAATCGATTGTCCCGGTAGTAGTTCGACGCCGTCCGGCAGGTCGATGAAGCCGATAGTCATCTCCCGGTTATCAGGCCCGAAAAAGTTGTGGTTTGGCCGATAGCTTCCCCGAATTGGCCCGGTTCGTCCTCCGTCGTTGGTCGCAAGCAAAGTCACGGAGGCAACGACTTCGATAAAGCCGTCCTTCCCAAACTGTTCCTGAAAAACGTAAGCGGTCATGATGCCAAGATAGCAGTGCTGTGGCGATCTAGGCAGGTGGCACGAGAGTCCCCTTTCCTCCCTCAGGCGACGGTCGGCTCCCGACCCAAAGCGGACGCTACTAGCGCTCGCTCCCGGATCGTACCGCAGCTTTTGTCGTGGGTTACACGACGGTCTGCCTTCGATCCCAAGGGGCGCAGGACGGTCCGCCTTGTCTCCTCGCAGGTGCGAGCGAACCGCCAAGGTATCGAGCGAGGGGGTGTCCGTTGCGCCTGACCCGTCGCTTTGCCCTAGTTGTTATTCGCTGGAGACACACACGGCACTGCGCTGGCCGTCCAGTCAAAATCGTAGGTGGCTGGCACGGTCTCCCCGCTGCCAACAGAGGCCCCTCGTCCAGAGGGATTGAACGAGATCCAGCCCATGCTGTTGTCGAACGCAGGAATCCGTTCGTTGTCGCGCCGCGCGGTGCTCGCATCAATCTCCGGCTGTTCGATGCGCGATCCACGGACCATGCGTATCGAGCCATCGCGCAGTTCCCATGCGCGATAGTAGGTTCGCCCGAACAGACGAGTATTAAAGCCCTCGGTCGATGACCACTGACTTGCCCGGGTTGAGCTTGGAAGTCGAACTGTAGTCACGTGGCAATTGTACTCTGGCGCAGTATAAAAAGGCGCAGTCTGGTCCTGGTCCCCCGCCCTGACCTTTCGCTGTGGTGGGTTGAACCCGCCGCCTGGTAGCGCCAGTGACATCCCCCCACTGCCATCATCGTCCCAGTCAATCATTCTGGTGCCGCTGATCATAAGGATGCTGGCACCCGCTTCCTGATCATAGCGCCACTGAACATCGTCGATCGTCTGCCAATCATCACCGATGGCACTCTGACGGAAGATATCCAACAACTGCCCCGCCGATACTGAGGAGAGTTGCATGTACGTTTGCAAGCCTTTTACGCCACGAATGATTTCGGTTGACACGACCCTTGCCGGCTCATCAAAGCCAGCGCGCGCGTCGATCTCATACAAGTGTATTTCGTCGGGTGTAGTCGCAGGTTGCCAGGCAATATTCTGAAGTTCACTGCCCTGGTCAGTGAGCGGCAGGACCCAGCTAACGGGGAACACCGGTCGGGCGCTAGGCGTGGCCACTGGCGGGAGCGTGCCGTCCAGCCAATAATCAACCCCCTCGATGTGAGCGCGCACAAGCACATGATCGAAATATTGCGGGACCGGCAAACGCTGATCCAGGCCATCATCGGCGCCGCTTGTGTTCACAAGCACAGCCTCCGCATGAATTCCCAGTTCTTGGAGTAGCGCCAACAGCAGCGCTGACTTACCTTTGCAATCACCATAGCGGCGCTGCCAGGTCTCATCGGCCGGGGCCGGTGTCAGGTTTCGACCATCAAGACCCACATAGATGTATCGCACGTCCTGCTGAACCAACTTCAGTGCGGCACTCGCGCGATCGAGAGGACTCGTGTGGGCGCTAGCGATACGGCGGGCCTCACGCTTGACCTCGGAATCAATGCCAAGTGTGGCGGCGCTCTCGTAAAGGGGCGCAAAATGCCGAGAAACGGCCGCCCAGTCGGCGAAGTCCGTATACTCCACAGCGCGTTGCCACCGGTAGCGCGCCGGTGAGTCCCTCGGCGGTGAAAGGCCGGCCGGATTGTCGAACCGGAAATCAATCGCGCGGTCGCCCGTCGTCATCGCCGCCGTCATGTCGTCGGTCAGTTTTAGGTTGGGCTCGTGGCCCTGCTCCCAACTTAAACCCAGGCGGTACCGACCGGGCGACGGATTCGGCGTGAGCGCTAGAAGGCCTGCTTCGTTATGTCCGAGCGTGGGGTCGTTCGCGAAAGTGGTTAGACTGACCTCCAATTCGTCGCCTACCCGCAGGTCGGGGATGCGAAGGATTGCAGTCAGCGTTCCGTCGAGTATCGCCATTTCCAACTGGTCTTCGCGGCGCAATATCTCGAAGGATGACTCTTCCAGAATGTCGATGACTTGATCATCGCGGAACACCTTTATTTCGTGAACGATCGGGGCATCGAAACTTGGATTCCATGCAATCGCAATGTTCCCAAGCTGCAGAGCACTCGATTGTAGTATTTTGACTCGATATCCGAAGTACTGCGCTTGACCTTGGTCGCTAAGATGTACTTCCAAATCTTGGCGGCGGATAAACACCGGGCCGCTCACATTTTCTGGAACTAAGATTGGCGTCGACGGAGTGGCCCATGCGGGAGCGGGACCTCGAACAACTTGTTCAGACTGGGCGTATGCAGAACTTGCGACAAGAATAGACGCCAAGATTGTTGCTGAAACACGCACTGCTTTTCCCCACCCGCTTCGCGCCTTTGTGTCACAAGCACCACCACTTTCAAAATGGCAGTTGCCTCCTGCGCAGGCAAAACCACATGCGTAGAAACGATGAGTCGCCGATCGCTCGCGCTATACGATCTCCAGCCCGGGTCGAATGACGGGTCTCGCGTTGGCGGCCTGGTTTCCGCTTCCCCCCCTCGCCGACATGCGGTGCGTCCGCCCCACCTATCTGGAACTCAAGCTAGGTGATCTGGAAAAGCTGTTCGGGCGGCGCTGTGGGGCCGGAATAGCATCCGACTCAGGCCGGTGACCGGGTGTCCACCATCGACCCGAAATGGACATCGGCGTGATTGAAGTTATGATCGCAAGATGACGAAGATCATCTACCTCTCGCCGGGCGAGGAAATGCCAGACATCGGCGATGAACAACCGTGGATGACCGTCGAGGCGACTGGTGACGGGCTTTTCTACGGCACGGGCGGGTCGTGGAAGGATAACGGCGAGTGGGTAGGCTATTGCTCGTTACACGAGGACGACATCTCGCTTGCGGCGGCACTTGCTCCGGCGAAGGAATGGGCGACGAAATACGGCGTCCCGACCATCTGGGTCCAAGTCACTCCTTAGGTCCGCTAACCGCCCTAAGACGACCGTCTGCTGCCGACCCAAAGCGGACGTTAGGGCTGACCGAACCAAGCCAAACGCCATCGCTTGGTCTTGAG
>Ga0075012_10006984_pt1 | contig 10163 bp, 4 predicted proteins | sample All_14_2_FD_71474 | JGI IMG/M metagenome (GOLD analysis project Ga0075012, IMG submission 71474) | Freshwater microbial communities in response to fracking from Pennsylvania, USA - Allegheny Zone_MetaG_DW_15 | ecosystem: Environmental > Aquatic > Deep subsurface > Groundwater > Drilled... | reverse complement strand
CGGAGGTTAACCTTTGTCGTCGTGACGGGACTGTTTGTAGGGAACATCATCAAGGACGTGTTTGAGCTTCCGCGACCATCCTCCCCGCCTGTGTGGCGTCCCCACAACCAGGAGCAGCTAGACTCGACCGCGCTTCAGGACTTTGGCTTTCCCTCCACCCATGCGATGAACTCGGTGTCCAACTCCATCCTCGTCGCCTGGTACTTTTGGGACTCCCATTCCCCCTATCATAATGCTCTACTTTGTCTCGGCGCGGGATTATGGATCCTGCTTCTCTCATTCAGCAGACTATATCTGGGCGCGCACACGGGCACGGACGTTAGAGGAGGACTTGGACTGGGGGTTCTGGTGATTGGATCCTACCTCGCCAGCTGTGATGTCCTGGACGCCATTGTGTTTCAAACCCCGGTATCCGTCCTATTTGTTTCGCTCTTTGTCGGCTCAATTGTCGCTTTGCTGCTCTGCCCGCAGCCGAGACCGCCAACTCCCACATTCCACCAGAACGCGTTCATCGCCGGCCTCTTGTGGGGTCTCCTAGTCGGGTCGAGAATCGCCCAGGGTGACCTCCGTCTCCACGAGATCTACCCACTAGGGGTAACCTCGTCCGTACCCTGGCAGTCCGCGACCATCCACTTTGTTCGAAACGTGTTTGGGTTTGTCTTTGTCATCATCGTGCGAGCGGTCGTGAAGGAGGTCATGATCCTCATCATGGAGAAGGGCATGGGGATCAAGACCAAGCCGCACGTGGAGGTGGTCAAGAAGCGATCGCGCGCGAAACGCGGCAAGAAGGTCGTGACCAAGCTCTTTACTCGAGATGTAGACATCATCGCCATGGCTGCCGTCAAGACCATCACTTATCTGTGCACAGCCATGGCAATCGATTACTTTTATCCGGTTCTCTGGCACACGTACACTCGGGGGCTCTCCTCCTCTGTCCAATAATCGACTCAGCAGATATGATATTACGGCGACTTATATCTCTGTATTAAACTATCTAATAATAACTGAAGGACTAACTACTCTTTATACACGGTTCAACGCGGTTCAACGTCTCCCAAAGGTTACCAAACAGGCAGATGTTGAGTTTCAATAAAATAGCACCTTTTCCTCAAATCTCTTGAGTTCCTCAGGGGTCGCGCTTTTGCTAAAGAGCGCGTTGGCCAAGGCCACCAGACTCTCTGGCGGCCAGTCGCCGAGTTCCGCGTCGACGAGGTCTGCAAAGAGGGGAAACAGGGACATGTGCGGCTGGAGCGCCTTGCAAAGCTGCTCGATTCGCCTCGGGGATGCGCCTCGGGTCTTGACGGCCTCGCTGAACTGGAGCAACCGCTTGAGCAGCGCGCGTCTCTCCGGAAGGGAGGCGATGTTGACATTTTTGGAACACACGGCCTTGAAGACGCCGTCGACTAGACTCTCCCCCAGGCGCGCTCTGGTCCGCTCCGCGAGCCAGTGGGGAAGAACCTCGTTCCAGGCCTTGTACACCGCGTCGGATTTGGAGAGAATCTGCGAGAAGTCAATCGTCGCGGCGCCCGCGTCCCCACCACCACAGCACGCATCTTCAATTTGCTTGCACCGCATCGCCACCTCCTTTTGGAAGGTGGACTCGGCGTCTTCAAAAAAGTACGGGGCGAGATCGACCGAGACGAATCCCTTGACCTTGCGGTGGCGATGAGAAAGAAGGACGAGGTGATGGGCGATGTAATCGCAGTCGTTACGATGAAGCATCGCACAACGTGGGTTGACCAACATCTCGTCCTTTCTCAGGTACGGCACGAGCGCGCGGAACAGATCAAAACAAGACCGAGCCGCCTTGATGAGCGCTTCTGTGCAGACGGAAGGGGCAGTCACAGCCTCTCTCAGCGCTTCGTTGGCGATGACGATGATCTTGCGAGCGCACTTGGATATGCGCATCTCGGGCGCGACAGAGAACTCCCCGCTCCCCACAAAGAACTCTGGCTCCTCGCCCTCGTCCACACGCTCCGAACCGTGAAGGTCTTCCCCCGAACGTACCACCGAGCGAACTCTTTCGGCATACTTTTCGCGCAGTTTTCTTGCAAAACTAACCTCGACGTCAGCTAGAAACTGCGAGAGCTTGGTGCTGCTCTTTGTGCTCCCGCCTATCCTCTCCAGCTCTTGGTCGAATCGGGCCGCGTGGGTGCTCATGTCATCCTCGAACGACCGCAGCTCGTCGTAAGAGTCCGGCACCGCATTTCGAAGAACGTTCGAGAGAAGAGACTCGATCTGAGTGTATAGACCAAGCTGCTGGTTTAAACCCAGATCCCTGTTTAGAACCTCCGCCCACACGAACCTCAAAATCGTCAACACGTCGCTGAGGACTTTGTGGCATGTCTGCACTGTCGTTGTCGGCTGCTCCGTCGAGCTCTTACTTACTGGTTTGAGCCTCAACACCGGCCGATTGGGGTAGGACAGGTCCTGCTCAACGTTGAACCGCACTGGGTCAGATAAAATCGGCTGGAGGAAGTGTTTGAGTAAGGGCTGGGCGATTCTCTCTTGCAGCCTTTGATTTAAAATCTTCAGGGCTTTAAGGGCTTCGATAACGCTCTCCAGGCGAATAGAGTTCTGCAGTCTCTCGGACTTGGCGTCGAGAAACAGCTGCAGCTCGTGCTTGGAAGCGTCAAACTGCAAGGCATAAAGTAAAGCCTCGTCCAGTCTTGCCTGCAAAGCCGCTCTTCTCGACTTCGCCTGGACGCGAGCAGCCTTCGCGACTCTAGAGGCAGACATCGTCGACGCATTCTTGCCGCCCGCAGCCCCGGCCATCGAAGATATCTTTGCCATTGCAGTCGTGCAGTCGTCCAGCGCCTGCAGAATCTGCGTTGCCTCTACCACTTGCCCTAGCTCGAGTTTCTTGTCAAAGTCATCGCAGTACCGTTGATGCGATGCGAGCAGTTGCAGCGCATTCAGCAACTGCTCTAGTCTGGCTATTCTACCCAGCCGCGTGTCTCTAGCGGCAATCTCCTCAGCTTCAAACTTGGAAAGCGAAGTGTTTGAAACGAGCTCAGCAGAGCACCTGGAAAGATCCGCTTTGAGGCTATTGATGGTCCCGAGCGCATCCGACGGTGCCGCAGCAAATGACGTGGTATCCCCCGGAGCGAGCGCGAGGGCTGCCGCGGAAAGCTCGTTCTTTAACCGTGACGAGCGAGTGGAAATTGATTCGAGCAAGGCCTCGACGTCCACGGTGGTCGCGAGCCTTAGAAAGGAGTCATCTGCGAGGTTATTGCTGTGCCAGATGGGGGCCTCATTCTCCTCCTCCTGTCTCTCCAGGAGCGCCGCCCTGAGCTCGTTCAGCTCCAGGGTAATATCCTCCCCGCCCGTGTCAGCCATGGTTTCTCTCCTTCACTCAATCCTCGCTTGGTTTTCGAGGCTAATGAGCTCTTATTGCGGAGTAACACTGGTCCGATCTTTAGGGCGACCGAAGTCAACAATTAGAGGGATTCAAAAGAGAAAACAAGACGAGGGCGATTATTACTGCCTTCAAGTAAGTAGTTTGTGGGGTTCGAAGTGTTGAAGGAAGGAACTGTAACGTTCACGGGTATACCTGCTGTCGTCACGTACTACCGCGGTACTTCAGTCTGTACATGCGCTTCAACACAACTCGTACGAAGACGATGCAAGTACACATTCATTAATCTTGCGAGTTCACGCTGAGTGATCCATCTCATTGTGCATCACAGGACTGTCAGAACATGATGGCTGGTTTTTCGATCAGTATTAGAACCTGTCTATCAATACTCGTATAAGCAGATTCAAGTGTATTCGAATTGCCAAACCAACACTTTGGTGGTCGACTTTACCTTTCGTCGCTTAGAGCAGAGGTCCCAATCAGTCCTGATAAGGATCCTCTTGACTAATCCCAGGACCATCCGACAACGTGGCGTTCGAGGTTGCACTCGGCAACACTAGACTTCACTAGCTGAAGGCAATCAAACCTGTTCAGCATGATCAACGTAGGAGCGAGACGAAAGTCAGCGTACGTTTGGGCTTGATAACGACTAATACAACGAATAACGGACCCCGTGTGTCCCTATGAATGTGAATAATTAAGAAGAGCCTAGGTGGAAGCGCTTCCCTGATAAAGACGATTGAAAAATGTCGGAATCTGTTTTCGACCGAGAGGAACTGGAAAGGCTTCGTCGAGAGGTTATAGAGCTGCGCGATAAACAATGGACTAAATGGTTTTCGAATCGTAAGGAGTGGTTCATGCGGGCACCTATGCTACGGATCATATGGTTCATTGCGCTCTTTGTGGGATGGGTTTTATCGACGATCAAGGCGATACTAAAGCGACCAACGTTTGCTGCCAAGTATGAACCCGACGCACTCGAGGCTCAGGCAAGAACGCTAGCTCGGATCCAAGATCCATTCGAAGATAATTTTCATCGCGTCGCACTCCGAACAGTAGTTATCAACTCATTCCTCCATTCTGAAATGAGCGCCTTTGTCGCCATCGTGCCCTTCCACCAAATGCTCGAGAAAAAGCTACGGATAGAACGCGCCCTCAAATATTGCAGCAGCCCTCGCCCCCCTGCCGTGTTCATTGTTGGCCTTCCCCGCACAGGAAGTACTCTTCTTCACCAGCTCTGTTCAATGGATCCACGTGCTCGGGCCATTCGCGCCTGGGAGTTCCGCATGCCGTTTGAAGCTTCCGACGCCCCCAAGAGTCGGGCAGCGAGAATAGAAAAAGTGCAAAAGATGCTAGACGGATTCTACAAGCTTGCGCCGGCGATCAAAAAGATTCATTACGTGAGGGCACTGGACGCTGACGAATGCGTTCAGGGGTTCTTTGACTGCATCCTTCCAGACTGGTTTTTATGGGGCGCAGTAGATGCCCCGGAGGCGTTTAATTGGTACGTGAACGGCGACATGACGCCGCAGTACGAGAACTATAAAAAGTTCCTGCGTGTGGTTCTCGAACAGCCTGATGACAACGGGCAGAGTGACCCAACGCCCAAGCATCTTTGGCTAAAAACCCCTCACCACACCTTCAAGCTCCCCGAGCTGGCCCGAGTGTTTCCTGAGGCCAAGTTCATCTGGCTGCACCGCGACCCCGCGAAGGCAGTGGGATCCTGTTGCTCCATGAACGAGGCCATCCTAGATGCCACATGTCCTCGGTTTATCAACCCTGAGGCGCTCGGGGAGCGGACGTTGACCAGGCTGGCACACTGCGTCCGGAAAGGGATGAAGGACCGAGAGTCGCTCGAAGCCCAGGGGCGAATTTTCGTTGACGTGCACTATTCGGAGTTGAAGCGTGACCTAACGGGTACGATGAGACGAATGTATGAAGGCCTTGGACTGGACCCCGCCTTCCCTCCGTCTTTTGTGGCGGCTCTTGAGAAGCACGCGAGCAGCAAGGATCCACAAGAAGTGGCGCACAAGTACACCTTGGACCATTTCGGGCTTGACTCACAGAGGATTCACCGTGAGTTCTCACAGTACATGAGCAAGTACATGTGAAAGATTAGGTGGTATATGTAAGAAGATGATTGAGGAGTACGATAGGTTATAAAAACACATATCGTCATAACTGCCGACCAGATCTACTACAAATTAACCAACAGAATCACAAATGGACCAAACTTCCCAGCAAGTCTAGAACAAAGATGGTCGCCAATGATCCGCAAAGCAGATATCCAAGGATGAGCGGTATCCGCGTCGAGTGCAGGGCGGGGTTAAACAAATCGTCCTTTCTCAGCAATTCCCGTCTAAAGTAATACAACCACCCGCTGTAAATGGCAAACGCAATCGCCACGGGCATCAGCACGGCCCCCAACAGCTTGGCTACCTGCGCCCCACTCGCCGCATTCACTTGCGTCGGCGCGTTTCCCACCGTCAACAAGGCAGCCGCGACTGCCCCTAGACTCACCGCCATATCTACCCATTCCTGAAACCAGAGTTCGACCAGCGTTAGTGACGAATGACCCGTCCAACCACCCACCCTGCCCGCGAAAGAGTAAAGAGGAGACTGTCAAGTCTCTTCAGCCGCTCTAAGCTCTAGTTTCAGCTCTTCCACCGTGAACATCGCACTTACTAGATAGGTTCTCTCGTTCGCGAGGAACGCCTTGAGAGGAGGAGCCATTCTTCGTAGTTTTCCGTATATGCTGCGTGGGTCTCAATGCACCAACCCGCAGCCCTTCTCCAAGCCTTCGAATACACCTTCTTGTCTGCAATTGTAGTAGTTCGGTTCGGAGTTCGACAAAACAAGGTGAAAGTACCCATGGTACACAAGACTGTACCTTATCGAGCGCTAGGTTACTGACGATGATGACATGCACGCGTGACAGTTGCGAGCGTGAATCATGATACGTTTTCCGTCTTCCTACTCAATCCTTGTCGATGCGTATTGTATGAGTAGAGGTGCACAGGTTACAAATCATAAAAAAGATGAGAAAGTATTGTTCACTAAACAGTTTGGTCCAAGGTCCTCATGATGAGGTCAAGGCACTATCTATCCATAGGACATCACAACCCCGCGCCTTTCTCGGAGAATGATGTCGAGAGTGACAGAATCAACGGACGCACGATAAGGATGACCATTAGCTGCGAGACGATCAAAAGCGACACATAAATGATGCTTGTTACCTCAACGGCAAAGAGCCCGATGAACACTGTCGACTGCAAGATTGGAATATCTGGAATCCTGAGCAGTCGCTCGAAGAAGTACGGAACCTCGACCGCCGCGCGAAACGCTTTTTGATCCTTCCACGCCATGTACACGCTGTGCACAAAGGGCACGAAATACAAGCTCGCAAGGAAGGTGAGGGGAATAAGGAAGTACAGAATGGCAAACCAGGGTTGAAGTATAGAATGCGATGCCACACGCTTGCGAGCACGCGAGCGCTTGGATCGTGTCTTGTGAATCGCGTGACCCAACCGAGGGGAGTCGAGCCGAAGAACCTTGCCCACATTTTGCATCGCCGCTTTTTGGGACGACGATAGCCTCTTTTTGTCCTCTGCAGGTTCCGAAGTCGAAACAGTGAGCACCGGAGGTGTGGAATCGGCCGCACGACTTGTTGGAGAGAGGCTCGGATTGGTAAACTCAAACTGCTCGGTTGAGTTCGCCTTCTTGGTGTAAATGTCCTCCACACTCGCCACCGAAAGGTTGGATTTCTTACTTTGATGCAACTTTGGTGAGGTGTCATGCACTTCTTGCGGTAACGCAATCGGATCCATTTGATACTCTTCGATGGTGGAAGCATCCAGCTTCGGCGTTGAGTTCGGTGATGATTGCATCTGATGTTGCAATTTGGCCTCTCTTACCAGCTCCTCGATGACTAACGGGACCTTGGGCATCGGAACCTTTAATCCAAACATGCCAACACTTTGAAGCATCGTCGCGTACCGGGCGAGACGCCGAAACCGTAATATCTCCTTGAGCTCATCTGTAGTCAGCTCGCGCTCCCAAAACACCCTTCTGTCTCCGTCCCAGAGCTCGTCGGATATGGGTGCCGAGCCCCAGGGTCCACGTCGCGCATGGTACGCCTCTTTGTATTCTTCTACGGGCAGTGATCTATATGGAGGTCATCATGGACAGGAAAGGCCGTTAGTACACATACCTCGCTACTGCTGATAAAACAAGACGAAACAGATAGTCCTCTTGCTTTCATCCTCGTCATTGGTGACTTACGCGACAGTCACTCGCTCGTTGAATGTGACTTTTGTTGCCATTTTTTTGTCGCCTATCCTTGAGTTGGTGCACGAGTCCCGAGTAAGCGTGGCAAGGACAAACGTGTCGCTAGCCCGCGTGATCGCTGAGCTTTTTACCCTGGTCTCTTTGTGCTTTAGAGACACGTTCCCAAAAGCTTGTTCGAAAGGAAACAGTCCTTGAAAGCGCGCTTGAGTCGAGAACGAGGGAGAAGGAAGGAAGGGGACGGGAGGAGCCTTCTGTTGATGCACGCACGAAACGGGTCCAATCTGAGTGGGCCGTGTGTGACCTGCTTGGTTGTTCCTTTGCCGAGTTCTTGATTGAGGGGGGGGGGTGGAACTTGCTTGCGTTTCGCACAACACCAAAGAAAAAGATAGCATTAGCAGGATATGGTGGAGAGAGAGAGAGAGGGACTGACACAGAGGGAGGAGAAGGGACTCTTGAAGGAGATCTGTCTTAAGGGATAGAAAAACTAGGATATTCTGTCAATCAATCGGATCAGTGACTGCTGCTTCCTACTCCGTCCCGCGTTGTCGCACTCGTACGTACGTGCTGTGCTCTGGACCCTGGACCTGGACGATGCCATGTGTTGACGCATTATACGCATCAAGTATACCAGTACCTTGGTAGGGGTAGCCGTTCCGTCGTCAAGTTCAAGAATCAAGACTGTGAGTGTGACCTGGGGAAAATCCTCCACACTTCCTTCAAGGAAAAATATCGACTATTCGATTGCGAGAGCACGTTGGGCAAGCTCTCAGTCTCACCATCTGGGGTAACATTTATTACGTACATACGGAGACGGAAGCCAAGCTTCTTTATATAACAAAACGACGTTCAATCCGCAAGAGAGGGAGTACCCACTTCCAAGATATCCTTCTCTATACAATAAGTTGGGAGTATCGCCTGGGAGGTGCTGGTCACAAGGCGAGGTGTTAAGGATCCCGCGGAACAATATTATAAAAATTGCTTTTCCTAAGTAAGCCTCTCTCCGATCTATGATCATACTATAGAATATGAGCAACGATAAAGCTCCGGCAACTACAGCGAGCAAAATGGTGGCTCAGCGGAAAGCGTCCTCCTCGGCGGGGGGAGGGGGCGCCGCTCCCGGGGCGAGTGGCCCTTCCTCCCCTCCGCAGCAGCAACAGCAGCAGCATAAGCGGCAACAGACATCGCAGCAAATGGTTCTCTCGGTCCAGGAGGAAACGGACGATGTTGTCTTTTCCAGGGACGCCCAGGAGCTCTTGAGGCGTCCGTCGTTCTCGGAAACGCTGGACAAGGTACAACACACTCACCGCGGCTGGCTGAGAAAGCTGGCATCCAACGGGAGAAGATGGAACCGAAGGTTTGTTGTTGTACATGGGCACTACCTCTCATACTACAAGAGCGAGAATACAAGCGACGTCAAGAATTTGATGGGGGCGCTCAATCTGTGGCGGGTGGAGAGCGTGACGCTTGACCGCAACATCATCGTCGTCACATTGGCTCCGGACGTCTCTGTGAATAATAACAGTCTGCTGTCCCGCGCCCTTCTGAAGAAGCCGATGGCCAACCGAATATTGCTGGAAGCCAAAGACTCGAAGGAGGCGAGCAAGTGGATCACTACGATGAACGTCACTCCGTTTGACGCGTCGCCGACAAACAAGGCCGAGTCAGCATCGCTCGCAGCTGATGTCGAGGAATACGAGGAGATTTCCTCCTCGCGACCTTCCGTGGCCCAGGCCCCAACCAGTGCGTTCAAGGTCAAATCCGTCACTGTGAATGTGTCCAAGGATAGGCTCTTTGACTTCCCCGATATCGCTGAGCTCTCAGACACGACTCGTTTGCGAATAGGAGAGCTCAACGCTGATAAGGCGGAGGCGGATGTCACTGTCGAGTTGGTGCCTTTGGCGGGGTCGTCGACATCCAAGAAGGCAACTGTGAAATTTGTTCCAAAGGACGAGACTGCAGGCACGCTTAGAGTGCCGTTCGAGGACGAGGGAGAGGTCCAGATATCATGGGAGCGTGACGTGGAGGCGTCAATTGATGAGCTCATCCAGCTGGCGATGGCCGAGGATACCCCGTCTTCACTATTGGTCCCTTTCGCCGGTGGGACATTTGTCGTGACTTGGTTCATCATCTGCATCGTGCTCGAATTTAGAGTCTTCTTCTCTACTGTGGTTGCGGGCATTGTTAGCGGCGCGGCCGCGATCATGTTATCCTCTCCTCCCCCCGCCCCCCGCGGGTCGTTCTACGCCGCCAACGCTCCGGCCGGTAATCGTTACGTGCTCACCTCGGTAGTGCTCATCTCAAAGACCCGTCTGAGCGAGCCTAGTGTCTCGCTGACGGCCAAGGTCACGGAGGTGGCTGCAGCGAAACGGAGCAGTAGCAGCACAGCGGGGGAAGATGTTTCGATATTGCCGGAGGAGAAGGCCAAACTGGTGGAGCTTCGCGAACGTCTCAAGGGTCTTCGATCGCCGGGGTTTGTCGAAGAGAATGAAATGAACGGGAAACTGGACCGAATTCTATC
>Ga0075012_10006983_pt1 | contig 10164 bp, 4 predicted proteins | sample All_14_2_FD_71474 | JGI IMG/M metagenome (GOLD analysis project Ga0075012, IMG submission 71474) | Freshwater microbial communities in response to fracking from Pennsylvania, USA - Allegheny Zone_MetaG_DW_15 | ecosystem: Environmental > Aquatic > Deep subsurface > Groundwater > Drilled... | reverse complement strand
GGGTTACGGGTGAAAACGCTGGTTTGCACCGAGGCTATATGCTGGCGGGAAAGTCTGCGTCAGTAGTGTGGTGCCCGCAGGTGGCGGTGGCCACCAGGATGGGCGTTTTATGCCTGGATAACTTGCTCTTGGTTTCAGCACGCGGACGAACTGTGACGGTTGGGGTGGAGGTGAACGGCGGCCCGCACCATGGTGATTTGGACGCCAGACGCGAGCGCGACCGGGCCTTAGGAATTCCGATCCTGCACCTGCACGCAGGCGAATTGGGCGGAAAGGGATTGATCCGGCGAATTCTTTCTTGGGCGCGGGAACAGCTAGGACCGCACCAGGCCGCCGGATAGATTACCGAGAAATTCTGCGCCGCGACGGCTACCGTTGCTCCGTGCCCGGTTGCACACACACGCTCTGGTTGCAGGTGCACCACATGGTTTCCTACTGCCAGGGCGGGCCCACTATCCCCGACAACCTCATCACGCTCTGCTCCCGCTGCCACCGACACCTGCACCGCGGCCTGATTGTCCTGGGCGCCGACAGAATTTGGCGGGACCAGCACGGTAGAGAATTGGGCACAGGCCAAATCCCCAAGCTATGGGAAGCGCCGAGCTTTGAAATCGAACTGGTAGGCTGGCTGCTCGGCCCCGAGATGGAAACGATTCACTCCGGCACAGCGGCTGCGGTTGGCTGAGCCGCGTGCAGGGCCCTGGCCCGCGAATGTGAATTAAAAGGTCAATGGAAACGCGCTTATTCTTGGTAGGCTTGGTAATTGCACTACTGATATTGGTGTCAGCGGCAAGGCGGCCCAAACCGGCGCAGAACGAGCTCTCGATCGATTACGCGGTCGCGGCCTTCCACTCAGCCCGAGGAACACAAGCTGGCGATTTAACTCGGGATTTCTTCCCAAAATTCGACATGCCGGGGATCACCATCAGCTACCCATTGCCCAAAGGCCAAATCGTTGCCTCTGTTTGCCAAGTAGCAGACCCCGGTTGGTCAATGTGGCGTGTGCGCAGGGAGCTTAAAGACTACTGGAGTTCTGTATGCCATCATTGATGTTCCAAAGAAGCAACGCCTAACCGGCAGAATTGGATGAACTTGTAAAATGACCAAGACTGCGACGGACTTTAGGGCTTGCCTCTGCCTCCTGCTTCTCACCTCCTGCGCCGGGAAACTGCGAGAGGGACAACGCTTGAGCAACCCTTCGAATACGGTAGACGCAGTCACTGCGGTTCGCGATCCCGTGGCCACAGTCGCCGTGCCCACCTTCATTGATTTGGTGCCCCACGGAGCAGATATGACTGAGAAAACTAGTACGGTTTTTGATGCTGACCACGTCAACGGGCTTCAAATGGAGTGGGTTACTGACGGTGAATTGCTAATTCAAGCCAAGAGTGCTCGAATTCATGACATCCTACCCGGCTGTACGGTTGCGGGCAAAGAGGTCAAGATTAAACTGAACATCCAACATTTCGAGCCGCTGGACATCAAGTTGGCGGAGTCACCATCGAAAAAGCTTCAAGCCTGGTGGTTTACGAGAGGGACCAATTATCCCCGCCAAGTGATATCGGAGGTCTTTGTCTGTCCAGAGAACGCTGGTCCAGTTTCAGTGCCGGAGGTTACTCTTACAGACCCCGTGCTTACGGCTCAGGAAGTCACTTCGCTTGATCTAACTTGGGATACAGACCACGCCCTCAGGATTACAGTGAAGGGTTCGAGCATTGAACTCCTCAAGCCAAGCGTGAAGCTTGAAACAGCACCCGGACAGTTTAAAACCATCAGCATCACAAGACAAAACGACTGACACCCCAGAGCTAGTTGTAGAGCCAGATTCGCAGCATGTTGTGCCCGTTACTTTAGGCCAGCATTGCTCGGGCTTTGGCCAAAACATCCTGGCACAATTCCGAAGGGACCGTGCCAATCAATTCTACTCGCCGACCTCGGTAGTCCAGGCTGCGCATTTGGTCCACCAGGATCACGCCCTGGACAGGGAGCTAATCTGGAAGGGAAACTTCAAAGGGATAACCTTTCCGTTTGGAGGTGATGGGGCAAACCAAGGCTAGTGCCGCGCAGCGGCCTGGCCGCCCACCTGGTAGTGCCGTAAATTGCCCCACTAACTCTTCGCCGCAGTGGAGGGGCTCTGCACCGACCGGAGGCTTAAGCTTGGGGCAATTTCAGGCTAGTGCGCTTTTGGCGTTGTAAATTCCGGGGGAAACGACAAGAGCGGGCCGACGACCTCGCTGTTCTCGGCCGATCTGCGGATCAAAGTCGATCCAGACGAGATCGCCCCTCTGCGGAAAATAGGCATCGCTCCCCCCGGCTCACCAGAATTCCGCTCCCTGAACGGCCCCCCAATCGAGCTCGTCATGGCGGTTCTCGTCAGTAATCTGACCAACTAAATCCTCTAGCGAATAAATCTTCGGAACAGGCTTGATGATCAGTTCCCCACCGCGAATCTCCATCTCAACGAGGGTATCCTCCACGATGCCAAGCTCTGAGGTCAGAGCCTTCGGGAGTCGCAGGGCCAGACTATTTCCCCATTTCGCCATCTTCCCGTGCATCCGGCAGTGGCCCCTATTTATACAACCAGATGCGCAGCATAGTCAGCAGGTGGTCGGTTTGCACCGGTTTGGCGATGTAGTCCGAGGCGCCGGCGTCCATGCAGCGTTCTCTATCGCCCTTCATGGCTTTGGCGGTGAGGGCGATGATGGGCAGGGACTTGAGTTCGGGCATTTTGCGCAGTTCCATCATGGTCTCGTAGCCGTCCATCTCGGGCAGCATGATGTCCATGAGCACCAGGTCCACGTTGTGATCGGTTTTGAGCAGCTCGATGGCTTCGATACCGCTTTCGGCCGTCATCACCACCATGGAATGCCGTTCCAACACGCTGGTTAAGGCGAACAGGTTGCGGGCGTCGTCGTCCACGATCAGGATGCGTTTGTTTTCCAGCGGCGCGTCGGTCTGATAGACCTTGTCCACCAGGTGTTGAGATACGTCCACATCGCTGGGCAGCTTATGCAGGTAGACCGAGGCCTCGCTGACCAGCTTGCTCAGCGAATCAACGCCTTTGACCACGATGCTCTGGGCCATTTTCTTGAGGCGCGTAGACTCTTTCTTATTGAGCTCGCGTCCCGTGTAGACGATGACCGGGATATTCTTCAGGTTATCCTGAGTCTGCAACTCTTGCAGAACCTCAAAGCCCGAGATGTCCGGCAGCTTCAGGTCCAACACCATACATTCGAAGGGCTGGGTCTGGAGGGCCGCCAGGGCGGCCTGACCATTGGCGACCGCGACCACTTCCACGTCGCCCTGCCCCAGCATCTCGGTAATGCTTTCGCGCTCCAGTTGCTGATCCTCACAGACCAGCACGCGGCGCACACGCATCTTCAAGAAATCGGACAGCCGACCAAAGCACTGGCGCAGTTGCTCGCGGCCGATGGGCTTGATCAGGTGAGCCAGAGCGCCGCGCTGCAGGCCCCGCAGCCGGTCGTCCTGTCCGCTGATGATAATCACCGGGATGTGCCGGGTCTTGGGATCGGCCTTGAGACGATCGAGAACACTCCAGCCATCCAGATCCGGCAGGTAGATGTCCAGGCTGATGGCGTCCGGCTGCAGTTCGCGAGCCATCACCACGGCTTCCTCGGCGCTACGCGAAATCACCGACTTGAAGTGGAACTCGCCGGCCGCTTCCTCGAGTACCTCGCCAAAGTCCGGATCGTCCTCGACGATCAAAAGCAAACGATCGCCGGGCAGCAGATCTCGGGGGGTGAACAGGGGGTTGGAAGACACCGCAGGCATCTCCAGAGCCTGATTGGCCGGTCGAGCCGGCAACGGGTTAAAGCCCAGGAAGATGCGCGGGATGAAGACCGTGAAGGTGCTGCCCCGCGGGGATGAGGTGGTCAGCTGCAACTCGCCACCCAACAGCAGGGACAGCTCGCGGCTGATGGCCAGTCCCAACCCGGCGCCGCCATACTTGCGGCTGGTGCTGGCGTCGGCCTGCTGGAAGGCTTCGAAGATCACTCGTTGGCGTTCCACGGGAATGCCGATGCCGGTATCGGTCACCGACACACCAATGACTTCCTGACTGCGTTTGAGAACCTCGTTGTCGGGGCTCCAACCACCGCTGGCGCGGAAGAACTTGACTTCGATACGGCCCTTCTCGGTGAACTTGAACGAGTTGGCCAGCAGGTTCTTGAGCACTTGCAACAGCCGCGGCCCGTCGGTCGTCAACGTATTGGGCAGATCCTCAGAGCGAGCGATCACCAGCTCCAGGTTCTTGGACTCAGCCACATGCCGGAATGTGCTCTCCAGATGCTGGCTGAGGGTATGTATGGTGACTTCCTCGGGGTCGATGACCACCGTGCCCGACTCGATCTTGGACAGATCGAGAATGTCGTTGATCAGGGTCAGCAAATCCTGACCCGCGCCGCGAATGGTGCGGGCCATATCCTGTTGTTTGCCGGTCAAGTTGCCGTCGTAGTTGGCCACCAGCTGCTCGGCCAATAACAGCAAACTGTTGAGCGGGGTGCGCAACTCGTGGGACATGTTGGCCAGGAATTCCGACTTGTACTTGGAGGTCAAGGCCAACTGCTCGGCCTTGTCCTCGATGGCTCGCCGGGTCTCCTCGATCTCCTGATTCTTGCGTTCCACTTCGGCGTTCTGAGTGGCCAGCAAACTGGCTTTCTCTTCCAACTCTTCGTTGGTCTGACGCAGCTCGAACTGGCCGCTTTTGAGTTCTTGGGCCAGCGCCTGGGACTGCTTGAGCAGCTCTTCGGTTCGGCTGGAGGCCTCGATGGTGTTGAGAACGATTCCGATACCTTCCGTGAGTTGCTCCAGGAAGGCCTGGTCGATGGGCGTGAACAGCTTGAAGCTGGCCAGCTCCACCACGGCTTTGACCTCTCCCTCAAACAGAATCGGCAAAACAATGATATTCAGCGGCGTGCCCTGCCCCAGTCCGGAGGTAATCTGCACATAGTCGGCGGGCACATTGGTCAAGAGGATCCGTTGCTTTTCGAAAGCGCAGGTGCCGATCAGGCCCTCGCCCACCTGCCACTCGGTGGAGATGTTCTTGCGCTCCTGGAAACCGTAACTGGTCAGCAGCTTGTAGCTCTCGTGCTCGTTGTCGCCATTGCGCACGTAGAAAACAGCGTGATGAGCCGATACCACCGGCGCCAGCTCGGCCAGCAAGGAACGAGCCACCCGCAGCAGGTCGCGCTCGCCCTGCAAGATGCGGGTGAAGCGGGCCAGATTGGTCTTGAGCCAGTCCTGCTCGGCGTTGCGATGGGTGGTTTCGCGGAGATTGCGAATCATCTCGTTGATTAAATCCTTGAGGGCGGAGACCTCGCCCAGCGCCTCCACCTGAATGCTTCGCGTCAAGTCACCCTTGGTTACGGCCGTTACCACTTCGGCGATAGCGCGCACCTGGTTGGTCAAGTTGGCGGCCAGCTGGTTTACGTTGTCGACCAGGTCTTTCCAGGTGCCGGCCGCGCCGGGCACCAGCGCCTGTCCGCCCAGTCGTCCGTCCACACCCACCTCGCGGGCCACCGAGGTTACCTGGTCACCGAAGGTGGCCAGCGTATCGGTCATCGAGTTGATGGTGTCGGCCAGCTCGGCGATCTCGCCCTTGGCCTGGAAGGTCATGCGTTGCCTCAGGTTGCCGTTGGCCACGGCCGTCACCACCTTGGCGATGCCGCGCACCTGGTCGGTCAGGTTGGCGGCCATCAAGTTCACGTTGTTGGTCAAATCCTGCCAGGTGCCGGCTACGCCCTGCACCTTGGCCTGCCCGCCCAGCTTACCCTCGGTGCCCACTTCGCGGGCCACACGAGTTACCTCGGAGGCAAAACCATTGAGCTGATCCACCATGGTATTGATGGTGTTTTTTAATTCGAGAATTTCGCCCTTGACGTCTACGGTAATCTTCTTAGATAAGTCACCATAGGCCACGGCAGTTGTTACCGCAGCAATGTTACGCACTTGCGAGGTCAGATTGGAAGCCATAAAGTTCACCGAGTCGGTGAGGTCTTTCCAAGTGCCCGCCACACCCGGCACTTGCGCCTGACCGCCCAGGCGGCCTTCGGTGCCCACCTCGCGGGCCACACGAGTTACCTCGGCGGCGAAGGCGCGCAGCTGATCCACCATGGTGTTCATAGTGTCTTTGAGCTGCAAGAACTCACCGCGCACGTCCACGGTAATCTTACGGGACAAGTCGCCGGTTGCCACCGCGGTGGTCACGTCGGCGATGTTACGCACCTGGTCGGTCAGGTTGGCGGCCATTCGATTTACCGAGTCGGTCAGGTCTTTCCACACACCACCGACACCGGGCACACCGGCCTGGCCACCCAGCTTACCCTCGGTGCCCACCTCGCGCGCTACACGAGTTACCTCGGCGGCAAACCCTTGGAGCTGCTCCACCATGGTATTGATGGTAATTTTTAGCTCGAGAATCTCGCCTTTTACGTCTACGGTAATCTTCTTGGAAAGATCGCCGTTGGCCACGGCCGTGGTTACGTCGGCGATGTTACGCACCTGGTCGGTCAGATTGGTGGCCATGAAGTTCACGCTGTCGGTCAGGTCTTTCCACACACCCGAGACGCCGCGCACCTCGGCCTGGCCGCCCAGTTGCCCTTCCGTGCCCACCTCGCGGGCCACACGGGTTACCTCCGCAGCGAAGCCTTGCAGCTGATCCACCATGGTATTCATGGTGGCTTTCAGTTCCAAAATCTCACCGCGCACTTCCACGGTAATCTTCTTAGATAAGTCGCCGTTGGCCACGGCCGTGGTCACCTCGGCGATGTTACGCACCTGGCCGGTCAAGTTGGCGGCCAGCACGTTCACGTTGTCGGTGAGGTCTTTCCAGACACCCGACACGCCCTTCACGTCGGCCTGACCGCCCAGCTTCCCTTCGGTGCCCACTTCGCGGGCCACGCGCGTTACCTCGGCGGCGAAGCCGTTCAGCTGATCCACCATGATGTTGATGGTGTCCTTGAGTTCGGCGATTTCACCGCGCACGTCCACGGTAATCTTCTTGGACAGGTCGCCTTGGGCCACAGCCGTGGTAACCCCCGCGATGTTCCGCACCTGGCCGGTCAGGTTCGCCGCCATCAGGTTCACGTTGTCGGTCAGGTCTTTCCAAACACCGGCCACACCGGGCACTTGCGCCTGACCGCCCAGCTTGCCCTCGGTGCCCACCTCGCGCGCCACGCGCGTTACCTCGGAGGCGAATCCGTTGAGCTGTTCCACCATGATGTTGATGGTGTTTTTTAGCTCCAAAATTTCGCCCTTCACGTCCACGGTAATGGTCCTGGAGAGCACGCCGCGGGCCACCGCCGTGGTCACCTCGGCGATGTTACGCACCTGGCCGGTCAGATTGCTGGCCATCAAGTTTACGTTGTCGGTCAGGTCTTTCCACACGCCGGCGATGCCTGGCACCACAGCCTGACCGCCCAGCTTGCCCTCGGTGCCCACCTCACGCGCCACACGCGTTACCTCGGAACCAAAGGAGCGCAACTGGTCCACCATGGTGTTGATGGTGTCCTTTAATTGGAGAAATTCACCACGGACGTCTACGGTGATTTTCTTCGAGAGATCGCCTTCGGCCACGGCCGTGGTCACTTCGGCCACGTTACGTACCTGGCCGGTCAGGTTGCTGGCCATCAAGTTCACGTTGTCGGTCAAGTCTTTCCAGACACCGGCCACCCCGGGGACTGTCGCTTGACCGCCCAGCTTACCCTCGGTGCCCACCTCGCGCGCCACGCGCGTTACCTCAGAACCAAAGGAGTTGAGCTGATCCACCATGGTGTTGATGGTTTCTTTCAGCTCGAGAATTTCGCCCTTGGCGTCCACGTTAATCTTGCGCGAAAGGTCGCCGCGGGCCACCGCCACCGTCACTTCGGCGATGGAGCGCACCTGGTCGGTCAGGTTGGAGCCCATGCCGTTCACGTTGTCGGTCAGGTCTTTCCACACACCGGCCACACCCGGCACCAGCGCCTGGCCACCGAGTTTTCCTTCGGTGCCCACTTCGCGCGCCACACGCGTTACTTCGGAGGCGAAAGAGCGCAATTGATCCACCATGGTGTTGATGGTGTCTTTGAGCTGCAGCAGCTCGCCGCGCACGTCCACCATAATCTTCTCAGAAAGGTCGCCTTGGGCCACGGCCGTGGTTACGGCCGCGATATTGCGCACCTGACCGGTCAGGTTAGCCGCCATGAGATTTACATTGTCGGTCAGGTCTTTCCAGACACCGCCCACGCCCGGCACCTGGGCTTGACCACCCAGCTTGCCTTCGGTGCCCACCTCGCGGGCCACACGGGTTACCTCGGAGCCGAAGGCATTCAGCTGATCCACCATGGTGTTAATGGTCACTTTGAGCTGGAGAATTTCGCCTTTGACGTCTACGGTAATCTTGCGCGAGAGGTCGCCGCGGGCCACGGCCGTGGTCACTTCGGCGATGTTGCGCACCTGGTCGGTCAGGTTGCTGGCCATCAAGTTCACGCTGTCGGTCAGGTCTTTCCACACACCGGCTGAGCCCGGCACGGCCGCCTGGCCGCCCAGCTTCCCCTCGGTGCCCACCTCGCGAGCCACGCGGGTTACCTCGGAGGTGAAGGAGCGCAGTTGGTCCACCATGGTGTTGATGGTGTCTTTCAGTTGATGAAGTTCGCCTTTTACGTCGACGGTAATCTTCTTGGAGAGATCGCCTTGGGCCACAGCCGTGGTCACGGCCGCAATGTTGCGCACCTGGTCGGTCAGGTTGCTGGCCATCAAATTCACGCTGGCCGACAGGTCCTTCCAGGTGCCCGACAGGCCTTTCACCTTGGCCTGCCCACCCAGCTTACCCTCGGTGCCCACCTCGCGAGCCACGCGCGTCACCTCGGAGGCAAAGCCGTTGAGTTGTTCCACCATGGTGTTCACGGTACGGGCCGTGCGCAAGAATTCACCCTTCAGGGAACGCCCCTGCACTTCCAGCTCCATGGTTTGGGAAAGGTCACCGCGGGCCACACCGCCGATGACGCGGGCGATTTCGCTGGTCGGCCAGGCCAGATCGTCGATCAAATCGTTGACGCAGGATACGCACTTGGCCCAGCCCCCGTCGGCCCCACTCAAGCTCACGCGCTGTCCGGTCTTGCCTTCGCCGCCCACAGCCCGGCTCACCGTTTCCAACTCGTTTTTCAAACCCGAATTCAGTTCCACCATCGAATTGAACGCGTCGGCGATTTTGCCGTCTAACCCGGTCCAATGATTGGGCAGACGGGTGCCAAACTCGCCCCGCTTCACCGCCATCAGGGCGTTCAGCAGCTCGGTTTTGTCCAGTTCAGACGCTTCTAAGGTGGGCATTCTTGGTCTCCTCGGGTTTTTAGCTGGTCAGTCGAAAGTAAAAAGTGGCGCCAGATTGAGGTTTTCCCTCGGCCCAAATGGAACCTCCGTGGCGAGAAATGGCCCGGTGGGCGATGGCCAGGCCGATCTTGGCCCCCCCCGCGTCACCGATCAGTCGTTGCCGCTGGAAAGGCAAGAAAATGCGGTCGGCAAAGTCAGCCGGAAAACCGCTCCCATTATCGCGCACGAAGAAAGTGGGGGGTCCAGGGGGAGCGTTGGGGGCGTCCTCGACCTGCCCGATCTCGACCTGGGGACGCGGCACCTTGGCGGTGAACTTGATGGCGTTGGCCAGCAACTGGGACATGGCAATCCCGAGTAGACTGGGATCAGCCACCAGCTGCAAACTTTCCGGCATGACCCAGTTCACCCGCTGATGATCAGGCAACGAGGGCAACACCGTCTGGACCACCTCCACCAGATCGATCTCGCGGGGCAACAGCGGCGAGCGCGCCACCTGGGTCAAATCCAAAAATCCCTGGATCAGCTTGTCCGCCCGAGATAGCCCGGACTCCACGAAGCCCAGGTATTTCTTGCCCTTGCCGGTGAGCTTCTCGCCGAACTCCTCGCGCAACAGCCCTACGTAGTTGGAGACCGAACCCAAGGGAGCGCGCAAGTCAAAGGAAACCGAATAGGTAAACCCTTCCAGTTCGCGATTGCTCAGCGCCAGCTGATGGTTGAGCGACTCGATGTGCTGCAACTGGGCCGCCATCTGCACATTCATGGTCTTGAGCTGCTCGGCCTGAATCTCCACCTCGCGGGTCTTGCGGTGCAGATCCACCAGAGCGCTCACCTTGGCGCGCA
>Ga0075012_10006981_pt1 | contig 10169 bp, 4 predicted proteins | sample All_14_2_FD_71474 | JGI IMG/M metagenome (GOLD analysis project Ga0075012, IMG submission 71474) | Freshwater microbial communities in response to fracking from Pennsylvania, USA - Allegheny Zone_MetaG_DW_15 | ecosystem: Environmental > Aquatic > Deep subsurface > Groundwater > Drilled... | reverse complement strand
CAGCGGGCGAACTTCCCCAATGCCGACGCGTCTGAGCTCCGCCGCGCCTTTCAGGCCGCCGCGGCGAAAGGGCTGGGCTTCGCCGTCGGCGAGTGAGCGCCTCACTAACGTGACACCACAACCAACAGAGTTCTCGCCAAGACGCAAAGACGCCACGCCTGAAACCCTTTGCGCCTTTGCGGGAAAACAACTTGTTTTTTATCGTGGTTGTTGATTCGTAAGGCACTAATAGTGGGGCGGAGTCTCTTGGGGAGCGCCGCTGATGCGGGAGGGGTCCTGCTGCTGCCGGAGTTCCGCCGCGAGCCTGCGGTTCTGGAGTTCGAGCGAGAGCACGCGCTTCTGAAGGTCGGTCACGACGGCGTCGAGGCGTTCGGCGAGCTGCTCGCAGAAGGTGACGCGCTCTTCCAGCTGTTGACGGTCACGGGGGTGGTGGTCTTCGTGGGACATGTGTTCAGTGTAGCACACGGCGCAAGAAACGGGGAGGGCCTGCTTTTCAGAGCGGCGTTCATGATTGCTTGAACCGATCCGGTTGAAGAGCTACCATGGTGAAATTATTGAAATAGAAGAGGTCAAATCAACGCGATACGGAGGTGTTCGATGACAGCGATAAACAGAATGGTGTGCTGCGTTGCGGTCTCTGCGTCGGTCATGTACACCGCATCGGCGCAGAGTGTTTGGACCGGGGCGGGTTCCGGTCCGGAGTGGTCGCAAGGGGACAACTGGCAGGGAGGGTCCGCGCCGGTTTCTAGTCCGCTGACGAGCCTCACGTTCGGCGGAAGCGTGACCCAGGCGGTCAACGATTATCTGTCGGGGTCGTTCTTTTCCAATCTGACGTTCGCGGCGGGCGCTTCGCCGTTCACCCTTTCCGGCAACCGGTTCAATCTGCTCGGCAATCTCGCCAACAGTTCCGGCACGCGTCAGCACATCGCGGCGGACCTCACGTGGGCCGGGAGCAACCGCACGCTCGACACCGGCGCGGGGGACGTGATCTTCGGCGGGTATCTGAGCAGTGGCGCAACCAACGCCTCCTTCACGAAAAACGGCTCAGGGCGGCTCGTGCTGCAGGGCGGCGGAAATTTCACGGCGGTGGATCCGATCAGCAGGATCAATGGCGGGACACTGATTGTGGCGGCCGACACGGTTTTCAATCGGTTGGACTTGCAAAACAACGCGACGCTGGTGATCACGAACAACGCGACGCTTTCCGGCTTCACGGGGACGCCGTACGTGTTCTGGCAAGGTTCGACGGTTGAGCTTTGCAGCGGCCGGATCGTCGTCGGGAGCACGTTGCTCACGGCGCAGGACTGGTCGAAGACCTGCACGATCAACGTGCGCGGCGGCGTCTTCAACGTCGGGGGTGACCCGCGGTGGTCGAACAACGGGAACACGTTGCTCACGCTCAGCGGCGACGGCGCTTTCGAGTGGCTTTCGACAGGGCGGGAATTGGCTGAGAACGGCGGCAGCCGCATCACCATGGATGGCGGCCTGTTCAAATTCGGGGCCGACGGGGCCGGCGAGTTCGATGTGGGATACCGGCTCACGGGTCAGAAAAGAGACACGACGATCACCAACCGGATCGATTTTAACGCGGGGCTTTTCCTGACCGGCGTGTTCAAGCACAGCGCGCGAACCAATCTTCACACCACCCTCGCCTTTAACGGGGGCACGGTGCGCGCAGGCAAGACCACCGCAACGTTCTTTGGCGGCCGTCCGGATCTCATCGACTCGCTGGTTCAGGCCGGCGGGCTGGTCTTCGACACGCAGGGCTACACGGTGACGTTGAACGACGCCATCGAGTCGGGCGACGCCCCTGACGGAGGCCTGACCAAGCTGGGCTCGGGGACGCTTGTCTTGGCCACCAACTGCACGTACACCGGAGCGACGGCGGTTTCGAACGGCCTGCTGAACATTCAGGCGCCGCTCGCCACAACCGCGCTTCGGCTTGCGCCGCACGCGTCCGCCAACCTCGCCTCGAACGCGTTTTTCTCCGGGGCGCTGACGGTCGGGAGGTCGGCGACGTTCGGGATCACGCCGGGCTCCACGGGGACGCTCGCGCTCGCGGGGCTGACGCTGGGTGACGCGCAGGGCCGGGGCCGGATGATCTTCGAAATCACCGACGGGTCCGGCTTCGACCAGGTGGACGTCACGGGCGCCGACGCGCTCGACCTTTCGCACGGTGCCGACCTGTTCCTCTATCAGACCGGCACGACCGCAACGTTCGCCGCCGACGGCACCTATCCGCTGATCTCCTACAGCGGGGCGCCGGCCGGTTCTGTGGACGACCTCCGTGTCGCCAATCCCGACCCGATGAAACAATACACGTTCTCGGACGGCGGAGGGGTCATCTCGCTGACGATTTCCGGTGCGACCGGCGCGCAGTGGCGCTCCGTGAGCGATGGAAATTGGTCGGACTCGAACAACTGGGAAGGCGCGGTGCCGAATGCCGTTGGCGCTCCGGCTCTTTTCCTGACGAACGCCGTTGCCGCGCTGACGGTCACGCTCGACGCCGCCGCCACGGCGGGTAATCTGGTCTTCAGCAACGCCGCTGCGCCGTACACGCTTGCGGGCGGCCAGACGCTGACGCTGGATGCCGGCTCGCAGCCGGCGCTGCTCGTCGTGCAAGCCGGCCGGCACACGGTCGCTCTGCCGCTGGCGCTGGCGTCCGACGCGAAAGTCCTGACGTCCGCCGGGTCGTCGCTCGCGTTGGCCGGGGCGATCTCCGGCACCGGGCCGCTGACGGTCACCGGGCCGGGAGACACGGTGCTGACCGGCACCAACCAGGCGCTGACGCAGCTCAGCGACGGCGCGTTGACGATTCGGGACGGCGCCTCTCTGGCCGGCGGCGTCGAGTTTGACAACGGGACGCTCGCGGTGACGCAAAGCACGGCCATCGCCGCCGCGTTCAACGTGGGCGCGCGCGGGGCTGTGGTGCAGCCGGCGGCCGACGTGACGGTGACTCTGGCGTCAGCGACGCAGGGTGCCGGCCTGTTGCGCAAGACCGGTTCCGGCACGTTGGCCTTGTCTGCCCCGCTGGGCAATGGCGGCGGTGTTTCGGCTGAAGCGGGGACGCTGGCTTTCACCCAGGACGTGTTCGGTGCCGCTGCCCCGCTGCGGCTGGCAGGCGCGACAGCCTCGTACACCGGAGCCGATCCGGTCTCGCTGAGCGTCCCTCTTACCGTGGGGGCCTCCTCTATGCTCCGCGCCGAGCAGGCCGCGCTGACGCTCACCGGCTCGCTGGACTTCCCTGCCGCCGCGACGCTCTCCCTGGTGAGCACCAACGGGCTGACGCTGGCGGGCCGTGCGACGCTGAACACGACGGGCAGCAAGTTACACCTGCAGCAAGGCGTGTTGCGCTTCGCGGGAGGCGCAGACTACACGCTTTTCAGCGGCGCGCGCGACACGCTGAAATTCGGACAGAATGCGAATGCGCCGACCGAGCTGGTCATTGAATCCGGTGCCCGGCTCAAAACGGGCGGGATCCATATGAGCACGGCGGTGGACAGTGCCACCAACTGCGAGTGCGTGGTGCGTCAGGAAGGCGGCACCGTGGAGGTCACCAACGGCGAAGGGCTGTTCATCCGCGACTACGGCGCTTCGGCCGGAACGTATCGGATGAATGGCGGGACCTTCAGTGCGCCGGTCAGCTCGTGGACCAGCGTGGGCTCCAAGGGCCCCGGCTACCTGATCGTCAACGGGGGCGTCATGACGCTCGGCCGTTTTGCGATGGGCGTCACCGATTACTCGAATTACGCATGGAACGGACCTGGCGGTCATATCGCGATCACCGGCGGCCGGCTGACCATCGCGGGCTCCTGCTCTTGGATGTCGGACGCCAACCGGAGCCGGTACAACACCGTGCTGTTGGGCAACGGCTCGCCGGATCAGGGCGAACTCCAGCTGGTGGCCACCACGCGGTCGGTGCCGTACGGCGCCAACGGCGGGCGTACCGCCTTCACCTTCCATGGCGGCGTGCTGAAGGTGCGCGGCCTTGCCGCCTCCGGCAGCTCTTCGCTCGCGAACTATCTGAACGGCGTCGACACGCTGTCGCTCCGTTCGGGCGGCGCGCGCTTCGACACCGCCGGTTTCGACGTGACCCTGCCGCAGCCGCTGCGTGCCGCCGAGTCGTCGGGCGGCCTGATCAAGCGCGGCGCGGGCACGCTGTCGCTCACCAGCGACAAGAACGCCTGGTGCGGGGCTACGGAGGTCCAGTCCGGCACGTTGCGCGCGCGGCTCAATCAGGAGGCCCAGCGCCTTTATCCTGAAGGGTTGCTGGCGCTCTGGACGTTCGACGACGGCACGGCCTCGGACCAGTCCGGCAACGGTTTTAATCTGCTCCAGCAGAACGACACCAATCTGGTGAGTTTCGTCGAGGGCGGCGCGCTCGGCAAAGCCGCCCGGTTCACCGGCCTGAGCTCCTTGAAAATGGCATACACGTCGTTCTTCGAAATCGCCACCTACTCGGTGTCGGCGTGGGTCAAGCTGGCCTCCAAGGGTGACCATCAGGGTATCTTCAGCACCCGGGTGAATGCGGCTGAAAACAATGCGGGCGCGACGTTCGATTTCAAATACAACGGCAGCGACTACATCTCGAACCTGATTCCCGGAAACCTCGGGCACGGGGCGCATATCACGGCGGCGATGGGGGGCTCGCTCCCCGTGGGAGAGTGGCACATGATCACCTATGTGGTCGTTCCGGGACGGGTCGACGCCTATCTCGACGGCGTGTGGAAAAACGCCACCAACGGCACGACCTCGGCTCTCCTGCCGCCGGGCTATCTGCTGACGCTCGGGCGGGGCACCGCCACACCGACGAACCCGAACGGCGAGATCATGCGGGATGGCGGAATGATCGATGACGTGGCGGTCTTCAGCCGTGCGCTGACCGCCGGAGACATCGCGGCGCTGTATGCGGCGGCGGTTACGCCGCGCCCGCCGGTGCAGGTGGCCGAGGCTGCGGAGTATGATCTGCTGGGCTCCACCAACACGACGCCGTCCGTGACGGGCGGCGGCACGATTTCCAACGGCACGCTGGTGGTGACGGAACGGCTGGAACCGGAGGGGGATGGCGAGGTGGCCACCCTGACGGTCGGGCACCTCGTCCTCGGCAGCACCAATCTGGTCTATGCCTGCACGGTCACGGAGCAAACGAACGACGTGGTCCGCGTGAGCGGGGCCTTGGAGGTTCCCGCGACCGGCACGATCGACTTGGGCCGCACCGCGCTTGATCCGCTGACGACGCCGCTGCGCCGCACGGTCATGCTTTTCGGCGCGATCGAGTCTTCGGATGCGCAGCGGCTGGAGCAGTGGAAGGTGACCGGCGACGGGATCACGGGCAAGAACATTCTCCGCTCGGTGCTCGTGAATGCGGGGACGGGGCAGGTGGACGTGGAGCTGCGGTTTGCCGGTTCCATCATGCTCCTCCGCTAGAGCGGATTAATAACGTTTGAGGGGGAGGCTGGAAATGACGCGGGTCCTTTTCTTGTGCGGATGGGCGGCGGCGGCAGGGGTCGGTTGGGCGGCGGTGACGCCGAACGACTTTTCGGAAGGGACGGACAGCGACCGGATCGAGGCGGCGGTCGCCAAGGCGGTGGAGATGGGCGAGCGGTCGGTCGAGATCCCGCGCATGAACGCGAAGAGCGGCCAGCCGCTCTGGCTGATCGGGCGGGCGATCCTGCTGCCCTCCGACTTCACGCTGGTGCTGCGCGACTGCCTGGTGCGGCTCGCGCCGGGCACGCAGGACAACCTCATCCGCAACGCGGGCACGTCCAAGGAGCCGATGGAGACCGACCAGAACATCCGCATCCTCGGCGTGGGCAACGCCGTTTTGAGCGGGGGGCTTACGGCACATTTCGATCCGCCGGGCGACAAGAGCGGCTGGCGCACGATCGGCGTGCTGCTGTGCGGGGTGAAGCAGTTCACGATTGAGGGATTCACGTTGGAAGAGACGCAGGCGTGGGCCGTTTCCGTGGAGAACGGCTGCGCCTTCGGACGCATCGCCAACCTGCACTTCAAGAACAGCAACAAATACCCGAATCAGGACGGCGTGGATATCCGCAAGGGCTGCCACGACATCCTGATCGAGAACATCACGGGCGTGACCGGCGACGACGCGGTGGCGCTGACCGGTCTGCGCAGCGACAAGCCGCCGGCGGCGGGCCGGAAATCCATGCAGGTCGGCGGCGGCAAGCCGCGCCGGGACGACGACATTTACAACATCACGATCCGCAACGTGCGGGCCAAGGTGGCGGGCGGGCACCACATCGTCAGGCTGCTGAATCAGGACGGCATCCGGCTCTACAATATTTTCATCAGCGATATCATGGACGCGTCGGTGGCGGGCGAGCCGCGCGTGCAGGCCGGCTTGAAAATCGGCGACCGGGGTTATTGGAGCATGAAGCCCTGCGAGCTGGGCGACACGTTCAACGTCTTCGTGGACAACGTGCTCACCCGCGGCAAGACGGGGGTGAGGATTCAAGGGACGCTCAAGAATGCGGTGCTGCGCAACATCGTGGGCTACGACGGCTGCACGAACCTGGTGGAGAGGACCGCGCCGACGGAGAACGTGGTCGTTGACGCGAAGCAGTTTTAGCGCCTTATAAACCGACAACAGCAAATGAAAAAAAGACATGCCGTTCTGATCTCAGTTTTCTGCGCGAGCATCGGCGCGGCAGATGCGCCGCTCCGTCCGTCCGGCCGCGAGTGGCCGCCCGTGATCGGCGCGTGGTTCTGGACGCGAGAGGTGCTGGAGCCGGAGGGCTTCAAGCCGTTTCTGGACGCGGCCGCCGCGCATTCGCCGTACACGCTGCTTACGACCTCCTGCCGCCACGCCGAGGTTGTCGAGCCGCGCGTGCACGATCAGGTCGGCAAAGCGGTTCAGTATGCGAATTCGCTGGGGCTGGAAGTCGCGCTGGAAGTCGATATCCGTCTGGCCCGGCAGGCCTTCCGCGCCCGATATCCCGATGAACAGCAGGAGGAACTCGTCCTCAAGATGGCGGAGTTTCCCAAGGAAGGCGCGGCCGAGGTTGTGTTCCAAGGGAGCGACACGGGCGACCACATGAACGGCAGTCTGTCCAAGTACGAGTGTCTGACCACGCGGCTCGTGCGCGTCTACTCGTTCGTGCGCGGGCCAGAGGGGCTTGACCCGGCGACGGTGAAGGACATCACCGGCGACGGCGTTGTCGCGACGGCCGAAGGGCGGCTCAAGCTGACGGTGCGCGTGCCCGCGCAGCCGGGCCGCGACGCGTGCGTGATCGCCTCGCACACCTGTCTCACGCCCGATGTGTTCGCGCCGCATTTCCTCGACTACCAGCGCGGCCTCATCCGGCAATATGCCGACCTTCCGCTGGCGGGCATCATGAAAGACGAGTGGGGCTTTCCGCCCGACCACACCGGCAATCCCGCGCACGACCGTTACTGGTACTCCCTTGCCATGGCGGCGGCTTACGCGAAGGCGGCGGAGGGACGGGAGCTGGTGCGCGATGCGCTGCTGATGTTCGCGGGCGAGAAGGGGAGGGCGCACGAGCGCCAGGTCGCCGTCAACCGCTACCGGAAGCTGTGCCGCGTGCGCAATGTGGAGATCGAGGACGACTTCTACCGCGCCGGGAAGGAGGCGTTCGGCAAAGACGCGTTTATCGTGACCCACTCCACGTGGATCCCGTATCCGGGCGCGCAGGAGTTTCGCAAGAACGGGTTGTCCTGGTGGGACGCGACGCGGGATATCGGGCAGTCGGACGAGTCCGCGCCGTATCCGTGCCGCACGGCGCTGGCCAAGCGGTGGGGCTTTCCGCTCTGGTATAACCAGACCTACTCCAAAGAGACGGCGCCGTACGTGCGTGAACTCTGGCAGGGCGCGTTGAGCGGCGGACGGCTGAACGTGCATCCGCTTTATCCTCGCCCGGATCTCAAGGGCGGCGAGCGCGACTTCGGGCTGATGCGCAGCGGGCTGATGGCCGGCCTGACGCGGCTGCGCATGCTCGATTTTATTACCCGCGCCCCGCTGGACTGTCCGGTGGCGGTGGTGTTCGGCCACGCGTGCGCCATGAACTGGACGCAGCCCTCGTACGACAACGTGGGGCTCGGCGTCGCCTCCGCGCTCTGCGCCAAGGGATATCCGGCGGATCTGATTCCCTCCAGCCTGGTCGCGTCAAAGGCGCTGAGGCTCGACGACGAAGGCTATGTCTGCCTTGGCCCGCAGCGGTACACGGCGGTGGTGCTGTACCAGCCCGAATTCGGAGACGGGCAGGAGCTGTCGTTCTTCAGCCGGGCTGCGGCGGGGAAGAGCGCCGTGTATCGGGTGGGCGACTGGACCATGGATTCCGAGGCGCGCCCGCTCGATGCGAAGGCGCGGCTGGGCACGCGGGTTGTGGCGTGTGCGGACGATAGCGCGTGCGTTGAGAGCGTGCTGCGGCTGCTCGGCGCGTCCGGCGTGGCGCGCGTCACGGGGTGGTCGGCCGGCCTCCAGAGCTGGGGACGTCCGGGCGGGGGCCTGCTGGCCGCGCCGCCGACGGAGGGGCACAGCGCGCTTACGGACGGGACCTGCGTGCGGGTCGCAGGCGCACAGGAGCCGGCGGGCGATCCGATCAGCGAAACGTTTCACTGGCAGGGGCGCGCCGTCACGGTCGACGCGGTCGGGGTGGTGGCGATCCGGTTCGCGGCGGACGGCACGGTCGCGGCCTTTGCGGCCGGCGGACTCAAGGCGCTCAAGACGGACGGGCTTGAGCTCGCGTTGGAAGAGCGCGTCGATCTTGCGTTCCGCAGGGAAAAAGACGGGCGCGCGCGCGGCGTGATCCAGGGCCTGTCGGGCGAGGTGCCGAAGGCGCTTCAGGCGCTCACGCCGGACTGGCAGCGGCTGGCGGTGCCGCCGCCGTACAGGTGAAGCTGGGCATAGTGATGCCGTCGATTTCAGGTGGGGACGCCTTTCCGACGTAGTCCGCGACGTAGTCCGCAGACGGTTCGGGGTTGACTCTTTTCGCCTCCCCCCGGCATAATAACTGCCAATCATGGGAGCCGGAACGTTTCCGGTCTGCCCTATGGGATGCTCGTGCAGGAGATTATGGATGCAGGGACATTCCGGGGTATGCTGACGGGGCACGGGCGGATGACTTCAAACGAAAAGGATACGGGTATGAAAAAGGAGCGGCTTTTCCTTTGCCTCGCGGTTGTCGCGTCGGCGGTGTGTCTGGACGCGCGCGCAGCCAATATCGAGTTCTATCGGCGTTCCAAAACCGGCGGCAGTTGGAACGACGTCAACAACTGGGTGACGAATTCCGGCGGCAGCGTGCTCCGGGGAACCTATCCGCAGGATCCCGCCACCGACCGGGTCTGGCTCACAGACGGGTTCACCAACGATACCCGCGAGCTCTATCTGGAGTCGGATATCAACGTGTTGAACATGATGCAGCTCAATGCCGGCTCCGGGAATCAAACCAACTACCTCAATCTCGGCGGGCACACGCTTTATGTGGCAAACTTTCTCAATCAGGACTGGGGATCAGTCGGGACGTTCGCCATCACCAACGGGAACATCTCCGCCACGATGATCCGCACCATCGGCAGCGGATATTGCCTTTGGTTCAAGGGGCCGAACACCCGGTTCGATCTCCACGGCACCTGGTACCGGATCTGCATCGGATATAACAGCGCCAGAACCACCCTGCGGGTTTCCGACGGGGCGGTCTGCAACTGGCCGTGCAACGTGTTTTATTTGGGGGGGGAGCAGCTCAGCGGCAGCCACGACGGTCACCGGCTGATGATTGACAGCGGCGGTTTGGTGACGAACTGCAATACGGATCTGCTGATCAATTATGGCGGCGGCACCAACGGGCTGTATGTGTCGGACGGGGGGAAATTTCACTCCAACGCGGGCATTCAGATGAACTCCAGCGGCGGCGGCTGGCACACGAACCCGGTGATGAAGAGCGTGACCGCGATCCTCGACGTGCGCAACGGCGCCGTCGACATCGGCAATCTGACCGGCAGCGTCGGATCGAACAGTGTGCTGCGGTTGGCGGGGCCGCAGTCCGACCTCCGCATACGGAGCGCGATGGTCATCACCAACACGTTCGACATGACGTTCGACATGACGAACGGCGCGTTCGCCGCCGGGACGGCTCCGATCCGCCTCACCAGCGCCAGCCATACGCACATTCTGGGTGACGGCACGATCCGGG
>Ga0075012_10006980_pt1 | contig 10170 bp, 9 predicted proteins | sample All_14_2_FD_71474 | JGI IMG/M metagenome (GOLD analysis project Ga0075012, IMG submission 71474) | Freshwater microbial communities in response to fracking from Pennsylvania, USA - Allegheny Zone_MetaG_DW_15 | ecosystem: Environmental > Aquatic > Deep subsurface > Groundwater > Drilled... | reverse complement strand
TTTGCCGGAAGCGTGCGGGTGTGCCCTGAGCCTGTCAACGCGAGCGCGTCGCGTCGCAGAACTCAGTTGCGCTTCGTGACCTGGATGAACGTATTGTTGGTGTTGGGCCGGTAGCTGACATCGTAATGGCCGCCCGCTCCGACGGCGTCACAGCTCGCCCCCACGGTCTGAACGCGCCCGATCGTGTAGGTCGTCCAGGCACTGCCCTTCGACATGTCGACGTCGAGCTGGAACAGCAGGTTTGGGGAGCTCTTCTGGCCGTTCTGGTACTGCCAGCAGATCCAGTTCTTGTAGCCCGGCTTCAGCTGCATGGTCTTCCACTCGCCCTCGCCCCACTTGTAGCGATAGCTGATCTGGGCCTGTGTCTGGTTGTGCAGGCAGGCACAGCCATGTGTGGTCTGCTGCGCCGCCGCCGGGCGCGCGCCCGCGGAGGCCAGGGCGACCATGGCGATCGCCGTCAATCCGAGTTTCATTTGCTCTCCCCAAGTGACGGGAGAGCCTATGATTATCTCCTTGCAACTGCAACTTCCGCCCGCCTGCGTCACCCTGCCTTTCGCTGGCATTGGAAAGTGACCACGCGCGGCTTGTACGGCGCTGGTGGCGGGACGGCGGGAAAACTCTTCTTCGGCCAGGTGCCATCGGCCAGATGGCGATCGATCACGGGAATGAGGAGTTGCAGCATGATCCAGGCGCGCAGCCGCACGCCTTCGGTCGTGCCGTGGATGGCATCGATGAAGAGATCAGGATCGGACGGCATCAACCGGGCAACATCGAGGAAGTCGATCCGGTGTTCCTTCGCATACTTTTCCAGCACGCGGTTCTGGAACCGGGCGAGCCGCGCCAGATCCCGGTATCGGAACGGCGCATAGCCGAAATTGAGATACTCCAGGATGAAGCGATGGCGCACCGGATCCAGCACCATCCCGTCCTCGACCAGCCACTTGAACGAGGCCAGCGCCATCTCGCCCCCGACCGCTTCCGTCGTCGCCTCGATGCGGCCTAGATCGGCCAGGATCTCCGACAGGCTGACCGGAAGGTCCTTTCGCGCGAGGTCGGGGTCTGACTCGTCGACGCCCTTGGGCCAGACCAGCGTGTAGTCCGGCTTCGGCCATTCCCGGCCATCGGCTCCGGGCTGGCTCGCATTGCCGGCGGTTGGCGATGCCGGCGCCTGCGGTGAGTCATACTGGGCGAGCAGACCCTTCAGGCGATTGGCCAGCGTCGAGCTGTAACTCAGATCCTCGACGATGCGGGCGAACAGGCCGGGGGGCGGCGGAGTCGCAACCGGCAGTCTGGCGGGGCGCGGCGGAAGATCGGGGACGAGCGGCTCCAGATAGAACTGGTTGGCGCCCTCGTAATAGACGACGAGGTCCGGTGCGAGCGGCGCCACCTCGTTCTTCATGATGGCGGCGATGTCGGGAGACCCGATGCTCTCGCGCCCCGCGTTCAAGACCTCGAAGCGAAGGTCGAGCTTCTTTGCGGAGGCCCATCGATTGAGCCAGTAGCCGACATGCTCGGGATAGGAATACGGGAAATGGTGTGACGCTACCGTCGTCGACGCGCCCAGGAACGCGATCCGGATCGTCTTCGGCTGGCGCGCGAGCGGCACGGGACCACCCCGGAAACCATAGGCGTTGGTCACCAGCCCGATCGGTGTCGTCGTGTCGGGCAGGAAGCGGAAGCGCGGCCACGGACTGCCGTCGGGTGGATCGTAGACGTAGATCCGCCCCGGCGCGTCCTTGAGATAGGGATGGGCGCAGGGATCGGGGCCGACGAAGACGCTGTTCCAGACCTTGAACATGTCGGCGCGCCGCGTGCCGTCGGTCACGCCGCTCGCCTCGACCCGTCGGACCAGTTCGCCATCCTCGGCCGAAGCCGACCGCCGGTTCGGCAGCGGCGGCGGATCGTCGGCAAACCACCCGCGTTGAACTCCCTCTGCCAAAGGGATGCCATCGAGATACCTGAGCGCAGCGCTCGGCTCCTGGGCGTCGAGCCAGCGCGCCATCCCCTCCGCGAGCGCCGTGCAGAGCAGGACGGACACGAGGAGCAACAGGACGTTCTTCAGGATGGTCGCCACCCCATGCTGTTAGTACGTCCGGCCGGGCGAAGCCAGACGCACCGTCCTGCAGAGCATGGTATTGATCGCGGATCTCATACGGAGAGCAGAATGCGGTTCGGCTGGCTTACCCTCGCAATGTCCCCCTCCCCTGAAGAGGATGGCGCCCGCATCGACCAGATCGTGGCGCAGGCCTGCGAGGCCGAACGGTTGGGCTTTTCCGACGTCTGGCTGACCGAACACTATTTCACCGGCGAGAGCGTCTATTGCGATTCGCTGATGTTCGCGGCGGCTCTGGCGATGAAGACCAGCAAGGTTCGGCTGGGCTTCGCGGTGGTGCAGACGCCCTTCCATCATCCGGTGCGCCTCGCCGTGCAGCTGGCGCTGCTCGACAATCTCAGCAAGGGCCGCATCGACGTCGGGATCGGCAAGGGCACCGCCTACAACGAGTATGAATTCGTCGGCCACGGGATGCGCAGCACCGACAGCCGCGAGCGCATGGAGGAGACGGTCGACATCCTGCAGCGCGCCTGGACGGAATCGCCTCTCGACTATGAGGGCAAATTTCACACGCTGCACGTACCGGCGATCCGGCCGAAGCCCGTGCAGCAGCCCGGCCCGCCCCTGTGGCGCAGCGTGATCTCGCCAGGGTCCTTCCGGGAATGCGGCCGGCTCGGCATGCCGATCCTGACCGCCCGACTGCCTGTGGAGCGCATCAAGGAGCGCTGGGCGACCTACGCCGCGGGTATCGACGAGGGCGGACACGATGCCGCGACCAAGGCGCGCCTGCTCGCCCAGAGCGCGCTCTGGCGCAACGTCTATGTCGCGGAGTCCGATGCCGAGGCAGAGGACACGCTGGCCGCTCTGCTGGTCGAGACGCGCGCCCACATGATGCATGTCCGCGAGGCGTACAACCCGCCCGACTTCGAGCCCGAGCCCGCGACCCTGAATGCCTGGACCGATCCAAAGGTCCCCGACTCCGAAGCGGTGCCGTTCCTGCTGCGAACCGGCTGTCTCTACGGCTCGGCAAGGCGGGTGGCAGATCAGGTCGCCGAGCTTCGCGACGTCGGCGTCCAGCACCTGCTCTGCCAGACCGGCTTCGGCGCCATGAGCCACGCCCAGAACCTTGCCTCGATGCGCCGGTTCGGCGAACTGGTGATGCCGTCCTTCCGGGAGTCTCGCTCCAGCTGACGGTCTCCGTACCCCAGCGTACAGACGTTTTGCCTCTCTCCCGATTAATTGCCAATGCGGCCGGAACCAGATGCCCGTGTTTGCGTTTGCTAATTCGGCCTTGCCCCCTGCGAGTGGGCGGGGCGAGGAGATCAGGGGGAGAACATGGCCGTTTCCAGCCACGACCAGGCGTTGGTGCGCCTTTTTGCAGAAGGTGAAGCGGAGATTCTTGCGGACTGGGTCTCCACCCTGAATTTGCGGGAAACCCGCATGACGCCTCAGGAAGCCGAGAGCCAGGGTCGCGCCGTCTTGCACGCCCTCGGCAAGGCCGTCGCTCAGGGTAATGCCAACGACCTGCGGGGCGCCGAGTATCTCGAAGTCCGCGAGGTCCTGCAGGGCTTCTCGCGCAGCCGCGCGCTGCAGGGCTTCTCCCCCACGGAAACCGCCACCTTCGTCTTCTCCCTCAAGCGGTCGTTGTTCGCGCAGGCACGCAAGACGGCAAAGGGCGACGAAGCCTTCCAGCTGCTCTGGCGCGTGACGGAGTTGATCGACCAGCTCGGCCTGTTCACGGTCGAAACCTACCAGAAGACCCGGGAAGAGCTGATCGCGCGCCAGGGCAAGGAGATCGAGGAACTTTCGACCCCGGTGGTGAAACTCTGGGACGGGATCGTCGCGCTGCCCCTGATCGGCACGCTGGACAGCGGCCGCACCCAGGTCGTGATGCAGAACCTGCTGGAGACGATCGTCCAGACCGAGGCCGAGATCGCCATCATCGACATCACCGGCGTCCCCATGGTCGATACGCTGACGGCCCAGCACCTCCTGAAGACGGTGTCGGCCGCGCGGTTGATGGGGGCGGACTGCATCATCAGCGGCATCCGGCCCCAGATCGCCCAGACGATCGTGCAGCTCGGCGTCGACCTCAACGTCGTCTCCAAGGCGACACTCGCCGATGCGCTGGCGCTGGCGCTCCGCCGCACGGGCCGGGTCGTGAGCAAGCTGAAGGTCCCGTCGCCCTCTGCCCCGCAGGAACCACCGGCCGAGGCCCGCGGCTGAGGCCGGCGCCATGGACAGCATCCCCATCCTGAAAATCGGGTCGGCGCTCCTGGTGACGATCCAGGTCGACATGCACGACCAGCTTGCGACGCGCCTGCAGGACGATCTCACCGAGAAGATCGTGCAGCACCGCGCCCGTGGCGTCCTGATCGACATTTCCGCACTCGAGATCGTCGACAGCTTCATCGGCCGCATGCTGGCCAACATCGCCAACGTCTCCCGCCTTCTCGACGCCGACACGGTGGTTGTCGGCATGCGTCCCGAGGTCGCGATCACGCTGGTCGAGCTCGGCCTCGGCCTGCCCGGGGTGAAGACCGCGCTCAATGCCGAGCGTGGACTCGCCCTCATCGGCGGCGTGTCGGCCGCGGGCCAGGCGGCGGACGATGCCGACGACGACTGACACCCTGCCGATCACCTCGGGTGACGATGTCGTGCGGGTCCGCCAGAAGGTCCGCGTGCGCGCGACCGAGATCGGCCTGTCGCTGGTCGACCAGACAAAGCTGATCACCGCCGCGAGCGAGCTGGCGCGCAACACGCTGGACTATGGCAAGGGCGGGCATGCCGATATCGAAACCATCCTGGGCGACCGGCGCGGCGTGCGGGTGATCTTCCGCGATCGCGGCCCGGGCATCCCCGACATCCAGCAGGCCCTGACCGACGGCTTCACCTCCGGCAACGGGCTCGGCCACGGGCTGGGCGGCGCCCGCCGTCTCGTCGACGACTTCGACATCCAGAGCACGGTCGGTGCCGGCACGACGGTCACCATCGCCCGTTGGAAGCGATGAACCGCCTGCTGCCCGTTCCGGACACGAGCCATGCGAACGCCGCCCGGCGCGAAGTGGAAAACGTGGCGCGACTCTGTGGGTTCAGCGAGCAGGATATCGGCCGCGCCGCACTGGTCGCGCTGGAGATGGCCACGAACGTGGCGCGGCATGGCGGCGGGGGACACCTGCTGCTCGGCGAGGTGACCGCGGAGGATCGCAAGGGACTGGAGCTGATCTCGATCGATCGCGGGCCCGGCATGGCCGATGTCGCGCACAGCATGAGTGATGGCGTCTCGACCTACGGCTCCGCCGGTGTAGGCCTCGGCGCGATCCGCCGGCAGGCGGACGAGTTCGACATCCATTCCCAGACCGGATCGGCGCCCGGTCACGGCACCGCCATCTATGTCCGCCTCTGGCCCGGCCGTCGCGCCCCGGTCGACAAGCTCGCGAGCATCGGCTCCGTCTCCGTGCCCAAGCCGGAGGAGCTTGTGTGCGGTGACGCCGTGTCGATGGTGCGGTCGGGGACCGTCGTCTCCCTTCTGGTCGTCGACGGGCTGGGCCATGGCGTGGCTGCCCAGCAGGCCGCAAAGGCCGCTTGTGAGGTGTTCCAGAAGAGTCTCGTCACGTCGCCCATCATGGCGGTTCAGCGGATCCATTCCGGCCTGCGCGGAACCCGCGGCGCCGCCATCGGCGTCGCCAACGTCGATCTCGCTGCCTCCTCCCTCACCTTCAGCGGCCTCGGAAACATCGCAGGCCTTGCCGCCGCGGGCGGCCAGGTCAGGCGCTTCGTCTCCATGAACGGCATCGCGGGCCACACCGCGGGACAGCTCAGGGAGTTCGTCTATCCGTGCGACGGTCCGGGACTCGTGGTCATCCTGCATTCCGACGGCATCGGCACCAGCTGGTCGCTCGACCGCTACCCTGGTCTGGCGGCGCGCCATCCGGCCCTGATCGCGGCGATTCTCTACCGTGACGGCACGCGCGGCCGGGACGACGCCACCGTTCTTGTCCTGAGGCGGTCGCCATGAGCGAGGTCACGCTCTACAGCATGCGGCTCGACACCGAGCAGGACATCGTGCGCGCCCGCCAGCGCGCCCGCCACATCGCGCGCCTCGTGGGATTCGACCGGCAGGCGCAGACCTCGATCGCCACTGCGGTCTCCGAGGTGGCGCGCAATACGGTGACCTATGGTGGCGGCGGCGGACTTTCCTTCGCCCTTCTGGGCGATCCGCCGGCGCAGTCGCTCACCATGACCTTCCGCGACCAGGGACCGGGGATCGCCGACCTGGAGAGCATCCTGGGTGGGACCTACGTCTCGCCGACCGGCATGGGCATCGGCTTGATCGGCACCCGCCGCCTGATGGACAGGTTCGACATCGACAGCGGTCCGACCGGCACCCTCGTGCGCTTCGGCAAGTACCTGCCGCGAGGGACGGCCGCCAACGACATGTCGGTCGGTCGCGTGGCCTCCGACCTCGCGAGGTCGGGCCCCGAAGTGCTGGTCGAGGAGGTGCTGGCGCAGAACCGCGACCTCCTCACCACGATGGCCGACCTCGAGACCGCACGGGCGGAGCTTTCGGAATTGAATGCCGAACTCGACAGCACCAATCGCGGCGTCCTCGCGCTCTATGCCGAGCTGGAGCAGCGCGCCGACGAACTGAAGCGCGCCAGCGAAGTGAAGAGTCAGTTCCTCTCGGCCGTCAGTCACGAACTGCGCACGCCGCTCAACTCCATCACGGCGCTGACCCGCATGCTGGCGGACCAAACCGACGGGCCGCTCAACGAGGAGCAGCAGCGCCAGCTTTCCTATGTCCGCCAGTCTGCCGATACGCTCACCCGACTGGTCAACGACCTGCTCGACCTCGCCAAGGTCGAGGCGGGCCGCATAGACGTGCATCCGGTCAAGGTCGAAGTCTCCGAGCTGCTCTCGGCCCTGCGCGGCATCATGAAGCCCCTGCAGATCAGCGCGGAGGTGGATCTCGTCTTCCGCGACCTTACAGGCGGCCTCCTGCTCTACACCGACGAGGGCAAGCTTCAGCAGATCCTGCGCAACCTCGTTTCCAATGCGCTGAAGTACACCGAGCGCGGCGAGGTCAGCGTCACCGCCGCCACGCCGGTACCGGGCCGGGTCGAGTTCGTGGTGCGCGACAGCGGCATCGGCATCCCCGACCAGGAGCGCGAGCGGATCTTCGACGAGTTCGTCCAGATCCGGAACCCGCTGCAGACCCGCACCAAGGGCTCCGGCCTCGGCCTGCCGCTGTCACGGAAGCTGGCCGGCATCATGGGTGGTGTCATCACGGTCGAGAGTGAAGCCGGCAAGGGATCGACCTTCACCCTCGATCTTCCCACCGTCCTGCCGGGCACATCGCTCGAGAGCGTCGTCGCCGCCGAAGCCATGGGCAAGGTGCTGATCGTCGACGACGAGGAGAGCACGCGCTACGTGCTGACGCACATGCTGCGCAGCGAAGGACCCTGGGCCCTGATCGAGGCGGCCGACGGCACGGAGGGGCTGCGTCTGGCGCAGGCCGAGATGCCGGACTTCATCCTGCTCGACCTGCACCTGCCGGGCCTCACCGGCTTCGAGGTCTTCCGGTCGCTGAAGGGCGATCCTGCCACCGCGCATATCCCGGTACTGATCCTCACCTCGTCCCTGCTCGGCGCCGAGCACCACGAGCGGCTGCGCGGCGCCGTGGGGATCCTCTCGAAGTCGAACCTGTCTCGCGCTATCCTCGCGGGCCACGTCGTCCAGGCCATGAAGAAGGGCGGTGACTCGTGAAGCCGCTGATCCTGAACGTCGACGACAACGAATCCGGCCGGTACATCAAGTCGCGACTGCTGCGCCAGGGCGGCTACGACGTCATCGAGGCGCGCACCGGCATCGAGGCGCTGGAGGTGGCGCATCGCGAACGGCCCGACCTGGTGCTGCTCGACGTGAAGCTGCCCGACATCAACGGCTTCGAGGTCTGCCGCCTCATCAAGAAGCAGGACGTCCAGCTGCTGGTCCTGCAGATCTCGGCGTCCTTCGTCGCCCCGCAGGATCGGGCGGTCGGGCTGGACAGCGGCGCCGATGCCTATCTCAGCCAGCCGGTAGAGCCGTCCGAACTTCTAGCGACCATCCGGGCGCTGCTGCGTCTCAAGCGGGCCGAGCAGGCGGCGGAACAGAGCAACGAGCTCTACCGCATGATCGTGCAGAGCGTGGTCGACCATGCGATCGTCACGGTCGACCAGAATGGCATCATCCAGAGCTGGAGCGAGGGCGCGCACCGCGTGCTGGGCTGGACGGACGCAGAGGTGCTGGGCCAGTCGGCGGACTGCATCTACACGCCCGAGGACGTGGCCGGCGACGTGCCGCACGCGGAGCGCCAGCGCGCCGCGACGGAAGCCACGGTGACGTCCAACCGCTGGCACCTGCGCAAGGACGGAAGGCCGATCTGGGCGAGCTGCGTGATGGCGCCGCTGCGGGCGCGCGGCGGCACGGGCCAGGGGTTCATCCTGGTGCTGCGCGATCTCACGGTCGAGAAGACTCAGCAGGATGCCATGGAGCGCACGAATGCCTGGCTCGAGCGCGAGGTCACGCTGCGCACCGGCGCTCTGACCGAGGCCAACCGCCGGCTGCGCGCCGAGATCGAGGAGCGGCAGCAGGCCGAGGCGGCCCTGCGGCAGGTCCAGAAGATGGAGGCGATCGGCCAGCTCACGGGCGGCATCGCCCACGACTTCAACAACATGCTGACGGTCGTGCTGGGATCGACCGAGGCCCTGAAGAAGGCCCTGCCGGCCGCCGAGAAGGCACAGCATCGCCGCGCCGATCTGGTCATGCAGGCCGCGACGCAGGCCGCTGCGCTCACCCACCGCCTGCTGGCCTTCGCCCGCCGGCAGCCGAGCGACCCGAAGCCGGCCAGCCTGAACGTCCTGGTCGGCGGCCTGATCGACATGCTTCACCGCACGATCGGCGAAAGCATCGAGCTCGAGATCGACCTCGAGGAGGAGCTGCCGCTGGTCACGATCGATTCCAACCAGCTAGAGAACGCGCTGCTGAATCTCGCGGTCAACGCGCGCGACGCCATGCCGGGCGGCGGCAAGCTGGTGATCCGCACCCTGTCGCGCGGCGATCGCGTCCTGCTCACCGTCTCCGACACCGGCATCGGCATGTCCGAGGAAACGAAGCGGCGGGCCATGGAGCCATTCTTCACGACCAAGCGTCACGGCGAGGGCACCGGTCTCGGCCTCGCCCAGGTGGCGGGCTTCATGGCGCAGTCGGACGGATCGCTCGATCTGATTTCAGCCGAAGGCAAGGGCACCACGGTGCGCCTGTCCTTCCCGCGCCTGCCCGAAGGCACCGCCGTCGTGCGCGAGTCGGTGCCGGACGAGGGCCTGTTCGACGGCAAGGGCCGCCATGCGCTGGTGGTCGAGGACCAGCAGGGCGTGCGCGAACACGTCGCCGAGTCGCTGCGCCAGCTCGGCTTCCAGGTCGCGACGGCGGCCGATGGCATGGCGGCGCGCAGCCACGTCGACGCCGGCCATCCGGTCGAACTTCTCATGACGGATATCGGCCTGCCCGGGGGCACCGATGGCTGGCAGGTCGCCGACTACATGCGCAAGGCGCACCCCGACGTGCGGATCGTCCTGATGACGGGCTATGCCCAGCCCAACGCCGCGCCGCTGGGCCCGGGCACGGAACTGCTCATGAAGCCGTTCGTGCGCAGCACGCTCGAACTGCGCCTGGCGCGCCTGTTCGGTCGCGACCGCCTCTGAGGCGGACCGTCGCTACTTCGGACAATCTCCGAGACGCTTGCCGCTCAACTCGCTCTTCCCCTTCACCGTCGTGCCGGACTTGTCGGCGGCGACCAGCTGGCCGACGCCCTGGTAACTCGTCTGGGTGTAGGTGATGTCGGCCTTCGCCGTGACACCCGGGGTCTGGTCGTTGGGCGGGCAGGTCAGCGTCGCGGCGAGCGTGCCGGCCTTCTTGGCGCCCGGCTCGTAGGTGCAGCCATGCTGCTTGATCTCCTCCGGCGTCGGGAAGAGCAGGCGCTCGAGCTGGGCCTCGTCGCCGGCAAGGCAGACCTTCTTCGACGAAGGCTGCATCGGCTGCATGCCTTCCATCTCGGTCTTCTCCGTGGTCTCCCACTC
>Ga0075012_10006979_pt1 | contig 10170 bp, 6 predicted proteins | sample All_14_2_FD_71474 | JGI IMG/M metagenome (GOLD analysis project Ga0075012, IMG submission 71474) | Freshwater microbial communities in response to fracking from Pennsylvania, USA - Allegheny Zone_MetaG_DW_15 | ecosystem: Environmental > Aquatic > Deep subsurface > Groundwater > Drilled... | reverse complement strand
GCCTTGGCCGATCCGCGTGTGCTCGATGCGGTCTCACCGGGAGACGGAGAGGACTTCGACCCCGAGAAGTTCATCCAGTCGCGCGGCACCCTCTACCTGCTCGCCACCGGCGCCGGAGCAGGGGCCAGCGCCGCGCTGGTCGCGGCGTTCGTGGAAGACCTCGTGGAAGCGGCCAGGCGCGTGGCCGCCCGCTCACCGGGCGCGCGCCTCGATCCGCCCATGTTGTTGGCCTTGGATGAGATCGCCAACCTCAGTCCGCTGCCCAGCTTACCGACCCTCATGGCCGAGGGCGGCGGCACAGGCATCACGACCATGCCGGTGCTCCAGAGCCTCGCGCAGGCGCGTGACCACTGGAGCGAGAACCAAGCCAACGCCATCTGGGATGCGGCGATCACCAAGATCATCCTCGGCGGCGCATCCAACAGCCGTGATCTGCAAGACCTCTCCACGCTGATCGGAGAACGCGACGAGTACACCGACAGCGTGACCCTGGGCGATCACGGCACCCGCTCGAATCAACGCTCGATCAGGCGCGTGCCGATCATGCCGCCCGACCGCATCCGCACCCTCCCGTTCGGCACCGCCGTCACCATGCTGCGCTCGGCCCCGCCGATCATCACCGACCTGCGCGCGTGGCCGAAACGACCCGACGGTGACCTACTGAAGTCCGATCGCGCCGAGATTGAGGCGTTGCTGGAACGAGGCACGAGTGGCACCTGAGCCGCACCTATCTCACCGACCGCTGACCCCAGGCCGCGCCCTGCGGCCACGGGCAGCGACGACAACGGCCCGAGTGTGGTGGAGGTGATAGCTCATGGCCAGACGCAGGAGCCGCAAAGCGCCGCCCGGTCAGCTGGAGTTCGACCTGTGGGGGCTGGCCGAGCAGACCGCCGACGAGCAGATCAGCGAAGCCGCCAAGAACACGCCCGGCATGGAGGGAGCGACACGTGAACAAGTACGGGGCACAGGCGATGCAGCACTGGAAGACGCACGCACCGGAACGGTACAAACTGATCGAGAACCCGACCCGGTTCTTCACCGAGCTGGGGCTGGAGGCGCAGGGCCAGATCACCGAACTGGCACGGCAGATCGAGACGAACCGCCCCTTGTTGCTGGCCAAGACGCCCTCTTCGAGAGAGACTTATACCAAGGACGTGGCACACCGGATGACGGCGCTACGGATAGCGGAGGAGGTCGTGATGCAGCAACTCGCCTGGGTCACCGACCCGAGCCTGCCGCTGGACGAGGCCCGTCAGGAGTGGAACCAGACCTCCCCGAACGACGAGAACCTGATCATGTGGGCCGAGCGAATGCAGGACGCCCCCGATCTGATGCCCTCGACGGTCGACCTGGAGCAGAAAGCCAAAGACTGGGCCGTGCCACTCTGGTTCTTGGAGGGCATGGTCGAAGCGGAGATCCCGAGGCGGTATCTGGAAGAGCACCAGAGCCTGCTGGCAGAGGCCGCGACGATCCGCTTCCTGCGCGAAGTCCGCTAACCCCCACCGCTGACGACACCGGGCCGGAGCCTGCCGCGCAGGTCGTGCCGTTCGTGCCCGCCACGCACGACGACCTCGCTCCCTCGGGCGCGAAAGCCCGCTTCCACGCGAACATCGCCGCCATCGAAACCGTACGGCTTCTTGCCGAGCAGGAGCGCCCGGCGACCGCCGACGAGCAGCAGACGCTTGCGCGCTGGTCGAGCTGGGGTGCGGTGCCCGATGTGTTCGACGAGTCCAAGCAGGACTGGAGCACGGAGCGTGAGCAGCTGCGGAGCCTGCTCACCCCGGAAGAGTGGGATGCCGCCGCGCGCACGACGATCAACGCGCACTACACCGACCCGTTGATCGTTCGGCAGATGTGGCGGGCCGTGACCGTGCTCGGCTTCGACGGCGGCACGGTGCTGGAACCCGGCTCCGGGCTGGGCACGTTCCTCGGCATGGCCCCCGAGCAGGCGCGCATGACCGGGGTGGAACTCGACCCGGTTACCGCGGCGATCAGCCGCGCCCTGTACCCGCACGCCGAGGTTCGCGGCGAGTCGTTCGCCGACACCCGCCTGCCCGAGGGGTCGTTCGATGCGGCGATCGGGAACGTGCCGTTCTCCGACGTGACCTTGCACGACCCGGTACACAATCCGACCCGGCAGTCGATGCACAACCACTTCATTCTCAAGAGCTTGCGGCTCACCCGGCCCGGCGGGATGGTCGCCGTACTGACGTCGCAGTACACGATGGATGCGCAGAACCCCGGCGCGCGCCGGGAGATGGCGATGCTCGCCGACCTCGTGGGCGCGGTCAGGCTCCCCAGCGGGGCGCATCGGCGCACGGCGGGCACCGACGTGGTGACCGATCTGCTCATCCTGCGCCGCCGCGAGGACGGCCAGCCGCTCGCCGATGAGCTGTGGGAGACGGTCACTCCGCTCAGCCTCGACGGACAGGGCGCGAAGATAAACGCCTACTTCGACCACCGCCCCGAGCATGTGCTCGGTCAGATGCGTATCCGTCAGGGGATGTACGGGAGGCCAGCGGTCACAGTCGACGGCGACCTCGAGCGGCTCGAAACCGACTTGGCTGACGTGCTCGATCAGATCACGTTCAGCGCTCGCCGCACCGGGCTGACGTTCACCGCGCCCACAGCGGAGCATCAGGCGCGGCAGGCCGCCCGTGTGCCGTCGCCGCCGCAGTTGTGGGATGGCAGCATCGTCGCCACCGACACCGGGTTCGGCACCGTCGCCGCTGGCTTGGTCGAACCGCTGGAGGTGCCGAAGTCGGCTGGTGCGGAGCTGCGTGCCCTGCTGGGGTTGCGCGACGCGGCACACCGGTTACTCGAACTGGAGGCCGCGACCGTCGATGACACCGACGAGATCAACGCGGCACGCGAGGGTCTGCACCGCGACTACCGCAAGTACGTCGGCAGGTACGGGCCGCTGAACCGCTACACGCTGCGCCGCACCGGACGCACCAACGATGCCGGGGAAGACACCTACGCCCGCACGGTGCCGACCCCGATCCGGCTGCTGAGAAGCGACCCGTTCGGGGCGCTCGTGCTCGCCCTGGAGCAGTTCGACGACACCGACCAGACCGCGACCCCGGCGGCGATCATGACGCGCCGGGTCGTCTCCCCGCGAACCGAACCACAAGGCGTGGACACGCCTGCCGATGCGATCGCGGTCAGCCTCGACCGCAGCGGGGGCATCGACTTGCCGCTGATCGCCGACCTGCTCGGCATGGACGAGGCTGAGGCACGCGCCTCGCTAACCGGGCTGGTATTCACCGATCCGGTCACCGACGAACTCATCCATGCCCCCGCGTACCTCTCCGGCGATGTGCGCGTGAAACTGGAGCAGGCGACGGCGCGCGCTGCCGACGAACCTGAGTTTCAGGCGAACGTGGACGCGCTGACCGAGGTCGTGCCCGAAGCGCTCGGTGTGCAGGAGATCAGCGCCCGCATGGGCGCGGTGTGGATCAGCGCCGAGGTTCACGCGCAGTTCCTCAACGAGCTGCTGCGCACCCGCGACGTGAACGTGGAGAACCCGCTGCCGGGCATGTGGGAAGTGCGCGGCGGCCGCCAAGGGCTACTGGCCACCAGCGAGTGGGGCACCGAACGCCGCCCCGCCCCGGACATTGCCCAGGCGATCATGGAACAGCGCACCCTGCTCGTCTACGACGAGATCGAGGACGTCGAGGGCAAGAAGCGTCGCGTGCTCAACCCGCTGGAGACCACCGCCGCGCAGGAGAAAGCCGACGCTCTGCAGGAGCGGTTCTCCGAGTGGGTGTTCGAAGATCCCGAACGCGCCCACACCCTCGTGGCCGAATACAACCGACGCTTCAACTCCATCGTGCTCAGGGATTACACCGACGCGGGCGAGTACCTGAGCCTGCCGGGTCTGGCGGAGAACTTCACCCCGCGCCCGCACCAGCGCTCCGCCGTCGCCAGGATGATCGCCGAACCCTCCGCCGGGCTGTTCCACGAGGTCGGAGCGGGCAAGACGGCGGAAATGATCATGGGCGTGATGGAGATGCGCCGCATGGGGCTGATCGACAAGCCCGTGCTGGTGATCCCGAACCACATGCTGGAACAGTTCAGTCGCGAGTGGCTGCAGATCTATCCGCAGGCCCGGATTCTCGCCGCGTCCAGCAAAGACCTCACCGCCGACAAGCGCCGCCTGTTCGTCGCGCGGGCGTCGGCGAACGAGTGGGATGGCGTCCTGATAACCCAGGGCGCCTTCGAGAAGATCCCGCTGCGCACCGAGACCCAGCAGGCGTACATCCAAACCCAGGTTGACGACATGCGAGAAGTGCTCGCCACCGCGACAGGCGAGAACGCGATGAGCGTCAAACGCATCCAGCGCAAGCTGCTCCAGCTGGAGAACAAGGTCAAAGCCCGCATCGACACCGACCGGGATGCCGGGGTGTGCTTCGAGGACACCGGCATCGACTATGTGGTCGTCGACGAGATGCACATGTATAAGAACCTCACCACCGACTCCAACATCGCTGACGCCGCGATCGAGGGTTCCAACCGCGCCAGCGATCTGCACATGAAGCTCGAATACCTGCGCTCGCAAGGCAGAGAGCGAGTCGTCACCGGCGCGACCGCGACACCGATCTCGAACTCGGTGACGGAGGCGTTCGTGATGCAGAAATACCTACGCCCGGACCTGCTAGAGGCTGCCGGGATCGGCGCGTTCGATGCGTGGGCGGCGACGTTCGGGCAGACCGTCACGCAGATGGAGATGGCCCCTACCGCGAACAACACGTTCCGCATGAAGACCCGGTTCGCCAAGTTCCAGAACGTGCCCGAGATGCTGAAACTCTGGTCGATCTTCGCCGATGTGAAGACCGCCGAGGATCTGCGACTGCCGATTCCCGACATCGCCGAACGCGACGACGGCAGGCGAGCTCCGGCAACGGTGCCGATCCAGCCCACGGTCGAGCTGGAACAGTTCATCGAGACCCTCGGCACACGCGCGGAAAAGGTCGCCGCCCGGTCGGTATCACCGAGCGAAGACAACATGCTCACCATCTCGACCGATGGGCGCAAGGCCGCGCTCGACATTCGCATGATCGTGCCGCGCGACCCCTCGGGGCCGACCAAGGTCGATCTGGCCGCCGACAGCATCCACCGGGTCTGGGAACAGACGAAAGACAACACCTACCTCGACCCGCTCACCGGGCAGGAGTCGCCCGTGCGCGGGGCGTTGCAGTTGGTGTTCTCCGACATCGGCACCCCGAACCCGACCCGGTGGAACGCCTACGACGAACTCCGGGCGCAACTCATTGCACGCGGGATGCCAACCGAGTCGATCCGCTACATGCACGAGGCCAAGACCGACGTGGACAAGGCGCGACTGTTCGCCGCCGCCCGCGCCGGGCACGTCGCGGTGCTGATGGGCTCGACCGAGAAGATGGGCGTCGGCACCAACGTCCAGAACCGTGCCGTCGCGCTCTACCACCTGGACTGCCCGTGGCGACCGAGCGACATCGCCCAGCGCGAGGGCCGCATCCTGCGACAAGGCAACCAGAACGCCGAGGTCGGCATCGTCCGCTTCGTCACCGAGCGGTCGTTCGACTCCTACATGTGGCAAGGCGTCGAACGCAAAGCCACGTTCATCGCGCAACTCATGCGCGGCAGCCTCGACTCCCGCGAGATCGAGGAAATCGACTCATCCGCACTCTCTGCCGCAGAAGCCAAAGCGATCAGTTCCGGCAACCCGCTGCTGCTGGAGCACTCCACCGTGCACACCGAGGTGCAACGGCTGCGCCGCCTGGAACGCGCCTACCACCGCAACGAGTCGATGCTCGCCCATGCCCGCGACCGCGCCAGCGACCACGCACGTCGTGCCACCTCCGACATCGACGCCCTCGAAGCGGCCCTGCCGCGTGTCACCGATACCTCCGGTGAGAAGTTCCGCATCGAGCTGCGCGGCCACACTTACACCTCCCGCGCCGACGCCGCCCACGCGCTCGCAGGCTGGGCGCACGACTCCGACATGAAATGGGCGCCCCGCTACGCCACGCGTGACTACGGCACGATCGGCACGATCAGTGGCTTCGACGTCACCGTCTCGACCAGTCCGGCACTCGGGCCCGAACCGATGGTGACCGTCAGACTCGACGCAGTGCCGCGCAGCGGCTTCACCATGACCCGCCAGTCGTTCCTCGACGGCGGTATCGGACTCATCCAGCGCATCGAGAACCGTGCCTCCGGCATCCCCTCGCTCCTGGAGCAGGCCCGCGACGACCTCACCAGCGCCGAGCAAGAACGCGACGATGCCGAGCAACGCATTGGCCAGCCCTTCCGCCACACAGCGGCCCTCGCAAACGCCGAGAATGACCTCACCCGAATCGAGACCCAGCTGGCCGCGATGCAAGAAGACATCGACCACGCAGTACAGCCCGAACCCACCCCGGAGACTTCTCCGAGCGGGCTGACTGTCGAGACGGTGCGAGCGCACCGGGCGGCGTTCGGAGTGCGAGCTGATCCTGCCCGGACCCCGAGCACCACTGGAGCGTTCACCAGCACTGGCGGCGAATCACGCGACCTTTCCCCACGGGGACTCTGAGAGCACCTTCCCGTCACACCAGCCGAAGAGAGGCGGTGCGACGCGAACAGGAGGATGCGTGATGGGGATCAAGAACGGCACGATCATGGTCGGTCACATCGCCGGTGATCCGCGACTGACCCACAGCGAGAAGACCGGCACCCCGAGGTTCTACGCCCGCGTTGGCGTCGACCACTGGCGACGTGAAGATGACGGCACCTTCACCAAGACCGACCGGACGTTTCACGACCTCGCGGTGCGCTACAAGGCCGCCGAAGCAGCGATGGAAATGTTCAAGAAGGGTGACGACTTCATCGCCACCGGACGGTTCGAGAAGTTCACCGACCCCACCACCGGGGCCGAACGCGAGGAGTTCCGCGCCGACACCCTCACCCCGAACCCGGTCAGCACACGGCTGAGCATCGAACGCGAACCACGCCCCGGCCCGGGGCGAGACGCGCCCGGCGCTGACCGCAGCCAGGCATTCGAGCGGCCCGAGCAGTCCTCGCCGGCCCGCGAGCCTGCGACGCTTGGCCGCTGAACCGGGAGCAGAGCATGAGCGATCACACTCGCGGACCAGCCGAAGATCCTGACGAGCGGCCAGACCCCGATCTCGACCCCGCCTCATCACCTGAGCCGCACGGTGACCTCGGTCCGGTGCTGGAGGAACCGCCCGGCCCGATCAACTGGAACCTCCTGACCGCTCATGAGGCAGAGCATGCCTGGTTGGAGCTGAACCAGTGGGTGAACTGGCTGCGCACCATCTACGGGCTGCCCACCTCGGTGATTCCTCCGATGTGGCACCGGCACCCCGAGCTGCACTGGGAACTCTCCGCACTCCACACCCACTGGCTCAACGCCTTCGATCCGCAGCAGAACGGTTCGGCACCGATCGGCTGGCATCGCGACTTCGCAGATACCCGACAGCGACTGCGCGATTGGGTCGCCGCCAGCGGCACCCGGCTCGACCGGGACCGGCCCACTCGCCAGACGATCTGGCCAGGAGAGGACGACGCCACGCCCATCGAAGACACCCCCATCGAGAACCGTGACGAGGACTTCGTGGCGTTCGTCATCGCCGACGTCGAACGCCGCCGACAGATCGAGCACGACTTCTACGCCAGCCTCAACCCTGACACCGGCGAACTCGCCTGAACCTCCAGAGAACACTCGTGGGGTCGAGCCACACAGCTCGACCCCACACGCATGCCCCTTCCCGAGTGTCAGCTGACCCGGTAGAATCAAGGGAACAGGCGACATCACATCAGCTAGGCCGTCACCCTCCGTGGACGCGGCATGACGAGCTGGGCACCCCGCCCAAGTGAGTCCATCCCATCAAGGCGTCGCTACTTGGGAGGACTCCGTCATGCTCCGACTGATCTGGAACACCAGCACCCGCATCCGCACCTTCATGCGCGTCTGGATGCCCACCAACATTCTGCTCGACGCACTGCGCACCAGGCGAGGGCTGCGCTGGGGCATCCCGGCCATGCTGCTCTCAGCCGGCTACTTCACGATCGCCTACTGGTGCACCACGCTCATCGCCGATGGTGGCCCCGGATGGCTGCACCTGATCGTGCTGCTGTGCATCATCAATGCGTTCAAGTTCCTCATCAACGGCCCCATCACAGCCGCCCGACTCATGAGCATCCGTCGCCGTGAACGCAAGCACGACCGCTCTTGCCGACAGGCACCGAGTGCACCTGTAGGGCATGAGGCACTACCGGACAACGAACACGGGACGGCGTATCTCGGCCGAACCTCGGGTGCGCTCCGCACCTGATCGCGCCCGTCTGGTCGACCTCGTGCTGCACCTCGCCGACGAACTCCACGCCCACGAACTCGATGAACGCCAGCGCCGACTCGGCGCTCCGAGCATCCACGACGCATCACCATCTGCTCCGGCAGATGAGCAAGGAACAGATCACGATGACACTCCTCGTCCCGAACACTGAGACCGACTCCGGCCCCGTGTTCACGGCAGTCACCTACCAGCGGGTCTCCACCAAAGAACAAGCAGCCAAGGGCGGACGCGATGAGGGGTTCTCGATCCCCGCCCAACGTGAGGCCAACGCCCGCAAAGCCGAGTCTCTCGGCGCGCGGGTCGTGGCGGAGTTCGTCGACGCCGGAGAATCCGCCCGCTCAGCTGATCGACCGGACCTGCAACGGATGCTCGAATACATCGCGACCCATCAGGTCAGCTACTGCGTCGTGCACAAAGTCGACCGCCTCGCCCGCAACCGGGTCGACGATGTGGAGATCCACCGCCGCCTCGTCGAAGCAGGAGTAACGTTGGTCTCAGCGACGGAGAACATCGACGAGACACCCTCGGGAATGCTGCTGCACGGGATCATGTCGTCCATCGCCGAGTTCTACTCCAAGAACCTCGCCACCGAAGTCACCAAGGGACTCACCCAGAAGTTCGAGACCGGCGGAACGCCCATGCGTGCACCTATCGGTTACCTCAACGTCCGCGCCCGTGACGATCAGGGCCGCGAGTACCGCACCGTGGAGATCGACCCCGAACGCGCAACGCTCATCCGGTGGGTGTTCGAGCAGTACGCCACCGGTGACCGCACCGTCGTTGACCTGCTGGCCGAGGTCACCGCGCGCGGCCTGACCACTGTGCCCACTCCCAAGCGCCCCTCCGGGCCAATGGCACGATCAGGATTTTTCAAGATCCTGCGCAACCCCTACTACATCGGCATCGTCCGCTACAAAGGCGCAGAACAGCCAGGCACCCACGAACCCCTCATCGACATCGACACCTGGCAGCACGTCCAACGACTCCTCGACTCGCGCAAGATCGCCTCCGAACGGCGGCGCTCCCACGACCACTACCTCAAAGGCACCCTGTACTGCGGATCGTGCGGATCACGGATGCAACTGGACTACCCAGCCAACAAGCAAGGCATCCGCTACGGCTACTACGTCTGCTCCGGCCGGGCCTCCAAACGCAAGGCCTGCACTCGCCGAGCCGTCCCCATCGGTGTCGCCGAGCAACTCGTCGCCGACTGCTACCAAGACATCGCGATCACCGAGGCCGAGTACACCGCCCTCGCCGCCCAGGTCGAGGCCGCGTTCGATGAACGCCTCGCCTCCCGCTCCCAAGAGTTGGCCGAGCTGACCGAGAACCGCCAGCGGCTCCAGAACGAGAGCGACAAGCTCCTGGCCGCCCACTTCGCCGACGCCATCGACCTCGACACCCTCAAGCGTCACCAAGACCGCATCCGCACCGGCCTCGCCGACATCGACCGCCGCCTCGCCAGCGAACACGACCACCACAGCGGAGCACGCAAACAACTCAGCACAGCCCTCAGCCTGCTGGTCGACTGCGCCACGCTCTACGCCCGCACGAACGACCAAGGCAAACGACTCGCCAACCAAGCACTCACCGACGGCATCGAGATCAGCGAAGACGAAAGGGCGACGATCCGACTCGCTGAGCCCTTCGCCGCCCTCACACCAGAACCGACATCAGCCGATGTCAGGAGTTCTAGTACGTCTTCAATTGTGGAGCCTAGGGGAATCGAACCCCTGACCTCCTGCTTGCAAAGCAGGCGCTCTACCAATTGAGCTAAGGCCCCGAACGGGTGAAGACGACGTGCCGGTGGTGAAACGACGAAGTCCCC
>Ga0075012_10006976_pt1 | contig 10170 bp, 7 predicted proteins | sample All_14_2_FD_71474 | JGI IMG/M metagenome (GOLD analysis project Ga0075012, IMG submission 71474) | Freshwater microbial communities in response to fracking from Pennsylvania, USA - Allegheny Zone_MetaG_DW_15 | ecosystem: Environmental > Aquatic > Deep subsurface > Groundwater > Drilled... | reverse complement strand
TCATAATCTCTGATTTTTCTTAGATAAAAAACAATAATAACTTAAAACAAACCCAATGAAAAAATTTTTATTCATATTAGTATTAACACTATTCAATTTAACCTTACTTGCACAGCCAAAATCGCTAAAAAACTTTGACGAGTTAATGACCGCACTTAATAGCGGCGAACAGGTTAGGGTTATTATTCACTACGGCAAATGCACCCTAATTTCCGACAATGAGGTTGAAGATAAATCGCCCGATGCCATTGGAGGAATGACCATTGATACCTACGAGTATTTTGCCCCCAAAGCCGTTAGGGGTAACGAGAATGCCTTTGTGGTTTTCTCCGAGAATAAGCTGATTATGAACCCTAAAGGAAAGGGATTTGTGTATAACTATGGGAAATTCCGAATTGAATCTACCGGCAAAGTTAAGGTTACGGTAATGTATATCGACCCAAATACGCAGGAAGAGCTAATGAGTGAGAACTTTTTCACCACATTTGGCGACCCAAAAACCGAACAGGCCATATTCTTTTACAAACAGTAATTGTAAGGATTGATAATGGAACCATTTCTCAGCTTAGTTGCCAAGGATTTATATAGCGTTTTCGGCGATGATATCTCCGAGGTTAACCTCGTTTTTCCGAACCGAAGGGCATCGTTGTTCTTCACCAAGTACCTTGCAACCGGGTTGAGCAAGCCCATTTGGCAACCCAAGGTTACCACTATCAACGATTTGATGTTTGCTGTAGCGGAGCTAAAACCTACCGACCCGCTTTTGCTTAACCATCAACTTTACAAGCAGTACCAGATAGCCACCGGTAGTCAGGAATCGTTCGACGATTTTTTCTTTTGGGGAAACGTAATGATTTCGGACTTCGACCAGGTAGATAAGTACCTCGTGGATTCGTCGAAAATATTCGCCAACGTTAAGGATTTAAAGGAGATTGACAAAAAGTTCGATGAATTTGACGAGGAGCACCTTAAAGCCCTTCAGGACTTTTTGAATTTGCTGAACGATGCTGCCGACTCGCATATCCGTTCGCGCTACTCCGATATCTGGGAGAAGTTGGGGGGAATCTACAATCAATTTACCAAAACCCTTATTGCACAAGGAATAGCCTACGAAGGTTTGGCCTACAGGGTGGCCGCCGAAAAGTTGAAGAGCGCAAAACAATCGATGGTGACTGGCAAGTATGCGCTGGTTGGTTTCAACGCTCTGAACAGCTGCGAGAGGATTCTTTTTCATCACCTAAAACGATTCGAAAACGCTCTGTTTTACTGGGATTACGACAAGTACTATATGCAGGGCGACGATAACAGGAACGAGGCCGCAATGTTTATGGCCGATAACCTGAAGGAGTTCCCTAATAGCCTTAGCCATGAGCATTTTAGCAATTTCAGTTCAAGTAAAAGCATTAAACTTGTCGCATCGCCCTCCAATGTGGCGCAGGCAAAACTAATCCCCGATATTCTATCAAATTTAAAAACCAGCACCACTAAAATTGATATCAACACAGCCTTGGTTTTGCCCGAGGAGCAACTGCTGCTCCCTGTTCTATCGGCACTGCCCGATGATCTGGATGAGGTAAATATCACTATGGGTTACCCCATTAGGGATACCGCGGCCTACAGCCTTATCGATAACCTTATTGGTCTACAAACCAACGCCCGCCAAAGTGGCAACGACTCAAAGTTCTACTACCGCGATGTTCAGAATATATTAACGCATCCTTACATCAAGCAGATAGCCAGCGACGACTCTACTAAACTACTGAACCGAATAGTAGAGCGTAAGTTAATCAACATCGACACCGCTACCCTAGGCATTAACCCAACCTTTACAAAGATATTCACCATCGAAAAAAGCGGTATCAACCTAAATAACTACTTAGCGGCGCTTGTTAAGGATATTTCCAATGGTTTAAAGCATAGCAGCAATGAACTAAGCGGAAATATCAGGCTTGAACTGGAATTCCTTTTCACGGTATTTAAAGCGCTGAATAGGTTGGGCGATGTTTTACCTGAATTTGAGGGTGATATCAACCCTAAAATTTACCGTGCGCTTTTCCGTAAAGCAATGGCCGAGCAGCGTGTATCGTTCTCGGGCGAGCCGCTTGCCGGTGTTCAGCTAATGGGATTCCTCGAAACCCGTACGCTCGATTTCGAGAACGTTGTAATTCTATCGATGAATGATAGCGTTCTGCCCGGAGTTACCCATAAGCCATCGTTTATCACTCCCAGTCTTCGCTTTGCTTACGGATTGCCCGATTATAGGCATCAAAATGCCATTTACGCCTATTACTTCTACCGGCTAATACAGCGTGCCAACAATATCTACCTAGTTTACACCGATAAGGCCGAAGGCACACGCTCAGGCGAAATGAGCCGTTATATCCTTCAACTGATAATGGAATCGGGACTAAATATCGATAGAATCAGGGTTAAGTTCGACCTGGGATTAACACCAGAACCTACAATTGCAGTAAAGAAAACCGATAAAATCCTATCAATCCTAGGCAAGTACGTTGCTACCGAAAAGGAAGGGAAATACCTCTCTCCCACTGCTCTATCGAGCTATAAGAACTGCTCGCTCCGCTTCTTCTTCAGCAAAATAGCCAATATAGAGGAACCCGAGGAGATGGAGGAGGCAATGGATGAGCGTGGCGTTGGAACAATCCTACACCGCGCTGTTGAGTTAATTTATAAGGATATAGCAAGCAGTGTTACAAAGGAAAAACTTGAGGAACTAAGCGGTAACATCGATTTAATAAACAACGCTGTACGCATTGCATTTGCCGAGAACTATAAACTCGATATCGACAAAATTGACGATATACTGATTGGCCGTAACGCACTAATTCTGGAACGTATTAAATGGATGATATTCCAAATGCTTGCAGTGGATACCAACAGAGTACCATACTCAATTTTCAGCACCGAGCAGGAGGTTATTATCGATGTTCCTATTACTGTTCAGGGCAAGGATACCAAAGTGCGAATTGGCGGGCGAATAGATAGGATTGAGCAAGTAGATAGCCAGTTCCGCATTGTAGACTTTAAAACGGGCAAGTACGATATTAGAAAGGATAGGTTCAAGAGCATTGCTGACCTATTGCAGAGCAAGGAGCTGGATGGTGTTTTTCAAATTTTCACCTACGCGGAGATATTTGGGAAGATAAGCAAGTTCCGACCAAGCCAAATTTCCCCAAATCTTTGGTTTGTGAGGAATAGTTCTAGGGAATATACCCCGGTACTTTACCAAACATCCGATAAAAGGGGGACAAAGGAAGAGGTTCAATCGTACGAGAATTACGCACAGCCGTTCAGGGAGTTGCTCCATGGTTTAGTTACCGAAATATTCAACCCCGAGGTAGATTTCACCCAAACCGACAAAACCGAGAACTGCAAAGTTTGCCCTTACATCCAGATTTGTGGACGTTAATTAGAGCTGTTAACCTTCGGAAAACAAAAAACTTTCCGACCCAAACACCTACTTCCCAGAATAAATACTATTTTTATTCTGTCAAATAAACTGACATTCAAATATTCCGACTAATGGCTTATAGTTTTGATACTTATAGTGTAGATATAATTGATCGCCCATTTGTTCGTGTCGATGGATATACTACGCCACAAACCGCCTCTATTACACTTTTTAACGAGAAAGGCAGAGAAATACATTCATTCCACTTGGCCTTTCCCGACATATCGGAAATATACGAACGCATTGGACGTGAGGAGAAAATTAACCTAGATAGTTGTTATGTTAAAGGATTCTCGGCCACAGCTTGTAAGCGGTATTTGATTATCGACAAGTTATCGTACCTATCCATTAAGGAATTCAGCGCCAAGGGCGCATTTTTCGATTCCAACCTTAGCATTGACTTCTCTTTGGTTGATTTTAAGAACGTTACATCTTTTAACGACTCATATATTGTCTCAAAAGCATTCGACTTTCACTCCACAAAGATCAGTAAGCACGGATTCGATTTCGCCAACTGCTTTGTTAAAGTCGATAAAGTAAACTTTACCCAAACCCAGTTTGCCGGTGGAATAATCTCCTTTAAAAACACCATCTTCGATACTGGCGAAAAGGATTTTCAGGATGTCGATTTTGGCGATGGAGAGGTAATTTTCACAAACACCGATTTTGGCAATGGCAACGTATCGTTCATCAATGCCCGTTTTAACGATGGCGATGCCAGCTTTAAGGTTGCCCGCTTTGGAAATGGAAAGGTCGATTTTCACTACGCCAAGTTTGGCAAGGGCAGCATATCGTTTGAGCAAACCGAGTTTGGAAATGGACGTACCGATTTTAGAACCGTTGAGTTTGGAACGGGTCGCACATCGTTTAATCGATGCGTATTTGGCGATGGCGAGGTTACCTTTGAGGGTGCACAATCCAAAAAGGGCAAGGTAACCTTTAAGCGCGCCACATTTGGCAACTGCACCGTAAACTACGAGTTATTCGAAGGCTTAGACTCCGACCTGATATTTGAACGTTCAACATTCAACGCCGATGTTAGCTTTAGGGGTGCATTAATCAAGGAGTTAGATATGGATGACTGCCAGTTCAACTCCACACTTAAACTACATGTTGATACCTGCCATACAATGAACCTTACTGGCTGTATATTCCGCGATATTGTTGAATACTGGACACATGGAGATTTACCTAAAGTAGAAGTATTAAACCTATCGGGAGTCAGATTGTTAGGAATCCTCTACCTCGATTGGGAATCCAACAATATTAAACGGTTAATATACAACCAAACAGATACCAGCTATAGAAATAAGGCAGAACAATTCAGGGTGATAAAACAAAACTTCAACAACTCAGGACAATATGATGATGAAGATTTGGCATACGTAGAATTTAAGAGGAACGAGGCTAAAGCTGTTCTTTACGAATCACTAAAAAAGGACAAAAAATCAGCTATTTGGCAATACCCTGCTTTTGGTTTTAAAAAATTGGTCTTCGACTGGATGGGGCTTTATGCTACATCGCCCGTAAGAGTGATATTCAGCAATATTATAATGATATTGGTTTTTGCAATGATATTTACAACCCTCCCCTACATTGCCAATACATACCTTAACGGCATTAACCCCAACGACCCATTCTGGACTAAATACTGGAATACAGCATACTACACAGGCATAACTTACTTTACAGTTGGCTACGGAGAAATTGTGCCCATAGGTATACTTCGCCTAGTGGCCGACTTAACCGCCTTTGTCGGCGTGTTTATGATGTCATACTTCACAGTAGCTTTTGTGAGGAAGATATTGAGATAGTTAATCATTTTAACATTTCAAGTGCCCTATTTGAACTAACGAGAACCTTAAAAAGTATTTGTCATATATTTGAGAACCAAACACTAATGAAATGAAAAAAATATCGGTAATATTTATTTTGCTTGTATTCACAGTATCATGCGGTATCAAGAAACAACGTAACAATATTGTGCAGCAAAACTTAAGCGACTTCAACCCTCAAGTTTACGAACTAAGAGATAATAGTATAAACCTAGTTAGAGGACAGGTTTTATACATGCCAATCTACTCAAATATTCCTCATTTTATGGATTCGGTTGAAATTGATATGAGTGCTTTTGTAGCGATCCATAATACAGACTTCTACCAAAGCATCAGGCTACTTAAAGTCCAATATTTCAACACAAAGGGTAAATTGGTACGCGATTTTATGCCTAACGAAATACTGACTCTTAAACCATTGGAAACTGTTGATTTTTATGTTCCTTACCAAGATAAAAGTGGAACTGGTGCTAATTTTTTGATTGAATGGAAATCCGATAGTCTTGTAACAGAGCCCTTAGTTGAATCGATAACAATTAACACAAAACTCCAAAATACTGTAGCCGTCCTGAGTTATGGCAAAGTTATTAAGGAAATTCGTTAATGATTTAATGTAGTAAAAAAGCACTACTAATATGAAAACCCTAGTTGTTTACTATTCAAGAAAAGGCAGCAATAAATTTTTGGCGCATAAAATAGCCAACGAACTTAATTGCGATATCGAAGAAATTAGGCCAAGGCTAAATATGTTTCTTTTCTTTTTGATGAGAATTAGCTTAGGGATTAAAGCATTAAAGCACGATGTTCGCACTTACGACAGGGTAATTATGTGCGGTCCAATTTGGGTTGGACAACTAATAACTCCACATCAAAGTTTTATTCGCAGGTATAGAAAAAAGATTAAGAAATTAGTTTTTGTTACATGCTGTGGCAGCTCATTCGAGGAGAAGGACAACAAATTTGGGCATAATATTGTATTCAACAAGCTGAAGGACGATTTGAAAGAGACTTGCTCCCACTGTGCTGCATTTCCAATTCCTATACTAGTTGCCGAGGATAAGAGAAAGGATGGCGAAACCATCATGAATACTCGAATGAACAACGATACCTTTCACGGCGAGGTTAAGGAAAAGTTCGAGACCTTTATAATGAGTTTGAATTAGAGGTGTAGCAAAACTACTCTTCCAGTAATCCTGGCCTAAGTTTCTTTGTACGCTCAACCGCCTGCTCCATTTGCCATTTCTCAATTTCCTTGAAATTGCCCGATAGGAGTATTTCTGGAACTTTCCAACCATTAAATTCTGCTGGGCGAGTGTATACAGGTGGTGCAAGCAATCCATCTTGAAAAGAGTCTGTTAATGCCGAAGTTTCGTCGGATAAAACACCTGGAACTAAACGTACAACGCTATCCACAATAATTGCGGCAGCAAGTTCGCCGCCCGAAAGCACGTAGTCGCCTATGGAAATTTCGCGAGTAACTAGATGTTCGCGAACCCTATGGTCTACGCCTTTATAATGGCCGCAGAGTATGAGTATATTCTTTTTAGTACTAAGATGATTGGCTAGTTTTTGAGTCATCGGTTCGCCATCGGGCGAAGTGTATATAATCTCATCGTACTCGCGTTCCGATTTTAATTTCTCGATGGCCTCAAAAATAGGCTCAACCTTTAAAACCATTCCTGCATCGGGGCCAAAGGCGTAATCGTCCACGGTGCGGTGCTTGTTGTGTGTATAATCACGTAAATGGTGGAGTTTAATTTCCACAAGCTCCTTTTTCTGTGCGCGATTTATGATGGAATGACCTAGCGGACTCTCAAGCAATTCGGGTAGTACGGTGATAATATCTATTCTCATTATTGGATTTTTATTCTGGTGCAAAGGTAGTTTAAAAAGTGGGATGTTTGAAGATGGAAGATGGAAGCAGGAAGTTAACAGAATGTGTTATGCTTTTATCTATCTGATAAATAGTTGTTTATAATTCCACCTACATATCTTTTTGCGCCATTTTGTCTTACACAACTCTCCAATCATGCCATAATGGCTTATTTTGTGATTTGGTATAAAATTCGATCAGAAAAGTTAAAACAACGAAATTATTAATCAATAAAAATAAAAAACTATGACACTTGTACGTTTCTACAATCCTGAAATGTTAACCTCAAGGAGGTTCAATGGATTTGATTTGAATAACTTTTTCAGAACCGCTAATGGTTTTAATGAAGTTAGTAGGAATTATCCTGCAGTAAATATTATTGAAGAACCAGAGCGCTATCGCATCGAGGTTGCTGCACCTGGCTACTCAAAGGACGATTTTAAGGTAAATATCGAGAATGAAACTCTGAAGATTTCCGCTGATAAAGAGCAAAACAAAGTAGAAGGCGAAAACTTTACCCGCTGCGAGTTCTATAACGGTTCGTTTGAGAGAAGTTTTGTGGTTGGTAAAACAATCGACATTAACAAGATAGATGCTCGATACGAGAACGGAATTTTAACCATTACTCTATCCAAAAAGGAAGAGGCTAAGCCCCAACAGCCAAGGTCGATAAGTATTAGTTAATGAGCGATGGAGTGTTGGAGTAATGGAGCACTCCTAAACAAATTTATTTTGCACATATACATTTTGCAATAGTTTTTGATTAGGTTAAGGTTTGGTTTGAACGTGAGTCGAGTTTTGGCTCACGTTTTTTTCTATATCCTTTAAATCGCAGTAACTCCTTTCTTCAAAATCTAACTTCTTCGAAATTCCTTCAACTTCCTCTAAATTCTATTAACTTCCTAATATTCCTAGGAAAGACATATCGTCAACCAACAGCATAAATCCATGTTTCTTCCTTTTAATCAATATAAATTTCAACACTTTCAGAATACTTTTACGTTAAATAATTTGAGCATTACTCTATTATGCTTATTTTCGTGAGCAAAATTCAGTTGAATTTTTTGGGCTATTTTACTGTGTTACTGATAATTTAAATTTTATGAACACTAACGATCTGAATGATCCTATGGATCAGAACTTCAGCAATGCTGAAGATACGAGGGCTACTTCCACCGAAAGCGAGGGCTTGGCAGAACAAGCAAATGCATCGCACGTTGACGACGAAGAAATTGATGTGACTTTACAACCAATCGACCTTGAAGACGAACCAATGACTGACGATGAGGAGGAGGATGACTCTAGCATCGACGAAGAAGAGGGCGAAAAATTAAACATCGATTTCTCAAACCTATCGAAAGAAGAGTTGGTACAAACTCTTAAGCAACTATTCGACGAAAAGCCTATCTATAAAATAAAGGCTGAGATTGAAAGTATTAAGAGCATATTCTACCGAAAGCACAAGGCCGACGTTGAACGCCAACGTAAGTCTTTTGTTGAGGCGGGTGGAGATATTGCACAATTTGTAGCGGCTGAAGATAATGCAGAGATTCAAATTAAAGAGCTGCTTAAGATTTACCGCGACGAGCGCACCAAGTACAATCACGATATTGAGCAGCAAAAACAGCATAATTTGGAGCAAAAACTTCAAATCATTGAACAGATTAAAGAGTTGGTGAATAACTCGGAGGATGTAAACCGCACATTCCAGGAGTTCCGCCAACTTCAACAAAAATTCAGAGAGATTGGGCCAATTCCACAGGCAAACCTAAACGACTTGTGGGAAAACTACCATCACCATGTTCAGAACTTCTACGATTTCATCAAAATAAATAAGGAACTGCGTGATCTGGACCTTAAGAAAAACCTTGAAGAAAAGATTAGCCTTTGCGAAAAAACTGAGGAATTACTCCTAGAGCCATCTGTAGTAAATGCCTTTAAGAAACTTCAAAAATTTCATGAGCAATGGCGTGAGATAGGACCCGTTCCTCGCGAAAATCAAAACGAGATTTGGGAGCGTTTCAAAGAGGCTACTGGCAAAATCAACAAAAAACATCAGGAGCATTTTGAGGGATTGCGCGACGAACAGAAGAAAAACCTTGATGCGAAAACTTTGCTTTGCGAAAAAGCCGAAGAACTAGCATCAATGGTTATCAAGGGCAACAAGGATTGGAATCAGCGCTCCAAGGAGATGATTGAACTTCAAAAAGTATGGAAAACCATTGGCTTTGCTCCTAAAAAGGATAACAACAAAATTTATGAGCGTTTCCGTACTGCTTGCGATGCATTCTTTGGTCATAAGCGCGAATTCTACGTTGATGCTCGCGAATTACAGCAAAATAACCTTCAGCTAAAGACTGAACTTTGCATTCAGGCTGAGTCGTTGAAGGATAGCAATGAATGGAAGAAAACCACTGAAGATTTAATCAACCTACAGAAACGCTGGAAAGAGATTGGTCCTGTTCCTCGTAAGCATTCCGAGGAACTTTGGAAACGATTCCGTGCTGCTTGCGATTACTTCTTCAATCAAAAATCGCAACATTTTTCGAAAGTAGACAATAGTTACGACAATAATCTTAAGGCAAAAGAGGCCTTAATTGCAGATATTGAAGCCTTCGTAATTTCAGAGGATGTTGAGGCAAATCTTAATGCTTTAAAGGATTTCCAGCGCCGTTGGGCGGAAATTGGGTTTGTACCAATTAAACACAAGGAAGATATCCAGAAGCGATACAGAACAGCTATCAATAAGCACTTTGAGCAGTTGAATATTGAGGAAAGCAAGCGTAACCTATTGCGTTTCAAATCTAAAATTGATGGTGCTCACGGCAATGCTCGTCAGGAGAATAAATTGAGGAACGAACGCGATAAACTTTTCAATCGTCTTCGTCAATTGGAGAACGACATTGCACTTTGGGAGAATAACATTGGGTTCTTTGCTCGCACCAAAAATGCTGAATCGATGATTCAGGAGGTTGAGCGCAAGATAAAGA
>Ga0075012_10006972_pt1 | contig 10172 bp, 5 predicted proteins | sample All_14_2_FD_71474 | JGI IMG/M metagenome (GOLD analysis project Ga0075012, IMG submission 71474) | Freshwater microbial communities in response to fracking from Pennsylvania, USA - Allegheny Zone_MetaG_DW_15 | ecosystem: Environmental > Aquatic > Deep subsurface > Groundwater > Drilled... | reverse complement strand
AATGGCCTTAAAGGTGTTGATCCTACTGTTTATTCTGGTAACGCGTATGAGTTTATCAAACTGGAAATCGCCGACCGCCGCGTCATAGTGGAACGTGGTTATGCGCCAGAAGCCTCTTATGATAATGATACTCATGTGGTGGTAACGACGCCATCGTACTTTACCATCGGTACGGTGCCCATGACCTATTTCAACCCAGACGGTGGTAAATCCAGCCGTACTTTCACGTATACCAACCCGGCAAGTGAGCCGAAAATCCTCACCATCGAGCCACAAACCCTTTCCTTCGACAGTACGAAATGGCTGGTGGAAACCTCCGTGGATGGCGGAATCGATATCGAAATCACGGGTAACGACTTTAGAGAAGGCGTAATCGTCTCCATCGGCGGCCTTAAAGCCACAGTGAAGGAGCTCACCACGAAGCAGATCAATGGGGTCACCTATGACCTTATCGTAGCAACGGTGCCACGTGCGACCGTGAACGACATCGATAAGGAATACCCGATCATGATCGAAAACACCGATAAGGGGCTTGCTTCATCGGCGAACCTGCAGGATTTGGCGGGACCGAACCATGGTGCACAGACACTACCGTTCTACTTCGTTTATAAAAAGCCGCTTTCAGGACCGCGCATCGACAGTGTGACGCCTAAGAAGACATCCATTTATGGCGGAAACAAAGTGGTACTTAAAGGTGCTGACTTTAGAGAAGGCGCATACGTCATCATCGGAACCCGTGCGGGAATCCCGATTTATAACGGCGTGATTTCTGAACGTGGCACTGTACTCACCTTTACCACTCCGAACAACATGACACTGGGATCGAAAGATGTCCAGGTACTGAATAACGATTATGGAATCGCCATTAAAAAGGGCGGTATCACCGTGGTTTCAGCACCTACCTTATCACCTGTCATCACCGACGCTGATGGTAATCCGATTAACCGTATCCACGTCACTGGTGGACAAGTCATCCGACTTAAGGGAACAGGATTTGCAGAGGGTGCAAAGGTTTACTTCGGCGGTGAGTGGCTTACGGTAACGGCTAAGGATAACATCCCAGAAACCGAGCATGGCATCTACCGTGACGACTCCATCCATTACGTGAAAAATGGCGTGTTGGGTACAAAAGTGGAATTCATCGACAGTGAAACCTTACTCGTCACCACACCGGAAGTCACCTTTGAAGGACCGGTTTCCATCGTGGTGAAAAATGCCGATGGTGGTACCACAGATAATACCGTGAAGCTGGATTTCACCGTGCCGATTCCTAAGGACCCATCTGGTCTGAAGGTAGCCGTGGTGGATAACCGCTACATTAAACTTTATGAATACGTTTCAGACACCGCAAGCTATTTCGAGATTTACGTCTATATCGGCATTAAAACCAACGCCGAGCTCACCTCGAACGGCTATCGCGACTTTAAATATCTCGGCATCACCAATATTGAGCCGTACAAAATAACGACTTTACCGGGCCTTGAGAACATGAGCACTGCAGAGCGCGTCGTTTTCGTCGTCAAAGCAGTGAACAAGTTCGGTCCATCAGGCTACTCTAACATCGCAGCCCTTACGTATCAAAACGTAAAGGACATTAAGGAACTCGGTCCAGAGGATCTCGATGGTGATTTAGGTGTGCCTACTGGTCAAAACTATGACGCAGCGGTAAACGGAGGTGTACTCACCGTAAACATCGCTGGTTCCCTCTCAGGAAGCCTCGTGAACATCGACCTTTCAACGCAGGGTGGCCTCACGTCAACCGTGAAGCGTATCGTCATCCCTGAAAGTCAGGTTAGAACGGGTCTCACGCCTATAACTGTAAACTATGGAAAGAGCCAGGTGCGGTTTACACCGGTCACCATGAACACGGCGATTTTTAAAGCGGTGGACAACCTGTATAACGCCTACGCGCGTATTACTGAGGACACGTCTACCACTGCGGCGAGATCCTATCTCACCCCTGTGATCAGAGGGAAGAAGCAGGTTTCTAAGGTGCACAGCATTACCTTCGATGTCAGCTCAAACGAGTCCACACGCGCCTTCACACAGGCCACGAGCACGCTGGATTACACCATTTATTTCGATGCTGCTGGACTCACCATCGCTCAAAAATCACAAATTCAACTCTTTAAATACAACACGGCAACCGCCACCTATGAAGTGGTTTCAGCCGTACTCGATACCACGAACAACCGGGTCACCGCCCGTATCAAAGATGCAGGACATTATGTCCTCATGACCAACTATTAGAAGGGAGGGCTTATGAAAAAACCAATTGCGATTCTACTCACATTACTATTAGTTATCCAGTCCGCATCGTTTGCAGCAGCGCCCTTCGATGTTCCAGTACCCGAGTTCACGGCGATGAAAACCGACACCACAAATGCAACCGTGCTTAACAGTAACCCGAAGGGCATCGATCTCATATCAAATGCTGTCTTTACAGATATTAAGGGAACCTACGGACATGAATCCATCGTCCGTATGGCCGCTCTCGGAGTGGTAAAGCAGTATGGCGACCGAAAATTCTATCCGGCGAATAGCGCCACAGGCTACGACGTGCTCGAGCATCTCGTTAGGCTTCGTGGCAATGAAGCCGCCGTCATGCAGCGGGTCTATGCACTTGCTGGCTCCTCCACGACACCGGCCCAGCTGAAGCAGATCATGAATCAAGAGTATCTGGTGGAAGCACAGAACCTAGGCATCATCACACCGGCCGAGGTGATTAACCTCACCTCGGCTGTGAACCGTGAAACGGCCACTGTATGGACGGCACGCGCCATCGGAAAGGCTCCTGTGTTTAATCAGAATACAGTATTTAGCTACTCTGACTGGGTTTCTGTTAACCCTGTTTACCGCTCTCTTATCGAAGACATGACCACTGATGGTATCGTGCCGCTTAAGAATAATGGCACCTTTTCACCGAAGGGAACCCTTACTCGAGGAGAAATGGCCGTTATTTTAGAGAACGCCTATGAAACGCAGTATGCGGCACGTGGTGCAGCCTCAGGCTTTGGTCTCGTCATCGGCGTAAAGCCCGAAACCCTCTATGAAAACGGTAACACCATCAAACGCAACACCGTTACGGTGAAAAACACCGACGGCACCGTGACCAATCTCGTCAGTGAAACACACACGAAGGGTTCTAAGCGATTCGATTACGTTACCTATAAAAACAATCTCGTATCAGGTGCCACGAACCTAAAGCTGGGCGATGAAATCGAATACATCACTGTGGGTGGTGTGCTTCAGTACGCCGAAGTGGTGGATCATAACCTGATCCTCGAGAAAATAAATGCCTCAAGCGCAGCTGATATTTACACGACCTTCCATTATGGGAACGTCGTGGACATCCAGTCTAAAACCACCTTTAAAAACGGCAAGACCATGATTACAGAAATTTATCGCGTGGTGGACATCACCGGCGATGTGTTCGACATCCTCGTGGATGAAGACATGTACACTGGCCTTCGCCAAGACATTATCACCTATAAGGACGGTAAAGTAGGCGGCGTAAAAACCCTGGCCGTGGGCGACGTTCTGGAATATCTCGTAAATGAAAAGCGCGAGGTGATCTATATCAAGGTAGCCCCTCTGGTGAAGAAGTCACTTGCAGGAACCGTAAGAGAAGTGACGCCGATTAAAGCCGACGGACCAGCCACCATGACCATCTATGGTTATGACGATAAGGTTTATAACCTACCGCTGGCACCCTATGCAAACCTCAGAATCAACAGTCGTGACACAGCGCTATCAAATTTCGTCTATGGCATGCCGGTAAAAGCTGAAATTTCAAATGGCTATATCATCTCAGTAGACGGGGAATCCTATAGCGGTGAGCCGGGGTACATTCCTAAGTACGGAAAAATGCGCATCGGCGATATCGTCACCGTCTATCAAAACAGCATCGCTGTGAAGCTCCCAGATGGTAAGACAGAGTTCTATAGCATCGAGGCGGGGACACAGTATACGAAGGACGGAAATGCAGTCACTAAAAATGCCCTTAAAGCGGGCGAACCCGTTAAGGTTTACTTCGATAACATCTCCAGTAACATCGCTTCAAAAATAGAAATCGAAGCACCTGAAATCCTCTTCGAAATCATCTATAAGGGCAAAATCAAAAACGTCAACGGCGCACGTAATGAAATTCAGATCGTCGGCGCAGACGGGGTATCTAAGCCGGAATATATTTCTAATAACGATTGGCTTTCCGCTGATACGTATACCATCAACCTTAAGACCGACGTTCGTACGGAAATCTATGCTGGTAACCAAAAGCTCACCATGGAAACACTGGCACGCCAGTACAGCGGCTATCAGGTCTACGCCGTGGTGAAAAAGGTGTACGGTGTGTCCACCGTCGTTCAGATGGCTGTAAAGACCGGTGGCGAGATGATGTACTCCAGTACCGTTCGCACTGTGGACCATACGCTGGGCAAGTTCGACATCCAGACGAAGGAAAACTTTAATATCACCGAAGGCACCATCGTTATCAAGGACGGTCTAGTGGTGCCATCGAATCAGCTGAAAGCCCGAGATACGGTATTCGTGGTGTCTGAGAGCCCGATGGGCACCTATAATCAGAACGCCATGGTGGTGAAAGTCGTCACGCCATATGACGATATCTTTGATAGCATCCGAATCGGCGCTGTGGAAACGGTGAACCCTAATAACGTCACCTTCAGAAACTATACCCAGTACACGAACAACTTTTTAAACGCAGTTAACCCGAACGAATCCGGTTATTATAAGTTCTACACCGATACAAAAATCGTAGACGTCACAGATCCTACGAAGATTAAAACCATCAAGCCGGCTGACTTCTGGCATGATTCATATGCAAGAACTGAAAACGTCGATCCGACCTATAACGTGAACAGTGCAGGACTCCAGTTCGAACGCTACTATGCATTTATGGTGGTGAACGAGGCGGATAGTGCCATCATCGCCATGCACTTGCGCCACAAGGGCTTGCTGTCTGGCCAGAATCTCGATGATACGCTCTATAAAGAGACCGATATCGCCACGAAGCTCGATCAGACATTTACGGGGGCTGTCCTTTCCAGAGGCATCGTCACTTCTGATGATGAGACGTGGGACCGACTGGAAATCACGGATTCACATGACTGGACCGATTACACGGGACAGTGGACAGCGAATAAAGCAAACATCTTTATCAAATACACCGACGCCATCGTCATTAAAAATAATGCGGTGATCTCAGTGGACGACATCCAAATGGGCGATTACATCTATGTAATGCGCATCAAAGATGGCGCACTGGTCATCTTCGTAGAGTAGGAGCAGATATGAAAGGTAAATGGTTCAAGTCCCTAACCTTGATGATATTACTCATCAGTTTATTCAGCACCGTATCAAGTGGACAGGCCGTCTGGATGGACGGCGGTCTCGTGGGCGATAAGCTCTTAACGGGCACCCATGAATATCAGGAGCTGTGCTTCATCACTGGCGAGCCAGTGCTTTTGAAGGGGACAGTCACTTTGCCCACCGTTCCCACCGATAAAGCCACTTATTCGCTAAAGTACACCTTCGAGCTCTCTAATGCCGCGAAGGGCATCACCCTTGAGCGCGATGTGAGCTTCGACGTGACGAAAACGGTTAACGCTGACATCGATCAAACTTCCTATGTAAAAAAGCTCTCCCGTTATGATGAGACCATCACCACCGCTTCTGGCGAGTACACTCTAGGCAAATACACCTATTCCGAAAGCCGCCTTGAGGACAATACCCCCGCCGTAGACTACTTCTCAGGCAACATCATCTCAGAGCGCACGTATTATCTGAACGGCGATTACCTTAACAATCAAGGAACGGTCACCTACATCATCGATGCGAAGCCCCTCGTCGGCTACGACCATGTCTATGGTAAAAGCGACACGTTTGTGATCAAACAGGAAATTCAGAGTTCAAAACCCAATCCAAACTACGACCCTAAGGTCGTGGGATCCAAAGAGTTCATCACTTGGACGGGAACAGTAGACATCGGTATGTCTTCGAACAAGACCGTGAACTACCTCTATCAGCCCACCGACCCTCAGAGCATCAGCTTTAGAGGCAACTACTTCCAGATTACCAGCGAGGAGAACGTTCTCACGTATGATTACTCACTTCCTATCGTGAATAATGGAACCGTGGATACAGCGTCCACTAAGCGTAACCTCGGAAAAAACAGCCTTAGCAAAAACGTCATACTCGAGTCAAAAGCGCTGATTACGCCGCGCATTCGCGATATCGGTGGACACTGGGCAGAGCGTGAAATCTTCCTATTAACCTCACTTCAGGTATTCGATGTCCAGAAGGAGTACTTCGTGCCTTCAGCGACGATTTCCAGATTGGACTTCGGTAAAGCACTGGTAGTGGCGGTAAATGGCGTACTCCCCACACCGACCTCCACCGATGTGATTAAACGTATGCGTCCAGGCGTGGAAACGCCATTTCTCGACGTACTTCCCACCGATCCAGACTACCACTATATGGAGTTCCTGAAAAAGAGCGGGCTCATGATCGGTAGAAACGGATACTTCATCGGCAGTGAGCCATTGACCCGCGCTGAAGCCATCACCATCATGGTACGTGCCCTCGGTCTCGAGTACATGGCGCCAGCCCCACCTTACAGCACCTCCTTCGTGGATGATCGAAGTATCCCCGAATGGGCGAAGGATGCCATCTACATGGCGAACGAAATCGGCCTCGTCACGGGAACCCCAGAGGGTTACATCAACCCGAAACAGTGGGTTCGCAAGGACGAAGCCGCTAAGATGCTTAATAATTTTATAGAGCATTTGAAGGACGCCATCACTTACGACTATCGTGAGAAGATTTTGAATCGATAATTGCAATTGTAATCGCCCCCATAACATTACCTCTTCCGGAGACCGTTGTCCGTAAGCGGTAATTTATGGGGGCGATTTTATATACACTAACAAACGATTCAAAATCATCACACGACAGTCCAGTTGCTAAGCCCCCAATATTCAGCGCTCTCCGGAGGTCCCATTGTCCTGCGTTCGCTGAATATTGGGGGCTTTTAATTTATTCCATGTACGTATGGGCATTTGCTTCAAAACATCTCATGAAGTCTCAGTTATCCTCTTTCTGAGTCCCGTTGTCCGTAATCGGTAGAATAAGTATACGATATCAAATGGAAATAAATGGAAGTTATTTGGATTCTATGGTACACTTTGCTTGGAGGTGTTAAATGTCGATAAACATTGACTTGGGTAAAACACTTAAATATTTGGATTGGATAAAAGAAATGCTTTTTCTAGATACGAAAGCAATTAGTGCAAAAAAAAGAATTGTTAAAAGAGGGGAAGTATACAGTTGCAGCTTTGGAATGGGCATTGGTAGTGAAGAAAGTAAAGAACGCCCATGTGTAATTATTCAATATGATTCTGCAAATGCATATTCACCAAACACGATTGTGGCACCTATTACACACACTTCATCTTCATTACCAGTTGTTATAGAAGTAAAAAGTCAAAACAATCTAGACGGTTCAATCCTTTTAGATGGAAATGTTTTACTAGGGAATATAACCTGTATCAGTAAAGCTAGGTTAGGAAAATATATTACAAAACTAAATCAAGAAGACATGTTAAAAATTGATGCTTCAATAGCAATCTCACTTGATATCAAACGTCATTACGACAAACTTCGTAATATATATAATGATAAGTTAAACTATATTATCAAATTGAAAGCAAAAGTTAGTGAACTTGAAGCTGAATTGGAAAAAAGAGACAAATTACTTGAACTTCTGAAGTAGAGGTGATAAAATCGAAGTACAAAGATGTTACTCACGAGTGGGGTAACGGTATAGTTTTTCAAAAAGGGGACTACGAGTGAGTCCCTTATATTTTTTTGCATATACTTTAAGCTATTGGGTATTATACAAGTACAAAGGTATTATGGAATGAATGTCCATGATGGTATATAAAATTAAAAAGGAGACCACGAGTGGGTCTCCTATTTTTGTCCACCTTTGCGCTTCTTCACAGCCTCGGTGAGCAGGTATTCGATTTGACCGTTGATGGATCTGAAGTCGTCCTCTGCCCATGCGGCGAGGCTTTCCCATAGGGACGGTGATAGTCGTAGTAATACTTGTTTTTTCTCTTTTTCCTTTGCTTTTTGGTCATTTGCATCGTTATTACTCGGCAAAATCATCCCTCCTTTCGTTATACAAATCATATAAGCTGCAGCCTTTTGTGGCGCAACTTATAGGTGTGTTAGCGGTAGACCATTAATAGAGCGAACCGCTGTTGACGACTGGTTGGGCATCTTTATTGCCGCATAAAACGACGAGCAGGTTGCTGACCATGGCGGCCTTGCGTTCGTCATCCAGGACGACGATGTTATTTTCATTTAGTTTGTCGAGCGCCATTTCCACCATACCGACGGCACCTTCTACGATCATTTTACGCGCATCGATGATGGCTGAGGCTTGTTGACGTTGGAGCATCGCTGAGGCAATCTCTGGTGCATAAGCGAGGTGCGTGATCCGTGCTTCGAGGATTTCGATACCGGCGATTTCAACCTTGGATTGGATTTCTGTCTTCATACGGTCGGCCACTTCTTGGCTACTACCACGTAGGGTTTTCTCTTCTCCCTCAACCGATACATCGTAAGGGTAAAGTCTAGCGATATTTCTAAGGGATGAATCGCACTGGATAGAAAGGAAGGACTTATAGTTGTCGACGTTAAAGACTGCTTTTGCAGTGTTTACCACACGCCAGATCACCACGATGCCGATTTCCACTGGGTTACCGAGAACATCGTTCACCTTTTGCTTATTATTATTCAGTGTAAGTGTCTTTAGCGAGATGGTTTTTTTAGCTGCGGCAGCCGCTTTTGCCGCTGCTTGCTGTTGTGCCTGATGGTTCAATGGATTTTGATCGTCAGTTGCAGTGGCCATACCGGTGTGAATCGTGGGATTCACTGCAGATACAAATGGGTTCACATAGAAGAAGCCTTCTCCTTTTAACGTTCCGATATACTTACCAAATAGTGTGAGCACTAGCGCTTCTTGTGGCCTTAGAATTTTAAGCCCTAAGAATGGTATCCAGCCGATTACAGCGTACGTGATACCGATAAACATCATAAGGTTGGGTAAGAATCCTGAGCTACCGTTCTCCATGCCGATCGCTGTGAATATGATGAGCGCGTAGCTGCCTAAATAAAGCGCTAAAGTTAAGATGAGCATGCCCATGCCATTCATGGCTTTCAAATTTATTTCTTCAAATTGAATCTCTCTTTCATGCATTTAAATTCACTCCTTTTCTCGTTTCATAGTTTTATTAGGATACTACTTAAAACTCTATACTATACTGATATCATTATGATATCACTCCTAAAGAAACTTTCAACTGTTTTCAGAATATTTAATGTTTTTTTAAGACTTTCATGTCGGGGTATAATAGTATTAAAAGAATGATGTAATAGAGGTCACTTATGATAGACAAAGATAAGCATATGAACGCCGTAAAGTTGATTTTACTCTCAACCATACATACCCTAGTGCATAAGACCAAAGGTTTTTTTGCGGTTCAATTAGTTGTATTTGCCGTTATGGGAGTACTGGTATTACCCATGTTCACTTTTGGAATTGGTCTTATACAGAAATTTGCAAGCATTAGTGCATTTACCCCTAACAATATGCTCAAAGTACTTGCTAATCCTCCAAGTATGATGGTAATTTTGCTCATGGGATATCTTTTGAGCATTATCATGATTTTTGAGGTCCACTTTATTCTGAGTTTTTACGCAAAGAAAAAAGACCTGCTGACGGTGCTCTCTATGGCTTTTAACAAGCTAATTCGAATCTCCTTAAAGGATCATCTGAAAGTGGTTATTACCGTTTGGTTGATGATGGTCTCGGCGAATCTACCAGCGATTTACTTCATTTTTAGAAAGTACCGTTTTCTTAGGTATCTGGCAGATGAGTTATCAACCCCGTTTGTTGCGAGTGCAACATTTATCGTGTTCATTATGGTGGTGTTTTTCCTTCTTTCTAGGAAATTCAATGTTTTTTCGACTTTTTTTAGTGCCCCTGAACTAATAGGAGAAAATCGTAATAGGTTCATAAAGAGTTACCTTATATGGAATGGGATGCTTGCGGTGGGGATTCTTATATTATATGTAGTGGTAGTGGG
>Ga0075012_10006969_pt1 | contig 10176 bp, 9 predicted proteins | sample All_14_2_FD_71474 | JGI IMG/M metagenome (GOLD analysis project Ga0075012, IMG submission 71474) | Freshwater microbial communities in response to fracking from Pennsylvania, USA - Allegheny Zone_MetaG_DW_15 | ecosystem: Environmental > Aquatic > Deep subsurface > Groundwater > Drilled... | reverse complement strand
ACTGCAAATTGACGAACTTTTGCGCATTTGGTAAATATTTATCATGAGCGGATCGATCAATCTTTGGTTCGAATAATTGGGCCAAAGCATCACACGCCCCATTATTTAGAGCTTCGTTTTGTACTCAGATATAACTTTTTTAGCATGCTGGAAAGACTTCGCTCTAAAAATCAGACTGACGCCCGTTGGGTAGTTTTCTAAAACACTACAGGACGACAATTCCTGTTCAGTAACAGCAACCCTCGTTAGCGGTATCTTAATTTCCTGTGCAAGCTGATAGACAGATGCCACATCATTTAGCTCCGACTGTCCGAAATCGAAACATTGAACGCCCTTAACCGATATAAATTCACGCACAATCCTGTTTACATCGCCGCAACTATGTATGCCGCCGCCGAATGTTTTAAGTATTCGTTCATCAAAGGGGGCGATAAGCTCTCTGTACATCTGGGGACTTACCATAATTGACGTATCGTTGCGCAGAAGTATGCCGCCTTTTAGCGGAAACCCGTGCTGAAAGCTGATGCCTTCTATCCTGTTATTTACAAACCTGCCGAAATATCTCACAAGCTCGATCTGTGCCTGCGTAACAACATCCATCGCTTTAAGGAATAAGTCCCGTTTGAAATACATATCCTCAAAGACGCCGCTTCCGATAAGCAGTTCAAGGTTGTCGATAGGCCCCTGCAAATCGGGCATTACGATATTGGCGGCTCTTGAAATCGTGGGGTAATCTTTCAGAACGTCTTGATAAAATTGATATCTCGCGGCTGATTTGGCTATGATCCCGCGGTCAAAATCAGTCGGTGAAATACCGATTATGTCTTCATAAGAAATATGTCCATTCTGCCTGATCCACGGCGGATTGTCATCTACCTGCTCAACGACCGCCCCAAACATCGACGGTATCATCACGCACCCGAAATCCGCTCTTATCGTAACCGGCAGGTCATCTCCAACCTCATTGTTCAGATATACGCTCGAATCAAAAGCCGAGACGAGCTGGTTATAAAGCATCTTTTCCGGGTCGTCAAATACCTGCCCGTGCGGAAATGGAACCAGCCTCCTGTCCATCGGGTAAGGATACGATGCGATAACGGGCAGCCGCGGCACTTTTTCCCAATTTAATGCGCCTCCATGCAGCAGCTCAGCCCGCTGAATATTATCTATGTCGATGCTGCCTTCAATGTGTTCAAGCAATTCTTTCAACTTCGCAAGCATTCATTTATCCCTTAAATAAACTTATTCAGTTCATCTGTCATTGCCATAAAATTGTCGTAATTAGTGCCTACTGCAACCGAATGGCTTGTCCCAAAGATGAACCGTCCATTCGGGGCAACTTCCGTCATCACTTTTTGCACCGCCCTGCGGACATCATCCATCGTGCCGCCGATAAGATACTCGACCGGCATACCGCCCCACACCACGAACTTATCTTTGTACTGTTTTTGAACCTCCGCAATATCCATCCCGGCAGATTGCTGAATAGACTGATAACAATCGATGCCCGCCTCTGCCATCATGTCCAGAATCGGCCAATTGTTGCCGCACATGTGCTTGATCACCTTCTGACCGAACGTTTTAACAGAAGCAATTCTTTGTGAAAACCCTTCCAGAAACAAATCTCTGTACATCTTAGGACTCAGCATCGGTCCGTTTTGGCAGGAAATGTCAGTTCCCCACAAAACAGCGGGCTGCCCGCGGCGAATGTAATATTTATCGTGCGCGTTGGCCCTGGCGACTTTCGACAGGTAAACCTGCTTCACCTGCTCAGGCCGCAACGCCATCTCCATCAAGCCTATCTCCATTCCGCCGGGCAAGAACCACGCAAGCTCATCTCCCGCCCGCCCCAGAACAAACCGATCATTTCCAAAGGCGGAAATAAAAGCATCAACGACCTCGAAGATGCTCTCATCCGGAAGAATTATTTCCCCATCCCACATCTCCTTATCAAGGTTGATCATCCCCAATTTGGCAGCAGGGTCTTCAATAATTGTTATATCCCTGGTAATCGGCGAATAGCGGTATATCTTCCCGTCTTTGCCTTCCCATGTCGCATCATCGATTTTCCGCGGCGGATCGGGTTTATAGTTTTTGGGCGGACAAACCCCGGCCGACTCACAGCACGCAGGCACAATATCTATAAGATCCAGCTTCTTGTAAAGTTCTATGCCGTCTTCTATCCAGCTTTGAATCACCTCGTCGCGTCGGCCTTCCCAGAAAGCTATTTGGCTTTTAGCCTTTGCACGCCAGTAAGTCTCCCTGCCAAGAATTTTCCCCGCCGTATCAGAATCTATGGCATAAAAACCAATCGCAGGCCTGTCCGGCATCTGATTATTAAATATCGCCTCTACACGCTCTTTCGATGTATTTACTCTCTGCTGCATTCTTTATCTCTCTTGATCTGGTCGTATCCTATAAATTCGATCCCTATTTTCTGGCCATATTTAAGAACCTGCTCCAACCTCTCGGGCGTGGTATAAAGCCTGGTCGTTCCGTCAGCAATATTGTGGCCGTAAAAAACAATACATTTATCTTCGGCCATAGCTTTATCCATCATCGCGAATATATCTTCGATCTTCAAACTCTTGTTGCTCGAATCCATACTCGTGCCGTAAAGACATCCTTTGTTTATTATCTCACCAGTCGGCACAAAAATAGCATCAGCCTCACTATAGCGAACGCCGCTGCGAAGATGGCTGAAATATTTCAGAAGCATCTTGTCGGTATCGGCATTATTCTGACTGTTTGGATAAGCGAAACATGAAGGCTCAAACCCGTTATCGGTCATAAACTTGATAGCCGGTTCAACATCATCCTTCCAATACTGCTCAAGCGAAAACTCTTTCGAGTAATCCACCGCCTTCTTATGCCTCAGGCTATGACATCCGATGGTATGACCGGCGGCCTTGATCTTTTTAAGAGCGATGATTTGCTCTTGTGTCAGTTCATTAAACTTTGCGACAAAAAAAGTGGCCTTGGCATTATAGCGCTCGAATATCGGCATCACGGCAAGCCATTGTTCAATGTATACATCATCAAATGTAAGCAATACCGACGGCTTGACAGCAGGCTGCCTGGTTTGCGGCAAATTGGGATCGCCGGCATAAAGTCCTGAGGTTAATCTGATAACAGCTAATAATATCAGTGCACAAATTTTCATACTTAACCTTTCAATTCGTTTCCGGTAAAATTTACACTGGTTCCCAATAAAATACTGCCAGTGATGCCGGACTCAATGACAACAATAAATAATCAAGTTCAGATTGCGATAATTGACCGCAAATCAGGACAGATTTTTTTGCCTTCTGAATTTTTTTACAATATTCAACTGTCCTTTCAGGTTCCCATACGCCTGCTTCTCGGTCTAATGACAGTTCTATTGCGTCAAGCTGGTCGATTTTTAGCAGTGAATCGATTATGTGCATACCACAGCTATGAACGTGGATGAGAGAATAATCAAAGTTTGACACAATCTCAGCATCGTATTTCACAAGCATTTCATTATAAAGCCCGCTGCTGACCATATTGGAAGCATCAACCTGATAATCTAACAAGGTTCCAGGCGAGAATAATCCCCAGCTCGAAACGTAACCGCCCTTCCAAAGCGGCCTCTGCGACAATCCTCTCAATGCCGTCTTGATGTAAAGCTGCATAAACTTTTGTGCAAGCCTGCCAATCTCATCCTTGGCATCAAGCATTCCAATGCAGAGAGATTCCTCACCTAAATATGCGGCCAACATATCTATTATGCCCCGCAAATGCAATTGGCGTACACCAATGGCATCTTTCGAGAAATCAACCCCGATCCTGATGACATCATCCATTACTTTAAGCCAGGGCGACCCCATCGCATCATCAAGTGAAAATTCTGCCGCTGATCGTATATCGGCGTTAACAGGCTTGGCAGTACAGCTATACTCCGAAGCGTATATCGGGCAGCCTATCAAAGACTCCATCCACGCTTCGGGCAAAACAGGCCCTATGCAATTTACCTTACAGCCGCTTAACGGCGAAATGTTTGGTCTGTCCAACCCAAGAAGTCGATGCGCATCTATATCGTCAGGGTATATCCGCGTCGGGTTTAGAATCGTTCTTCCGCCGGAGGCAAAGTAAGGTCTGGATTTGAAACCTACGAAGTTCACTTTTTGAACCAAAGGCTCATCAACTTCGCAGTGATGCCAGAATGATTTATGCCGGTCGAGAATATTGTCGATTATTACGGTTGAATCGTTATCAGTTGCCAAAATTAACTGTCTCCTTTTAATTTACTACGTTTACAGGCTTTCCGTTTATGAAGGCCTCTATATTTTTTACTGCAATATCCATAAGACGGTTTCTGGATGCCCTGGTCGCCCACGCGATATGCGGGGTTATGAAGCAGTTGTCGGCGGTAAGCAGAGGATTGCTTCGCTGCGGCGGCTCTGTTGACAGCACATCAACGGCAGCGCCGGCTATCTGACCGGAGTTCAGGGCATCGGCCAATGCCTGCTCGTCTACAAGACCGCCGCGAGATGTATTTATCAGCATAGCGTTTTTCTTCATCATTGATAAACGCTGTCTATTTATCATTTTGGCGTTTTCGTTTGTCAGAGGGCAATGCAGACTTATCACATCGCTTGTCGAAAGCAGTTCATCAAGCGGCAGGAACAATATGCCGGGGTAATCGGCTGGTGTTTTGGATGTGCCGGTAACGGCGATCTCCATTCCAAACGCACACGCGATCTTCGCTACAGCCTGTCCGATATGTCCAAAGCCTATAAGTCCCATTCTTAAGCCAGCAAGCTCGGTAAGCGGTTTTTTCCAGTAGCAGAAGCTGTCGCAGTCGCACCAGTCGCCGGATTTTACGCTTTCGCTGTGATGACCGACATTGCCGCACATCTCCAGAAGCAGCGCAATTGTCATCTGTGCAACTGAATCGGTACTGTACGAGGGTACGTTGGTAACGATAACACCTTTTTGCCGGGCGGCCGCGGTGTCTACTACATTATAACCGGTAGCGGTTACGCCTATATACCGCAGTTTCGGCAATTTTTCAAGCAGTTGGCGGCTGATAACCGTCTTGTTTATAATTATCGCATCGGCATCCTTACATCTTCCGGCAAGAATATCCTGTGATGTATTATCGTATATTTCAACCTGCCCAAGGCGGGTTATCGGCTCCCAGCTCAGATCGCCGGGGTTAAGTGCCTTTGCGTCAAGTACCACTATGTTCATATAACTTCCGCCGCTCCATTATGGGAAGTATCTATTTTGTCGCCGGCGGCGGTCTTGATCTTCTGAATATCGAGCCTGAGATTCTGCTCGTATACATCTATGTCGCTGCTGTGTATCACAAGATTTGCGCCGTTGCGTATCCAGTTTATCTCAAGGGAAATGTCAGCCCAGAAATGAATGCCGACACCTATCTTGTGCGCCCTTGCCTTTGATATGATGTTGTTTACGGTTTCAATGAATACCGGATTGGAATACTGTTCTGGTATGCCGAGTGAATTTGAAAGGTCGTGCGGCCCGATAAGTATCGCGTCCAATCCATCAACGGAGAGCAGGTTGTCAAGGTTTTTGACCGCGGGGACGCTCTCGATATTGATAATAAGGATATTGTCCTTGCAGTTGTTATCGATATACTCTTTCAACTGCGGCTCAAGGGTGCTTGTGTCTTCCAACGCGCGGGCGAGTTTCTCGCCTTTGAGCGGACGAAGCTTTGTCGCTCCAACCAACTGCTTAACCTGTTCCACGGTTTCGATATATGGGGCAACCACGCCGCATGCGCCGCCGTCGAGAACCTTGCATGCTTCGTAGGGGCTTGGGCTTGGTATACGAACTATCGGAGGCAGACCTATCTCTTTGTACAGCCTGCACATCCATGAAAGCGTTGTCCTGTCAAGGGCAATATGCTCGGTATCGATAAAAACGAAATCAAGCCCCGTCCTCCTGACCGATAACGGCCATTTCGGGGATGTTGAAAGCACAAGCGAACCATATACACGGCTGCCGTCGGTCAAGGCTTTTTTTATTTCCTGCGGTGTCATTTATAAAACTCCATTAAGTTGTTAATTAGTCAGCATAAGGTAGAAATGTCAGCCATTCATAGCTGAACCTTGCAAAAATCAACTCATCATCATATCTTTCGTTATGGCCTGCCTCATAAAAACAGCCGAAATTACCATCAGGCAGGACAATTATGTCGGAGTAAGCAGAAGGACCAAGAAAAAGAGTCTTTGCGATAGGCCATGTTTTGCAGCCGTCATAGCTTACTTTGATGGTTAGATTTCTGCGCGGCGCCTTATCCATGCGTTTCTGGTTTTTCACAGCAGGATTACAGAACATAACCGCATCCTGACCGTCAGGTGTTTTGAAACTAATAATGCTTGCCTGATTAATCGATTCAGGCAGATTTTCATCAAGTGCAATGTCCGACCAGCTCTGGCCGGCATCGGTACTTCTTGCATAAGCGCGATAACCGCTTTCATGATTGTCGCGAATCGTCATATACAGGCTTCCATCGGGAAGCTCAACCACCATAGACTCGTTGCCATCGGCGGTATTGGGCTTCAACTGGCGGGTTGTCTCGCCGGCCTTCCACGTCTTGCCATGGTCGTCGCTGTAGATTACAAAACTCTTGCTGGAGCTCTTTTGCGGCGAAGTTGGAGCGCCTTTGTTTTCATCACCTCCGACCTCTGCGGCATAGGCGGTAATTATAAGCCTTCCTTTTTTGTCGCCTCGCGTCAATTGGATTCCGTGGCACGGGCCTACCGCATAAAACGCCGTCTGTTTGGGGTTACGAAGTCCCTGCAATTCGACCGGCTTCGACCATGTAACACCGTCATCATCACTTTGGGCAACCAATATATCATGAGTTTTACGGCAGAAGAATACGAATATTGTTCCGGTATCGTAATCAACTACCGGAGCAGGGTTGCCGATAGTCTGGTTATGCCCCGGTTCCTTATAGATAACCTGCAGAGGTGTCCACGTCTTGCCGCTGTCATAGCTCTTTCTGAGGACAACGTTAGTTTCGGTCTCATCAGCACGGCCACCGACGCGTCCTTCAAAGATCGCCATAACCGTATTAGCCTTGCTGACGCATAACGTAGGCACTTTAAATATCCGATAACCAAACGTATCGTGCATTTGAAGCGTAGTCTGTTCGAGCCACAATTTGGATTTATCAGACTCTCGATAGTGGAATGAATTCATGCTCACACGCAATCCTGAATGATTTTTACCAAAGGGTAAAACCGGCAGCATCACAGGCTCATTACCTGTTAGTCGGAAGAATATTCACCACTACGCTTGGAATCATAGGAACAGCAACTGCACTGTTGATGGCATATTCGGGAGATAGAATCCTCAGCGTATGGGATTTGTCGCTTGGGATCATAGGTATATTTACAGGGCCAATTGCCGGATTATTTACTGCCGGAATTTTCACTACTCGCGCACATGGCACAGGCGGACTTATTGGGCTATTAGCAAGTATGTTTATTGTGTTTTTTGTCCAGTATTTTACCGAAATCAATTTCTTCCTTTATGGAGCAATTGGTGTGGTTGCATGCTTTACAATAACATACATAATGAGCTTGATTATCCCCGCTCCGCAGAAGAGTACCGAAGGGCTTACAGTTTACTCTATGCCTGCTGAGAATGATATCTAGACAATTTTCCAGCAGTTACCAACTCCGCGCTGAGTTTGGAAAGCATTGCATTCCAAACTCAGCTGCATCTGAGTCTCATTGCCATGATGTACAATGTGCCATATATCTCATGTCGATAGGATTCGAACCTATGACCTGCGGATTAGAAATTCATGTTATCAATTTTTTATAATTGGCATATATCTTGTTTTTGAGCTAGAATGAGGTTTTTTTATGTTAAAAATGATGATTTATACCAATGTAAAAACTCACCCTCCACTGTCTAATTACTGTCCAATTAGTAAGAACCAAGAAAAAAAGTACGATCCCTGGACAATCGCCAGTTCTGAATGGGCAATATGAAAATATTACATATTCACCACATCCTTAAAATGAAGTCTCTAATAATTAACACCACCTCAAAAGCCCCATATTTCAATTCTGAAGCTACTTTTCCCTAATCCAACCCCAACCTCTTCACATGAAACATCTTCTACCTGTTTTAGTGGTGTATCAAAACTCATCTTACCCAAAATACTGACATACTGAGACCTGTAAAGGACAAAATCATCTCCATTGTTACGGTTCTTTGGCCCATTATTCTTTATCAAAAACAGGACAATTCAATCCCTGATTTTGTCAAATTGACGAACTCGGGGCTGATTCTGTGCAAAAACAAAAAGGCTTGAGGTTGCTAAGTGAAGCAACCTCAAGCCTTTACCAAATACACCCGATAGGATTCGAACCTATGACCTACGGATTAGAAATCCGTTGCTCTATCCAACTGAGCTACGGGTGCGTATAATTGCGGCTATCCTGCATGATTTTTGTACCGGCAGGCGACAATTGAAGCGATAGTTTACTTTTTTGGCACTTTTTTTCAAGTACCAATCACCCAAAAATGCAAAAATATGTTGATCCGGCGATTAATATGCCTGCTGCGGATGGAAAACACTTTGAAATATCGCCTTAAAATTGTATACTACGGCGTTATTGGATGCGGCGATGTCGCCGATTAACAAACTTAAGCAGCAGTTTTGCACCCATATTGGTGAACAACCCGCCCCTGGCGAAACAACTGCTCACTGTTTACTGATGACTGATAACTGAAATGAAACAGACTATTTTAGAAATGATAGACGATCATATTGAGGCGGTAAACTTCCTCAAGCAAAACTGCATGGGCATAGTAGAACGCATCGCTGAAATTACCGGCCGCTCGCTCAAAGACGGCGGCTGCGTATTCCTTTGCGGCAACGGCGGCTCTGCTGCCGATTGTCAGCACATCGCCGGCGAGCTTATAGGCCGCTTCAGGAAGGAAAGGCGCGCCCTGCCCGCTATCGCCTTCACCACCGACACCTCCGTACTCACCTGCCTTGGCAACGACTACGACTTCGGCCACATCTTCGTCCGCCAGGTCGAGGCGATGGTCAGAAAAGACGACGTCCTCTGGGCCTTTTCCACCAGCGGCACATCCGAAAACGTACTGCGGGCGGTTGAATTGGCTAAGAAAAAAGGCGCAAAAGTCGTCGCCTTCACCGGCAAACCCGACAGCACCCTCGAAAAGCTCTCGGATGTATGTCTTTGCACCAACACGAGATACACCAGCACCTCGCAGGAAGTGCACCAATTAGCCTACCATACGGTATGCAAGCTCATAGAAGATATGTTCTAAATCACTGCCAGGCACGATAGACAAGGCCCCTATATATTTTACCCGCGAATCCGGCCTGCGGCATCGACCGCTCCATCGGCTGCGCCCGATGTTGCGTATCCCTTAAATACGCCGTAAATACCGACATCCCGTTATATCACAAGCTGCACAATAGCCAAACGATCCCCCTGTTTGGCTGCCTATAGTAACCGCCCGGCGATAACACAAAATAGGGAGTTTCCCTTTCCAGAATAAGGATTTTCCCTGTTTTACACCGCAGCCTGAATACTTAAAATCATATATGAGAATCAGGACAGTATAGTTTGGCGGAGAAATTTTAATGCGGCGATGTTATACAGTAACACGAAGTTTAAGTTCGGACGCGTATAGGACAAGATGTGCCTTTACTCTGATAGAGTTGCTTGTAGTAATAGCTATAATGGCTTTACTTATGAGTGTTCTTATGCCGTCTTTGAACAAAGCCAAGCAGCACGCAAAGACCGTGGTCTGCTCGGCGCGGATGAAACACGTCGGTATAGCCGCAATGATGTACATTCACGACAACAACGACTACTTCCCGAAAAGTTCACACTCGGCATCCGTCAGCGGCTGTCTGCGATGGGGGCCGGCGCTCATGCCATATCTTGACTTCGGCGTCTACAGCGGTTCGGACACATCTGTATGGAAAGAATTATTTAACGGTTTTTACCGCTGTCCTGCCGACCGCCGCCAGAACTCAGCATGGAGTTACGGCAAGAACGTCTGGTTTGAATTAACGCCCTCCGAAACCGGTGAGGTTGTCGGCAAACGCGCAGGCCCGGTCTACTGGAAGTTTCACCATATCCCGCGCCCCGCTGCGACGGTTCAATACGGGGAGCTTGGAGA
>Ga0075012_10006968_pt1 | contig 10176 bp, 9 predicted proteins | sample All_14_2_FD_71474 | JGI IMG/M metagenome (GOLD analysis project Ga0075012, IMG submission 71474) | Freshwater microbial communities in response to fracking from Pennsylvania, USA - Allegheny Zone_MetaG_DW_15 | ecosystem: Environmental > Aquatic > Deep subsurface > Groundwater > Drilled... | reverse complement strand
GCGTGCATCCGCCGAAGTGAGGGCGCACACCGCGCCTGCACCAAGCCCAGAAAACACAAAAGCCGCGTCATGGACGCGGCTTTGAGATGTTTGGAAAATTGGAGCGGGCGATGAGATTCGAACTCACGACCCCAACCTTGGCAAGGGAAAAATTGCTGTGTCGAGGTATTATATGTGAGTTTCACCTGATTCGTGTCCGTACATAGGAATCAAAATTCTTCCGATGCTGCAGAGGATTCAGTTGTGTAACAGACATTGCGCAATGAAATCGCCTAAATCAGCAGGTACCTGTGTACCTGCAACCATATGGTGACCACGAAAAAGGCTATGAGCTGATTCTTGTGGATTCTGAATTTGCGAAGAAGTCCAAACTATCAGCGAAAACCCAGAAGGAAATAAGCTTACCTCAGCCTGAGTCTAAAAGTGATGCACAGTTATGAAATTGATACAAAGGGCTGATAGCTTAAAGGTGATGAAATTAAAAGAGTTCGTTTGCTCAAGTTAAGCAGTGAAGCTTAAAGCTAGAGTCTGTTCCCTTGAAATTGAGGCATATCCCTTACGTCCTGCTGGCTGCCACCTCCAGACACAACGCAATGCTTCAATTTCAAGGGAACAGACTCTAGCTTTTGTGCGACGATGGTCAGGAGAAGCGTTTAGCCTCTATTTATATATAACGCTGCGGATAAACTTTGTTGCCTAACCGCGATTAAATGATACAATATATAGTTGCTTTATTGTTAAGCGATTCGTCCTATGGTGAGTCATGAACGATAGAATGGCGCTCAATCTCATCGCAGAGATTATGGGCTGGAGGAAGCATACCGACGACGGATTGGCCCAGCGCGAATATAAATGGCTGCGCCTTATGTCATCCGTAAAATACGATGGTTATACGGATTTTCGCGCAGGAATACGTTTCCTTGAAACTTTAGCATCATGGCTCAACCAATTTAAACCTACTGATCGTCAGGCAGCCTATGACTTCGTAAAAGGGAGGCTAATTTATATCTCGCCTGCAGAAATGCAGCAGATCATCGAAGCATTTTATGCGGAAGAGGTCTCACCGCGAATTCGCGTATCTGTCGCAGCCAAACATGGCATCCGGCCATACGAAGTGTGGCAGAGAGAAGAATATGTGAAGGACTATGATGCGCAAAAGCGTAAAACCCTTTTCATCGGAATGAGCGACGGAAGCCGCATCGATATTCTGCGCCGTATCAACTCAGGTGTCCTTTCCACGGAACAGGTTCTGCCTGTAATGAACGTGAACGATGAGAAGTGGGTTGACCTAGACAAAAACCTGAAAGATGACAACAAAGGTGAAAGTAATCCAAAGTTCGACCGCGTTTATCTGATTGAAGATTTTACGGCATCCGGCACAACATTCCTTCGTTATGTAAACAACGAATGGAAGGGGAAGCTGGCAAAATTCAATGCTAATGTTAAATCGGCTCGCGATGCGCTGAGGGAAAAATTCCCACTTGCAGAACGATACTCTCTTCACATTCATCATTACATCTCGAGTCATCAGGCGAAGCTTCAATTGAACTCACTTCTAACCAAAGCGTTCGCTGAGCTTCCCGATCGTTCATACGGCAGTTGGACGTTGAGCGAAGGACTATGCTTACCAGAAAAAACCAAGCTCGTAGTACCCAACGATGCAGTATTTTTGGCGCTCTGCAATACTTACTACGATGAAAAAATATACCTGGACTATAAGAAGCATTGCGATGAAGCGGGGCAATCCAATATGAAGCTTGGGTACGCCGACTGCGCGCTGCCGATTGTGCTGGATCACAACACACCGAATAACTCAGTGCCGTTGCTTTGGGCGGATACCGAAACCGACACGCCAATGCGGGCGTTGTTCCGACGCCGCCATCGTCACGGGTAACATGACCAACGCATTCCTCAAACGCGCTACTGAATACATTCGCGATGATGCGACACTAATTTCTATTGTCAGTCCGCGGCCATTAAAAACCTATTACGCGAAGTATGCGGACAACAATGCGTTGCTGGATCTACCAGTTTGTGTTGTTGGTAGCCCAGGAAGTGGCAAGACGACAATTGGCATGGTTACTGAATTCAAAATCATGGAGAAGGTGCTCTTAGATCAAGTCAATGAGAAGTCTCGCGTCCTGGCAGACGCGTATAAAGACTGTCATTTCATTGATAGTGAGTTGCGACCGAGAATTGCTGCTGTGCGACTCCCTATGGAGTCCGAATATCGAGATTTCTGGGAGCTTCCCTATGCCCCCGCAATCAAGAACCGCTTGTTGCTTTCCGCCATTCAAGCGCGCGCCGTCCAATCGCTTTTCCGCCACCTTCTAGCGAACGAGACTCGAACTTTAGACGATATAAGGTTGGTCTTTCGAGAAGATGCGGACGCTGCACTGGAAGGTATCGGGGGCGCGTATAGCGCAGCTATCCAAGAAAGAGCTAGAGAAATTGATCGGGCTATCTATGGTATTTCCGCTAGCCTAGTTCCGCCAAGCCAGGACAATTTTCCATTGTTAGCTCAAGCTCCTTATAGACCATTCGACGTTATTAGGGCTGTCGAAATTCGTTGGGACCCGACAGATCGAATCAAATTACGCCCACTAATCATCCTGGACGACGCTCATACCTTACATCCTGACCAGTTTGAGCTGCTATTCCGTGACTTAGCCCGCAGGGAAATGAAAATCGGTCGGTGGGTTTTGATGCGGATGGATCGGTTGGCTCCAAAGGCTGTCCTCGGAATTCGGGATGAAATTGAACTACCGGAAATAAAACGCGACAGGGACTTCCTTGAGATACGCCTGCAGACCTTTGGGCAGCGCAAGACCGACCGCAAAAATTTTCGCGCCATGGCTTCCGACATGGCAGACAGGTACCTGCAACAAGTCCGCCCCATCCGAGATCGAAGCATTACCGAGTTCAAAACGCTTTTGAGTGAGGCACCGCCACAATTGGCTTCCAGTAACATGGAGAAGCTGAAGAGTGCCCTCGAAGAAGACCGGGTGAAGTTCGGAATAACACATAAGCGCCATCAAACGATTGCAGAACTTGTAGAGCGTTTCAGCCGGGTAACAAAGTCACCCGATATGACGGAAGACGTGAAACTGATGATGCGGCGAGTCCTTCTGCATCGATATGTAGTGCGTATTCCTCAACGCGAATTCACTTTCGATGAGTCGTCCGACCCGGAACCGCGCGTTCCGCTACACCCTACGTCGACAGTAGCTGATGCTGCGCGCCTCTATTTGCATCGTAACTATGAGCGGCCACTTCACTATGGCTTCGATACTCTTTGTGATGCCAGCCAGGAAAACGCTGAGCTTTTTCTTCAACTCGCGGGAGCATTGGTAGCTCGGTCCGAGGCGCGCATTATTCGCGGTCTTGGAGCCGCTCTAACCCCCAATCAGCAGCAAGATGAACTTCAAAAGCGCGCCGCCGAAATTATCGGCGGCTGGGGCTTCCCATATGCCAGAAGCGTCCAACTTCTTGTTGCCGGAATGGTCGAGCAATGCATGCGCGCTTCGGACAAACTTAATGCCAGGCTGGGCGGCGGGCCAAACGCATTTGGTATTCCAAAAGCTGAGATCACGGAGTTGATTCAGGGTAATTCAGAAACCGCACGCGTCCTCAAATTCGCCTTTGCCTATGATGCCGTGAACATCGTTCCAGATTACGGCCAAGGAGGCAAGGAATGGTTTTTAATAGAGCTTGCCGGTGTCGTGTGCCTTAAACATAGCTTGAATCTCAAGCGAGGGTTCTTCCTGGAGAGGCGAGTCCAGGATTTGAATTCGATCTTGGCGGGAGGCACAAATGACACGGCCAAATTGGGATAATTGCCTCGTCCATTTTGACGATGAGGCAATGTCAGTGCTGACCGAGTATTTCGGTAGACCTGATCGCCACTGTCTGCTTATCGCCGGAGCCGGATTTGATCCACGGGCAACGTATGTCGCGCAAGCTATTGCTCCAGTAATGAAGGATCGATTAGAGGCTTTGCTAATCCGGGAAGAACGCGGCATTGCCGCCGATAATCTGAAATCCGCTGGAGACTCAAGTGAGTCTACGCTTGTTGCATTAATTCCGAAGTCTCAAGTTGAGCGAATCGATATATTTTCATCGGTGGACCAAGCGCCCGTCGGAGGGCCTCGGATTGTCGATATCTTGAGGAAGCGCTCTTGGCCAAAAGAGCTGACCGACATCATTCTGGATGTCAGCGCGTTGTCTATCGGTATTAGTTTTCCAGTCGCGCGTTTCTTAATCGACACTTTCGAGGATAAGGAGGTGAACGTCCATATCGTCATTGCATCCGATCCAGACCTAGATGCACAAATCAGGAAAGAGCCGTCATCCAAACCCATCTTTGTTAAGGGATTCTTGGGAGAGAACGCTACGTCAAGCCCTCTCGCTCCGGCTCAGATTTGGTTGCCGCATCTTGCAAATGACTCCGAACTCTCGTTGCGCACTATTTATGTTGATCTTGGTGACATCTATAAGATTTGTCCTATCCTGCCATTCCCGGCTCGCTGGCCGCGTAGACCTGATGATTTGATTGCCGAATATAGCGAAATATTATTAGACGAGTGGGAAATATCAGCGCGCGATTTTCTCTATGTTTCAGAGTGGAATCCCTTAGATAGTTATCGGGCTTTGAAGACGCTGAAAAAACGGTATGTCAGAACTGTAGAGAATGTTTACGCTCCTAGAATCGTAATTTCGCCTATCGGTAGCAAAGTAATGGCTATTGGCGCCATGATGGCCGCTATTGAATGCGAAATGTCAGTCAAATATATCGAAACCATTCGGTACGAAGTAATTAGCCAAGAACCGCTACGATCAAATACAGCAAATATCAAGCTTGTCCACATATGGGCGGACGGACCAGTCTATTCTGGCCTCAAAAGCAGAAGCGTTAAACTCTAATGATGAAGTTTTCCATAAAACTGGACCGCCTGCCGGAAACAGTGGCTAAGAATGCTGTAACAAATGTTTCTGGTCTTTCAACATTAATACGTGGGGGTCTTCAACGGGTTTCTTACGCTGTTGGCTCAGGTGGGTCCGCTATATCTGCAGAATACTTTGCACATTGTCGTCGTTCGCTCGGCGCCGCTCCAACCATCGTTCAGACTCCTATGGAGTTCACTCTGAATGCCGTCGACTTCAAGGAAGCAGACGTATGGTTGTTTAGTGCGGGGGGCAGCAATCCGGATATACTCGCGGCAGCTGAAGCCCTTCGGCATAATCGACCGAATCATGTTGTATGCATAACTACAAAAAATGGCAGCCGGCTCCAACATCACTTAGAGGCCTTTATGGAAGTGGTCTCCCATACAGTTGAGGTTTCGGATCGAGACGGATTCTTATCGACGCATTCTCTCATTGGGACCGTCACGGCCTTATTGCGCGCGTCCAACCAAGCGCTGTCGTCACCGGTTCTACAGTTGCCGGACGCCTGGGTAGAGGAGGCGGGAAAACGCCTATCAATTGAAGCCAGAAAGGCAATCAGGTCCGCATTAGGCGCACCCAAAACCTCTGACATCGTCATTGTGATCTCTGACCCCAGGCTTGCCGCTGCTGCGGTTACTGTAGACACCTGCTTGTGGGAGGCTGCGATTTGTCCGGTACAACGCACCGACTTCCGCAACTTTGCTCACGGTAGACACGCTTGGCTACACACGCGAGGCGCCAATACTGTTATTATAGCGCTGACTGGTATCGATAGCGCAGAATCATGGCATGTCATCAGAACTGAAATTCCCACAGAGTTGAGAACGCTGGAATTTACCTTTGGTAATTGTGGCCGCTTCGATTGCGCTCTAGCCATAATTGATTGCCTTGTACTTGTAGAGGCATTTGGACTTGCGACTTCTGTTGACCCCGGTAAGCCAGATTTGGGTTCATTTGCCCACGCCATTTATGAAGACACCTCGCTATTCGATAATCTTTCCCGCCGGACGGCAGGTGGGTATCTAAAGCGGAAAGCATTGATTCGGCGGGATACACCCGAATATCGAAAACATGACTTGGGCGATTGCGAGGCGGAACTGTATAAACGCTTCGAAAATGCAGCTTTTGGAGCGATCATACTTGATTATGATGGCACCATTATCCCCTCAAAAGAGAGGGATGTAACCCCTGACCGTCAAATAGTTCAAGAACTCACGCGCCTTCTTGAGAATGGGCTAAAGTTAGGTATTGCAACCGGTCGCGGGGGGTCCGTCGGGCGCATGCTTTCCCAAGTTTTGCCGAAGGAATTCCATAAGGATATAATTGTCGGGTACTACAATGGCAGCATACTGTGCTCGCTCGCTGAACCATTAGATGATTCCATGCTTCGTGATCCTGAAGGTATATTGCGTGTTGCAATGGAATGGCTTCAGAACCGTCTCGGGGTGCAAAAAGACAAAATCCGACCGAACCAATATCAATTGACAGTTTTCAAAAAACATATGCCTAACATCGACTTTACGACAGTATTCAGTGAGATGTTTTCCACCGGTGAACTGAAGCTGACAGAATCTGACCACAGCTTCGATATACTGTCTGCGAGTGCATGCAAGACGAACGTGGTTAAGAAAATAGAAGCCACCATGGATATCTCCCTTGCAACAATTTGTCTGGGCGACAGCGGTGGCTACTGGGGCAACGATTTCATCCTCCTGGGAGGACCATTTGGTATCTCCGTGGGGCAAGTCTGTGACCGTACAGACACTTGTTGGTCTTTTTGGGGTGCTGACATAAATGGCCCCCAGGCGTTGGTGCGGATTCTGAGGGCTTTGCAAGGTTTCGTACCTCCTGGAGCAAAGCTAAATCTCTCTAACTTGAAGCGTGACGGCTAAGGATTTCCAGTGTAAAAATAAGTGTGGAATCTGGAGCCCTGAAGTGACTGCGAATGCATATGACGTTGCTGGTACCGGTCTTGCGGCTCTCGACCGCGTAGTGACCGGAGAGCGGCGTTTGTTTACTGAATTAGGTGGCTCTTGTGGTAATGTTCTTATTTCGCTAGCCATGCTCGGCAGGAGCGTTGTGCCACTCCTCCGACTAGGTACTGATTGGGTGGGGAATCGCCTAGTTAAAGAGTTCGTCGACGCTGGTGTTGATGTCCACTATATCAGTCAAAAATGCGATGTACGCTCGCCGCTTATCGTGCAGCACGTTGATCTGGATTCAGCGCAGCATTGCTTTCAATTCTATGCGCACGAGAGCGAAACTGTTGCGCCCGAATACAATTCGATCGAACAGCACCAAGTTGATCTCGCCACTGCTGTTATTCGCGGCAGCCAGTTTTTCTACACTGATCGGCTTAGTGCGGCGATTGTCGAGGCCATGGAAATGGCATCGAATGCCGGCACTTTTGTGTATTTTGAACCATCGCGCATCGATGACGAAGAGCTATTTTCACGCGCCTTGAAGGCGACGGCCATACTCAAATATTCATCTGAAAGATTGGGCAATTATCTGAACGCCATTGCATTGAAGCCCGGCGCCATTCGTATTGCCACACATGGCAAAAATGGCCTGGAGATTTTCCAGGATCACCATTATGTACGCAAAGAGGCGATCAACTTAGATGTTGTCCGCGATACCTGTGGCGCAGGTGATATGGTTACCGTGGGCATAATCGATTGGGTATTATCGAAATATCCCGGCACATCATCGCAACTGCACATTGCCGACTTTGTGGCTGGCGTTGAAGCTGGTCAACGGTTGGCCGCTGCCAATTGCGCTTATCCTGGCGCGCGCGGCCTGTTCCGTGACCGCGGTGCTGATGTTGCTCGTCGGCTGCTCGATAACGGTTCCTATGAGTGCAATTATCAGCCTTGCTTTTGGGAAGAACCAACCGAATGAGTTATTCGGCCGCCTCAGCGTGAAGGTCGTTTGAAGCCTTGCGCTTCTTGCTCGTAACCGTAGCCTTTCCTTTAGTTTTTGCTCTGGTCTTTTTTGCCTTGGCGGCGATGAGTTTCTCGCGCGTCTCCATGAGGAGAATGCCGAGCATGTTTTGCCCTTGGCCGTTTACTTCACCCCAGAGACGATTTACAGCGTTGTCGACCGTCGCGCTCTCAACTAACCGGGCTGTACCGGTGGAAATGAGGAGTTCTGCCAGATCGGGATGCTGAGTGAATTTTGCTATGAGAACTCCGCGCATGCGGTCGAATTTTGAAGTCGACCAGCCTGGCGTAATGTCCCAGTAGTAGAGGCCGTGGGCTGCCATGGCTAATAGCGCGGGTGATGGCGCATTCATTAGCCATTCACGAACCGCAGGCTTCCTGGCTTTACCAGCCTGATAGGCGTGTTCAGCTGTCGCAAAGACCATACCCTCGAAGGCGATTTCCCGAGGGTACAAATTGCTGAATACCCCGAATGGTTTTTCATTCGCCCTGTAAAACCGAATTTCTTTCATCCGTCGCTCCCGTCCTTGCGTATTCTTATTTAATGCATTATTAGTAATGCAAAATCAAGTGATAGGTTAAGTTGGAAATGGCATTGGGAAGGCCGCCAAGTCCTGAAGACGGGGCTGCCATGGTTGTTGATGCAATCATGGCGGAAAAAAATAGATTCTCCATTTCAGACAATGAGTTATCTAGAATTACTGGTGTTACCCAAAGTGGGGTAACGCGGGCCTTAAATCGCAAACCGCCACGGATGACGCCAAATCTAAAGAAGTTAAAAAGGTGGTTCGATGGTAATGCAATAATTCGGCTAAATGGACAATTAACTAGTCGCCCAAAGATGAACGGCCGGGCTGACGGTGAGGCCAAGATAGCTTCTATTGCTAAGGAAATGTGGGATGGAACGCAAACCGGCCTAGTGAGTGTGATATCCATCATGGAGGCGATTCAGGCGCTCCTTCGCCCTACACGATCCACTACTACCCATTCCCAGGAAGAAGCTTAGTGACCTGCTGCCGATTTGATGGGACATGGAATTGAAAGCTGCGACGCATTTAAGGCGTATTTATTATACGCGCTTTCCACTATACGCTTCCGTTCCCCTATACCCTAGTTTTCCTTAGCGGCGCAGCTACGCGCGCGGCCCCTGCTGCCTCCCCCTGCCTAGGCGCCGGAAAATTCATATACGCTGCAGCGTCACCGCCGACATGCCATCATGTGCCGTGACGGCGGTGACGTATGTGACGGCGGTTATACTGCTGGTGCTGCTGACGTGAGGGGAGGGGGCTTTGACGAAACCAACACTAACTGGCGACGTTTGGTCGAAAATTGAGTTCGATCTCAGTGAATTTCGCGATCTCTTCCACTTGCGCCTTGAAACCAAGGTAGAGGCAATCGGTGTAAAGATATCCCCCGGCAATCCCAAAACTGGGAAGAAGGCCGAATGGCGCGATACCGCGCCGCGATGGGAAGATATTGAGCACGGTAAGTTGGTGCGGCCCGAGCTTTTAATCCCATATGTGGATGCTATCGATCAGGCTGAACTTCTTGTGCGACTGGAAAGTGGACGCCAGTTGTTGGCGTCGATTGAACTTCGTGTTGCCAGCCGGGAAATGACGCCTGAGCTTCTGTACGAATGGGGGGTGCTTAATCGTTGGGCCGGTGCCATACAGCTTGTTTATCATGCTCGACCAGATGTTGGACGATTGAGAGAGGGATCGGAAAATCTAGATAAACATAAGAAGTGGTTTGCCCACTATTTTTTGCGCATTTACAAACATGGGAGTAACGAGGAAGCGCGGGATGAAATGGAGCGTTTCATCAACCAAAATTTTCTTCGACCACCTGATGGGACGAATAGGGATTGGTTCAGTCGATTTTTGGGTGATGAGCCGTCAGAGAGATGGGGCGATGGATTTACTCGCCTTACAAAAGCCTTTCGAGAATTATCGGCTGCTGAAATGAGACGGCTGATTAAGCAGCCAACAGACAAGATACCGAGCCTGGACCTCGATTTTCCCCTACCCTAGGGGTGGTTTAGTTTTCAAAGCCGAATCCAGACACATTGGCCACAGTCGGTGGCCACCGACGCAAACTGAATCCAAACAGGAGCGTCGCAACAATCATGATACATGTTACTGAGAATTTTGCTCAGCAACCGGAGAAGCCTGCTGGCCTCGAACGGCTGCTGACCATCCAGGAGGCTGCTAAGGCGTTGGGTGTTCATCCCTGGGCGCTGCGCCGGGCGGTCAAGTCCGGCACGATCCCGGCCTATGCTCCATTCAAT
>Ga0075012_10006967_pt1 | contig 10177 bp, 7 predicted proteins | sample All_14_2_FD_71474 | JGI IMG/M metagenome (GOLD analysis project Ga0075012, IMG submission 71474) | Freshwater microbial communities in response to fracking from Pennsylvania, USA - Allegheny Zone_MetaG_DW_15 | ecosystem: Environmental > Aquatic > Deep subsurface > Groundwater > Drilled... | reverse complement strand
CCAGGAGGACCCCAGGTGCTCAGCTTTGCAATTGCCGGCCTTGCCGTTGGCGCGCTCTACGCGATGTCCGCCATGGCATTGGTCATTACCTACAACGCGTCCCGCGTCTTCAACTTCGCCCAGGGCGGCATGGCCTTCTTCCTGGCCTACTGCTTCTACTACATGGGCAACTCCGACACCGGACTTGGTTGGAACCTTTGGCTGTCCGCGGCCATCGTCGTCCTGATCATCGGTCCGCTGCTGGGCTTGTTCCTGTGGTGGATGCTGCTGGGCAAGCTCGGCAACCTGGCCCCGCTGACCAAGGTCGGCGTCATGATCGGTCTGCAGGTCGCGCTCGTGGCGATCACGACCTTGATCTTCGGCCACGATCCGGTCTACCTCGTGTACGGCCCGGTCGGCGAGCCCAATGTGATCTTCAGCGTCTTCGACGTGAACGTCTCCAATGAGCAGTTCATCATCATCGTGACGGCGGCAATCGTCGCACTTGGCGGCTACTGGGTCCTCAATCGCACCATGGCGGGTCTGGTCACCCGTGGTTCGGTGGACTCCGAGCTGATGACGGTGCTCACCGGCACCAACCCCAAGTTCGTGGTGGCATCCACCTGGGCCATCGGCACCGGCATCGCCGGCCTGGCCGGCCTGATGGTGCTCCCGAAGGTGGGCTTGAGCCCGGGCGGCTTCGCCAACCTGATCGCCGCATCCATGGCAGGCGCGGTCATCGGCAAGTTCACCCACCTGTGGCGCGCATTCTTCGGCGCACTCATCCTGGGCGTGACCCAGGAAGTGCTGGTGCTCTACTTGCCGAGCGATGGCCTGCTCGGCACGGCCCTTCGCCCGAGCCTGCCCTTCCTCTTCATGGTCGTCGCGGTGCTCGTCTACAGCCAGCAGAAGGACGTCAAGGCTGACTCGCAGAAGGTTGAAGTCGCAGCAGTCAACAACGCCTACGAGGTCTCGCTCTCGAAGTACCTCAACATCATGCGCAACCCGAAGGGTCACTGGGACCGCTACGTCGGCTACGCCGTGCTTGTCGTCGTGCTGGTCGGCATCCCGATCCTGTTCAACGAGTACTGGACTGGCCTGCTGGCAGTCGGCTTCTGCTACACGGTGATCTTCCTGTCCTACCGGCTGGTCACAGGCGAGGCTGGCATCATCAGCCTCTCGCAGATCAGCTTCGCGGGCATCGGTGTCATTGCAGCCGCCTACGTGGTCAATCACGACACCTGGTTCGGTGCCGCCAACGAGACCCCAGTTCTGCTGGCGATGCTCATCGGTGGCATTGTGGCGGGCATCACCGGCACCGTCGTGGGCCTGCTGTGCCTGAACCTCGGGCCGTTGTATGCAGCCATCGTGACCTTCGCCTTCGCACTGCTGGTCGACCAGGCTGTGTACACCCGAGACGAGTTCTCCAACTTCGGCTCTGGTCTGCCATTCGGTCGTCCGGAGATCTTCGGCATGAACTTCGATACTCCGAAGACGTTCTACTGGTTCGGCGCTGTGGTGATGTTCATCGTCATGTTCGTGCTGTGGTCACTGCGACGCTCGACAACTGGCCTGGTCTTCGCGACCATCCGCGCCAGCCGTGTTCGTGCAGCGACTCTCGGCTTCGATATCTACATCGCCCGCGTAGGCGTGTTCGCGTTGGGCGCTGCCGTTGCCGGCATCGGCGGAACGATGGTCGCCAGCTTCCAGCTGGTCGCCTTCCCGAACGGCTTCGTCATGACGATCGGTCTGGTCTGGTTCGCACTGGCAGTCGCGCAGGGCACCAGCTCGATGGGTGGTCTGGCGGCTGGTGGCATGACACTGCTCCTGGCACCGGCGATCTTCTCGGAGTTCCTGCCCGAGCGACTGGCGGACCTCCCGGTCCTGCTGTTCGGCCTGGTGGCGATCAACATGGTGGTCGATCCGATCGGCATCAACCCGAACCTCCGCGCGCAGTTCCGACATCTGGCAATCAAGATGAGCGGCGGAACGGTGCACTCGCCGTCGTTTGAAGAAGAATCCGAAACCAAACTTCCAGCTGGAGTGTGAAGTCATGTCGACAGCAACAATGAACGCAGTGCCAACCCTGCGCGCTGAGAATGTGAGCATCCGCTTCGGAGGCGTGCAGGCCCTGGACTCGGTCACCTTGGAGGCCAGGCCAGGCGAGATCACCGCACTGATCGGTCCCAACGGCGCAGGCAAGAGCACCATGCTCGGCTGCATCTCGGGCACCCTGGCGCAGAACCAGGGCACGATCATGATCGGCGACAAGGACGTCAGCAAGTCCTCGGCCCAGAGGCGTGCTGCCCTGAACATGGCACGCACCTTCCAGTCACCGCAGCTGGTGACTGAACTGACGGTTCGCGAGCATGTCGTGCTCGCCAGGCGTGCTGGTGCCGAGGTCAAGTCCGGCAAGTTCATGACATCGGTGCGATTCGTCCTGGCGCTCATCCCCTTCATCTCGCGTGGCATCAGCAAGGCTGAGCTCGCCGAAGCGGATGCGCTCATTGACGAGTTGGGACTCGGCAAGGATCGTGACAAGGGTCCGTCGGATCTGACCCTTGGCCAGCGCCGCCTGCTCGAAGTCGCACTCTGCCTTGCCACCGGTGCCGAGATCATGCTCTTCGATGAGCCCTCGGCTGGCCTTGACCGGGCAGAGACCGAGCACCTTGGCCAGCTCATCCAGAAGCTGGCCAGCGAGCGCAACATCACTGTCGTCTTGGTGGAGCACGACCTCGAACTGGTGTTCTCCATCAGCTCACGGGTGTTCGTGCTCGACTTCGGCAAGCTCATCGACAGCGGCACCCCAGCGGAGATGCGCGCCAGCAAGGCTGTTCAGACCGCTTACCTTGGAACTACGGAGGACGAGTAAATGTCAGAGGCGATGATCGAGGTCAAGAACCTCACGCTCAAGTACGGCGATGCACTTGCCGTGGAGGACGTCTCCTTCTCCCTGGCCAAGGGCGAGTGCCTGACCATCCTCGGTGCCAACGGTGCCGGCAAGAGCAGCATCGGCAAGTCACTTGCCGGCCTGCTCCCGCCGTCCAGCGGCACCATCTCGATGGCTGGCGATGACATCACCTCGCTGGATCCGTACCTGATCGCCCAGCGTGGCCTGTCCTACCTGCCCGAGGGCCGTGCGATCTTCCCGACGCTGACCGTCGAGGAGAACCTGCAGCTCGGTGCACGCAAGCTGGCCGAGAACCCCAAGGAGGCAGTGCAGCACGCCTACGAGCTCTTCAGCCGCCTCGGCGAGCGTCGCAAGCAGCAGGCTCGCACGCTCTCAGGTGGCGAGCAGCAGATGCTCGCCGTGGCCAAGGCGCTGATCACCGAGCCAGACGTCCTCGTCGTCGACGAGCTGTCCCTGGGTCTTGCACCACTGATCATCTCGGACATCTACACCGCACTTGCCCAGGCTCGCGTGAAGAACAACGTGACGATCGTGCTCATCGAGCAGTACATCGACCGCGCACTGTCCTTCGCCGATCGCGCCATGCTGATGGTCCACGGCCATGAGGTCTGGAACGGTCCTGCTGACAGCAACGCGGACAGCATCGTCCGCAGCTTCCTCAGTGGAGAAGCCGCCTAGTCCGGCGGCACTGTTCACGTCGGTCGAGAGGCCCAGATGCGCAAGCATCTGGGCCTCTCGCATTTCCGGGTTTATCGAAATCCTTTCGACAATTGCACCTACGATGCCAAGCACGTGTGATCCTGGATTTCCATATCCGCGCCCGATCAACTGCCATTTTGAGTGCGAGGTATTCCATGAAGATGCTTGAGGGTATTCGCGTCCTTGACCTGACGATGTGGGCCTTCTGCCCCTCCGCTGGAGCTGTGCTCGCGGAATGGGGAGCAGATGTCATCCACATCGAGAACGCAAAGTCTCCCGACCCGCTGCGCACGCTCGGCGGTGGCGGAACCATCGAGCCGGGCAAGGCGCACTGGATGTTCAATCACTACAACCGAGGCAAGCGCGGCATCGCCCTGGACCTGTCCAACGACGAGGCACGCGAGGCCCTCTACGCGCTTGTGCGCGAATCCGATGTCTTCCTGACCAGCTTCCTGCCCAAGACGCGCCATAAGCTCGGCTTCGACGTCGACCAGCTGAGGGCGATCAACCCCAGCATCATCTACGCCAAGGGCACTGGTGCTGGCCCGCTCGGACCGGAGAATCACCGTGGCGGGTATGACGGGGCCACGTGGTGGCATCGCGGTTCCCTGGCTTCCACGGTCATGAACGTCACGCAGACCACCACGCCGTCGGGAATGATCGGCCACGGCGACGGCATGTCCGGGCTCGTCCTCGCCGGCGGCATCGTGGCGGCCCTGTTCAAGCGCGAGCGCTCGGGTGAAGCAGTGGTGGTGGACTCCTCCCTGCTCGGGACTGCCACCTGGTTCAATGCGCCGGCAATCATCGGCAAGGCCGTCGACGGGCCCAACTCCATGATGGGCCAGTACTTCCCCCGCGAGCTGGGCCAATGGTCCGGAGCCACCTACCGCACCGCCGACGGTCGCTACCTGGGGCTGCTCCACTTGGGCGATCACCAGCCTGAGTTCGTCAATCTGTGCGAGCACCTCGAGCGGATGGACCTGGTCGAGGATCCGCGGTTCGCAAGCCCGATGGATCGGATGACCAACTCTGCTGCGCTCATGACGATCATGGATGACATCTTCGCTACGAAGACCCTTGCTGAATGGAAGGCGATCCTGGTGCACAGCAAGGGCGTGTGGGCCCCAGTGCAGACCGTTGATGAGATGCCCGACGACGTGCAGATCCAGGCCAACCGGATGATCCGCACAGCCGAGTACGCAGGTCGCTCCCAGCCGATCGTCATGCCGCCTGTGATGTTCAACGAGGATGCTGGCCCCTGTGACCCGGCCCCGGACTTCGGTCAGCACACCGATGAGGTCCTGCGCGAGATCGCTGGTTTCGATGCTGATCGAATCTCCACGCTTCGCGCTTCAGGAGCAATCGTCTAAGTGCGTCGATGAGTGAACTCAAGAGTGAGCGGCTGCTCACCGGGAAATTCGTGCTGCTGCTGGCAGCCGCCTTCGGTGTCTTCATGGCCAACGGCATCATCACGCCAGTCCTGCCGGTGTTCGTCAAGGACGATCTCGGTGGGGGCGACGTGGCCGTGGGGGTGGTCGTGGCCGTCCAGGCGATCTCAGCCATTGCGATTCGACCCTGGCTGACACCCAAGTTCAATCAATGGGGGGTCAAGCCGATTCTGATCGGCTCCATCGTGGCCAGCGGACTGTCCTTCGCGCTCACTGGCTTCGTGCCGAACATCTTCTGCCTCATCGTGCTCCGCCTGATCTTCGGCGCGGGCATGGCGGCGCTGTTCATCGGCGCACTGACGGCCGTCACCGGCCTGGTCTCGCCGATCCGGTCCGGCGAGGCCATCAGCCTGTTCTCCATCGCCCCGTACCTGGGCATGGGCATCGGACCGCTCATCGGTCAGGCGGTGTTCCACGCCTTCGGCTTCATGACCACTTTCCTGGCCGCCGGCGCCGTGGCCCTCACTGGCGTGATCCCAATGATCTTCTATCGGGCCGCACCCGTGGAGGTGGCACTGGAGCAGGAGGAGGTGACGCTCAAGCGCTTCTACCGACCGGCAGTCTGGCCGGGAGTGGTCATCGCGCTGGGCATCGTCGGCATGCTCTCCTTCGGCGCCTTCATGCCGCTGTTCGCCCAGGAGATCCCAGGTCTGGAGATCCAGATCTGCTTCCTCATCCTGTCCGCGGGCGTGCTGCTCATGCGGACCCTTGGCAGCCGGCTTCCTGATCGCATGGGCCCCAAGAAGACCGGCATCATGGCGACCATCGCCCTGATCATCGGCATGGCCGGCCTGGCCACGACCATGGGCCCGTACTGGGCTTACCTGGCAATCGTGCCCTTCGCCATCGGACAGGCGCTGCAGTATCCGGGCCTGCTCTCGCTGACCCTTGATGACATCTCCGAGCCTGACCGGCCAGTGGCCATCTCGACGTTCACGCTCTTCTTCGATCTCTCGCAAGGCTTCGGTGGGCTGGTGGTGGGTGTCATTGCAGCCATCGGCGGATACCGATCGGTGTTCGCCGCCTCGGCTGTCGCCGCTGCGATCGGCCTGATGATCCTGCTCGCTATCGTGATCCCGAGGTACGAGGCTGGCAGAAGAGCCCGTGCCGCAGTGACCGCCTGATCCCGACTTGGAGTCTGACTGTGCGTATCGGCACGCGTGCCAAAGCGGCCAAGCAGGTGGAACCGCTGGTCACCTGGAAGTTCTTCCTGATCCTGGTTGCCGGCTTCGCCTTCTTCATGGGCGTGGGCATGACCCTGCCAATCCTGCCGGTCTTCGTGCATCAGGAGCTGGGTGGCTCCGATGTGGAGATCGGCCTGGTCGTGGCTGTTCAGGCCGTGTCGGCCATCCTCGTTCGTCCATGGATCACCCCGCGCATCAACAGGTACGGCGCTGTGCCCGTGATTCTCAGCGGAGCGTCACTGGGCGCTTTGAGCATTGCGCTGATGCCATTGGCGCCCAACGTTGCGCTGCTCATCGTGCTTCGGCTGGCATTGGGAGCGGCGCAGGCGGCAATGATGGTGGCGATGCTGTCCTCGGTGATGGCGTGGGTGAGCGAATTCCGCCGAGCCGAGGCGGCCAGCGTCTTCTCGATTGCCCCGTACATCGGCCTGGCCATCGGCCCGGTGATCGGTCAGCTGGTCTACAACGTTGCGGGCTATGAAGCTGCCTTCGGCGCGGCCGGAGTGATCGCCTTCGTAGGAGCCCTGCCGGTGATCACCCTGCGCTCATCTGACATCCGCATCGAAGACCTCTCGCTGCTCGAAGGGGAGAACAAGCCGCCTGCCTTCTACCTGGCGGCCATCCTCCCGGGGCTGGTGTTGGCGCTGGGCATCGTGGGCATGGTCGGAATGAATGCCTTCCTGCCGCTGTACGCCCCGACCCTGGGTTATGCCTCGGTGCAGTGGCTGTTCTTCTTCTACTCCGCCATCGTGCTGTCGGTTCGCCTGTTCGGCCGCCGCTTCCCCGACCGCGTCGGTCCGCGGGTGACGGGCATCTCGGCAACCGTGTCGATCGTGATCGGCCTGGGCATCATGGCGGTCACCCCGAGCTGGCCAGGCCTCTACGTTGCGATGGTCCCACTCGCCGTGGGGATCGCCCTGCAGTACCCGGGCCTGATGGCCCTCGTGCTGAGCAATGTCGACGAGCGCACCCGGCCTGCCGCGATCTCCACCTTCACCATGTTCTTCGATATCGCGCAGGGTGTCGGCGGCCTGGTCGTAGGCCTGGCGGCCGCCTTCGGTGGCTATCGCGCGGTCTTCGGCGCCGGGGCAGTCTGCTCGATCATCGGGCTCGTCGTGCTGGTCGGATGGGTGCTTCCCCGGTACTCCAGCACTGCCGCCCCCAGCTCATGAATTGCCCGATATGAGCTTCGGCGAACTGCTACCTTGAACAGCGCTTGATGAGCAGCATGCGTATTGACAGGACAGGACTACCGTGACCAATCCAGTGGGAGTTCCGCTTGCCCGCGGGATCACCAATCCACTTGACCAGTTGTGGTCGCATCAGCCGAATTCGGTGCGTCGGACCTCGACGCTCAGCGCGACGCCCGGCGAGCACTGGGCAGGGTTCTCAGTCGTGGGAGTGGCACGCGATGCCGTGTTCGGCACTGACGGCGAGCTCATCGGGACTTCGTCTGGCCGACTGACCGCCCAGGTCGATCCGATGGGCAATCTGGAGTCAGTCGAGGTCACTGACGAGTACGGCATCCGATCCCTGACCGAGCAGCTGCGCGGCAAGTCGATCGGTGCGGGATTCCGCCAGCAGCTCTCCCGCCTGGATCCCCCAGTCGGAGACTCGTCGTTGATCGGCACGCTCCTGGACGACCTCTCCGGCCTTCGTCACATCGCCGGCTATGGCCGCATCGTCTCCGAACCACAGATCCCGGGCATGCTGGCCAACTCGCCCCAGGTCGGCACCTGCGCTGGCTGGATGGCCGGTGGGGTCGCAGCGATGGCCTCAAGCGAGAGCATCCTCGGCGACCTCCCGCACGCCCTGACCATCAGCGAACTGGTCGTCGGTGCAGACGACTGGCACGACGAGATCGAGCCCCCATCCGGATCCATGCAGCGTCGCCGTCTGCTCGATGTGCTGCCGCGGGCCGATGGCACCACCGAGCTGCACATGTGGTTCCGTGACTCCCTGCATCGGGCGATCGACGACGACGGCGCCCTGCACGAGTACATCGTCCGAGCCCATCTCGACGCTGACGGCCTGCTCGCCGACGCCAAGGCCGAGCCGCGTAGCCTTCCGATGGGAGACTGCCCGCTTGCAGCACCGCACGTGGAGCTGCTTGAGGGTCGAACCGTGAGTCAGATCGATGAGGGAGTACGAGCGCACCTGCGCAGTGAGCTCGGCTGCACTCATCTCAATGACGCCATGCGCTTCCTTCGTTCCGCCACCCCAATGCTGGATCAGTTAAGTGAAAGTGAGGCCCCCCATGGATGACCTACTGGCAGAGCTGCGCGCCTGGCTCAATGACGCGCTGCCGAAGTGGCAGGCGAAGTGGAATGGCGATACCTCATGGGACGCCCTGTGTGACTGGCAGCGGATGTCTGCGGAGGGCAAATGGGCCACGGCCGCGTGGCCCGTGGAGTTCGGCGGCCGCGGACTTGGCACCATGGACGTGCTGGCCATCGAGGACGTCATGGCATCGTCTGGCGCCCCGCAGATCCCCGGCATGATCGGCCTGAAGAACGTCGCGCCGACACTGATGAAGTTCGGCAACGAGGAGCAGCGCTCGTCGGTGCCCAAGATCGGCAGCACCGATGAGATCTGGTGCCAGGGCTTCAGTGAGCCAGGAGCGGGCTCAGACCTGGCATCCCTTCGGACTCGTGCAGTGATCGACGGCGACGAGTTCGTCGTCAATGGCCAGAAGATCTGGACGTCCAACGGCATGCACGCCACCCACATGCAGCTGCTGGCTCGCACCAACCCCGATGCCCCCAAGCACAAGGGAATCTCTGCGATGACGCTGCGCATGGACACCCCGGGCGTCGAAGTGCGGCCGATCAAGCAGATCAACGGTGGCGCTGAGTTCGCTGAAGTGTTCTTCACCGATGTCCGCGTGCCGGTTGCCAATCTGCTCGGGCCCCTGCACGAGGGCTGGAACGTCACGATGACCACGCTCGGTCATGAGCGGGCCGGAGTCGCGGTGTTCGCCGGACGCCTCGAGCAGCGCATTCGCCAGCTCATCGAGGACGTGGCCAAGGGTGACCATCGCGTCTCCCCGGTGATTGCCGACGAGCTCGCCGAGATGTATGTCGAGGCGCGCGTCCTTGGTGCCATGGCTCGTCAGATGCTGAACAAGATCGCCCAAGGCGGCACGCCAGGTTCCGAGCAGTCGGTGATCAAGATGGTCTGGAGCGAGTTGAGCCAGCGAGTGGACACCATTGTCATGGGACTGTCCGGCGTCGAGGGTGTCACTGGTGAAAATCCCACAGCGACCCTTGGCTACCTCAGTGCGCGTTCGGCGACGATCGCCGCAGGCACCTCCGACATCGTCAAGAACATCATCGGTGACCGCGTTCTGGGTCTTCCCCGCGACTAACTGCACCAAGGAGAGGTACGAGCATGAAGAACGCAAGCACAACAGAGGCCGAACGCGCGGAATTCCGCGCGAGCATCCGTGACTACCTGGCCAAGGCATCTCCTGAGTCCCGAGTGCGCTCGGTCATCGACAGCGGAAGTGGTCTGGACGAGAGCACCTGGAAGGGTCTGGCGACCGATCTCGGCGTGGCTGGCCTGCTGATCCCAGAGGAGTTCGGCGGGCAGGGCATGGGCATGGCGGAGATGGCCGTTGCCGTTGAGGAGGCTTCCCGTGCGCTGTCGGTGGTGCCGCTGCTGACCTCGAGTGTGCTGTCGACCCTGGCGATCCAGCTTGCCGATGATCGCGAGGCGGCAGCCAAGTACCTTCCAGGCCTGGCCGATGGCAGCGAGATCTTCGCCTTCGCTGGCCTGGACGGGGCGCTCACCACGACCGTGGCGCGCAATGAGACCTTCTGGGGCCTGTACGGATCAAAGACCGCAGTGCTGAATGCGGGGATCGCCTCGCGATTCCTGGTGGTGGCCAGCACCCCTGACGGCACTGGCCTGTTCGTGGTCGATGCCAACGCAGGCGGGGTGGTCATCCGCCCGCA
>Ga0075012_10006966_pt1 | contig 10177 bp, 12 predicted proteins | sample All_14_2_FD_71474 | JGI IMG/M metagenome (GOLD analysis project Ga0075012, IMG submission 71474) | Freshwater microbial communities in response to fracking from Pennsylvania, USA - Allegheny Zone_MetaG_DW_15 | ecosystem: Environmental > Aquatic > Deep subsurface > Groundwater > Drilled... | reverse complement strand
CCTGATCGCCGAACCTTTACCGTCAGGCCGGCCGGCCTGACGGTAAAGGTTTGGCCGGTTACCCGGCCGGCCTGACGGTAAAGGTTCGGCGATCAGGCGGTGAGGACGGTGCGGCCCACCACCTTGCCGGCTTTCAGGTCGTGCAGGGCCTGGGTCGCCTCGGCCATGGGGCGCAGGGTGACCGGGATGGCGCCGACCTTGCCGGCCTTCACCAATTCCAGAAGTTCGGCCAGTTCCGGCAGGCTGCCGACATAGGAGCCGACGACCGAGATGCCGTTCCACGGGAAGAGCGGGATCGGCATGTTCAAGGCGCCGCCGAACAGGCCGACGACGACCGCCGTGCCGCCCCGGCGCAGGCCCCGGATCGCCAGTTGCACCGTGGCATCGGCGCCGACGAAATCGAAGGCGGCATGGACGCCGCCATAACCCTTCTGCAGGCGGTTGAGACTGTCCTTGTCGCGGGGATCGATCACTTCGGCGGCACCGGCTGCCTTGGCGGCCTCGGCCTTCACCGGGTCGATTTCGGCGACGATGACGGGGGCGGCGGGATAGAGCGAGCGGGCGACCTGGATCGCCATCAGGCCGACACCGCCCGCACCGATGATCAGCAGGGGATCGCCCTCGCCGGCAGCGGGGATCTTCTTCAGGGCGGAATAGGCGGTCAGGCCCGAGCAGGCCAGCGGCCCGGCGCGGTCTTCGTCGATCCCGGCGTAATCGAGGACATAGCGCGGATGCGGCACCATTACCGTATCGGCATAGCCGCCATCGACATTGACGCCGAGGTGCCGGCCCTTGGGGCAGAGATGTTCCAGGCCGCGCGTACAGGTCGGGCAGGCGCCGCAGCCGATCCAGGGGAAGACCACGCGGCGGTCGCCAACCGCGACTCCTTCCGCCGCGGGCCCGATGGCCATGACCGTGCCGACGATTTCATGGCCCAGCGTGAAGGGCAGCTTGCGCCCGCCGCGCACATCCAGGCGGTTGCCGCCGCCCATCTCGAAGTAGCCTTCATAGATGTGAAGGTCCGAATGGCAGACCCCGCAGCGGGAAATGCGCACCACCACCTCGGTGCCCTGGGGCACGGGATCGGGCGCCACCTGTTCGCACAGGGGGGCTGCGTATTCGACCATTTTCTGGCTTTTCATTGAACTCTCCTCCGCCTTACCGGGGCAAGGTACGAAAGCCTAGGCCCCCTCGCAAGGACGGCTAGAGCGGCGGAAGGCCCAGGCGCCGGCGCAGTTCGGCGGGTGTGGCCCCGGCATCGCGCATGGCTGCCAGGGTCAGCGCCCTGTCGCGCTTGGCCAGGCGGATGCCGTCATCGCCCATGACCAGGCCGTGGTGGGCATAGGCCGGCACCGGCAGGCCGAGCAGGGCTTGCAGCAGGCGGTGGATATGGGTGGCCGGAAACAGGTCGATTCCCCGTGTAACCAGGGTAATATCCTGAAGCGCGTCGTCGACGGTTACCGCCAGGTGATATGACGTCGGGGTTTCCTTGCGTGCGAGGACAACATCGCCAAGCTGTTCCGGCGCTGCCCGCTGCCGGCCGGCCTTCTCGTCGTGCCAGTAGAGGTCGTAACCGGTCAGGGTGCGGGCCCGGGCGATATCGAGGCGAAGGGCATGGTCATGGCCTTCCGCCAGCCGGTCCTTGCGCTCGGCCGCCGAGAGCTGGCGGCAGGTGCCGGGATAGAGCGGGCCGGCCGGGCCCTGGGGCGCGCCGACGGCTGCGGCAATTTCGCTCCGGGTGCAGAAGCAGGGATAAAGCACCCCGAGCGATTCGAGCCGGGACAGGGCGGCGCGGTAGTCGTCGAAATGATCCGACTGACGGCGCACCGGCCCGTCGAAGCGCAGCCCCAGCCAGGTCAGGTCGGCGATGATGCCGGCCTCGAAGGCCGGTCGGCAGCGCGTCCGGTCGATGTCTTCCATCCGCAGCAGGAAGCGCCCGCCCGAAGCCCGCGCCCGGTCATGGGCGATCCAGGCGGCATAGGCATGGCCCAGGTGCAGGCCGCCGGTCGGGCTCGGTGCAAAACGGGTGAAAACGGGAGTAATTGGGACCAATGCGGTCTTTTCCTGTCACGATTCGTCTTCATGATTATGACAGCCATCCGAGGGGGCAGGAGAGTTGCATGATCACGCTTGATGGACCGCGCCTCGCACCGCCGGACGACCGCCCGGCCCGCCAGCTTGTCGTCCTGCTTCACGGCTTCGGTGCCGATGGTGAGGATCTGATCGGTCTTGCCCCCTATTGGCGCCGGCTGCTGCCCGATGCCTATTTCGTTGCCCCCGATGGGCCGGAGCCCTGCGCCATGGCCGGCTTCGGCCGGCAATGGTTTCCCCTGACCGATTTTTCCGACGCGGAACGCCTGGCGGGGGCCCGGGTGGCCGCCCCCCTGCTGGACCGGTTCATCGATGCCGAGCTGGCCCGGCTCGGCCTTGGCGACAAGGACCTGGCCCTGGTCGGCTTCAGCCAGGGCTGCATGATGGCCCTGCATGTCGGGCTGCGGCGACCGGCCCCGGCGGCGGCCGTGATCGGTTACTCCGGGGCCCTGGCCGGGGCGGGGGAGGTGCTTGAGGCGGAGTTGACGTCGCGTCCGCCTGTGCTTCTGGTCCATGGCGATCAGGATGGCATCGTCCCTGTCACAGCGCTCTACAAGGCGGCCGGCGCCCTTGAGACTGCAAGCGTCGAGGTCCAGCGCCACGTCGAGCGCGGCCTTGCCCATGGTATCGGGCCGGAGGGGCTGGCCCTCGGGGGCGAATTCCTCTGTCGCAAATTGCTGGATCAATAGAGCGGCGGTCACCAGGGTGTCACACAGCATGTAGTATTTTAGTGGCGCGGAACCGCAAGGCTTGACACTATTTCCTTGAGCCGATGCGCGGCTCTGGAATGGTTCGGGGCACTGGCCTGAATTTTTCTGGTCGGGCTCCCGCTTACGGGTAGAAGGGCGAGGCGGTTCGATGAACGCGATGTCCCATCCTGTGGAGGCCTGTCCCGCGCTGGTACTGAACGCGGATTACCGGCCTCTCAGCTATTTTCCCCTCAGCCTGTGGTCGTGGCAGGACACGATCAAGGCGGTCTGCCTCGGGCGGGTGAATATCCTGTCCGAATATGACCGGACGGTGCGCAGCCCCAGCTTCGAGATCCGCCTGCCGTCGGTCGTTTCACTGAAAACCTATGTGCAGCCGGCCCGCCATCCGGCCTTCACCCGGTTCAATGTCTTCCTGCGCGACCGTTTCGCCTGCCAATATTGCGGCAGCGGCGATGATCTGACCTTCGATCACGTCCTGCCCCGCAGCAGGGGCGGGCGCACCACCTGGGACAATATCATCACCGCCTGTTCGCCCTGCAATCTGCGAAAAGGCGGACGGATGCTGCGGGAATCGGGCATGCATCTGCGCTCCCGCCCCTATGTCCCGACGGTTGGGCAATTGCAGGAAAACGGCCGCTCTTTCCCGCCCAATTACCTGCACGAAAGCTGGAACGACTTTCTTTATTGGGACGCCGAACTGGAAGCCTGAGGGTAAAGCCCCAGGCGGTCGGCCAGGGCGGCGCCCAGCGCCCGCCCGGACAGGAAGGCGCCTTCGATCCGGGCGCCCAGGCACCAGTCGCCGCAGGCCCCGATGGGGCGATGCGGGTCGAGCAGATAGGGCTGACCCAGGGGTTGCGTGGTCTGGGCATAGCGCCAGCGATGCGCCTTGATCGTCCGGGGCAGGACGGTTACGCCGGTGACTGCGGCAAAGGCGGCGGTCAGCCGGGCGGCAATGGCTTCGGCTTCTTCCTCGAGATGCTCCCGGCTCCAGACCGGACTGGCATGGACGACCCAGGTTTCCCGGCCGCGGTCGCGGCCCGGTTTGCTGCTGTCCCGGGCGATCCAGGCCAGGGCGCCATCGGCCAGCGCGGAATCGATGAAGGCGCCATCGAAATCAAGCGCCAGCGGCGCGTCGAACGCCAGCATCAGGGCCCAGCAGGGGGCGACCTCGACGGCCGAGACCTGGGCCGCCAGCGGCGGGTCCAGGGCCAGCAGCGGCACAGCCTGGGGCGCCGGGGTGGCGACGACAATGCCGTCATATGGGCCGAAATGTTCGCCCTGGCGGTCGGTGACCGTCAGTTTCGGGCCGCGCGGCACGATTTCCCGCAGTTCGACGCCGTAAACCGTGGCGCCACTGCCCAGGGCGCCGACCAGGGTGCTCATGCGCGGGCAGCCGGTGAACCGCTGTTCCGTCCCGTCGCCGGGCGTGAAGCCGCCGGGGCCGAGGGTGCCGATCAGCCCGGTCCAGGGGGCGATGCTGCCTTCCGCCACCAGGCGGGCAATCTGGGCCTTCAGGACCGGGTCGCGGACGGTGAAATATTGGGCGCCATGGTCCCATTGCAGGTCGCCGTCGCGCCGGGTGGACAGGCGCCCACCGGCGCCGCGGCCCTTGTCGAAGACGGTGACCCTGGCGCCGGCGGCGGACAAGACGGCGGCTGCGCTCTGGCCGGCGATACCGCCGCCGATAACCGCGACCAGGGGACCCGCATTCTGGGGGCCCATACTCTGGGGACCAGCATTCTGGGGACCAATATGCATCGCCGCCTCCTCGCCTTTGCTGGCGCATGGGATATGGAGCGGAAAGTCGTTCTGACCAGGGGGCTTCCCGAATGGTGTACACCTTGCCGCAGGCAAGGGCGAGACCCCTTGATTTTGATCACCCTATCGCCAGATCATAGGGGTGCGGGCGGTGCCTTCGGGGCCCCCGGTTCATTTCCCAGCGCGGCTGCCCGGATGGCGGGGGCCGCAGATGGTGGGGCCAAGGCTTATGACTCGCTTGTCCGTCTTCAACAGTCCGCTTCTCCTCGGTTTCGACCATATGGAGCGGGTGCTCGATCGGGTCGCCAAATCGGCGACCGACGGTTATCCCCCCTATAATATCGAGCAGACGGGGCCGAATGCCCTGCGCATCACCCTGGCCGTCGCCGGTTTCGCCCGCGAAGACCTGTCGGTCACGGTCGAAGAAAACCAGTTGATCGTGCGCGGCCGCCAGGCGGCGGACGATGGCAAGCGCGTCTATATCCATCGCGGCATTGCCGCACGCCAGTTCCAGAAAGCCTTCGTGCTTGCCGAAGGGATAGAGATCGTCCGTGCCGGGCTCGACAATGGCCTGCTCCATGTCGATCTCCAGCGCCCGGTGCCGGCCACGGTGGTCCGCCATATCCCGATCGACGGCACGGCGACCGAAGGCGCCGTCCTCGACCAGCAGAAGCGGTTGGGCGGCGAAGAACTTTGAAGGGGCCGGCCGGATGTCCGGCGGCTGAAGAGCAACGAGGCCGCAACGGCTCGTTAAGCAGGATGGGCCCATGATGGGGCATCCAGCGGAGGTGTGAAATGATTGGTGGCAGCAAGGATACGGATATCCGGCACATCACGCCGGAAGTTCTGGCCAGCCTCGGCGGCGGGGTTCTGGTCTATGTGAAGCCGGTGACGGTCGAGGGTAAGGATGTCGTCGCCGTGCATGGCGCCGATGGCGCCCTCCTGGCCCTGCTCGAAAACCGCGAGATGGCTTTCGCCGCCGCCGTTCAATACGAGATGCAGCCGGTCAGCGTGCACTGACCGGCGGCCACGGGATAGGCATCCTGGAGCAGAGTGCTCCGGGCATTGCTGAAGATCGGACGCGGTGATTGAAGCGCTGGGGATGGCTCAGGCCGCGTGCGGCCGGGCATCCTCGGTCAGCAGGGCATAGATCGCCTCGACCGAGTCGCAGTGGCGCAGCTTTTCGCAGGTTTCCTTGTCGCGCAGCAGGCGGGACACCCGCGCCAGCGCCTTCAGGTGATCGGCACCGGCCCCCTGGGGCGCCAGCAGCAGGAACACGAGGTCCACCGGCTGTTCGTCGATCGATTCGAAGTCGATCGGCTCGGCAAGGCGGGCAAACAGACCGAACAGGCGGTCGATCTCGCCCAGCTTGCCGTGCGGGATGGCAATGCCATGGCCGACCCCGGTCGTCCCCAGGCGCTCGCGTTCGAGCAGAATGTCGAAAATCGTCCGCTCGTGCACGCCGGTGATGGCGGCGGCACGCGCGGACAATTCCTGCAAGGCCTGCTTCTTGCCGTTAGCCCTGAGGTCGGCAATGACGCCCTCAGGGCTGATGATGGTGCTAAGCTCCAAGACTACTGCCTCACACCGTGGCGCCAACGGCGCGCTTGTTCGGCTCGATCCAGCCGATGTTCCCGTCCGGGCGACGGTAGACCACATTGAGTCCGCCATTCGCGCTATTCCGGAACATCATCGCCGGATGCGCGCCGAGATCAAGGCGGAACACGGCTTCCGAGACGGTCAGGGTCTCGATCTCCGCTTCATTTTCTGCGATCACCAGGGGGCCGCTGTCCGCTGGCGGCTCATCTTCCGCTTCCTCATGCTCGGGCGAGAGCACATAGGCGAGGGCCGGCTCCAGGGTACGCACAGCGGCGTGATGATGATTCTTCAGGCGGCGCTTGTACCGGCGCAGCCGCTTTTCCGCACGCTCGGCGGCGGTTTCGAAGCTGGCGTAGATTTCGGTGCCATCACCTTCCGCATTCACCGTGAGCCCCGCGCCGAAATGGACGGTGACATCCGTGCGGAACAGGTGAGCTTCCCGGGAGAAGGTCACCGTCGCATCGATCGGCCGGTCGTAATACTTGCCGACGAGCACCTTCAGTCGCTCCGTGACGTGAGTACGGAGGGCGTCGCCGACGTCGATTTGTTTGCCGGAAATGATCAGCTTCATGTTTTACCTGCGCTTGAGGGATGGGGCGCTTGGACGGAGGCTGGGGAACCGGTGGCGTTCTGTCATTGACGGGCATCAAATCCCGTCCAGATCGCGACCGGAGCCGGAGCCCCGTCCCTTCATACTTACGATCTAATGTGCCGGGTTTCCAGTGGTGAGCGTGGCCGTCACGTTTTTTCCGCAGGCGCGAAAGCCGCCTTAGCGGCCGCGGGAGGCCTTCTGACGCCGCCGATCCGTGGACGATCCGATGCCCATGGCCTCGCGGTATTTCGCCACGGTGCGGCGCGCGATGTCGATGCCGTCACGTTTCAGCAGCTCGACCAGCTTGTCGTCGGAGAGGATGGCATTGGCCGCCTCGCCGTCGATCAACTGCTTCAGGCGGTGGCGCACCGCCTCCGCCGAATGGGCGTCCGAGCCATCGGTCGAGCCGATGGCGGCGGTGAAGAAGAATTTCATCTCGAACAGGCCGCGCGGCGTCCACACCCATTTGTTGGCGGTCACGCGGGAGACGGTCGATTCGTGCATGCCGATCTCTTCGGCAATCGCCTTCAGGTTCATCGGCCGCAGATGGGTGATGCCGAAGCGCAGAAAGGCATCCTGCTGGCGCACCAGCGAGGTCGCCACCTTCAGGATGGTGCGCGCCCGCTGGTCCAGCGCCTTCACCAGCCAATTGGCGGAGGCCAGGCAGTCGGAGAGATAGGCCTTGTCGGTCTTGCCGGTGGCGTCATTCGCCGACAGGCGGGCGGCATAGCGCCGGTCGATCAGCACCCGGGGCATGGTCTCGGCATTCAGTTCGACCAGCCAGTCGCCGTCCGGCCCGCGCCGGATATAGACATCGGGAATCACCGCATGGACCGGGGCCGTGTCGAAGGCATAGCCCGGCTTCGGGTTCAGGGTGCGGATTTCCTTGATGATTTCGATGATCTCATCCTCATCGACGCCGGCAAGGCGCGAGAGCTGGCCGAGATCGCGCCGGGCGACCAGATCGAGGTGGCGCAGCACGGCGGCCATGGCCGGGTCCAGCCGATCCGCCTCCCGGCACTGGATTTCCAGACATTCCTGCAAGTTGCGGGCAAAGACCCCGGGCGGATCCAGCGCCTGCAACTGGCGCAGCAGGCGTTCGAGCTGGGGTTCGTCGATACCGAGACGCGCGGCGATATCCGCCGTCGGCTCGGTCAGATAGCCCGCCTCGTCGAGGGAATCGACCAGATTGGCCGCCATCAGCCGGTCGGTTCCCGACAGGGGCAGTTCCGACAATTGGCTCATCAGGTGGTCGCGGAGCGAAACGCCGGCAGCCAGGCGTTCGTCGCCGGCGAAATCGCTGTCCTCGAAATCGCCGCGCCCGCCGGCGCCGACCCCCGCCCAATTGGTTTCGGTCAGGCCGTCGGGGCCCGGGGCAGCGGCAAATTCCGCCCGGTCGGTGACCGAATCGTCGCCGAAGACATTTTCATAGCCGTCCTGCAGGCTGGCCGCAGGCTCGCCCATGTCGCCGCTGTTGCGGATGTCGCGGTCGATGCCCGCCAGACCGTCGCCGGAGGTGGGCGGCACGTCTTCCGCCCGCGCTGCTGCATCCGGGTCGGGCCGTTCCGCCTCGCCGCCATGGTCGTCCTGGGTGAGCAGGGGGTTGCGTTCAAGCTCCTGTTCGACGAAGGACGCCAGCTCGATCTGGCTCAGTTGCAACAGCTTGATCGCCTGTTGCAACTGGGGGGTCATCACCAGCGACTGGCCCTGTTTAAGCTCCAGCCGTTGTGTGATTGCCATGAACCTACCTGTCAGAGACTGAATCTATCGCCTAGATATACACGGCGGACACCCTCATGGGCGACCACCTCGTCGGGCGGTCCCTCCATCAGAACCTGTCCCTCGTGAATAATGTAGGCCCTGTCGATCATGTCCAGCGTTTCGCGGACATTGTGATCGGTGATCAGCACGCCGATGCCCCGATCTTTCAGATGCGAGATCAGGTGGCGGATGTCGTCGACCGCGATCGGATCGATGCCGGCCAGCGGTTCGTCCAGCAGGATGAAGCTGGGGCTGGTGGCCAGGGCCCGGGCAATCTCGACCCGGCGCCGCTCGCCGCCCGACAGCGCGACGGACGAGGTCTTGCGCAGGTGAACGATGGAGAATTCGGCCAGAAGGTCGTCGAGAATCGCTTCCCGGCGGTCGCGCTCGGTCTCGACGATCTCGAGCACGGAGCGGATATTGTCCTCGACCGTCAGGCCCCGGAAGATCGAGGCTTCCTGCGGCAGATAGCCGATGCCGAGGCGGGCCCGGCGATACATGGGCAGGGCGGTGACATCGCGCCCGTCGAACAGGATATTGCCGTAGTCGGGCGCGATCAGGCCCGAGATCATGTAGAAGCAGGTGGTCTTGCCGGCACCATTCGGCCCGAGCAGCCCAACCACTTCGCCGCGCTGCAGATTCAGGCTGACGCCCCGGACCACCGGGCGCTTGTTGTAGATCTTGCCAAGCGAATGGGCGACCAGGCCGGTCTCGGCCACCGGCGGGGTGGCTTCGGTCATTGGCCGGTCTTCTTTTCGGGGACGATCAAGCCCTTGACCCGGCCATCGGCATCGCTGCCGCCGCCGGTCATGACGCTGCGGCCGGTGTTCAGGTTGACCACCAGTTCGCTGCCGCGGAGCACATTCTCGCCCCGGGTCAGCAGCACCTTGCCGGTCATGGTGACCGTGCCCTTGGCCGGATCATAGACGGCGGCATCGCCCTGGGCGCTATCCTCGCCCGAGGTGACGAAGACATTGCCCTTGGCCGTGATCCGCTTGATGCCCGAAGGGCCGCCGCCGGCCGCATCCGCGACCGAACCGCCGGCATAGATCACTTCCAGCCGGTCGGCGCGGAGAATCATCCGGTCCTGGGTAACCTTCACATTGCCGACGAAGACGGCCGAGGAGGACGAATCCTGCACTTCAAGGGAATCGGCCAGGATCTCGATCGGGGCGCCCGAATTGAAATTCAGGCGCGGCGGGCCGTTCTGGGCCGAAGCAGGCAGGCCGAGGACCAGCCCGGCAGCGAAACCAAGGGCGATTGCGTGGCGCAGAACTCTAACCGCTGTCGTCATTGCCCATCCCTCGGCGCTTGACCGGTCCGCGTAATCACCGCCCGCACGTTACCATCGAAGCGCAGCCGGTGACCGCCATCGCTGGCTGTCATGCTGTCGGCTTCGATCTCGCCGGTCGGGCCGGACCCCAACACCCGCTTGTCGCTCGAAGCGGTGCCTTTGGCAAGATCCAGGAGCACGCTTTCCAGCTTTACCACATGCCCGTCGGCCAGCGTGACCGTTACGCCACCGCCAAGGGCCAGGGTTTCTTCCTTCAGCCGGTAAAGACCGGTGGCCGCGAGGACCCGGACCGGCTTGCCGTCTTCGAGCGCCAGATCCGCCTCGATCTCCTGCAGGCTGACCATGGTTGGCTCCAGCCCGTCGGCGGTGGCG
>Ga0075012_10006964_pt1 | contig 10177 bp, 10 predicted proteins | sample All_14_2_FD_71474 | JGI IMG/M metagenome (GOLD analysis project Ga0075012, IMG submission 71474) | Freshwater microbial communities in response to fracking from Pennsylvania, USA - Allegheny Zone_MetaG_DW_15 | ecosystem: Environmental > Aquatic > Deep subsurface > Groundwater > Drilled... | reverse complement strand
CGCAAGAGGCGCGAACGCGAGAGCAAAAGGTGTTCCGGATACAGCCGGATGACGCTTAGGCTCCTCTGGCGCGAAGGAGTGCCGCAGGTTGCATCCGGTCCGTCTTCTGGCTTACAGCTTGACCTTGCCCCCGCCTTCTCTTCCCTGCGGAAAATGGCGGTTGGGGGCTTGTAGCTGATTACAGCGGCGCGACCGCGCCCGAATCTCACGGGCTTCCGATAACCGGTGCAAAATGTGAAGGAAGAATAGAGGAAAATAGGGGTGGAGTCAATAGGCGAGGCCGACCCCGTGTGGGAAAATCCGAGCTGCCCTCTGTGGCGAGAGTTTTCCCAGTGAGTCGCTTGTGGCCCCCCGGCTAGGCGTCCATGCCGCTGCGGAGCTCGCGGATCTTAGTGGCAACAAGGGAGGGGAGGTCCGCGCCGGCCGGCGCCTGCTCGATGACGCGCACGAGCGCGGAGCCCACGATGAGCCCATCCGCCAGCGGCGCGAGCGCGCGCGCATCCGTCGCGGTGCTGATGCCGAACCCGAGGCAGACGGGATGGGGACAGACGGCCTTGACCGCGGCCGAATGCTTCGCGATGTCCGTATAATCGAGGCCGCCGGTTCCGGTCACACCGGTCCGGGTGATGAGGTAGAGGAAGCCTCCGGCACCATCGGCCAGCATGCGGATGCGCTCGGGCTTGGAGGTGGGTGCAGCCAGCCGGATCAGGTGGATGCCTGTGCCTGTGAGGGCGGCAGAGAGAGGGCCGGCCTCTTCGGGCGGCAGGTCGACGATCAGCAGCCCGTCAACTCCCGCTTCGGAAATTTCCTTTGCCAACCGCTCCAGCCCGAATTTGAAGATGGGGTTGTAGTAGCTGAAAAGCACGATGGGCGTTTGCACCGTGCGGCGGAGCTCAGCCGCAAGGCGGATGCTTTTCGAGAGCGACATCCCCGACTTCAGCGCGCGCTGTGAAGCCACTTGGATCACAGGGCCGTCGCAGGTGGGGTCGGAGAAGGGTACGCCTAACTCGATCACGTCGACGCCTGACGCGCAGGCTGTGCGCAGGATGTTGAGGCTGGTGTCGAAGTCGGGGTCGCCGGCCGTGAGGTAAGCGACAAGCGCTTTTCGGTGGGCGGAATCGAGCGTCTTAAAAGTCTGGTCAATACGGTTCATAGCAGGTGCCAGGGTTCGGGTTACAGGTTGTTGGCCTTCATATAGGCGGTGATGTGGTCGAGGTCTTTGTCGCCCCGTCCGGAGATGCAGACGAGGATTGCCTGATCCTTTGGCCGCCGGGCCGCCTCTTTGATTGCGGCGGCGAGCGCATGCGAACTTTCCAGCGCCGGGATGATGCCTTCAAACTTGCAGAGCAGTTTGAATGCCTCGACCGCTTCGCGGTCGGTGACGCCTTTGTAGCTCACACGGCCGAGGTCATGGAGCAGCGCATGTTCGGGCCCCACGCCGGGATAGTCCAGGCCTGCGGAGATGGACCATGCCTCCTGGATCTGGCCTTCGTTGTCTTGGAGCAGGTAGGTCATGGCACCGTGCAGCGCGCCGGGTGAACCGCCGCTGATCGAGGCCGCGTGATGGGGGGTGTCGAGCCCCTCGCCTGCGGCTTCGGCGCCGAGCATGGCGCACGGGTCGTCGAGAAAAGGATAGAAGAGCCCCATCGCGTTGCTGCCGCCGCCCACACAGGCGACGAGCAGGTCGGGCAAGCGGCCGACCTGCTCGAGCATCTGTCGCCGAGCCTCATCGCCGATCACGCGCTGAAGGTCTCGCACCATGGCGGGATAGGGATGCGGGCCGGAGACGGTGCCGATGATGTAAAAGGTGTTCTCGACTTCGGCGACCCAGTAGCGGAGCGCCTCGTTCATGGCGTCCTTCAGCGTGCTGGTTCCCGACGTGACGGGAATGACCTCCGCGCCGAGCAACCGCATGCGCAGCACATTGGGAGCCTGTCGGCGCACGTCCTCGGCGCCCATGAAGACTTTGCAGCCCATGCCGAAGCGCGCCGCGATCGTGGCGGTGGCCACACCGTGCTGACCTGCGCCGGTTTCGGCGATCACGCGGCGCTTGCCCATGCGGCGCGCGAGGAGGCCTTGGCCGATGACGTTATTGATCTTGTGCGCGCCAGTATGGGCGCAGTCCTCGCGCTTGAGGTAAATGCGCGCGCCGCCGATGTGGTCGGAGAGACGCTGGGCGAAGTCAAGCGGAGTGGGGCGGCCCGCATAATGGGTCAGCATGCCGCGGAACTCGCCCATGAAGACAGGGTCGGCCTTGGCGTCGTTCCAGGCCGCTTCGAGGTCTGTGAGCGCCGACATCAGCGTCTCGCCGACATAGCGTCCGCCATAGAAACCGAAGTGACCGTTTCTGTCGGGGTACTGGCCTTGGAGAGGTTGGTTGTTCATGGTAAAAGCTCTGGATTATGGGTTTGTGGTGGGGATGTCGCGGGGGCGTCCCGCATAGGAGGTGTAGCGTTCACCGAGCACGACCTTGTAGCGGTCATGAGCTTCGCGCAACAGTTTTTCTGTGGTGTCCCAATCGATGCACGAGTCCGTGACGGAGAGTCCCGGCCGGAGCTGTGCCGGATCTTTCGGCATCGGCTGGCAGCCCCATTCGAGGTGGCTCTCAAGCATGAAGCCGCGGATCGAGCGGTTCCCTTTCTCAATCTGCGAAAGGATGTCTTTCAGCACCATCCCTTGGCGTTCCGGTTGCTTGTCGGAGTTGCTGTGGCTGCAGTCGACGATGATCTGTACGGGGAGGCGTGCGGTCCGCAGCGCGTTCTCGCAGAAGGCGATGCTCTCGGCGTCATAATTGGGGCGCTTGCCGCCACGCAGGACAATGTGCGGATAGGGGTTCCCTGTGGTACTGAAGATCGCCGGCAGGCCGTCCTCGGTGACGCCGAGAAAGTGGTGGAAGCCCATGGCGGTCCGGATTCCGTTAATCGCCGCGGAGAGCGAGCCGTCGGTCGCGTTCTTGAAGCCGACGGGAGTGGAGATTCCGCTGGCGATTTCGCGGTGGGTCTGCGCTTCGGCGGTGCGCGCGCCGATCACCGACCACGAGATGAGGTCGCCGATGTATTGCGGCATGAGCGTGTCGAGCACTTCGGTGGCGGCGGGCAGGCCGATTTCGGCGACGCGCACAAGGAAGTGCCGTGCCATGCGGATTCCCTCTTCGATGTGGAACGTGTCGTTCATGTAGGGGTCGTTGATGAGTCCCTTCCAGCCGAGCACCGAACGCGGCTTTTCGAAGTACACGCGCATCACTACGCAAATGGTGTCAGAGATCTCGTCGCTGAGTTTTTTCAGCCTGAGCGCATATTCCTCTGCAGCTTCGAGGTTGTGGATCGAACAGGGGCCGACGATGGCGAGCAACCGGTGATCTTCATCGTCCAAAATATGCTCCATGGTTTCGCGCCCTTTGCTGACGGTTGCCAGCGATGTCGGGGTATGTGGAACAGCGCTCTTCATCTCGCGCGGCGTTGCGAGCAGGACGACCGATTCGATGTTGACGTTCTCAAGTCTGGGGTGACTCATAGGTTCCTTTCTGCGAAATGGGTTCTCTGGCGACAGTCGTTCGGGGCTGTCATCCTTTCCAAAATGGAGCGGAAGGTGGCACCGTCAATTGCTGCGCAAGGGCGAAAAGCGTTTTCAGCGCACAAGGGTCTTTAATGCCCGGCGCGGACTCGACCCCTGAACTGAGGTCCCATGCGGTCGCTTTTGATAGGTGTGCTGCCTCGTTAAAGTTTTTTGGAGTCAGTCCGCCCGCGATGGCGAACGGACGGACCATCGCGAGAGGAGCGGCCTCTTCCCAGCGCCATGCCGCGCCGTTGCCTCCCGGCAAGGATCCATGACCGCATTCTACCAGAATTCCGCAGGACGAGGGAATAGCGGCGGCGCTCTCGAGCAGATCCTGTCCCTTGGCCTTCACGACTTCGATGACGCGGAACCCCGCCTGCTGCACCAATGAGATCGCGTCGGGCGGTTCGTTGCCATGCATCTGCACGGTGTCGAGGGCAGCTTCGCGCGCGATGGCGATCATTTCTTCTGCTGGCATATCCACGAACACGCCGACCCGTGCCATGTGCGAAGGCAGCCCGTCAAACAAGGTGCGGGCCTGCTGTGGTGTCACATAGCGGGGGCTTTTGCGGAAAAAGACCGCGCCCAGCGCGCCCACGCCTGCTTCGGCGCAGAGGCAAGCCGCTTCGCGTGAGGTGATGCCGCAGATTTTAAGGTTGGTAAGAAGCATGTTTAAAGGTCCACTGTATGGGCTAAGAAATGGGCGGCATGGGGAGGGATAGCCACTCGCGAAGCGTTGCGGCGGGGTCGCGCTGACGCACGAGGGCTTCGCCGACGAGGAAGCGCCGGATGCCGCCCGCGAGGTTCTGGCGGAAATCGTCCGGCGTGTGCAGCCCGCTCAGTGCCACGACGGCCGTTCCTGGGAGCACTTGCGCGGCGAGGCGTGTGGCGTGCGTGACATCGGTCTTGAAGTGCGCGAGGTCGCGGTTGTTGATTCCGACCAGCGTTGCCCCAAGCGCGTTTGCGCGCGTGACGTCCTGGGCGTCGAATACTTCGGTGAGCACGTCGAGCCCAAGGCTTCGGGCCAAGGCATACAGTCGGTGCAGGAGCTCGTCGTCCAGGATGCGCACGATGAGGAGCATGGCATCCGCGCCCATGGCTGCGGTTTCGTAGACTTGGTAGGGGTCGACGATGAAGTCTTTGCGCAACACGGGAAGCCCTGTGGCGGCCTTTGCGCGCCGCAGGTCATCGGCGGAGCCTTTGAAGAAGGCCGGTTCTGTCAGCACGGAAAGTGCGGCGGCGCCGCCTTCGGCAAAGGCCTGCGCGGTTGCCGACGGGTCAAGGTCGGGGCGGATCGTTCCGAGCGAGGGCGATGCACGCTTGATTTCGGCGATGACCCGGATGCCGGGGCGGTCCAATGCGGCCGCAAAACCGCGCCTGTCGTTCCCGGCTGCAGCCAGCCGCTCGAGTTGGCTTTGTGGCACAGCGGTTTTTGCGCGGGCGATTTCTGCGGTTTTCGCTTCGAGTATCGTGTCGAGAAAGGACATACGCGTGTATCTGTGGGGACGCGGCCAGCCGCGTCCGGGCTCATTGTTTGGAGAAGGCGATCAACCGTTCGAGTTTGTCGAAAGCGGCTCCAGAGTCGATGGACTCGGCGGATTTCCGGAGCCCTTCCGCAAGATCCGAGGCTTGGTTGGCGGCCAGCAGGGAGGCTGCCGCGTTGATCAGCACGATGTCCCGTTTGGGTCCGTGAAGCCCGCCTTTGAGGATCTCGCGCGTGATGACGGCGTTATCGGCCGGCGTGCCGCCTTCGAGGTCTGCGCTTGTGCAGGGGTCGGAAAAATAGACGGCGGGGTCAATGTCGTATGTTCTGATGGCGCCGGCTTTGAGCTCCGAACAGCGCGTCGTCGTGGTGAGCGTGATCTCATCCATTCCGTCGTGGCCGTGGACCACCAGAACGCGGCGAGATCCCAGTTTCTTCAGCACCTCGGCAAACGTTTCGGTCAGTTCAGGCGCGAAGACCCCGATCAGTTGGCAGGGCGCGCCGGCCGGGTTAGTGAGGGGCCCGAGCAGGTTGAAGAGCGTGCGCACGCCGAGCTGCTTGCGCACCGGCCCGGCGAAGCGCATGGCTTTGTGGAAAGACGGGGCGAAGAGGAAAGTGATGCCGATCTCGTTCAAGGCCTGCTCCATCACTTCGGGTGCGGCGGCCAGATTGAGCCCCAGTTGTTCGAGGCAGTCTGCGCTGCCGCTCTTGCCGGAGCTGGCGCGGTTGCCGTGCTTGGCGACACGGGCTCCCGCTCCCGCCGCCACAAAGGCGACGGTTGTCGAGACGTTGAAGGTCATTCCGCCATCGCCTCCGGTGCCAACGGTGTCGAGCGTGTTGACGTTCAGCGATTGTATGCGGGTGGCGGCTGCGCGCATGGCCCGCGCGCCAGCGGCGATCTCATCGATGGTTTCGCCCTTGGCCGCGAGACCCGTAAGAAACGCGGCGATCTGGCCTTCGGTGAGTTCGCCTGCGAGAATCGCGGTAACGGCATCGAAAGCTTCGTTTTCGGTGAGGTCTTTCCGCGCGATCAGTTTTTTCAGGAGGGCTGTGAAGTTCATGACGACACCTAAGCGTTTGCGAGTTTGAGGAAGTTGCGCAGGATCCGTTTGCCGACGGGGGTCATGATTGACTCCGGGTGGAACTGGATGCCCGCCATCAGGTATTCCTTGTGGCGGATGCCCATGATTTCGCCGTCCTCCGACTCGGCCGTGATGGCGAGGCAATCGGGTAGGGAGGCACGGTCGATAACGAGCGAGTGATATCGCATGGCCTTGAAAGGACGGTCGCCGAGGCCTTTGAAGATCCCTTCTCCGTCGCTGGTGATTTCCGAGGTTTTGCCGTGCATCAGGCGCTTGGCATAGGTGATCGTCCCGCCGAAGGTGAGCCCCATCGCCTGGTGGCCGAGGCAAACGCCGAGCAACGGGATTTTTCCTGCGAAAGAGCGGATGGCGTCGCAGGACACGCCCGCATTTTCGGGACGCCCTGGGCCGGGGGAAATGACAATGGCGGCAGGGGCCAGGGACTCAATCTGGCCGACGGTGATGGCGTCGTTGCGGTAAACGACGACAGAGGCTGTCATTTCGCGCAGGTATTGCACAAGGTTGTAGGTGAAGGAGTCGTAGTTGTCGATCATTAAAATCATGGCGGTCTCCTTGCGTTAGGCGCGTTTGGCCTTGGCTTCTTTCTCTTGGACGACTTTGAGCAATTCGATGGAACGGGCCATGGCGCCCGCCTTGTTGACGGTCTCACGGTACTCGTATTCGGGGTCGGAGTCGGCGACGATTCCCGCGCCAGCGCGGATGGTAAGCCGTCCGTGTTCCACGATCGCCGTGCGGATGCAGATGCAGAAATCCATGTTGCCGTCGAAGGAGACATATCCGACAGCCCCGCCGTAGGGCCCACGCGGTTCATCTTCCAGATCGGCAATGATCTCCATGGCCCGGATTTTCGGCGCGCCGCTGAGCGTGCCGGCCGGGAAGGAGGACTTGAGCAGGTCGAATGCGTCATAGCCCGGCTCGATATCTGAGGTGATGTTCGACACAAGGTGCATGACATGCGAGTAGCGCTCGACAATCATCAGGTCGGTGACTTGCACGGTTCCGGGCAATGAAACGCGTCCGAGCTCATTGCGTCCGAGATCGACCAGCATGAGATGTTCGGCGCGCTCTTTTTCATCTTGCAACAGCGAGTCGGCATTCTTGCGGTCCTCCTGTTCGGTCGGGCCGCGGGGACGCGTCCCCGCGATCGGCCTCAGACAGGCGGTGCGGTTGTCGAGACGGATCATGGTTTCTGGCGATGAGCCGATGAGGGTGCACCCCTGTGACTTAAGGAAAAACAGGTAGGGGGAAGGATTGACGTAGCGTTGGGCACGATAAAGGCTGACCAAGTCGTCTGGCGCAGGGCCAACGAAACTTTGTGAAACAACACACTGGATCACATCACCCTCGTAAATGTGCTTTTTCACCTTTTCAACCATGCCCTTGAAGTAGTCGGGCGCGTGCACGGGTTCCGGCATTTTGACGGTCCGTTTGTTCAGGTGCATGGCAACGTCGGCAGGTTTCGTCAGGGTGATGAGCAGCTCTTGCACACGCTCAACGGCGGTGTCGTAGAGCTTGTCGTCTTCGTCATCGCCCTTGAAGGCAAGCGAGAGTACGGCCAGCGTGTGTGCGGTATTGTCGAAAATAAGCAGGGTGTCGGGGATGATGAATTCGGCCATGGGCCGTTCAGACGGCAGGTTGTTGGGAACACGCGGTTCGAAGAAGTGGATCATCTCGTAGGTGAAATAACCGACGAGACCGCCACAGAAACGCGGCAGGCCGGGAAGTTCGGCGAGCGTATAGGGTTTCATCAAGTCGCGCAGCACGGCGAGCGGGTCTTGGTTGTGCGGTATGCGCTGTTCGGTGATGCCGTGGCGGATCACCACGTCGTTTCGGTAGACGGAGATATTCGCACGCGCAGAGATTCCGATGAAACTATAGCGACCCCACCGTTCACCGCCTTCTGCGCTTTCGAGCAGAAAGACATTGGCATTGTCGTGCGCGAAACGGGAGAGCACAGAAACGGGGGTTTCGGCGTCAGCCAGAATTTTGGCCCCAACCGGTATGACCGTTGAGGTTTTCATCAGATTGCGGAAGTTATCTCGTGAGGGAAACGTGTCGAGTAACATGATTGTCTCCTACTTTATCTCAAAGTGATGGATGGGTAAAACAAAACGGAAACCGCGTTTAGGAGCCGCCGGTTTCCGTTTGCCTGATTTTCATCGTAGCGCACCACACCGTCAACGGCTTCGCGAACATCGCTTCCGCCAACACCAATAACCGTTTTTCCCGAACGTCGTTTTCATCTGTTGAACCCCTTCTGCGTCCTGTTTTTTGCCGTGCTGCGCTTTCAGGTGTTACTTTATATAGAAACGGTCAGGGGAAGTCAACTGGAAATTTCAAGCCTCAATCAGAATAATTCCAATAACGCAGAAAGAGTTCTTAAGTTCGTTGCCGCGTATCGCCAGTTTAACAACCAGAACACAGCTCCATTCGCCTATGCCAATTGGCGCGAGGGCTATCGATGGGAACCGCAAAAAACGCAGAGTGACGCTGGACGGGTCGCCTCGTCCGGAAACAAAAAGATTCTCGGCTACCGAAAGGAGCATGAGCGTTCAGCCGTAACCGCGCCCCTTTCGGCGGCGGTGATCGCCGCTTTGGGGTGCGAGTCTGGCAGGGAGTCGATCAGGCAGGCGATCCGTCATTATGATTACGCAAAAATCAATTTGTGCGAATTCTTTTTGGCGGAGTGTGCCTATTATGCCTTGCCGCCGCTGACCAGTCACCCTTGACCCCGAGGTGGCAAAGGGCGCGTCATTAGCAGGAGCGGTCCCGGCCGCCGCAGCGGAAATTAATCGCGCCTCCTCGGGGCTGACGGGCCGCGAGACCAATGATGGCCGCTCTTCCTCATCCGCTCACGTCTTGCTGCGGACTCACGGTCGGTGTTTGGCGAGCAGATCGTGGACCTGGATTTTGCGCGAGATCGGAATGATCCATTCGGCATAGAGGCGGGCAATCTTTTCAGGCAAGCCCGCAGACACGTGCTGTTCGCGAGTCATGTCGAGAATGCGAGCGATTACTTCGGCCTCGACCGCGTGGTTAGTGATGGCCTCTTCCAGTTTAAGGGGGTCGCGTTGCTCGAGCGGGATGCGGAGCGGTTCTGGGATTTCTTCCAGTTTCAACGCGGCGACATGGACAGACAGGTTGAGCCGCTGCACGAGGGCGTTCATGCAGTTGGCGTCGGCGGCAATGCACTTGCGCCTGTCAGCGTCGGCGCCGGGATCGCAGAGGATTAGCAACAGCGTGTTCACATAGAGGGGGCGCAAGATATGCGAGCGGCCTGCGATGGTGGATGCGGCCCCAAAGAGTGTCGCGGTCTCGCCGACCGGCAGCGGACGTTTCATTTCATTGTACATGTCGGCATTCACCCGGAAGGCGGAACGCCCGCAGAAGGCTTTGACGAGCGTTTCGTCCAGAGACGCGATGATCGTGCGGAGCTGGTGAAGCTTGTTCATGAGTGAGCTCCTCGTGTGACAGGATAGGTGCCGATCTTGCGGCCGGACTCGGACAGGGCAAGCACCAGCCTCCACGCGGCCTCAGCGACAGGGGACTTCCAGTCGGTGACGGCCTCGATAAAGAAGCCGTACTCCCAAGGCCGTCCCGGCAGCGGGCGGCTCTGGATGAACGTCAGGTTCACCCCGGCCGCATCGAAAGGCGCCAGCGCATGCAGCAGGGCGCCTGGCCGGTTTCCGATCACCAGATGAATCAGGGAACGGAACTCAAGGGCTTTCTTGACGGCACGGGGAGAATGCCTTCCGGTCGTTAGAACCAGAAAGCGCGTGGTGTTTTCATTGCTGTCCTGAAGGTTTTTCCGCAGGATCTTGAGCCCGTTGATTTGAGCGGCCGCCGCGGCGGAGAGCGCGGCACATCCTGGTTCGTGGGCGATACGTTGAGCTGCTGCGGCCGTGCTTGATTCGGGCATCAGCTCTGCATCCGGCAACAACGCCCGCAGCGAGGCCCGGCATTGGCCTAGGGCCTGAGGATGGCTGTATACGCGGCGGACGTCCGACAGTTTCTTCGTTTGGGGACTGACCAGCAG
>Ga0075012_10006961_pt1 | contig 10179 bp, 11 predicted proteins | sample All_14_2_FD_71474 | JGI IMG/M metagenome (GOLD analysis project Ga0075012, IMG submission 71474) | Freshwater microbial communities in response to fracking from Pennsylvania, USA - Allegheny Zone_MetaG_DW_15 | ecosystem: Environmental > Aquatic > Deep subsurface > Groundwater > Drilled... | reverse complement strand
CTCAAGGCCTTGGAGATTAGCGTTGTGCAGGCCAGTCAGGAACTGCGGGATTTCTATGAGGCCCAGTTGTGTCTCTTTCCGGAGGGCCAGAAAAAGCTCTACGATAGCTTGGGAAGTCTTGATTTGCCAAAGGACCAGCTCCTTTTCGAGTTGCTGCTGAGTTCCAAGAAGGTGGACCCGAATCTGGGTGTTTCTCAATTTGAGGACGAGCTTTTGTTGGAGTTCACCCAAGATCAGGACCCGGACAAGGTAAACGACTTGATCAAAGCCTTGCGGGCGCGAGGCGATCGCGTTCAGCGCAGCGGGGCCCTGGTCAGCCTGCGGCTTTCCTCTTGACGCTGCTGCGACTCATCTCCCCCCGCTGGTTCGACCTTGGTTTGACCAGCGAGCAGGCTCGAGGCCCCTACCAGCAACGGCTGCAGTTGCAGCATGAACTTCTCAGTTACCGCTCGGCCTACCAATGGATCCGTCTTTTTCGCCATTCTCAAGGGCACGCGCTGTTCTTGAACGACACCATTCAGTGGGAAGGGCGGGAGGAAACCACCCTCAATCAGTTGATGGTCACGGTCCCTCTGTCTCTGCTGGACAATCCGCAAAGCGTCCTGATTTTGGGCGGCGGCTTCGGTTTGGGGGCCCAGGCGGCGCTGCAGTTTCCCACTCTCCAATCCATTGAGATTGTCGAGATCGATGCCGATGTGGTGCGCCTTTCCGAACACTCACGCTGTCTGCGCAAGCTCAATGGCAAAAGCCTCAGCCACCCCAAGGTAAAAGTGCGGGTGGGCGACGCCTTTGACTTTCAGCCCGCCCAACCTTACGATTTGATCGTGTTTGACTGCGATATTTCGGCCACCCGCCAGCGTGCTGACTTCTCACTGCAATTGCTTCTCGATTATCTGCAAGGCCTGCAGTCTTGGACCCGTGCTTTCAGCATGCGCATTCCCATCGATGACGCCTTTATGGAAGCGACCGATCAACTGGACGGAGGGGCGACCGGGGACGACCTGGAGCGCACTGCCGACCTGGTTCGAGCAGTTTGGCCTCGGGCCGGACTGGCCGAGCTGCTTACCGTTTACTGCGGACGGGAGCTCTATGTGTGGAATCTGCCGGAGCAACTCGTGGGTTCCTTGACCGAGGAGTACGTTTCCTCATTGATTTCCCGACAGGCCAGGTGACCGAATCTGTCATCTCCTCCGAGTGAAAAGACCGAACCGGACCCGCTTCTGCACTCCAGCGGGGTCTTTACTATCGACCCTGAGAAACTGCGCAAAACCTATCGGAGCCTGCTGAAGGCGACCCCAGACCTGTACCTGTGCAAGCTTTTCCAAGCTGCCGTCAGCGCCCAGCCGGCCCGGCTGGACCTGGAGGTCACTCGTAAACACCTTCGCTTGTGCTGGGACCGACCGATCGACCCACTGAATCAGCATCTGGCCCAGGCGCAATTGTTGGCCTCGACCCGAGCGGACTTGAAGATCACGCTGGAAGACGAGTGTTCGCTGAAAGTCACCAGTTCGCGCTGGAGTCTGCCGCTGGCCAGCTTGAAGTGGCCCGAATTCCTTTACTGGAAAGCCCGGCTGGGCTTCCATCCCGGGCGCCTCACCATCAATGGCCAGTTGGTCCCCGTTGGCCAACCGGGAAATCTGGCTACCCACGCCCAATTCTCCCATGACCCCGAGGCGGGGTCGGTTGGGCTGGACCTGGTGGAGACCGCCGCGGTCTATAGCTTCGAGGGCGATGCCGACGGTCGCTGCGTCCAATACATCAACCTGAACGCCAATGTGGGCGTGAGCAATCCGTACAGTCTGCACACTCACTACAGCGACGACGTGTTGGTAGTGGTCAGCGACGGGCTGCCCGTCTATCGCACCAATCAGTGGTTGGGCAACGTGGGCATTTTTATGGTGGTGGCCAATAATCAGCTCCCCACCGACGCTTCCACTCTCACTCCGGTGGAGGGACCAGAGCTGCGGCAAGCGATTGCCAGGGCGCGTCACGACGCAGAGCACTTTCTTCTCGGCCTGGAGGAGCGCTTTCCGCTCGATTCCAATCCGCAACTGGCCGGCGCCCTGCGCGCCCTGCGTTCTCTACCCCGATAATCAACGGGTCGGCGAGGTGGCAAGAATTCACGCCCGGCCGGCGAAGTCCCGGGGATGAGTCAGACCGCTACCCAAAAAGAACCCCACGTCCACGGCCCCCATTGCGGCCACAACCACACTTACGTGCGCAGCGAACCGAAAATCGGCCGCAACGATCCCTGCCCCTGCGGCAGCGGCAAGAAATACAAGAAGTGCTGCGGAGCCGTCAAAGAGTAACTCCCGCTTAAGGAAGCCTTCACAACCAAGCACGGGCGCACTTCACTGGCGTTCCAGACTGGGGGCATGCAGGCACTTCTGGAGCGCGTCATGCTGGGGGCTATCTTTCTGCTGGCCGGGCTTCTCAAAGTGACTTTTCTGTGGCCTGCAGATTTGCTGCGCTTTGTGTGGCCTTGGCTACCTACCTCAGCTGGCGGCGGTGCGGGTCAGCAGGTAGTGGGGACTCAAGGTCCCATCGGGGAAAAGGTTGAGACTGGTGCTTTGACTGAGTTCAAAGTCCCAGCAGGTTACCTCCATCCGGCCCCAGCGATAGACGGGATTGCCCCGGTAGCTTCCATGGAATTGAAGTCCCTTGGGCAAATTCAGCGGTCGCTTCTCTCCCAGCAGCCGGCGCAAAACCACCCGCTCCACGCCGAGGTTGTGCAATTGCTCTAGAAAGATCTCCAATCCCTCGGTCTCCTGTAGCACGCAAGAGATCTTCACGGGCACGCGCGCCCGCTGAAGAATTTTTTCCAGGTCTGGCACCTTGGGCGAACCCATGGCGCGCTCATAGACCTGCGGGTCCAAGGAGGGGATCGAGAGACACACTCGGTCATACTGGTTGAAGACCTGCATCTTGCGCAAGGCCAGAGCCCCGTTGCTGTGCAAAGAGAACTCGGCCTCCGGCAGCTGTCGGCGCAGCTCGCGCAAGAGGCGCTCTTCGTAGCGATAGAGTTGGGGATCGGTGTTGGTGCCGGTGAACACGATCTGGCGGATAGCTCGACGACGCACTTCATCCACAAAGGCCTGCTGGCTCCGCAGCGGATAAAGCCGCAGGTTGTTTTGGCCCAGCCGCGGCGCCAGTTGCTTGCCGATGCAAAACGGACAAGTGCGATTGCAGGGACCACCAAAGAGGATGTTGGCGAAGTCCATATCAGCCCACCTTCAAGGCCAGGCGGCGGTGCTTGCTCATGTCGCCTTGATAGTCGAGCAAATAGCCTTTCACGGAAGGGGCGTGAAAGAGCGCGCACAGTCCGGAGAAGTGATCTTCGCCGCGTGAGGTCATGCTCAGGCAGGCATCGTTCCATTGCATCAGCCCTTCCCCGACCGCGAAGTCAATTTCCGGGCCATAGGCGGCTTCCAAAGGCAGGCCGAACTTGCGCTTGAAAGCGGCTCGATTGACCTCTCCAAAGTAGAAACTGACGCAGATCATCTTGGCCATCATGTGCACCAGTGGCAATTGATAGAAGTCTTGCAGCGGCAACAGCCCCGCGTCCACCGAGCGGAAGTAGGGCATCAGGTTCTTGCCTACTGCCCCGTCGTTGTAGCTGATGGTGGTGGCGGTGAAAGTCTGGGCACCCAGTCCCAGCCCCAGGTAGGGCATCCCCTGCACCACCCGGTGACGGATATAGTCACTGGTGCCGGAATCGCCCTCGACCCGGCAGTAGGTGTTCTTACCGGGGTTGGACAGGTATCCGGCCGCCTTCAGGCGTTGCTTGGCCCAGCGCGAGAGCACTCGCACCTGCTCCAAGGTGACCTGATCCGCCTGATCGGAAATGCGCGTCAACTTGTAGCGCATCCGATAAAGGGTGATGGCCTCAGGATTGAGGGCAAGGGCATGTTCCACGGTGGCCTGCCAGCTCTCCAGGGACTGGTTGGCAAAGCCGTACATCAGGTCGACGTTGAAGTCGTCAAAACCAGCCCGGCGAATGTTCTCCAGAGCTCGAAAGTGGTGCTCGATGCCGTTGCTGTCGCGATTGAGAATGCGCAGCAAGTCCGGCTGAATCACCTGAATTCCCATGCTGATGCGCTCGATCCCCATGGCGCGATAGGCCAGCAGCTTTTCCGGCTCGTCGGCCGCGATTTTGGGGGTGGTTTCGATGCTGATGCGCCTTCCCTGGGCCAGTTCAAAGCGTTGGCGCACAGCCCGCAGCAGCGACTCGATTTGTTCGGCCGGCACAAACGACGGCGTGCCCCCACCGATATCAAACCCCGCCACCTTCCGCGGCCCCAGCAGATCTCCGTAGGCATTGAGTTCTTGCTCCAGGCGTTGCATGTAGGGCAGTGTCTGCTTGCTCTCTTCGCGATTGACCACGGTGTATTCGCAAAAGGAGCAGCGCTTTTCGCAGAACGGGATGTGGGCGTAGAGGCAGATGGGCTGCTCGCCGGCAAAGGCCTGGGCCACCAATTCGCGATGGCGTCCCCGGTCCCGCACCCGATAAGGCCCCCAGGTCTGGTCGTGGGCGATGGGGTAGGCGGTGTTGGAAATATGGTGATTGCGCTCGCCGGCCGCAAAGACGTCTGCGGGAGCATAAACTTGCCGATCGGCAACCTGTGGTTGAGTCCACATCAGGAGCACCTCCAGAGTCGGTTTTGATATAGTGTATATATCACACTTACTCGGAAGGTGGCAAGAGGGGAGTCGGTAGTCGGTAGTTGACAGTTGTTAGGGCAAAGAAAAAAGCCCCTGAGGTAGGGGCTTTTCTGTTCCTGAGACTCGGCTGGCTATCAGCCTTGAGTGCCGAAGACGTGGTCCCAGGCTTCGGTGGAGACGCCGAATTTCGTGGTGCAGTCTTTGTAGTGGTGCTCCAGGTGGTGGCGGCGCAGGCGTTTGAGCCAGGGGTGTTTGACGGGACCGTGGTGGAGGACGTAGTGGAGCACGTCGTAGACAACGTAACCGAGCATGAAGCCGGCCATGAAGGGGTAGCACATGGGGAGCTGTCCTAACACCGTGAAGAGCGCTTTGAAGGCGAAAAAGAAGAGCGAGGCCACCGGAATCGAGACGCTCAGGGGCGAGACCAGGCGAGTCTTGGTGTGGGGCTGGACGTGGTGGATTCCGTGAATGAGGAACATGGCTTCCTCTTGCCAGCGCCAGCGAGTTTTGCTGTGGAAAACGTGGCGGTGCACCACATATTCGGTCAGCGTCCACACCACCGCAAAGCCCAGCGCGATCATCAGCGGAAACCATTGCCAGCTACAGCCGGCCGGCCACACGCGCACACCTTTCACGGCGAGAAGCAGGGCCACGGGGACCCAAAACAACGGCACGATTTGCACGGGAGTGTGGGTAAACTTCTCCAAGAAGTCCCAACGGAACAATCTTAGAGGCGCACTATCTGCCGGTAAAGTGCGCTTCTCCCGCGCTAACTCTAGATAAGAATCTGGTATAACCACCCGCGCCGCTTCCATGCCAGGCCTCAAAGGCCCTCCCGACGAAAGGCCCAAAGTCGATGCGCCGTCTGCTCCTGCTGGCAACGATCTTACTCCTGTTCCTGGCCTATCCGGCCTGGAAATACTGGAGAAATCACCGAGACGTCCCCGTTGACCGTCGCCACAGCGCCATCTGGATGGCCCATCGCTGGTTTGGCAAATCACCTCCTCTGGAAGAGGCGCGAACCACGGCCGAGCACCTGGCCGGGCTGGGCTTCACCGACCTTTACTTCCACTGCGGCCCGTTGGACGCCAAGGGAAACATACCGGCCTGGAAAGCGGCTCAGTGGAAACCGGTGCTGGAACAGTTCCGCCGTTCCATCCCGGGCCTGCGGGCTTACGCCTGGGTCGGCGGGGTGACGGTGGAAGGCTACGGAGTGGCTCCTGACACGGTCGACATGAGCAACCCGAAAGTCCGTCAGGGGATAGTGCTTACGTGTCAGGACCTGGTCAAACGTGGTGGCTTCGATGGCATTCACTACGATCTTGAACCGACCCCCGATGGCAGCCAGGGCTTTCTGAAGCTGGCGGAGGAAACCAGGATTCAGCCCGCCCAGCTATCGGTGGCCTTTGCCGTCAATTGGAAGCCTCCTTACCTGCTGCAGGTGGCTCAGCGCTGCGACCAGGTGGCACTGATGGCCTACGACTTGGGGGAATCTCCCAGCCCCGAAGCCTACTCCGCCCTGCTGGCCCGACTGGTGCCGGTACTCTGTGACACACTGTCTTCCACCCACTGCCGTTTCATCATGGGCGTTCCTGCTTATCCGCCCGACCCCGGCACGACGATCCACAACGTGACCGTGGAGAATATCAGCACGGCGACGACCGGTATTCTGGCAGGTCTGCGCAATAGCCCGGACTATCACAGTTTTCAAGGCATTGGGGTCTACGCTCATTGGACCAGCACCGAGAAAGACTGGCAGATGCTCAAGGACCTCTGGTTGCGCTAACTGTCCGAACGGACAGGTTCGGTCCTGGTCCGATGCACGGTTCCTCGCATCAGCCGAATCTCTAAGCTGAGGGCATGCAAAAAGTAATTCTCATCACGGGCGCCTCGCGCGGCCTCGGTCAGGCCCTGGCTCACCAACTGCAAGACCACCACCTCGTCCTGGTTGCTCGCAGCCCTTTCCAAGGGCCCAAGGACGCTCTCGTCATTCAGGCCGACGTGGGCCGGCAAGCCGAAGAAATTGTGCAGCAAGCCCTGAAACGATTCGGACGAATCGACATCCTCATCAACAACGCCTCGACCCTGGGGCAAACTCCCCTGTCCGGCCTGGAATCGGCCGATTGGCGGAACGTGGCCGAGGTGTTGCACACCAATGTGCTGGCGCCGCTCCACCTCAGTCAATTGGTCTTGCCCACGGTGGAAACCATCGTCAACGTGATTTCCGATGCCGGGGTGCAGGCCTACCCCGGATGGGGTGTCTACGGAATGACCAAAGCGGCGTTGGAGCATCAAACGCGCACGCTGGCGGCCGAACATCCTCACCTGTCAATCATGGCGATTGATCCCGGCGACATGGATACGGAAATGCATCGTCAGGCGGTGCCCGACGCCGACCTGCAATCACTGCAGAAGCCCGAAGAGGTTGCCGCCCGAATCATCCCCCGGATCCTGGGTCGATGAGTCCGCACCTGTTTGTCAGCCAGAACCAAGAACTGCTGCACTTTCAGTTCGAGCAACTGGCCGAGCTACTGCAGCCCGACGACCTTTTGGTGGTTAACGACTCGGCCACTTTGCCGGCCTCGATTCACAACCGACTTCACTATTCCGGGCAGCTGGAGGATGGGAGCTGGCTGGTGGAGCCGAGACAACCGCAAGGAATTGGCACGATTCCGTTGGCCTGGAAGGCCGAGGATGTGCTGGAGTTGCCCGAATTGGGTCCGCGCAAGCTGAAGAAGTGGCCCCACTCGGAACGTCTGTGGCGTCTGGAAAATCCTCCTGGTCTGGATTACCTGCAGCGCCACGGGCAGCCCATTCGTTACGCGCATACCCAAGAAGAACTACCCTTGGAAGCTTATCAGTCCTACTTCGCGCGGGTACCGGGCTCGGCCGAAATGCCCTCGGCCGGCCGGCCTTTTGATCGCGAGATGGTGAGCAAGCTCAACATCGCCCCGCTCACCTTGCACACGGGAGTGTCCAGCCTGGAGAATCACGAACTGCCTTACCCGGAGCGGTTTGAGGTGCCGCCGGAAACCTGGCGCCGGGTTCGACAAGCGCGTCGCGTGATCGCGGTGGGGACGACCGTGTTGCGCGCCCTGGAAACCGCCGCCACCGGCCACTTGAGCGGCTGGACCCGCCACATCGTCACTCCCCAGAACTTCCGTCACAGCGTTCACGGCCTGATTACGGGAATGCACGACCCGGGCTCCACTCACCGCTGGATGCTGCAGGCCCTGCTGCCCGAGGAAGAGCTGGCCAGGGCCTATGAGCAGGAGCATCAGGGCCACGAGTTCGGGGATATGCACCTGATTCTAAGTTAGGTGAGCAGGCCCAGGCGGCCGGCCACGGCCACCGCCTGGGCCCGATTGTCCGCCCCCAGTCGATTGAAAATGGCCGTCACATGGAACTTGGCGGTCCGCTCGCTCAGCCCCAGGCGCCCGCCGATCTCCTTGTTGGACAACCCCTCGGCCAGCAGTCGCAAAATTTGGGACTGGCGGGCCGTCAAGCGCGGGGTAGGGGAGCGCAGGGATTGGGCCAGCAGCCCGGCCACCCGGGCCTGCAGGTAAGTTTCGCCTCGGGAGGCGGCGTGGATGGCCGCGATCAACTCCTCCAAAGGGGCCCCTTTGAGCACATAGCCCAGGGCGCCCCGCTGTAGAACCGCCGAGATGCGCTCGGGCTCGGAGTGTGCAGAAAAGATGACTACCCGGCCCAGCGAAGGCAGCATATCCAGTGGATCCGGACCTTCCATTTCCAGATCCAGAACCACCACGTCCACGGAAGAAAGATCCAGTTGGGTCAGGCTGTCGGACTCGGACACTACCCGCAGGTTCGGGTCGCTTTCCAAAGCCGCACGCAGTCCCTGACGCACGACCGGATGGTCGTCTACCAGCAACAGGCGGATCATATGCGAATCTCCAAAATGGTTCCGCCCTGGGGCCGATCCTTGAGGCTCATGCGGCCGCCCAACAACCACACCCGCTCGCGCATTCCCGTCAGCCCCAGGCCTGCCTTCCCCTTTACTCCGCTGCCTTCGTCCCAGCAACGCAGCACCAGTTGGCCCCGTGAACGCTGCACCGACAATCCGGCCCGCGCCGAACCAGAATGGCGCGCTACATTCTGAAGCGCTTCCTGGCACAGGCGAAACAGTTCCAGTTCGACGGCCGGCTCCAAGGTCTCAGAGAAAACCTCGAGGTCTACTCGAACCCCGGTGCGCGAGACAAACTCCCGCACCCAGCGCTGGAGGGCCTCGGCCAAAGTGTGCCCCTGTAGCTCTGGGCAGCGCAGTTCCACCAGCGACTGGCGCACCGAATCCAGGCTATCGCGGGCGATTTCCAGCGCCCGAGCGAGTGGTTCCCGCGGCTCCGGGAGACGCAGGGCCGCCTCCAATTGCAAGGTCAGCCCGGTCAGGTTCTGGGTCAAGGTGTCGTGCAGCTCGCGAGCCACTCTGGCTCTCTCCTCGGAGCGCGCCAGTTCGGAAGCATCCGTTGCTAAAGTAATTCGCTCCAGAGCGGTTCCCAGGTGCAGCCCGAAGATCTCCAGCAGGCGCAATTCTTCCGAATTCAGGGCTCGCCCGGCTGCGTTCAGGATCCCCAAAGCCCTGCCCCGGCTGGCCAACGGAATGGTGGCGTGCTCCCGAAAGATCGACCCGACTCGTCGCAGCCGGCTGCAGGCCAGATTGGCCGGCCGCAAGTTGCCCCGTTGAAAAGCCTCGATGCACCAACAGGGATCGCCCGTCATCTCCACCGGCGACTCCAGCAACTTGGGCAGTTGGTAGGCATAGGCGCAGTAGAAGGCGCTGCCCTCCATCAGCCAGACCCAGGCCGTGCTTAGCTGCAGATGCGACACCAGCAGAGGAACGGTCTGTTGCAAGGCCGGCTCGATCTGGTCGCAACCATTCAAAATCGTGGAGACTTCGTAGAGCACTTCATGCATGCGTTCTCGGCGCTTCAGAAAGGGTCGGCAAACTTCCCCCAAGCTGGGATTGTCCACTCTGGCGCCGAAGGTCGCAGCATGCGCCTGCTCAAAATTTTGGCGGTATTTCTCTCGCTGGTGATGATCGTCAACTGCCTGGCTGCCTGGAACGGCGCCGGCATACCGCTGCGGGAGGTGGGGCCCACCACCCTGGTCTTGCTGGGACTGACCCATCTGGCCTTACGAGCGCCCTATCGACCGGCCCCGGCCTGGGAGTGGCCCTTGATGGGCTTGTCGATTTGCCTGGCCAGCGCGGGAGCCTTTCTTTTTCAACCCGACGGGGAGTCACAGGACCCCCTCTTCCAGGCTTTTTTCGCTGCCTTTGTGGGTCTGGCGCTCCTGTTTGGGTTGGTCTCCACCTCCAGCGCCCTGGATACGGAGTGGCGGCGCCAGGTGCTTGAGCCGACCCGCAAGGTCACTGGAATTTCCTTGCCCGGGATTGACCTGGGTTTGGTCTTCGCTCCCTTTGTTTTTCCTCTGTTGGCGGCACGATTTTACTGGAGGAAAGGCCGTGATTGAACCAATTACCTTGGAGCCAGGCTCTAC
>Ga0075012_10006958_pt1 | contig 10181 bp, 4 predicted proteins | sample All_14_2_FD_71474 | JGI IMG/M metagenome (GOLD analysis project Ga0075012, IMG submission 71474) | Freshwater microbial communities in response to fracking from Pennsylvania, USA - Allegheny Zone_MetaG_DW_15 | ecosystem: Environmental > Aquatic > Deep subsurface > Groundwater > Drilled... | reverse complement strand
AGGGACTAGAGGCGCGTCGTTCGTGTACTGCGTCCCGATTAAGTGCATTCTTGATGCGGCCTGAGGTAGATTGCTGTGGCAAGGAAACTTTCTGTGTTCAGGCAACGATTATTTTTAAAGCAGGCGAGTTGAAGCAGGAGACAAGGAATTCTCACTGTGTTTCAACTCTCAAGTGCCTTTTGAAGGCCATCAATGGCCCTTCCTGGAGCATGAATATCGAATCTAACAAAGCTAGGACTCCAAGAGCTCCCGACGCCAGTGTTCTGAACTTAATCCCTTGAAGTATTGAGCCTCCCATGGAATGTAGGGAAGCGCGAAGCGGCACACGCACCCTGAAGATTCGGAGGCGGCGGTCTCGGGCGATGACGCGGACCACCGGGAGGAGAGACGAGGCGTCGTTCTAGCATCAGGGGGAGAGTGAAGAATTCTCACAGGACGAGCGAAGGCTGAATCTGATCCCTCCAAATGAGGATGAAGGGGCGTCGTTGACGTCCGCGAAGTTGGCGAGTGCTGGGAAGGTGGCAACAATACAGAGCGAACAGGCGAACAGATACTTGTCCCATACAAGATCAAGGGCCAGGCTCCTCTGTAGGAAAACGCAGATGATGCGGCCAGGAAATAAAGATGATCGGGTTCTACAACTAATCTTTGCAAGGTTAACTATAAGGAAGATGGATTGACGAAACGTCAGACGCGCGACGCATGAACTTCAGGATTGAGGTTGACGATAGTCCTTGTCGCTTGGATGAATCCAGCGCCACCACTGTACGATTCCAGTTGAAGAGGCAAACACGGTATCAAGAAACGATGGCTGGTTCGGGTATCTGGCGCGGATCATATGCTCGTCGTCCCGATATTTGCAGAACCTTTCGTAGCGATTTTGTTGTTCCCCCTCTCCTCCGGCTGCTTCGCGCTTCGCCTCTTGATGGTTATTTTAGAGAAAGTACAGGTAGAAGTAGGTACGATTGTACGGTACGAAGAGTAGGTGCGCTTCTGCTCTGCAAAAAGAGAATACCAGAAGATAGAAGAAGGCACAACAATACCGATTACACCGAAACCATATGTGTGCGTTTCTTTTTGCCGCCACCCGCCAGGTTTGTACGTACTTTCTCGGCTGTGAACGCTGTGATGAGATCATCTCGGATCTTTGCATGATTGTTCTTTTCGTAGTATCTTTCACGTAACTTCTGAAGCGGACCCGTACCTACTCTCAGCATCGTACAGTTACTCGTACAGTATAATACGGTACGTACGTGAAAAATCGTGATAGTGCCACACTCGTACTTCACTTCCAAATTCAATATTCGGTATTCGAAATAGTGGATTCTTGTTGCTCTATACCGGCCCCATCCATCCCCCGTCCCATCCTTACACTTCGTGGCTTCGTGCACACCCTCCGTACCTTTTTCCTGCTGTGGTCTCTCCTTTCCTTCAAAGTTGGTTGCACACACACACGGAAGCGAACGGCACTCCTCTCTCACCATCACATCACCGACGGAGACGAGAGAGCGATACCTATTTATTAGTACTTCGCTCCGGTTACAACTCCCTGTCATCAGAATACTGTTAATCACTCTTGAACCTTGAACGTACGGTCCCGGCCTAGGACCCACACGCTTTAAAGCCCCAGTACTTCCTTACCGACCGTCCCTCCTTTGTACCGCCACCCACGCCGCCATTTCTAGAACTCCTCCACAACCTCTGAAGCGAAAACAGAACAGAGAACCTTTGAGTCCCCAACCCTTACATAGCGCAAGCGGCTCTGACCTCATCATCCAAGCATTCCCTCCACTTTACCGAAAACAAGCGTCGCTCTCGAGCGAAGTCATCCGATTCCTTCCGCAAAGCTTTACCGAATTCGTCTCCAAAACGCTGGTCGCTCCTTTCGGAAAAGAGAACCGTTCAAGTCTCCAAATTGAAAGACTCTGGGCCCTCGAAACAGTCCGTGACGGCCAATCAACGCGCATCATCCAATATGACACTGAATAGGATGTCGAACCTCCCGCAGTTGCCTTCTCGAAAAATGTCTTCATCCACGGGACCAACCCCCGAGGAAAGCACTAGGATTACCCAGCTGTTCAAGCGGGTGCGCTTGCAGATGAAGAGCAACCCGATCCTGCTTGCTTCCGATGACGAGGCCTCCACGGAAGGCTCGTTCGCCTCGCAGACGAGTCCGACCGCGTCCCCAACTCATTACAACGGTACCAACGGAACGTCAGGGGCTCCGGCGATTGGTCCACTTCCCGCCCGAGTGGTTGCGCAGCTGACGAGGAAGAGGAAGTCCTCCGAGATCGATTCTCTGGCCGAGGCGCTCAATGAGAAACTGTCGTGCGCTTCGGGGGAATGAAACAAGAAACAGGATTTCATCACAAACTGAGTCCAGATGCGACCGTCAGAGGACGTAATAATACGGAGACTCTTTGAAGACGTAGAAGTGTGCTGCCTGTCACGCCACTTCATTACTCGATGTCTTAGCACAACGGCTTTGAGCTGTGCACTGTGTCTACCAGACGGTCCCATGCGTGTCCTCGCTTACCACGCTCGCTCAGCGCGATATACTCTGGTTCGATGACTAGGTTGCGGTAGGCCTATTAGGACCTTAGGCACTTTTCTTGCATCAAGGAAGTCCCGAAAGAGGATTTCCCAAATGCGCTCATGTTATCATCGAGCTTGTAACCTTAATGTAATGTTGTACATATAAAATCATCAATTAACAAGAGTTCCACAAGACCAGTTTACCGTTACGCAGTTGCATCGGATGAGAACTCAATATGTCCGCCAACCTCACTCGCGGCATCCGATACCAGTTTTGAGACTGCGGAGGGTCCACAAAAGGATATGCCGAGCTTGGCTTGCCTCGTATCCTCTAGACGATTCAGCTCGGCCCGGATATGACGGATGTACTTGGAAATGTGGGTGGCTTCGCTGGAGATGGAGCTCTGCAAAATGCGATTTCGGGAAGCGAGCCACTCGTGAACCTGCTGAGTGTCATTCTTTGCCTTGGGCAGATGCCGGAGCGTGTCGAGCTGGTTCTCCTCAGCTCGGGAGATGAAGAAGGTGATGCGCAGAAATCCTAGCGTCTTGCTTGCCGGAGTCCATGTCATTGGTTTCTTGATGACGCCGTCGCTGAGGGCCTTGATGAGTAGCTGGTTCAGCGAATCCCAGAGCCAGAGAAGGTCTCCAACGCGACGCGCTTGCCAGCAAACCCAGACCTATGCCATTTCCAATGTGTTGCTCTTGGTTAGTGATGATTGTTCTCTCACCTTCAAATTAGGTTTGACTTACGTGATTGGGGACAAACTGTCCCTTTTCCTTGCGATGAAGCACCGCACGAAGCATGGACTCCACCGCCGAGAGGCCGGTGCCCGCCCCCATAATCAACGCGCCCTTGACGTTACGGTTGAAGCAGAGCCTGAAGGAGCTCCCGTACGGTCCTCGTATCTGGCACGGGATCTTTGCATCGCCCGGCGTGTTCAGAAGAAGCTCGTAGAGTTTGTACGTCCACGTCTTGGCTTCCTTCTGCACCCAGACCGCCTGCCCGGTGATCTTGCTCATCTGCGACGATTCGTCCAGGACCCAGTTATCAGCCTTCTTCCCCATACTGACACCTGGCCTAATCCCAATCTGAAGCTGCACAAAATCGTCTCCCCCAGCAGAAGCAAGCGAGAGAGGATGCCACTCGATGGCTGAGATGGACGGAATCTTGACAAAGACCCACATCCCCGCGCCTTGCGATGGATGCTGTTTGATGCAGCCACCGCGCCAGTTGGGTCTCCACGGGTTTTCCATGCGGACCGTCATCGTCGTCGGCCGGTTGTTGTCCTGGGGATCGAGGTGAATCACCGACCGTGCGACCTCGACGTTGCTGTGGAAGGTCATAAAGAGCACCTCGCGCCACGAGTCTACAATGTACAGGAACCAGGTCGCCATGACCGGGTAGAACACCTGGAAGCGAGCAGCCTCGGCGAGGATAAACGTGGCTAAGGCAATCGTGACGTGGAGGATGTATGCAAACTCGAACCAGTGTTGACGGAAGGTCGTGGGGAGTCTCCGGCAGCAGCAGAGGCCAAAGAACCAGTACTTGGGAGGCTCGTTCTGGTACCTCATCCAGGTGATGCCAAAGAACCAGGTGAAAATGACGATGACGCGGAGCATGACGACGTTAATAAATGGGTTGAACCACTCCACTATTCCAATGTTGACTGGATCGAATCCCGTGCACGCCGCCTTGTTCGTCCCGAAGAAGCACTTTTGGATCCCGAGAACAAAGACCCAGATGAGCGCTCCCCAAAAGAGGCAAAAGAGAGCCAAGTACCCGAAGAACTTGTGGAGAAAGATATGGTCGTCGATCGGTAAAACCTTGCGCATGAAGGGCATCCAATACGAGACGTCCCTCCAAAACCCCCTCGCCATCGGGACGGGGATGGACCCGAACACAAACAGGAGCGAGTGCATGACCCCAAACAGCAGAGGGATCGCAATGTCAGCGTTCGGGTCTCCCTTGCCCAGAATGGCCGTGTACTGCGGCCCGACCCCTAGGTACGTTCTGCCGGGTGTCTGTAAGCACTGAAAGGCTGCAACGCTGCCAATCTCCTCCACGGTAACGTTCAGCTGTCCAGCCAGGATGCTGGGCGCGATGTCGCACGTGAAGATGAAGAACCGAACAACAAAGAGACCCCAGATGATCAGGTACATGATGTAAAAGAGTGGGTGGGATCGCATCGCATCCGGTACCCCAAACGCCTGCCACATTTTCCGCCAGAAGAGTGGAGTGCGGTGCCACATTCTCTGGAGACAGGTTCTCGCCGGCTCGTCTTCAAAAAGCATCACACAGTCGTGCACGTAGCTGTCGAGAGCAACGAACTCGGTAGATTCAAGTGTCCATTCAGCGGCTCCAACAAAACCCTGGAAGGGACCATCCGGGCCGGTGAGGACGTGGACGATCTCGACCAGAAGCGAGTTGGCCCGGGTGAGGCGCTCAACAGCACGAGGCGCAGGCGTGTTGGAACGGAGACCTTCGGTCATGAGTGCCTGGGCCTCAGCTAGAGGGGCTCCAATGCGATCGGAGACGGTCTTGCTGAGGGCCGAAGGATCCAAATGGAGCAGCTTGCAGAACAGAGCGGCGATCCTGTACATCTTTACCGCGTCTGCTCGTTCTGTGTCGTGCTGCCTAAGTTCGAGGTTGGTGATCTGAACGCCGTCGTGCATGTCGGCGCACAGTTCAGCGTGCTGGAAGAGCTTGTCGAGGTCGGGCATCTTGGCCGGGGGGCTCGATGCGAGAATGTTGGTCATTGCACGCTCCGTCTGCAGCCGCGACACGGTGCGGCCCAGTCTGGACAGAAGACGCTGCCCTCCTTCGCTCCCGCTGGCCATGAGATCCATCGCGCTGCTCCCGACGCGGCGGGCGCTCGACGACGTCGCCGCCTTCATGTTCATCGTGGAGGACGCGGCTAGAGTAAACTTGCGCGCGGACATGAGGTTGGCATCAAAGTTTCGAGCGCTGTTCATGCAGACCTCGCTGGCCATTGCGACCAGCCCTTGGCGCTTATTCCCCGCGCTCTCTTCGTCCACAGTGGCTCCTTGCCCAATGTCTGGGCTTCGAGCGAAGGAACTCATCGAGGCGGCCCGCGACTTGGCTCTGGTTTTGCTCGGCTCTACCTTATCGGCACCGTCCTTCGTGCCGGCGGAGAACATGGGCATCTCTGGGAACGAGGGTAGAGACTTGGCGGGCTTGCCTCGGAGCCAGTCCATGCAGGATCGCTGAGGAGGGTCCATGTTGACGATCTCGACGCACTGGAGGATGTACAGGTCTAATGCCTTGTGTTGAGAACCCTCCACTCCCCAGTTCTCAGCGCCCTCGTACCATGGAAAGCACTGCTCGGTGATGACCTTGACAATCTCCTCAAACAATAACGCTGCGCGGTCCAAGCAGTATTTTCCTCGCGAGGGCACAGTGGCGGCCTTCAATCCTTCAGATATGAGGCGGTAGCCCTCGGAAAAGCCGCCTCCAATCATACCTTCTACCTTTGCACGGGCGATGGGGTCCAGCCACAGCAGCATCCCCAGAATGGCGCAGGTTCGGTAGATCTCGACCGCCTCGGCCCTCTCCTTGAACAGCGCTCGACTGTGAATCGTCTCAATGACCACTCCGTCGCCATCCTCAACGTCGTGGCTTACGAGGATACTCGACAGCTTGGAGTGCTCGTAAACCTCGCGCAGGTTCGGTAAAGGAGCAGGCGGGCACGACTCGAGGAGATCCACATCCGCTTTGGATGAGCGCACATCGCCTACATCCACGACCGGGATCCCGGAATCGCGGGCCCTTTCGGGCTTCTGCGCGTTTGGCTTGCGTCCTCGTGCCCCCCTCGAGCGAGCTGACTTTGGTCTGAGACATGGAATGAAACGCCAACAGCAAATAATAGGAATCGCCTTGTAGAGGATAATGAGCAGGATGAAGGCCGCGAAAAGGGTGAGGTTAAAGGTGAAGTAGAAGATGGACCCGGTGGCGAGGACAGACTCGCATTGGCGGAAGGAGCTGTTCAGCGTGCGGTCACGACCAAAGAGGAGGTCGTCCGGGAGTGTGCAGGGCCATCGTCCGTTGAAGCAATGGTCGTCCTCCACGCAGGGATCGAGTGGGAAGCACGAGTTCGTGCTGAGGCACTGGAAACTCATCGTGTTTTCGTCCTTTTAATACCTATCAGCCAGATGACATACTGGGGTTAGTTCATTGCCATTTCAGTACCACAGTTTTCGTTTCCCGTCGTCGTCTAAAGTGCATCTCCAGCGCATATCCTCGTCGGGGTCCGGTCAGACCAGCAGACCTTGGAGTCGTGCGTGTCGATGGTCGTCTTCCTGCTTGAGTAGAGTATTAGAGACGTCAAAGTCTCATGGCTGTCGCTGGTTCTCCTCACGACTGAACTGCCTTAGAGACCGGGGATCTCCAACACCTCCTTCTCACCACGCAGCACTTTAAAGCAAACGTTTCACCATTATCGTTCGAAAAAATCAAAAAAGCAGAATCTCCGAAATAACTTTTCAAGTTTAGAAGGGAGGAAAGAGCGGGCCACCCAGGCAGCAGGTTGAGACTACGGGGATCAGGACTCCCTTTTATTCAATTACGCACGGCAAAACAAGGCTACTTACATACAACTGCTAGATAGTCTGTGTGCGTTTGCCGTTGTTTTCTGTTCTTGCGTGATCTTTCTTTACTGGTATGTCGGCGGCGGGGGAAGACTGATTCTAGATACGGAGGTAGGTAGGGAATCGATCGATGTTATTATGCCGGCGGTACGAGTATCTCGTCTGTAGGTAGTTGTGATTGTTTGACTTTGTCTGTCTGAACTCCCTAGTACCGGATGGTGTATCTGTCTCTCCTCATCTGCGCGATGTGTAGAGAGAGCGAGCGATGAGATGTGCGCCTCTGAAGGGAAGAGCGAAGACTGCGGTATAGCGAGGGAGCGCTAACCACGTACACTCCATTATCCTCGTTCCCACGATGATCTCCCGCGGGGTCCGAGCAAGACCCCGTCGCATCGCGCCCTGATCAGAGGGCGGGGGATATGATGACTCTCTGTCGTCTTATTATATTTATGCAATGCATATATTTATATATTGCCTTATAGAAGTATCGGTTATTCGAGTCAATGATGGACAGGCACAAAAGTGAATCCTCATGAGAAGAAGACAAAAACGGTATCTTTCACGTCGTCTCAAGAGTCAGATCAGAAGCAGCGCAAGGGCACGTGCATGCGCGCGTCGTCCCTCGGTCCCTCGACTGTACCTAGGTAGTCCTACAGAGAGATGAGGCCGCGAGCGAGTGCCGATATATGACCCTTCCTTCAGCCGATCGTGAAACAGTACTCCTCTACATACTCTGCTGCTGAGGGAGGCTGTAGGTGAGCAGATTGTTCTCCCTCGCGCGACTTCAAATTCTCCGCGAGCATCTTGATGACCGTTAGTGAGCACTTTCCTCTCCTGAAATGGTAGGCAGAGAGCGATTAGTTGAGGGGGATAAGACGCCCATGGTCGCTTTTAGTGAGTCTGCTCCCTCCCTCCTGATCTGCTCAAGAGGCCTACTTTTGTAGAGAACGAATCGGTCGAAATCAAGGTGGCTGTCCTGCTGTTTGGAGAGTTTCATCCTCCGGGAAGACGACGTGGCACCAGCAGATGACCATCATCGCTCTCCGTGGTCTCTTTTGTGACTACAGGGCAGCGGTTCCCCTCTTTGAGGAGTTTCCTTTGCGATGGCAATCATGGTGCTGTTGATAGTTTAAAACTACGGCAAAGCTTACAATACTAAATGAGATACCGGACACTTTCCTTCCTTGCTTCGTTGTTATCAACGATTCTGGTTTAGCCGTCAGTGTGTGCTTTTGTCGCCACACGCGTCGTCGATCGGGGACATCAGGCTTTGGTCGATCGAGCACGCAGACGGAACGCGACCTTCTGCCTGATTCTGGAGCACTTTACGTCAAAGTCTACTGCTCCTAAATTGACTCTAGCATAGTAGTCTCCCCACCAGTATAACTAAAGTCCGTTAAAGGCGGGATGTATGCACGAGTGAGACATTCAAGAATTCTCGATATGCGAAAGTGAACGATGAGAGTGAGTTGACGCCCCCTGATGGTGCGGGGCACTTTGATTAATGCGTGAAGAACAGACTGCTGAGACCCTTGTTCGAGAAATAGAGTACATCAAAGATGAGCGCCTATTTAGGCGAACGAATCCCTGGTAAATTCACGCACCCACACGCACCCCGAGGGCACCCCGAGGGCTCCCCGGCGGGGTTGAAACTCTCTCGGACGGCGGGCCTGACGATTCTAGGCCTTGCAGACAACGGAGGGATACCGTTTGCGGTACAGCAGGTGCATCTATGATGACGCGGGATTCGGCACACCACATACAGTACTTGACATGCAACTGATCCGAATGATGGTCTAACTTCGTCCGTCCCCAGCCACCTACAGGGGCGTACAGTCCACTAGTGGGTATCTCTGATTCCCAACTGTATCAACGGACCGGGTCGATCAATGTGTGTATTCGCACTCGATTGTAGGACAGTACCCGAAACAGTTGTTAATGCACCAAGCAGAATGATAGTCCATACACCACAAAACACATGCGTATGCATGTAGCATGGGTATATTGCGAGGCGGCACCAAGCAAGAGTACATGTGAGCCACATCCTGAAGACATGTGCTCATGGGCGATCGCGTTAGAATGCCGGCAGATGGAGAAGCGAGCGTACGAACATTTGCGCTTTCCGTGGACGGTACACTTGCGCTCGTCCATTACCTGGTAGGAGGGACGACGACGACGGCGTCGGACTGGGTGTGGTGACGGACAATATATGACATTGAGGATCATTTCACAAGAAGAGGACAACAACGTACGCAGTCGGACCATATTCACCGCATCGACAACCTCAATCATGTCCTCATTCTCGGCGCCCCGTGCACAGGCAAGTGGTATAAAATACATGTGATGCTACCTGCCCTGCTCCTCATCGGTCCTCTTAAAGACCCTTGGATACCACCCGGGCGACTGTCATTTGTTACAAAAGGGTCATTCCTCCCGCACAGGTACTGTCTATGTCACTCGGTCTCTCGTCTGTCATTTCTTCCCTGAGGACCACGCACAAACTAAACTAATATATATGGTGCAATTCCATTCCTAGTGGGACTACACATCTCACACCACTCTCTACTGTTCCACCATCGTCATCATCGCCGTGGTGATCAGTGCACGATTAGAATCATGATGCTACAAAAGACCTCCTTGGCGGTGCTCTCCGCCCTCTGTGCGGTGGTCAACGCCCACTCGTATGTCGGCACCGGGAATTCAATTCTCAGCGAGCATGAAATCGCCGATTTACGTGCGCACATGAGCACCGAAACCGAGCTGAGCCCGGAGGAACTCGAGCTGTTTTACTCCCACTACGGAAACTTCACCCATCTCCTTGACGCGGATGGTCATACCATTCTTCCCCCGAATCATGAATATGGCCCCGGGTGGCCGATTCCGGAGCCCATGAGCGCGGAATTTCTTGAAGAGATCACCGGAGGAAACGACAGCACGACTTCTTCGCTTGATCGACGTGCCGCCAAAAATACCTTCCCGGTCATCGTCCAGCCAGTCTCGTTCGTCAACTTCATCAAGAAGGATGGAACCGGTCGCAACAC
>Ga0075012_10006955_pt1 | contig 10183 bp, 11 predicted proteins | sample All_14_2_FD_71474 | JGI IMG/M metagenome (GOLD analysis project Ga0075012, IMG submission 71474) | Freshwater microbial communities in response to fracking from Pennsylvania, USA - Allegheny Zone_MetaG_DW_15 | ecosystem: Environmental > Aquatic > Deep subsurface > Groundwater > Drilled... | reverse complement strand
ATATTAATTGTCGTCATCGCGATTGTTTTGGTTCAGCATTCCTTTAAAAGCCTGGAGATGCTGGATGGGACAAAAAATACTTTTACCGGATATGAGCAGGCTTGCGCGTTTCTGCAGGGACAACCCGAACCTCATTCCGTTGCAACGGCATCTCCAAGGCAGATGAAATATTTTGCTCCCAGTTTTGATGTTCATGATATAGCAGCAAATGTTACGCCTGAGCAATTAAAAAGGTTTATTGAAAAAGCGGGGGTAGAGTATCTTTCCGTTGACTTGTGGTCTCCCCATCTTCCTTCCTGGTGTCCATCGTATGATTATAAGAAGAACGGCTATGAATTGATCTACAAAGGCCAGAATATATACTTGTTTAAAGTAATGTTTTAGCAATTTTGTAATCTTTCAATCGAGATTATGTATCATCGTTTTTACCAAACAAAGAGAGCGATGTGGGATATATTTCTCGTCAGAGTTAGTGAAGGTGTTGGATGAAGCTGTCGTTTTTATTGGATGATTTTTGCTAGTATTTCAACAGAGAGCGAGCCTTCATACACTTTTCCGTCAATAACATAGGATGGCGTCCCGGTTATTCCGAGCTTCATGCCCTGACGGATATCGTACGATAGGAGCGCCCGGATCTGCGGATGCCTCGTAGCCGCTGCCAGTTCACCTCCGGTGAAACCAGTCTTGGCCCCCAGAGTGCGGGTGTCGAAAGACTCTTTTTCTTGCGCTATGGCATAGAGCGCATCGTTCATTTCCCAGAATTTCCCTTTCGATGCGGCATAGATAGCGATCATCGACATTTTCCCTGAGCCCACATGGAAAGGTTCAGGGACAACGATGTTGTTGAACTCATGGTCCATCGGGTAGTGGTGGTGGATCAGTTTGATCCTGCCTGGGTGTTCGGCGATAAGCCGTCGCAATAAAAAGTGCATTTTCCGGCATTGGAAACAGAGATAGTCGGCATACTCATGAATGGTAATCTCCCCATCTTTCGCGCCGATCCAGGGATTGCCCTCTTCGGTCAGGCCATGCGCGACCGCGGTCGATGGCGGCGGAAGAGTGTATTCCCAGTAGTGGGGGAGGTTTGCCTTGAGAAAGAGGAAGATGGCAACAAGACAGAGGATGGTGCCGGCGAGGAACCAGGAGTTGAGAGGATGGACCGCCCCATTTTTTATCCCGCGCCACCAAGACTCGGCACAGAATCGCCGCCGGATGATCCAGGCATAGAAGCACAGGGCAAAATTGATGCCGTAGCTGGCCAGGCAGAGAAGGCAGTAGGCCTTGACCTTCGTCGTCGAGACATAGCCGAACCAGATCGAGGCGATGGTGTAGAGCAGGCCCAGCAGGAAAAGGAGATGCCACAGCGTTTCCGAGCCTTTTGTCCGGCGCGAGGCAGCCACAAAAATTATAAAAAACAGCAGGTAAGAAAAAAATCCCCATACTGCCAGCGGCAGACCGAGAAGTATCGACCAGGGGCTCTGGGAGACGGTGTCGCAATTGATCGCCTTGGTCAGGGCGCAAAAACTGCTGAAGGAGATATCGGTATAGTTGCGGTAATGCGAATAGATCAGGTAGCCGGTATCGGCCAGGCCAAGGAGCAGCAGGATGAAAACCGGAATGGCGTAGTAGCGGTATGGCAGAGGGGTGCCGTTTCCCTGGCGAATTGTTAAATTCATCCCTGTGATTATTATAATTTTCGGTCGTCGGCAGTTTTCCTGGGATCGGGAATGGAACGAATAAAATCGGTGAGATCTTTGGTTTCAACAGGAAACAGGATTTCCATACTGCTGGCAGATGAGATGGAATCCAGCAAATTCTCTGTACTGAAATGTTTGTGAAGTTCCTTCAACTGGGCACCGGCTGCCTTTATTTTCCCCTGGCGCAGATGATTGCCGATCACGCACAACAAGGGAAGGCGTGGTTCGGAGAAGGAGAACATTGCCTTGAAGTGTTGTTCCGCTCCGTTGTAGTCTCCCTTTCTGCTCAGTATGCTGCCGAGAGTGGTGACAGTGCGCATGTGTTCGAAACTTTTTATATCTACTATTGCAAGGGCATCGTTCAGAATCTTGACTGCCTGGGGATACATTTTCTTTGCCGCGAGAACGATTCCCATACTGGTCATGAGATGGCTATCACCGGGATTGTTGCGGATCAAGGCTTCCAATTCCTTCCCTGCTGCCTCGAGTTGGCCGTCGGCCAACAGCGCTTTATACAAATAGTAATGCGAAGATTCGTTTTTATAGGCCTGCAATCCCTGGCGATAATAGCCGATCGCTTCCTTGTAATTGCCCCTGGTCGTGGCGATGTTACCCATGTTGTTGTAGGCGCGCATCCGGTCTTTGCTTGGGGTCGGGGAATCCTTGGTCAGCGATTGCCGGCTGAGTTCGAATGCCTCGTCGTTTCTCCCCAATTTCTGATACGTAAAGGCAAGATTGATATAGGGGCGACTTTGGCCCGGTGCCTTGGCCACTCCATCTTCCCACAGGCTTTGCTCTGTGCGCCAGACGTTGTTACGGGTATGGGTCGCCGCTGATAAAACGCATATAGTCAGTATGATGGCACCGGCTAAAGTGTGTCGAAGGAGTGGTTCACTTTGCAGTCGCTCGCCGTTGTAGGCGTCGACTAGAAACACGGAAATGGGCAGGAAGAGAAAGAGCGAAGGCAGATAATTCCTGTGTTCGAAGATCAGTTCCAGCGGAAAAACAGACGATTCGATGACATGGTTCAACAGAAAAAAGAGTATCGCGAATGCTGCAAGCGGCCAGGATTTATGCTTCCATACTGCCCATATTGTCAAAGCCAGGAGAAACGCTATTGACAGCAGCGTAGTCACGGGCTGAATCAGCGAGGTGGAGAGGATGATGTCGTGGTCGAGAGAGAGACGGAATGGCGCCGGGAAAAACAGCAGCGACAAGTAGAAGACCATGATCCGGCTTTCGGTCAGAACTCGTTGCCAGAGGGTGAAACTGCGATGTTCGTAATTAAAAATGCTACCGAGGGGATTGCCGTTGGTGAGGAGATAGGCGGCAACCCCGGACATGCAAAGCAGGCCTATGCCGATAACAATATGATGTCTTTTGATTTTGGCGAAAGATTGAAAAAAAATTCCCTCAACCAGGAGAAGCACTGCCGGCAGGGTTATGCTGTTCTCCTTTGTACCCAGTGCCAGTATGAAACAGGCCAGCCCTGTCAGGAACCAGTAGAATTGTATAATCTTACGGCTGTCACGACGGCCCATCAGATAGCAGAGGAGTGCTGCCAGGAAGAAAAAAGTGGCAAGCACGGCCATGCGCTGGACGATATAGGTTACGGCCTGGGTCTGCACGGGATTCACAGCCCACAACAAGGCGGCGAGCAGTGCCGTTTGGTGTTTTGTGCGGTCCGATCGTTGTTGCAGGGATGGAGTTTCCAGCAGTTGGAGTGCGGTCAGGTAGAGCAGGATGGCTGTCCCCCAGTGAAGGAGGATATTAACAAGATGGTAGCCGACGACATTATCGGCACCGAGATACCAGTTGAGGGCAAAGGAGAGGTAGGCTATAGGTCGGAAAAGTCGACCTTCTTCGGTGGGGTGGGCAGAAAAAACCTTTGTTACCGATCTTATGTTGAATGACTCTAAATGCAGATTTTGATTTTGAACGATATTAGGAAAATCATCTAGATGCCAAACAGCGGTGAAAGTATTACCGTAACTGATCAAAAGGAAAAGAAACAGAACAATGACATTCCATTGCTTTTGCAGGGTTCTTTTCATATCGACATCAGCTTTATAAGGACATTCAGTGGAAGGCCAATCGATAAAAAAGAGACAGGCTCCTTCTTTATTAAGGTGCCTGTCTCTATCATTTAATTAATCTGTGATATAGATACAATTACAAGGTAATGGTATATACTCCAGCGCTCCATTTTGCATTACCTGCTTGGTAATTAGTAGGACAACGGAGTGATACATCAGTAACAGATATTCCATATTGGCCGGTTGCATCTGGGGCAATAGCGGCTACAGTGTTGCCATTGCTTAGGGTAAGTTGCTGACCGCCAGGAAATACGACAACATTTCCGCCATCTTCGTGAAAAGTCTTGTTGGCGGGGATAGCAAAATAATCTGATAAGGCGGCGCCAATTGCTTGGGCATCACTTTCAGCACCAGAACAATATCCCTTGTCACGATAAGAGATGTAATTCGGGATGGCGATCGCTGCCAAAATACCGATGATGGCGATAACGATCATGAGCTCGATCAGGGTGAAACCTTTCTGGTTCCGGTTGAGGGTCAGTTTCTTCAGTGTCATGTTGTTTCTCCTTTAAGAGGTTTTTTAGGGGTACTACTGGTTTGAGAAGCACTGTCTGTCATACTGAACCTTTATTGAGCAATTCTTGTGCCAAAAGTCAGACGGGAATGTATTTAGCTGTTTTGTTATTATATTACAGATGGTTATCTGGTTTAATGATTGGTATTGAGTTCGGGGTGTATGGTGGAAGGGTTCCTTCCTTGTTTGATAAGGTGACGAATTTTGCACAATGGTGACAAAAAGTGTCACTCAACGGGCGGCAGCATGAGATCCGGTGGTTGGAGTTCTTGCCGGGAATGAGCTCCTTCCGTGTAACCTCCCGATTTGCCTTTCAAAAGATAGCTATCTGTGCCACAATGAGGCTGAACAACGAGCACTGTCATCGCGACCAATGCCCTGGCTTATGCCCTTTCATCTTCTGTCATCTTGACCAACCCCCGCTGTCATCTCGAACCGCAGGGAGAGATCTCATGCAGCCATTATCCGCTCTGAGAAAGGCATCCTCGGCAACACGAGATTTCTCGCTTCGCTTCGAAATGACAGCGGGGGTGGCATCGTGTCCTTCGCCCTATCGGGAATGATGAGATTTCTCGCTTCGCTCGAAATACTGATGTGATCTCTGGCACTGGGGGCCGATTGTTTTCAATGGCCTCACTAGATTGTTTCGTATAAAAACGTATATTACTGACGTATGAATACCATTAAATGGCATACCAAGGCTTTGAAGCAACTGCGCAAGATCGACCGGTAGGACAACGCCGCGATTCGTTCCGCCGTCAATGCCTTAGCTGGTATGCCCGATTGTCAGGGAGTGAAGGCCCTGACCAATCACCGGTACGGCTACCGGCTACGGATTGGTCGTTAACGGGTTTTGTTCGACTATGACGGCGAGGTGCGCATCGTCGAAATCCAGGAGGTAAAGAAACGCGATGAACGTACATACTGATATCCAGATCATCCACGACCGCAACGGTGCCCCCGCCTTCGTGGTGCTGCCTTATGCCGACTGGCTGGCCAGTCGCGACCGCCAGGAAAACCTTGTCCCCAACGAAGTCGTCAATCTCACCTTCGATCACGACTGGTCACCGATGCGCGCCTGGCGTGAACACCTCGGACTCACCCAGGCCGAGGTTGCGGCAAGGGCGAACATGACCCAGGGAGCCTACGCCCAGATGGAAAACAGCGCCAAACCGCGCCGCGCCAGCCTGAAAAAGATAGCCAAGGCCATGGGACTGACTGTCGAACAGCTCGATTTCTGAAGCGTCTGGGGCGCCTCGATGACCGGGGTTCATATTACCTGCAGCAATCATCCGCCGCAGGGAACGACCACAGCCACGACAACGGGAGATTGCTCCCTGGCGTTCTGCCTTGTAAATCACCTTGGTTGCCATTATATTGTACGCTACAATGTACAAAATATAACCATGAATGAGGCGCAAGATGCAAAGGCTACGAATTGACCAGGATATTAGGCCGCTGTCCGAAGTAAGAACCGGGATAGCAAATTTTATCAAACAAATTCAGGATACTAAGCGTCCACTTGTCATCACCCAGCATGGAAAGGGCGTCGCGGTCCTGGTCGACGCCCATGAGTTTGAGGCCATGCAGGAAAAGATTGAACTTCTTATGGACGTTCAAACTTCATTGCAGCAAATTGACAACGGGCAAGGCCTCGAGCAGACGGAAGCGTTGAGCCATGTTTTGCAACGGATCGCAAAATGAACATTAAAATGAACATTATCTGGTCGCCGCTGGCCCTTGACAGGGTTGCAGAAATTGCCGGATATATTGCTCAAGACAAGCCGTCAGCCGCTGAAAAGTGGGTGAAAGCCGTTTTTTCAAAGGTCGAGCAGTTGGAAACCTCACCGGAACTTGGAAGAGTTGTACCGGAAATCGGCAATGTTCAATTCAGGGAAATCGTCTATTTGAATTACCGGATCATTTATCGAATCGAGAAGAATAGAATTTTGATGCTCACTGTTCGCCATGGCAGGCAATTATTGCCGATTGACGAAATCGGGGCACGGCCGGACGATAAAGGTGGTCGGAATAAAGGGCGTTGTTAAACAGGTGGGCATCTGGCCGGGCTGGTCCGCATAGCCCATGGTGTCATTTCGACCCCTCCCCGCTGTCATCTCGACCTACCCCCGCTGTCATTTCGACCGGAGAGATCTTCGCTAGGCCAGATCTCAGCGGAAAGAAAAGATTTCTCGCTACGCTTCGAAATGACAAAAAGGGGCGCTCGAAATGACAGCGGGGGTGTCGCCATGGCCTTCGCCCTACCGGGAACAACGACACTGTCATCGCGACCAATGCCCTGGCTTATGCCCTTTTATCTTCTGTCATCTCGACCAACCCCCGCTGTCATCTCGAACCGCAGGGAGAGATCTCATGCAGCCATTATCCGCTCTTAGAAGGCATCCTCGGCAACACGAGATTTCTCGCTTCGCTTCGAAATGACAGCGGGGGCGGGCGTCTTGACCTTTGCCCTATCGGGAATAATGAGATTTCTCGCTTCGCTTCGAAATGACAGCGGGGGTGTGGATCATGGCCTTCGCCCTACCGGGAACAACGAGATTTCTCGCTTCGCTCGACAGAGGGGGTGGGCGTCTTGACCTTTGCCCTATCGGGAACAATGAGATTTCTCGCTGGCGCTTCGAAATGACAGAAAGTGCTCGAAATAACAAGAATTGGTTGCGGTGATCCGGATGCGTTCCTCGGGCCTCAAACTCAATATCTCGGCGACGATGTTCCTGTTGCTGGCATGCGCGACGATACTCGGCAATATCGTCATTGTCCTGTTCTGGCAGCGGCAGATCGTCACGGCGGAGATCCGCCATGCCCAGGCCGCAGCCGGGCAATGGGAGATCCTGGTCGCCGGGGGCAAAGCGCCGGTAGCGATCCAGGCGGCTGATCTGCAGCAGCTGTGCCGCGCCGTCGGTCCCTCCTGCCGCGAGGCCGCCTACGTTGGCGATCGCACGGTCGTCTCTACCGGCATGACGGCGGCGCCGCCGCAACTGCAAGAGGTCATGGGCGAGGCGGTGCAGGCCAACCGCGACATCGTCCGCTTTGCCGGGGCAACTTTCGGCGGCATCTTTTTTGGCAACAAACAGCTGATCGTCGCCGGCCCGATCGCAGCGGAGGGGGCAACGGCGGCGGGGCTGGGGATGATCATCGATATCACCACCGCCTCCCACCTCGTCCTCCAGCATGGCAAGATCATCTTCGCCTGGATCCTTATCAATGTGCTGCTGCTGACGATTATCGGGCTGTCCCGGCTTGACCGTCTCGTCGTCCGCCCGCTCGAGCGCCTGGTCAAGACCTCGGAATCTTATGACTATGGCGATGGCGTCGCGTTCATCGACGGCGAGGCCGGGAGCGAGCTCGGGCAACTGTCGCTGGCCCTGAACCGGATGCTGGCGCGGATCGAGGAGGATCGGCAGAAGTTGCGCGCCTCGGTGCACTCCCTGGAGCAGGCCAACCTGCAGCTGGTCGCCACCCAGAAGGAGATGGTCCGGGCCGAGAAGCTGGCGGCGGTGGGGCGGCTGGCGGCGGGGCTGGCGCACGAGATCGGCAACCCCATCGGCATCGTCCAGGGCTATCTCGAACTGCTGGAGAATGCCGATCTGGCGGGCGACGACCGCCGCCAGTTCTCCCGCCGGGCGATCGCTGAGCTGCGGCGGATCGACCGCCTCATCCATCAGCTGCTCGATTTTTCCCGCGCCTCGTCGCAGGCGCCGGGGCCGGTGGCTGTGCAGGGTCTGCTCGCCGAGGTGATCGACATGTTCACCGCCCAGAAACGGGTCCCGGAGGTGCGATTCGCGCGGCACTGTGCCGAGGGCGATGATGTCGTGGTGGCCGGCGCCGGCGAACTGCGCCAGGTGTTTCTCAACTGTCTGCTCAACGCCGCCGACAGCATCGAGGAGATGGGCGAGGGCCATCCGGGCCAAATCGTGATCGACTGCCGCTGCGTCCCCGGTGACCGGCCGATGGTCGAGGTGGTGATCAGTGACAACGGCCGGGGGATCGCCGCCGACCTCCTCGAGATGGTCTTCGACCCGTTCTATACGACCAAGGCCCCCGGCAAGGGCACCGGCCTCGGCCTGTCGGTGTCGTATTCGATCATCGAGGCGGCCGGCGGCCGGATCTGGGCGGAAAGCCCCGGCGCCGGGGCGGAGATCCATATCGAACTGCCCGCCGGAGGGGAATAAATAGGGTCGGAGTAAAATTATATTAATTTTACTCCGACCCCATTTACTCCGACCCCATTTATTCGCGACTTACCCCTCTGATATCTCGACCTTTCCCCGCTGTCATCTCGAACCGCAGGGAGAGATCTCATTCAGCCATTATACGCTCTGAGAAAAGCATCCTCGGCATCACGAGATTTCTCGCTTCGCTTCGAAATGACAGCGGGGGTAGGAGCAAGGCCTTCGCCCTGTCGGGAACGGGGGGATTTCTCGCTGATACTCGATAAACGCCTGCCACAAACTCAGATCGATACTCTTGACGGACTGTATTTTATAAATTACATTAATACCATGTTTGAGATTGTTCAAAGTGCCACATTTTCACGATGGCTGGGTGATATGAAAGACCAAAAGGCCCGAATGCGCATCCATGCGAGGCTTGATCGCCTGGCTTTAGGCAATTATGGCGATGTGCGTCCAATTGGAGAAGGGCTCTCTGAGTTGCGTATCCATTACGGGCCGGGTTATCGGTTATATTGCATGCAGCGTGGTCTGCGGATTGTTGTCATGCTGTGCGGTGGCAATAAATCCTCGCAGGAACGCGATATCGAACAGGCGAAAATCATCGCCAAAGACTGGAGAGATTAAGATATGGCTGAGAAATTCACCAGGTATGATACCGCCGAATATTTAAAAACCGACTCGGATATGGCGGCATATCTCGATGCCTGCCTGGAAGAAGCGGGGGACGACCCGGCCTTTATCGCCCATGCATTGGGAGTGATTGCCCGCGCTCGCGGAATGTCGCAACTGGCACGCGATACCGGCCTGGCACGGGAGAATTTGTACAAGGCGCTTTCATCGGAAGGAAACCCCGAATTCGGTACGATTCTGAAGGTGATCAAAGCCCTTGGCTTGAAACTCCACGCTCGGCCGGCATAAAGGGGATATCCGAAGAAACACGAGATTCCTCGATGGACCGCCCGAGATGACAGGAGCTGAAGTTAATACTCTGTTTTTTATATTATATTTTTCGAATTATTTTTCCCGGGAATGTTGATATTCCTCTCGGATGTTAATACAATGTAATTACGATATCCATTCGATCATGATCCGGGAGGGCAGCATGAAAGCATCGATAATCAGAATCGGCAATTCACAGGGATTGCGGATACCAAAATCAATACTTGACCAGTGCGGATTTGAAGGCGAGGTTGAACTGATCGTCCAGGATCATGATCTCATAGTCAGGTCAACAAAGACACCACGCGCCGGTTGGGATGAAGCGTTCAAAAAAATGGCTGATAATGGCGATGATCGGCTGGTCGAACCAGATTCACTGGTTTCGACCCAGTGGGATGAGGAAGAATGGGAATGGAAGTAGAACGTTTCGATGTGTTCCTGATCAACCTTGATCCAACCATAGGGCACGAAATAAAAAAATCACGCCCATGTGTGGTGATCTCTCCCGACCAGATGAATCACCATATATCAACTGTCATCATTGCTCCGATGACAACTACGATCCGCAATTTCCCTACCAGGGTGAACTGTATCTTCCAGAATACGAAAGGACAGGTTGTCCTGGATCAGATCCGAACGGTTGACAAAACTCGGTTGATGAAAAAATTGGGAAAAGTTCAAAAGCGTACTCAGGAAAACATACTTTCCATCCTGCGGGAAATGTTTGCAGCTTAGTCGATG
>Ga0075012_10006954_pt1 | contig 10184 bp, 9 predicted proteins | sample All_14_2_FD_71474 | JGI IMG/M metagenome (GOLD analysis project Ga0075012, IMG submission 71474) | Freshwater microbial communities in response to fracking from Pennsylvania, USA - Allegheny Zone_MetaG_DW_15 | ecosystem: Environmental > Aquatic > Deep subsurface > Groundwater > Drilled... | reverse complement strand
TCGGTGGCCTGGGCAGAAAGCACCACCGCCACCAAAAGGGTGTAGGGGTTGGTGTAATAAAGCTCGGTTTTTGGTTCAGGGTTTTGGGCCTGCAGGATCTTAAAAATCTCTGCTGCACGGTTCCGCAGAGCTTTTAAGCTTGTCACTGACCAGGTCCCTCAAGGTGACGGATTTTAGCCGCCGCATATAAAATAGGAACAACCCCGGGGATAAAGGTCCACCAGCCCCACCCGAAGTGCACGCCCAGGTAAGCCACCAGGGCCAGGGCGGCGTTCAGCTTCAGCATGCCCCACAAGAGTTGCCCATGGCTCAGGCCCTGCTGGTACGCCCGCTGGAACCAGAACTGCCGATGCGCCTGCCAGAATTTTTCCCCCTTCAGCGCGCGCTTTAACGTGGTGTAGGTAGCGTCACAGATAAAGTAGAAGCTGATGATGGTGGCCGGCACCGCGTGGTTTACATCAGCGGCTATGGCGGTAATAATCCCACCAGCCAGAATGTAGCCCAAATAGCTGCTGCCAATATCGCCCAAGTAAATTTTGGCCTTCGGGCGGTTCACGGTCAGGAAGCCCAGGGCAGCACCCGCCACCGGCAGCATGACTGACGCGCTATGCGGGAAGATAAAGAACACCCCCACCGCAATAATCGCGGCCTGCGTGGTGGCCTGGCCATCGGCCCCGTCCATAAAGTTGTACAGGTTCATAAACCAGATCCACCCCAGCCATAAAAAGCCGCGGTCAAACCACATCGGGAATAAATCATCAAACACCGGGGGCAGGAAATAAAGCGGGATGGCCGCCGCCACCGCCTGCAAGCCCAGCTTGCCCCACAGCGGTAGAACCCGGTGGTCGTCGAGCCAGCCAGCGATACAAACAATCAAACTGCAGCCCAGCATCGCCAATAGAAAGCTGTGGTGGGTTAAAGAAGGGGCAGCCAAGGTAAGCGCCGTGGCAATAGGAAGTGACACCAGCACAATCCCCAAACCACCACCACGCGGGGTAGGTAGGGTGTGCACACTGCGGTGATTCACATCATCAATCAAACGACGCTGAATGCAGTAGGCGATAATCTTTGGGGCTAGAAGGGCGCTTAATACGGCGCAAGCCGCCACCACGACAAAGAGCTGCATTATTGGCCTCCAATCACTTTTTGTAATAACGCCAGGTACTGACGGCCCACCACGGTATGCCGGTAATGCTGGCTGATATGTTTCGGCCCGTTGGCGGCCATGGTGGCCACCTTCTCGGAGTTCTCCAGCATATACACCACCCCGCGGGCGAGCTTGTCTGGGTCTTCGGGCGGTACCACCACCCCGCAGGCGCCACGACGTACAATCTCAGCCCCTTCACCGGCCAGGGGCGCTAGTACAGGCAGGCCTGCAGCCAGCAGCTCAAGCAGGCGCGGTGGAATATGTGTGTGAATCCCCGGCACGTCTTTATGACATGAAATGGCCACATCAGCTAACACGTAATACAACCGTCGTGCCTCATCACTTTGGCCGCTGATAAACTGCACGTTGGGCATCCCGCGGGCAATTTTCTGCAGGCGTTCTTTGTCATCACCGTCACCAATCAGTAGAAATAGAATGTCCGCCCGGGGCATCAGGTAGCGGGCGGCGTCAATCACTTGGCCCAGGGCCTGGGCCATACTGTGGGGGCCGTCGTACAGCACCACCTTGGTTAAGGGGTTAATCTGCAGCTGGTTGCGCAGGCCCAAGGCTTTGGCCTGGCGGCTAGCGTCATGACGAATGTTAAAGCAGTCGTCGGTCACCCCGTCAGGCAGCACAAACACCTTCTTGGGGTCAATGCCGCTATCCACCAGGTGCTGGGCAATGCCACGACTGTTGGCCACAATGGCATGGGCCTTTTGGTACAAGAAGTATTCCATTTTCCGGAACAGCCTGAACTGCCATGACTGATGGTCCAGCAACCCAATCTGTACCAGGACTGATGGCCACAGGGCCCGCACGTCCATTACAAACTTGGCATTATAGCGTTTGGCCATCAGCCAGGCGCTCAGCGCCATAAACATCGGCGGGGTGCTGGCAATCACCACTTGGGGCGGCGTTTTAACCCCCACCAGGTGTCGCAGTAAACCTAAAGCAAAGCTAAGCTGACCCCACAGGCGGTAACCGTGATTGGTGGTTTTTTTATGCGGCACCCCATGGCGCCATACCGGCACACCATCAAGTGTTTCTTTAAAGAAGCCTGGCTTGTTTTTATACTCAGCCATCACCTCGCCGTGGGGCGTATGAGGAATAGCCGTAATCACCGTTACAGAGGCCTTAAGTGCCGTCCATAACTTGGCCAGATTACTCATGCGGGTCTGGGCCGCACCGCGCTCAGGCGCGTAGTATTGGCAAACCAGCCAGACGTTCATGGTGTTAGCCTACGACGACTATTTTTCGTAAACGAGGGTTGAGCCATCAGCCAAGGTCAGGCTGTACACTTCAACCTGGTTGCCCAGCTTGTCGTTCGGTGTGGCCAGCAGGGCGGCATGGTCAGCATTTTTGCTGTCCAGTTTAAATGACCACTGCTGCTCCAGGAAACTGCCAGGCGCAACGGTTTTGTCGCTGGTTACGTTGAACTGGCCCAGCACGGTGCGGTTGCTGTCAAACAGAGTCACCGCAGCCGCAAAACCGGTCACCGGTTGCGCGCCAGTATTTTCAAATGACAGACGCAGCACCAAGGCGTTGCTCTCCACCACTTCACTTTTCTGGAAGTCGCGCACAGCCAGGATGGCGCTGATTTTGTCAGCCACTTCCTTGTTGGCAGCATCGCGGCGCAGGGACTCAAAACGGTCAAGCTGCAGCATCACGTCTTTCAGGTTGTCAGCAGCCACCACTTCCCATTTGCCTTCAGTTTTAATCAGACGCACATTCACCACCAGGGTGTTGTCGAAGTCAACACGGAAGAGAGACAATTCAACCACAGCATTGGCTTCGTCTTCAGACAGGGTCTTGATGCCGGCCAGGCTGGTTTCAGTATTCCAGATTTTTTCCACCATCGCGGCCAGTAGGTTGCCTTCTTCAGCACTTTCCATGCCTTTTTCCACTAGGGTCAGCATTTGACCTTCCACGGTTTTTGACAGGCCCGGTTTCAGCAAGTTCAGCAGTTCATTCTGGGTACGGCCATTGCCCTGGGGCAGGGTGGGCACTTCAGGTTGGGTGAGCAGGTCATCCACCAGGTAGGCGCTTAGACGGGCAGTATCCACGTGTTTTTCAAACGCACCAACGTCTTGGTGTTGGGCGGCGTATAACGCTTGCTGCACAGTAAAGGCCGGGCTACGGGTGTACTGGGTGAAGCAGAAAATAAGGTAACCCACCACCACCAGCAGCAGACCTGCCAGGGCGTAGCCAATAATACGTTTTTTGGGGAAGCTGCGTTTGGCAGCAGCAGCCACAGGCTGCTTGGGTTGGGTTGAACCTTCGGCGGCCTTGCCAATCAGCGGCTTAACTGGGGCGGTAGGTTTAACCACCGGTTTGGTTACAGGCTTAGCCGCGGGTTTAACCGCAGCCTTGGTTACGGCTTTTTTAGCCACGGGTTTGGTCGCTTTTTTGGCGACAGTTTTTTTCACTGGCTTGCGGCTCATGGTTCTTTTTCCTTATTCGCTTTTATGGCCTGACAGGCCCCAACGCAATGTGCACTTATTCTGCCGCCATTCCCCGTTTAATACAAGGATTTGATTTGCCCGGTGGTCATGCCATGACGGGGCGTAGCTGCCGTCATAGATTTCCAACGACCCGCCCCTGACCTTCATCACCAAAGGCGGCAGGCCAGGCACCTGCAGTTCAGCCTCAAATTTGTTGCGCAGCTTGGCTTTTACTTTAGGGTGCAGGTGGAAGTAACTCTTCACGCTGTAAGGGGTTTTACCCGTCAGCTCATCTTCACCGCGCAGGTCCAGACCATTCTCAGCCACAAAAATACGTCTTACGTGCTTAACGCCCAGGTGGCGGTAACCATCTTGCAGGGCTTCAATACCCGCCCCAATGCCAGGCTCTTGTTCAACGTGAGCCATCACCTGCGCGGGGCCGCGGCCAACATGCTTAAGGTCAAGCACTTCAACCATACTGTCGTTGTTAAGCTCAATGGTGTTATAGGCGCTGGCCTGGCGTGCGCGTTGGCGTAAATGGGGTTTGAACACACAAGACCCCTGGTTCACGAAAATCTTGTGCTGCCCGATGCTGTACTCAAAAGCCAGTGTGCTGGCGTGTTGTGCAGCAGGGGTAACAGCAAGGCTGGTGGTGCCGACGTCCATAATCACCACGCTGTGGCCGCGTACCAACCGGGCAAAGCCCATGCTGGGCAAGAAGGTGGTTTCTGGCGCCATGTCGCCATTTCCGCGTTGCAGCAGGGTGGTGGCGTACTCGCCGTCTTCGCTGTCAGTGGGGCCAAACAGCGCCAGGGTACCATCCGGGTGGCGCAGCACGCCCAGCACTTTTATCATTTGCTCAATGCAGTCATCCAGCAGTGTGGGTGGGGTATGGCCCGCCTTACGCATCAGGGCGTGAATATCCAGCAGGTCATCCAGTGCCCACAGGTGCAACGAGGGCGCACGCTCAATAAACCCGCCATCATCCAGCACCAGCACCTGCAGCTGGTCTTTCAGCAGGCTGATGCCCTCAAGCGCAAAACTCTGGCGCTGCGGCAGACAAAGCCCCACATAAATCATCGCCTTGATGTTCCGCAGCAAGGTCGCACCACCCGTATGCCAGCTTAGGCGTTTGGGCAGCAGGTTGGCGTGCTTGTTAAGACTGAACATAAACTCCACCACAAACCGCTCATCAGCGTCTTGCAGAAGCCACTCAGCCTGCTCCAACCAGTTCAGCAAGCGGGTAGACATCACCTCGCTGTCCCAGCTCAGGGGTTCGCAGCGGGCATTGTGTTGGGCCCAGTGACTGATTAGGTCACGCGCATGTTCACGCCCTTGGTCTTTAGGCAGGGCAGCCAGGTGCTTCAGCCATGAAAAACGGTGCAGCTCTTGCGCCCAGTCGTCTGAAAGTGTCTCCGGGAACCAGTCCGGCGTGTGCCCCATATTCAGGGTTTGGCCATGCAGGGTAAAATGGTTTTCCAGCAGCTCTTTACCAATATTGGCCTTCCCCTTTTTAAGGGCGGGTGGCGCCATCAGCAGGCTTTTTGGAATAAAATCGTCGTGCTCAATAATGTCATACAGCGGCGAGGCGTAGTACCAGCCTCGGGTGGTATAGTCCAATGTAGCCAACAAAGGCCCAAGCCCACGGCGCTTCAGCGCACGCAGACGAGGCATAAAATTAAGTGGGGCCAAATTAACCATGGCCAATAGTCTAAAGGATTTTTGCCCCCAGAACAAAAAAATCCCGAGCCGTTAAACGGTCTAGCCCTTACGCTGTGGCCTTCTTGTCGCGTGGCTGGTAGGTACAGGCTTTGCCCCGCCCAGCACCAGTAGCCCGCCAGTAGCCGCCAGCACTGAAGCAATAATAATCCCCACCTTCACCTCCACCATATGGTGGGTATGCTCGGCAAATGCCAGGGTCGCAATAAATAGGCTCATGGTAAAACCAATCCCGGCGAGCATGCTCATGCCCCAGATGTGCCGCCAGCTGCAACCTTCTGGCATTTTGCATAGACGGGTTTTGACCAACAGCCAAGTAGTACCAAAAATCCCGATTTGTTTACCCACAAACAGACCCGCCACAATACCCAAGGTCACCGGGTGGGTCACAATCTCAGGCGTTACCCCTTGCAGGCTTACCCCGGCGTTAGCAAAAGCGAACAGCGGCATAATGAAAAAAGCCACCAGCGGCTTTAGGTCATGTTCTAGTTGTTTCAGCAAAGAGCGTCGTTCCCCCGGCGCACTTAGCTGAATAAACATCGCCGCCATCACCCCGGCAATGGTGGCGTGCACGCCAGACTTCAGCACGCAGAACCACATCCCCACCGCAAACACCACATACCATGACACAGTATTCACCCGCAGACGGTTCAGCAGCGTCAGTCCGGCGAGGAAAAAGGCGCCACCCAACAGTGCGTGGGTTTCAAGCCCGGTGGTATAGAAAAGGGCAATAATAATCACCGCCCCCAGGTCGTCCATCACCGCCAGGGCGAGCAGAAAAATCTTCAACGAGGTGGGTAAATATTTACCCACCAAGGCATAAACCCCCACCGCAAAGGCAATATCAGTCGCCGCCGGAATGGCCCAGCCCGCCAGATTTTCAGGATTGCTCTGGTTAAAGAAGGCATAGATTAAACCCGGCACCGCCATACCGCCTACGGCCGCTGCAATGGGCAGCCAGCGTTGGTCGGGCTTGGTGAGAAAACCTTCGTGCCACTCCCGCTTAATTTCCAAACCCACAAAGAAAAAGAAGATCGCCATCAACCCATCGTTAATCCACAGCTGAATAGGCTTCACAATATGCAGCGGCCCATCGCCCAGACGCACCTCAGCCGTGGTGTGGTAAAGCAGATCAGTATAAAAGGCCGCCCAGGGGCTGTTGGCCATCACAATGGCCAGCACCGCGCATATCAGCAGCACCGTACCTGCCGCCGCGTCAGACTTAAACAGAGAATCTAAAAATGCCTTCATGGGCTTACCTTTATTTTTCTTATGCTGCCATTCTAGCGTGAAATTTACCATCCACCAAATGAAACACCCCCGGCCTTAGGCCGGGGGGTTCTCTGTTCCGCAAATCACGCCGCCTTGCGCCGGCGGTCTTCAAGCTTTTGCCGCAGCGGCTCCAGCGCCGCCTTGGCGCCTGCGAGCGTGGCATGGTTGGCCGTATAGGCCAGTACATGCAGCTCGTTGTTACTGTCCCGGGCCAGCAGCAACCCGGTGTTGTAGCCAGGGCGGTGGTTGGCCGCCGCTACTTCCACCACCCAGGTGGGGTATAGGGCCGTCAACGACAGCCACGGCGCCAGCCGCAGCACATCTTTCGACACATAGGGCTGGACAATCTTGTCCAGCTCCTCTTTGGCAAAGGCCTGGGCCAGCGCCTTGGCCTGATCGTCAGTGATACCGACGGTCTTGTCTCCCACCGTCACCACCATACCAGGGCTGAACAGCTCGCCCACGGTAGCCACATAGTGGCCGTCGGCGTACAGCACGCCCTGCCAGCCGCGGTTGTGTTCGTCCTTGCAGGCCTTCGCCTCGCAGGCTTCGGCCGTCACCAGCATGGCAATCTGCCATGGGGCCAAGGTTGTACCCTGCACCGGCGGGGGGTTATTCATCGGGGCCATGCCACTGGCCCCCATTGGTGAAACGGTCATACAGATACCCTCCTTGAAGGGTGTGGAAAGAACCCTGAATATGGCCCTATCAGCAGATGATTTCAACCCCTCATAGTAGCGAGTCGTTTCTTTGCGTAGGGGTTTACCAGCGCACTGAGTGCAGAATGTGCAATCATGTAAGTTTCCACAGGCATGGAAAACCCCAGAATTCGTTGCTGATAAGCCGGACTGCCTGAAAGCAGCAAAGCAACAAAACCTCGCTGATGCCGGTCAATTAACACTGGCACATACGAGAGATGACCTTGCCCAAGCTCCTCAAGGATAGAAGGTGTGTGCCGCACCATGACTGGCGTGTTGTCCACCTGTACGGTGGTGGTAATAAATGAGGCGATTTGACTCTGAACAGTCTCCAGTTGCGCAGAAGCAAACAGGAGTGCGTCAGTTTCCGTTGGCATGGGCATGAACAATGCCAAAGGTGTATCTTGGTAAAACACTGTAGGGGTTGGTTGACCCCCGTGCTCTCTGGAAAAAGAAGCGCGGAGATCCGCAGGTTTGGCCAGTGCGATCTCGGCCAGTTGAAAGTGATGAAACCCCGACTCACGGGGCAGAACGTGATAAAACATAATAACCCCATGGGGTAGTGTAGGAAATCTACATTTGCCTGAGTTTTTAGCAAAATTCAATAAAAAACCCCGCAGCTTGTGGCCACGGGGGTATATCCAAAAACAACGGCTTGGGGTCAAGCCGCTACGGGCTGGGCCAGGGCCTGCAGCAGGGTAGGGTTGTCGCCCTCTCGAAGGAAGGCTGCCTTAAGAGGGGAGCATCCCCTCTTAAAGTCTTTACTGTATTTGCCACACGCCGCTGTTGGTACGGCAGGCGGTGCCGTAGGCACTTTCAGCGCGGCCATCAATGATAATGGTCTGCTCAAACTGGCGGCAGGGCTGGCCACTTTGGGCGTAGTAGGTGCGAGTAGGGGTTACGGTACCGGCATTACCACTGTTGGGGTTGTTCCACTGTGCAGCCTGGGTGTCGCGGCCATATTCCAGCGCCTGCTGCTGGGTGCTGTTCAGCATCGCCAGATCAGCGTTGTCGAGGCTTTTGCCAATTTCGCTGCCAATAAAGGCCCCCAGCAGGGTACCGCCAATCGCAGCCACGGTTGCGCCGCTGCCTTTGCCAATATTTTTGCCTGCCACTAGGCCGCCAATCACGGCACCTGTAGCCATACCCACGTTTTGCTTAGAAACCCCACCATCGCTACGGGTCATAGATTCACAGCCCGCCATAGCCAAAGCGGCCAGAACCATCACAGAAGTTGAAATCAATTGACGCATCGTAAGGGTTTCCTTTCATGAGGTAGAGGCCTGTAAGGCTAGCACCTTTTCATAACCTTGTCACGGTGGCTTGACACTTAGCTATTTGCCAATGCAAAACGTTGAAAAAACTAAATCCAGTACGTCTTCTACATCCGTCTTCCCGGTAACCGACCCAATCGCCTTCGCAGCGTCACGCAGGTCTTGCGCTAACAGGTCGCTCAGGCTGTATTTGGCACTGCTGCCCTGGGCGTATAAATCTAAAGCCCGCTGCAGATGTTCGCTGGCCTGCTGTAACGCCGCGCGGTGCCGTGCCCGGGTAATCTGCGCCGCTTCACGGGCTGGGCCCATACGTTTTTCAATGGCTGAAGCCACCCAGGGCAAAAGGGTTGTAAGACTGTTCGCTGTCGCTAAATTTAAACCCAACACAGGGACAGAAGCACCACGAATATCAATCGTCGCTGGCAGTTTCAAATCGCTGCGGCTGTCTATTTTAGACACCAACACCAAAGCATGTTGCGGCTGGATTTTACCCAGTAATTTTTCATCGAGTGCAGGCCACTCATTCGCCTCCACCACATAAATCACCAGGTCAGCATTTTCCGCCCGCGCGGTGGCGCGGCGCACGCCTTCCTGTTCAATCACGTCGCTGCTTTCACGAATACCAGCGGTGTCGGCTAGCACCACGGGGTAGCCACAAATGTTAAGATGCGCCTCCACCACGTCACGCGTGGTGCCGGCAATGGGGCTTACAATCGCGGTATCTTTCCCCGTCAGTAAATTCGTCAGGGTCGATTTACCCGCGTTGGGCTTGCCCACAATCGCCACGGCAAAACCGTCGCGCAATCTTTCACCGCTGCGGGTGGCGATGGCGTTTTGGATGTCCTGCAGCAGGGTCTCGCATTTTTGTTTCAGCCCCGCTTCTTCCAGCACCTCAAGCTCTTCATCGGGGAAGTCCAGCGCTGCTTCCACATGGGCCAAGAGATGCATCACCTGCTGACGCCAATTTTCAAACCGCTGGCCCAGCTCACCCTGCAACTGCCGCAGGGCCTGTTGACGTTGCGCTTCAGTTTCAGCCGCAATCAGGTCGCCCAAACCTTCGGCCTGAGTCAGGTCAAGCTTGCCGTTCAGAAAGGCCCGACGGGTAAACTCACCCGCTTCGGCATGACGGACACCATTAAAAGTTTGTAGTGCGCTCACCACACTTTGCACCACGGCGCGACCACCATGGCAATGCAGCTCCACCACATCTTCGCCGGTAAAACTGTGAGGGTTTTTGAAGTAAACGCCCAGGGCATGGTCAAGGGTTTCACCTTGGTGTACCAAGGCACCAAACACCATCTCGCGGGGTTTGGCTTCGGCCAGTTTGGGCATCAGTTGTGAGGCCGCCGCCAGCGCGCTTGGGCCTGAAAGACGCACCACCGCCACCCCAGCAGGCAGGGGCGCGGTGGCCAAAGCCACGATGGTATCGCGGCGAAACAGCGTCATGGGTTACTTGGCTTGTGCCTGTTGCTGCTGTTGTTGTACAAACAGCTGGGCAAAGTTAATGGGTTGAATCAGTCCCGCGCGGAAGCCGCCGTCCTGAATGCTCTGCATCAGCACCTGGCGGGCATAAGGGAAGAGCAGGCTTGGGGCTTCAATACCCAAAATCGGGGCCATATGCTGGGGTGGAATG